>OEIU01002129.1_pt1 | contig 11027 bp, 11 predicted proteins | sample 1539221 | NCBI WGS metagenome assembly OEIU01 (sample SAMN03792071, study PRJEB22550) | activated sludge metagenome | feature: wastewater treatment plant; material: activated sludge; isolation source: Wastewater treatment plant of a petroleum refinery complex | place: Argentina: Zarate | collected... | reverse complement strand
CAGCACACGAGACCGCGGGTGCGGCGCGCACCCGGTCTTCCCTGCGCCCTCAGATTGGAGAGGGCGATAGACAAGATGCAAGCCTCGGGCAGTTCGTGTCGCGAGAACGCTTCGTCATATTCAATTGTCGTCACCCGCCTTGTGCGCAATTGCGCACGGGGGCGGGTGACCCGGTATTCCAGAGACGCCAATGATTGAACCGACAAGCCGCAGCGTACTGGATCCTCCGCTTTGCGCGGAGGATGACAGCCGTGGGTGCGGCATTGCCTCGTTTCGCCGCCAATGACACTCTCGCGCACCGAGTGGCCAACGATAAGCTGAGGAAGCCCCATGCTCATCTTTCATCACCTCAACGACTCCCGCTCGCAGCGAATTCTGTGGCTGCTCGAGGAACTCGGCACGCCCTATGAGATGAAGCGCTACCAGCGCAATGTCGAGACGCGGCTGGCGCCGCCGGAGTTGAAGGAGGTTCATCCGCTCGGCAAGTCGCCTGTGATTACCGACGGCGACCGGACGGTCGCGGAGTCCGGTGCCATCGTCGATTACATCATCCGCCGCTACGGCAAGGGGGCGATGATGCCCGCCGCCGGCAGCGCGGATTACGAGGCCTACAACGAGTGGCTGCACTATTCGGAAGGCTCGGCGATGCTGCCGCTGATGTTGAACCTCTATGTCGGCCGGCTGAAGGAGGCGGGGGCGCCGCTGCATCCGCGCATCGACAGCGAACTGGCCAACCACCTCGGCTATGTCGACGGCGCGCTCGATGGCCGCGACTTCTTCGTCGGCCCGTCGCTGACGGGGGCCGATATCCAGATGAGCTTTGTCGCTGAAATGGCTGAGGTGTTCGACAAGCTCGCCCCGTACCGGAACCTGGCAGCTTGGCTGGGGCGCATGCACGCCCGCCCGGCATTCCAGCGCTCTATCGAGAAGGGCGGTCCGTACCGCTTTGCGTAAAGCCCCCAATGTCGTCCCGGCGAACGCCGGGACCCATACGCCGCGGCGGCAGGGAAGGGGCACCCTGGCAGACTTCCCGCTTCCGCAAATACTGCCGGTGGCCATGGGCCCCGGCTCAAGGCCGGGGCGACGACGGGAAGGGCTTCCTCCCCACCATATCTTGCATAAATATCAGCCGGATACCGCAAAGGCTTGGCCATTGTGGCCCGGATGTGGTATCTCGCAGGCGCTTCTTTCGACCGCCACACCAGACCCGTCCGCTTCGCCCATAAGGGCCTGCGGCGGTGGAGATATTTCGCCCCATGACCTCATCGCCGACCAGCGCCAAGACCGCCTCCGCGCCCGACTCGTTCTTCACGGCCACGCTGGCCGAGGCCGACCCGGAAATCGCCGCCGCGATCAAGGGCGAACTCGGCCGCCAGCGGCATGAGATCGAGCTGATCGCCTCCGAAAACATCGTCAGCCGGGCCGTTCTGGAAGCGCAGGGTTCGGTGATGACCAACAAGTATGCGGAGGGCTATCCGGGCGCCCGCTACTATGGCGGTTGCGAATGGGTCGACGTCGCCGAGACGCTGGCGATCGAGCGTGCCAAGAAGCTGTTCGGCGCCGGGTTTGCCAATGTACAGCCGAACTCCGGCAGTCAGATGAACCAGGCGGTGTTTCTGGCGCTGCTGCAGCCCGGCGACACTTTCATGGGCCTCGACCTCGCCGCCGGCGGCCATCTCACCCACGGCTCGCCGGTCAACATGTCCGGCAAGTGGTTCAAGGCCTCGCACTACACCGTGCGGCGCGACGACCAGATCATCGACATGGACGAAGTGGCGAGGCAAGCCGAGCAGGTCCGCCCCAAGCTGATCATCGCCGGCGGGTCGGCCTATTCGCGCGCCTGGGATTTCAAGCGTTTCCGCGAGATCGCCGATAGTGTCGGCGCCTATCTCTTGGTCGACATGGCGCATTTCGCCGGCCTCGTCGCCGGCGGCGTCCATGCCTCGCCGGTGCCGCATGCCCACGTCACGACGACGACGACGCACAAGTCGCTGCGCGGCCCGCGTGGCGGCCTGATCCTGTCGAACGACGAAGCGATCGCCAAGAAACTGAATTCGGCGATCTTCCCGGGCCTGCAGGGCGGTCCGCTGATGCATGTCATCGCCGCCAAGGCGGTGGCGTTCGCCGAGGCGCTGCGGCCGGACTTCAAGGTCTACGCCAGGAACGTCGTCGAGAACGCCAAGGCGCTGGCGGAAACGCTGCGCGGTCACGGCCTCGACATCGTCTCCGGCGGCACCGACAACCACCTGATGCTGGTCGATCTCAGGCCGAAGGGGCTGAAGGGCAACGTCTCGGAGAAGGCGCTGGTGCGCGCCGCCATCACCTGCAACAAGAACGGCATTCCCTTCGATCCCGAAAAGCCGTTCGTCACCTCTGGCCTGCGTCTCGGCACGCCGGCGGCGACCACGCGCGGATTCGGCGTCGCCGAGTTCAAGCAGGTCGGCGGCATGATCGCCGAGGTGCTGAACGCGCTGGCGCAATCGCCGGACGGCAAGGCGCCGCTGGTGGAAGCCGCGATCAAGGAGCGCGTGAAGGCCCTGACCGACCGCTTCCCGATCTACCAGTAAAGGACGCGGGTGGATGCGCTGTCCGAGCTGCAACAGTCTCGATACGCAGGTGAAGGATTCACGGCCGACCGAGGATTCGGCCGTGATCCGGCGGCGGCGCGTGTGCATTGCCTGCAACTTCCGCTTCACCACCTTCGAGCGGGTGCAGCTCCGCGAACTGACCATCATCAAGCGCAACGGCCGCCGGGTGCCGTTCGACCGCGACAAGCTGATGCGCTCGGTGCAGATTTCCCTGCGCAAGCGGCCGGTCGATCCTGAAAGAGTCGAGAAGATGGTCTCGTCGATCGTGCGCGAACTCGAAAGCGGCGGCGAGGCGGAAGTCTCATCCGAGGCGATCGGCGAGATCGTGATGGAGCACCTGCGCCAGCTCGACGACGTCGCCTATGTGCGCTTCGCCTCCGTCTATCGCAATTTCCGCGAGGCCAAGGATTTCGAGGCCGTGCTCGGCGAACTCTCGGGCGAGGACGAAGCGCGGGTCGCCACGTTGCGCAAATGATCTTCCGCATCCTGGAAGACCAGTACGGGCAGAAGCTCAAGCAAGCCAAGGAAGCGGCGCGGGCGGCGGACCAGCGCTTCATGCAGCTGGCGCTGGCGCTCGGCCGGCGCGGGCTGGGGCGCACCTGGCCCAATCCGGCCGTCGGCGCTGTCGTGGTCAGGGACGGCGTCATCGTCGGCCGTGGCTGGACGCAGCCGGGCGGCCGGCCCCATGCCGAGCCCGAGGCGCTGAAGCGGGCCGGCGAGGCGGCGCGGGGCGCCACGCTCTATGTGACGCTCGAGCCCTGCTCGCATTTCGGCAAGTCGCCGCCCTGTGTCGACGCCGTGATTGCCGCCGGGATTGCACGCGTGGTGTCGGCGATCGAGGACCCCAATCCGGAAGTGGCCGGGCAGGGGCATGCGAAACTGCGCGCGGCCGGGATCGCGGTCGATGTCGGTCTCGGCGCGGAGCAGGCCGCGCGCGACCACGCCGGGCACTTTCGCCGGATCCGCGACAAGCGCCCACATGTGATCCTGAAGCTCGCGGTATCCGCCGACGACAGGATCGCCGACGCCGGCCACAAGCCGGTCGCGATTACGGGCGAAGCGGCCCGAACGCAGGTGCATCTGTTGCGCGCGCAGTGCGACGCCGTCCTGGTCGGCATCGGCACCGTGCTGGCCGACGATCCGCTGCTGACCTGCCGTCTGCCCGGAATGGAAGCGCGGTCGCCGGTGCGGGTGGTGCTGGATCGCGCGCTGCGCCTGCCGGGTGCGAGCAGGCTGGTCCGTTCCGCCCGCGAGACGCAGCTCTGGGTAATGACGTCTGATATCGCCGAGGCGCCGGCGGCCATGAAACTTGGCGCGGCCGGCGCGCAGGTGCTGCGCATTGCGGCGACGGCGAACCCGCCGGGGCTCGATCTGGCGGCGGTGTTGCGGGCGCTGTCCGACAAGGGCGTCACGCGGCTGATGGTGGAGGGTGGCTCGCGGGTCGCCTCGTCCTTTGTCGCAAGCGGCCTTGTCGATGAAATCTGGCTGCTGCGCGGCCCCGGCACCATCGGCGCGGACGGCATTCCCGCGCTGGACGCATTGCCGCTCTCGTCAATCACCGGCTCGCCGGCGTACAGGGCCCGTGCTAGCGAGAGCCTGGATAAGGACACTCTGACCGTGTACGAGCGCGCGTAATGTTTACCGGAATTGTCACCGATATCGGCGAGATCGTCGGCTTCACGCCAACCGCGCAGGGGCAGCTGCACCGCATGCGGATCGCCTGCCGCTACGACCGGACGACGATTGCTGATGGTGCGTCCATCGCCTGTAACGGCGTCTGCCTGACCGTGGTCGCCTCCGGTGTCGAAGGCGGCAAGACCTGGTTCGATGTCGATGCCGCCGCCGAAACGCTCGGCATGACCACGGCGAAGCACTGGACCAAGGGCACCAGGCTCAATCTCGAGCGCGCGCTGAAGATCGGCGACGAACTCGGCGGTCACATCGTCGCCGGACATGCCGACGGCATCGTCACCATCGTCAAGCGTGACGACCTGCCCGACATGGCGCGATTCGAGCTGCGCACCACGCGCGAGCTCGCTCGCTTCATCGCCGCCAAGGGCTCGGTGACGCTGGATGGCGTGTCGCTGACTGTGAACACGGTCGAGGATGTCGCATTTTCGGTGCTGATCATCCCGCATACGCTCAGCGTGACCACGCTCAGCTTGTGGGCCGCCGGCAGCGAGGTCAATATCGAGGTCGACCTGATGGCCCGCTATGCGGCGCGGCTGTCGGAAATGAAGTGACAGCGCAAGCCGTCATCCTGAATAACGTTGCCTATTCGTGCTTGGCTTAGCCACCCGCGGCGACTACATAACGCGCCGGTACCAGAGTGAAACGGATTGAACAATGGCAGACGCACGGCGCGCACCGCTGAAGGACCAGACCGACATCTCGGGGGCGCGCGCGCTGATCGTCGAGGCGCGGTTCTATGACGATATCCAGGACGCGCTGCTGGAAGGCGCCGTCGCCGAGCTGAAGGTCGCCGGAGTGACGCACGACCTCCTCACCGTGCCCGGCGCGCTGGAAATTCCGGCGGCGATCGCGATCGCGCTCGATGCGGCCGAAAACAACGGCAAGCCGTATGACGCGGCCATCGCGCTCGGCTGCGTAGTGCGCGGCGACACCATCCATTTCGAGATCGTCTCGATCGAATCCTCGCGCGCGCTGATGGACCTTTCGGTCGCGCGGAAAATTCCGCTCGGCAACGGCATCATTACAGTCAATACCGACGCGCAGGCCTGGGCACGGGCGCGGGCCAGCGAACTCAACAAGGGTGGCGACGCCGCGCGCGCGGCGCTGGCGATGCTGCGGATCAAGCGGCGGCTGACGAAGGCTTAGACGATGGCGGATCAGAAGAAGCCAGCCAGGAGTCCCGAACGGAAAGCCAACCGCCGTGGCGCGGCGCGGCTCGCGGCCGTGCAGGCGCTGTATCAGATGGACATCGCCGGCGCCGGGATCAACGACATCTTCGCAGAGTTCGAGAGCCACTGGCTCGGCAACGAGGTCGAGGGCGAGAAATATCTGCCGGCCGAAGCTGCATTCTTCCGTGACGTGGTGTCCGGCGTGGTCCGCGACCAGGCAAGGCTCGATCCCCTGATCGACGATGCGCTCTCGAAGGGCTGGCCCTTGAAGCGGATCGACGCGATTTTGCGTGCGGTGCTGCGGGCCGGCTCCTACGAGCTGGAGCACCGCAAGGACGTTCCCGGGCGCGTCGTGGTGTCGGAATATGTCGACGTCGCGCATGCCTTCGTCGAAAAGGACGAGACCGGCATGGTGAATGCGGTGCTCGACCAGATCGCGCGCCAGTTCCGCGCCGACGAGTTCGCGCGTGGCTAGCGGCAAGCCCGCGTCCGGCGAGGACTCGCTGATCGCGCGCTATTTCCGGCCGCTTGCGACCGATCCCGGCGCACTCGGCCTCGACGACGACGCTGCCGCGTTGAAGCCCGATGGCGCTGACATCGTGGTGACGACGGATGCCATCGTCGAAGGCGTGCATTTCCTCTCCGACGATCCCCCCGATACCATCGCCCGCAAGGCGCTGCGGGTGAACCTCAGCGATCTCGCGGCAAAAGGGGCCATTCCCGCCGGCTTTGTGCTGACACTGGCCTTGCGCAGCGCCGAGGAGGCCTGGCTGAAGCCGTTTGCGGCCGCGCTTGGCGAGGATGCCGCGCAGTTCGCCTGTCCGCTATTGGGAGGCGATACCGTATCGACGCCGGGTCCGCTGATGGTCTCGGTCACCGCGTTCGGCCGGGTGCCGCCGGGCAAGATGGTTCATCGCAGCGGCGCCAAAGCCGGCGAGCGCGTGATGGTGACAGGCACGATCGGCGACGCCGCGCTGGGACTCGCAGTCCTCAAGGGCGGAAAGGTCCACGCCGCGGCGACCGACAAGGCCGCGCGCGAGGCGCTGGTCGGCCGCTACCGTGTTCCGCAACCGCGCGTGGCGCTGGCCGGGATCGTCAGAGACCACGCCAGTGCGGCGATGGATGTGTCTGATGGCCTCGCCGGCGACCTCACCAAGCTCTGCGGTGCCTCCGGCGTCTCGGCCGTGATTGAGCTGGAGCAGGTTCCGCTGTCCGCTGCGACGTGGGACCTGGTGTCGCGCGGGGTTGTGGGGCGGGAGACACTGATCGTCGGCGGCGACGACTACGAGATCCTGTGCACGATGGCCGAGGACCGGGTCGGGCCGTTCACGCAGGCGGCGTGGGTCGCCGGCGTTGCCGTCAGTTCCATCGGTACGGTGGTTGCAGGAAGCGCCGGGCCGAGGTTCATCGACAGCCAGGGCATCGAGATCGCGCTGGAGCGGCTGTCCTACAGCCATTTCTGAAGGCGGCGCGCTAACCTTGCCGGTATTTATTCGCTCTGCACCATTGCAATCCGGCGGAAAACCTATACGTGTAGTGCTATTCGATTGCCGCCGTGCCTTTTTGAACGCGCTCCCCAAGGGGCTTCTTCCCAGAGACATCGTCGAGATTGGATTTGAATCCGCGCGATCGCCGCGCGGAATGAAAAGCCCACGTGCTTTGGAGAAGAGAATGCCTACGGGAACAGTGAAGTGGTTCAACGGTCAAAAGGGGTTCGGTTTCATTGAGCCGAGCGACGGCAGCAAGGATGTGTTCGTGCACATTTCCGCCGTCGAGCGCGCCGGCCTTAGTGGGCTGGCCGAGGGTCAGAAGGTTCAGTTCGAACTCAAGACCGACAAGATGCGGGGCAAGGTGAGCGCGGAAAACCTGTCGCTCGCCTAAAGGCCTCGAAACGGTCGTTTCACGGATGTACTGGAATGGCTCGTGAGCCCGCTCGATCCCGCTGGGGTTGAGCGGGCTCTTGTATTTCGGGCGGGGTGAGCGCCAGGCGGCCAATCACCGGGCCGCTTACCGGTGAATCCTTTCAAAAATCGACGAATTCTGGCTTCCGTGGCGTTGCGCCGGGGGGACGATTTTGGCATGGTCCCGCCGATTTGAGGCCCCCCTTTTGGGCAGGGAAGGCCTCCTCAATAAGCGCCGGCCGCGTTCGCGGGATGGCGTGGGGCGGAAAACAGCATCTGAGGCAACTTCAATGACAGCATTATGGGTGATTGTGCTCTGCGGAGCGCTTTCGATTCTTTACGCCATCTGGGCGACGTCGTCCGTACTGAAGGCCGACGCCGGCAACGCGCGCATGCAGGAGATCGCGGCAGCCGTGGCCGAAGGCGCGCAGGCCTACCTGCGCCGCCAGTACACCACCATCGCCATCGTCGGCGTGGTGATCTTCGCGCTGCTGGCCTACTTCCTCGGCATGCTGGTTGCGGTCGGCTTCCTGGTCGGCGCGGTGCTGTCGGGCGCCGCCGGCTTCATCGGCATGAACGTCTCGGTGCGCGCCAACGTGCGCACGGCGCAGGCGGCGACCACCTCGCTCGCCGGTGGCCTCGAACTCGCCTTCAAGGCGGGCGCGATCACGGGTCTGCTGGTGGCCGGTCTCGCGCTGCTCGGCGTCACCCTCTATTTCGCCTATCTCACACAGATCATGGGGCTGAAGGCCAATGACCGCGTCGTCGTCGACGCGCTGGTGGCGCTCGGCTTCGGCGCCTCGCTGATCTCGATCTTCGCCCGTCTCGGCGGCGGCATCTTCACCAAGGGCGCCGACGTCGGCGGCGACCTCGTCGGCAAGGTCGAAGCCGGCATTCCCGAGGACGATCCGCGCAATCCGGCGACCATCGCCGACAACGTCGGCGACAATGTCGGTGACTGCGCCGGCATGGCGGCCGACCTGTTCGAGACCTATGCGGTGACCGCGGTCGCCACCATGGTGCTGGCCGCGATCTTCTTCGCGACTTCGCCGCTGCTGGTCAACATGATGACGCTCCCGCTCGCCATCGGCGGCGTCTGCATCATCACCTCGATCATCGGCACCTTCTTCGTCAAGCTCGGCGCCAGCCAGTCCATCATGGGCGCGCTGTACAAGGGCCTGATCGCGACCGGCGTGCTGTCGCTGGTCGGCGTTGCCGCCGTCATCAACTGGCTGATCGGTTTCGGTCCGCTGGCGGGCGTGAAGTTCACCGGCATGTCGCTGTTCCTGTGCGGCGTCGTCGGCCTTGCCGTCACCGGCCTGATCATCTGGATCACCGAATACTACACCGGCACCGACTATCGCCCGGTGAAGTCGATCGCCTCGTCCTCGGTCACCGGTCACGGCACCAACGTGATCCAGGGTCTGGCGATCTCGATGGAAGCGACCGCGCTGCCCGCGATCGTCATCATCGCCGGCATCCTGATCACCTACAGCCTTGCCGGCCTGTTCGGCATCGCGATCGCGACCACGACGATGCTGGCGCTGGCCGGCATGATCGTCGCGCTCGACGCCTTCGGCCCGGTTACGGACAATGCCGGCGGCATCGCCGAAATGGCCGGCCTGCCGAAGGAAGTCCGCAAGTCGACCGACGCGCTCGACGCAGTCGGCAACACCACCAAGGCGGTCACCAAGGGTTACGCGATCGGCTCCGCCGGTCTCGGCGCGCTGGTGCTGTTCGCGGCCTACAATGAAGACCTCAAGTTCTTCATCGCCAACTCGTCCAAGAACGTCTACTTCCAGGGCGTCGCTCCGGACTTTTCGCTGAACAACCCCTACGTCGTGGTCGGCCTCCTGTTCGGCGGCCTGCTGCCGTATCTGTTCGGCGCGATGGGCATGACCGCGGTGGGCCGTGCAGCCGGCGCGATCGTCGAGGAAGTGCGGCGCCAGTTCCGCGAGAAGCCGGGCATCATGCAGGGCACCGACAAGCCGGACTACGGCAAGGCCGTCGACCTGCTGACCAAGGCGGCGATCAAGGAAATGATCATCCCGTCGCTGCTGCCGGTGCTGTCGCCGATCTTCGTCTACTTCGCGATCTACGCGATCGCGGGCGGCGGGCCGGCCGGCAAGTCGGCGGCGTTCTCGGCCGTCGGCGCCATGCTGCTCGGCGTGATCGTCACCGGCCTGTTCGTCGCGATCTCGATGACCTCGGGCGGCGGCGCCTGGGACAACGCCAAGAAATACATCGAGGACGGCCATTTCGGCGGCAAGGGCTCCGATGCGCACAAGGCGGCGGTGACCGGTGACACCGTCGGCGATCCCTACAAGGATACGGCGGGTCCGGCGGTGAACCCGATGATCAAGATCACCAACATCGTGGCGCTGCTGCTGCTGGCGATCCTGGCGCACTGAGCCGGCGAGAAGCCGATCGAAAAGAAAACCCCGCGGTGCGAGCCGCGGGGTTTTTGATTTGGGCTACGGAAAATGCCCTCTCAATTCACATCCATCTGCAGGCCTTCGCGCTTGATGATCTCGGCGAACTTTGTGGTTTCCGCCTGCACGAAGTCGGAGAATTGCTGCGGCGTGCCCCAGTCGGCGGTGGCGCCCATGCTGCCGAGGGTCTTCTTGACGTCATCGCGCGCCAGCGCCGCCTTGATCTCCTTGTTCAGCGCCTCGACGACCGGAGCGGGCGTGGCCTTCGGCAGGAAGATGCCGAACCAGGAGGAGACGTCGAACTTCGAAAGTTCGGGTCCGCCCTCGCGCATGGTCGGGATGTTCGGCGCCGCCGGGCTGCGCTCGGGCGTGGTCACGCAGAGCGCGGTGAGCTTGCCCTCCTGCGTCTGCGGCAGCGACGGATAGAGATTGTCGAACAGGATCTGGATATCGCCCGCCAGCGCCGCCTGCAGCGCGGGACCTGCGCCGCGGAACGGCACATGCACCATCTTCAGGCCGGTGAGTTGCAGGAACCAGGCACCGGTCAGGTGAGGGCTCTGGCCGACGCCGGAGGAGGCGTAGTTCAGCTTGTCCGGATTGGCCTTGATGTAGGCGATCAATTCGGGGATCGACTTGATGCCGGTCGATGGGTGCGCCGACACGATGTTCGGAATCCGGATCATGTTGCTGACCGGCTGCAACTGGTCGGGCTTGTAGGTCAGGTTGCGGAAGATGCTGTAGGCGATCGCATTCGGACCGGGATTGCCAACCAGAATGACATGGCCATCCGGCTTGGCACGCACGACCTCGGCGGCGCCGATCGTGCCGCCGCCGCCGGAACGGTTTTCCACGACCGCCGACTGGCCCCACGCTGTCTGCAGATGCGCGGCCAGCAGCCGCCCCATCACGTCGGTGCTGCCGCCGGCCGCCGCCGGCACGATGAGACGCACGGTCTCGGTCGGCCGCCAGTCGGAGCCGAGGCTCGAGCGCGGCAAAATCGCTGCGGCGGAAACGCCCGCGGCTGCAGTCAATACGTGGCGGCGAGAAATAGCTTTAATCGTCACAAGTTCGCTCCCTGCTTTGACTCTTGTTGGCAGGGACCCTAGGCATCGTGCGTGCAGAGAGCAAGCGCGCGACTTGGCGCAGGATTTCCGTGTCACGGAACAGCGTGAGTCAGGTCTTACCGGGGCCTAGTACCCACTTTCCCTGGGAAGTGAGTCATGATTCAACATCGGGATGATACCC
>OEIU01002128.1_pt1 | contig 11030 bp, 13 predicted proteins | sample 1539221 | NCBI WGS metagenome assembly OEIU01 (sample SAMN03792071, study PRJEB22550) | activated sludge metagenome | feature: wastewater treatment plant; material: activated sludge; isolation source: Wastewater treatment plant of a petroleum refinery complex | place: Argentina: Zarate | collected... | reverse complement strand
AAGCCGCCAACCCACAGCCCACCACCATCAGGCTGCGAAAGCGATCCTCACAGTCCTATCGCCGCGAGCTGCCCGCGTTCTCGGGCGGCACCGACGACGCGCAGGGAGGGATGCTCGAGGGACGCGTTCCTGCCTCGGGTAGGGGCCGTGGTCTAGGTCCCGGCGAGTTCGCCGACGACCGGGGCGAATTCGTCGGCGACGTCGGCCCCCATGACGACGTAGGAGAAGCCAATCTCCTCCCGCCGCCGGTGGAGCTCCTCGACGGCGGCCGACCGGTCGGCCGGGAGCGCAGCCAGCGACGCCGCCTCGTGCGCTGCGGAGGTGTCGGTGTCGGAAGGCGCCATGAACGCGGCGACCCGGTCGCCGAAGATGGACACGTGCAGCGCCAGCTCCACGTCACGGGATGCGCGGATCTCGCGGGCGAGCCGCGCTACCTCGGTCCGAGGCTCACCCGGCAGCTGCGCGAAGGTCACCGTGTCCGCGACCTCGGCGGCCAGCGCAAGCGCCCACGGGCCGCGGACGGCCATGGCCACCGGCGTGGGACGCGCCGGGTCCTCGAGGCTCCGCAGGATTCTGATGGTCTCGCGGACGTCGGCCAACCGCTGGCTGGGCGACGGGATGGGCTGGCCTTTCTCGCGCAGCTCGTCCTCGATTCCGGGCCGGCCGAATCCGATGCCCAGCTCGAAGCGACCCTCGGTGAGCCGTGACAGCGAATGCGCCTCCCACGCCGTCAGCCAAGCCGGCCGCAGCGGCGACGCGTACACCCACGTGCCGACGCGCAGGTCGCTGACCGCCGCCGCAGTGGCCAGCGTCGGTCCGGGCGCCGGCTGCAACTGCGGGAAGTCCGGCACCAACACGGTGGCGTAGCCGTTGTCCGCGATGCGACGCACCTGCTCCAGCCAGCTCCTCAGGTCGGTCATGAGCGGGGCGACGACCCCGAACCGAAACGGTCGCTGCATCCTTGGTCCCTCTCGTGGTCAGTGGCCGACATTCTCGCCAGTCCCTCCAGGGGTATTGACCACGGAACCACCCGTGACTCATCGGCCCGGCAACAACCGCTCCCGCGCACCGGGCCAACTGTGCGGCTTTCCGCCGCGTAGCGACCGCCCTCTCCGCGGGAGTTGGGCCCCGTTCTATCCGGCTGCAAGACCGTGCATACGGGTCAGTGGGCGGGCGTTGGCACGTACTCAGCGCCGCTTCGATGGCTCGTGCGGCTGCCGGATAGTTGCGGACGTTCTCGGCGTCAAAGGACCGGACATACGTCCAGAGCTCACGAACTATGCGCCCCCGGTCGTCGTCGTTATCGCTCATCGAAGCAACTAGTGCCCGCGACCTCGCGTAGCCTAGGGTCTGCCTGCGGAACAGGAGGTGTCATGGTCCGAGTTCGCACCGACTGGGGGAAAGTTGCCAACCCTCGGTACTGGATCTTCGCGGGACCCGGACTGGCACTGCTGGCGATTTCTTTCGCTTTCTGGGGCGAGGGCTGGTGGGTCTACCTCCTCCAGTTCGCCGGCATCGCACTCCTCATCTGGCCGCTGCAACGCGTAGACGAGGATGAACGGCGTACCCACGGGACCTCCGCGTAGACAGGCGACAGCGCCGGGGTCCACCTGGCGGGCCGGGCGCCACGGCTGGGTCGCTTTGTCGAACCAGACACGCTTTGGATGCGACGCCGGGCCCAAACACATGAGAACTGAGCGAACGAACCGACTTCGGCAAGTGCTGCACTCCGCCGCCTGACGACCGTGTCTACGACACGGGGCTGGGCTTACTCGGCCGCGGTTCGCCCAGTAATGGCGCCCGGCGTGCGTCTGTGGGCGAAAAGGTGCACCGCGAGCAGCCATTTCGAGTCGACCGCGAGCTCCCTCGGGACATAGCCCCTGCCGCCGCCTGCTGGGCACCACCATGGCGAGGTTCTACGATCCCGCTATGTCTGACTCTCAGCTGCCGGCGAAGCGCGCCGCTGACGAAGCTGAGGATCTTGGCATGTACGGCATCGTCTGGCTGGGGCTCATCGCCGCTGCAGCCGGAGTAGTCATCGGCTTGACCATGATGTTCTCCCCTGAACAGTCGACGCTGGGTGGTGCCTCGACTGCCGCCCTCTCGGTCGCGCTGGGGTCTTTGATCTACCTCGTCAGCAAGGTCTTGGACCGGCAGTAAGCACTGCGGCCGGCGTTCGCACCGACCGCATCCGCTGCACTCCGCCGCGTGTCGGGCTCGGGTCGAAGGCGTCACTCCGCGTCGGTGGTCTCGCTGATCACTTCGGCTCCGGAGGGGTCGAGGGTGACGGTGCGACGGGGTCCGGATGCCGCTGTGGTCAGCGCGGTCAGCGTGGGTGTCACGCGAAGCAGTGACGCTGCTTGATCGGCGTCTAGTGCTGGCAACGCCAGGGTGCCGTCCTCGGCGACCGTGGCCAGCAGGGTGCCGTCGGCCACGGTGCCGTACAGCTGCGGGTTGTAGGCGAAGACGGGTGACTCGTCGAGGAACAGCACGGTCCGCCCGAGCCGGCGCAGGTCGTCCTCGACCGTTGCCGGGTCGATGTCGGGACCGAACGCGAGGCCGACCTGGACCCGGTCGGCGCGGTCGAGGGCGCCGCTGATCACCTGGTCGACGACGAACGTGGCCTCGACCGTCTTCCACGTCGCCCCGGGGGCGTCGAAGTCCTCGGTCCTGCCTCCCGGCGCGTCCGCGCCGGCGACGGTGAAGGCTGCTCCGGGTCCGGCCGACTCGAAGCGGCCGATGACGACCGCGACCGTCAGCGGTTGCGGTTGGCCGGCGCTCCACTGGTACTCGACGTTGCCGAGGAGGTCATCGAGGGAGTCGTACGGTCGAGTACTGCCGCCACCTGCGCCCCGTTCGCGCAGAGCGTCGAGCGTGCCCGACCCCGTGGTGCAGGCGCCCAGAAGAACGACGGCGATGGCGAGTGCCCCCCAGCCGACTGACCGCACGTCGACCCCCCCTCGGGACGCGGCGGCTCCATCGCCACCGGGAGGTGACCACTGTGACAGCCGGAGGCCCATCCCGTCGACGACGCGAAGGGATGCGGGGCCGATCGGGCTTCGTGCAAACGAGGGCCCGAGCGAATCCATCGCTATGCCGCTCCGGATGTGCCCCACTCCGCCGCATGTAGCTCGAGCTGCTGATAGACCGCGTGGGCAGCAGGTGTTGAACTGGCTTGGTGAGGTTCGGTGTGCACCTACCGCTGATGGATTTCGGAGCTCAGCGCTTCGGCGTCGAGCCTCTCGTCGAGTACGTCGAGACGGCAACAGCGCTCGGCTTCGACGCCATCGCGGTCAACGACCACATGGTCTTTGGCGTGCCATGGCTGGACGGCCCCGCGGCTCTGGCCTCGGTCGTCTCGTGCTCGGGCGAGGCTCAGCTGTTCACGACCGTGGCGAACCCCGTGGTCCGCGGACCGGTTGCCCTGGCCAAGTTCCTCGCTGGTCTCGACGTGCTGTCTGGGGGGCGGGTCGTCGCGGGGCTTGGCCCCGGTTCGTCCGAACACGACTACGCCAGCGTCGGCATCGCGTTCGGTGAGCGCTGGCCGCGCTTCGACGAGTCGGTGAGGGCGATCCGCGCGCTCCTTAGCGGTGGCTCCTTCAGTGGCCGCTTCTACGAGATCACCGGTCCGCTGGAGCCCCGGCCGACGCGGCCGGACAGTCTGCCTCTGTGGATCGGCAGCTGGGGATCCGACGTCGGGCTGCGTCGGGCACTGCGATTGGGCGACGGATGGCTGGCGTCGGCGTACAACACCACGCCGGAACGGTTCGCAGACAGTTGGAGCCTCATGCGCGAATCGCTCCAGGACAGCGGACGCGATCCGAACGGATTCGGGACTGGGCTGGCCACGATGTGGTTCCACATCGACGACTATCAGGCGAGCCACGTGCTCGATAGCGTGCTTGCGCCGGCTGTGCATCGGCCTGTCGAAGAGCTCCGGGAGCGGCTGCCCTTTGGGAGCGCCGACGTCGTCGCGGGCAAGCTCAACGCGTTCCGCGAAGCAGGCGTAAAACGCGTCTTCTTGTGGCCTGTCGCCGATGAACTCGAGCAACTCCGACGCTTCGCCACGGAAGTCATCCCTCGACTGGACGCCCTGATCCAGCAATGAGCCCGGGCCCGCGTCACACCGCCGCCAGTCGGCCCACCTCATCGCGGCAGGAGCGTCCGGGTTGGGCGCGGCCCGGCTGCACCTGGGTGGCCCGCTCCGGTCAGCCGGAAGCACGGCACGGGAACCGTACTTTCGGCCGGCTCAAGGCCAGCCTGCGGGCTGACGACTCCGCGGGGAGAGGCCGGTCATTGTGGTGGAACCCGATCCATCCGCCCTAGCAAAGGACCCACCCACATGGCCACCCAGAGAGCCGGGCTCACCCCGCTGAAGGACCAGCCGGTCCCGATCCAGGCGAAGCTCGCCGCAGCCTGGACCAGCTTCATGTTCCTCTACGTGTACGTCGACCTCCTCGGCCTGTACAAGCCGGGCATGGTCCAGGACATCCTCAACGGCAAGGTCTTCACGTTTGACATCAGCCAGACCTTCGCGGTCAGTGCGCTCGCGGCCACGTCGATCCCGGCCCTCATGGTCCTGCTCTCCACGACACTGCCCGCCCGAGCCAACCGCGCCACGAACCTCGTCGTGGCCACCCTCCTCATCCCCTACATGGCGTTCAACCTGGCCGGCGGGGAATGGCTGTACTACTACGGTCTCGGCCTGGCGATCGAGCTGATCCTCCTCGGGTTCATCCTGCGCTGCGTCTGGACCTGGCCCCGCACATCCTCGGAGTCGATGCCGAGCCACGTGGCGCCCCAGCGGGCCACCATCCCGACGAGGCGGTAGGTGCGTGGCGTCGACCCGACCCGCCGGTCCACGGCCGGCGGTCGGGTCGTCCCTTCGGCGGGTGCGCCGCCGGGCGCTCGTCCCTACGCTGAGCCAGTGACCGCGCTCTGGCGCTCCGTCTGGAGCGAGCCACGGCCCGCCGACCCCCCGCCCGTGGGCCGCCTCGACTGGCTGCTTGTCGCCGGGTGCGCGGCGGCCGCGCTTGTCGAGGGCACCGCCCGGCCGGGTCTGGCCGGGCAGCCTTTCGTCACCGTGCTCGCCATGGCGGTGATGCCGGCCCTCCTCTGGCGCCGGAGCCGCCCCTTGACGGCCTGTCTCATCGGCTTCGGCGCCGCAGGGCTGCTCTCCATCGCCCAGCTGTCCACCCGCAGCGGCGAGCTCGGCCTCACCTCGATGATGGCCATCTTGGTCCTGCTCTACTCCCTGGTGCGTTGGGGATCGGGCCGAGAGGTCGCAGTGGGGCTGCCGTTCGTCATGGCGGTCGCGTCGCTGGGAATGTACGCGGCCTCGGCGGGTGTGGCCGGGGTCGGGGGTGGACCCCTCTTCCTGCTGTTGTTCGTCTCCCCCGCAGCGGTCTTCCGCTATCGCGCGGATGTGTGGCACCGCCGACAACGCGAGATCCGCAACGCGGAACGACTGGCCCTCGCCCGCGACCTCCACGACACCGTTGCCCACCACGTCTCGGCGATCGCGGTCCAGGCGCAGGCCGGCCAAGTGGTTGCCGGCACTCAGCCCGGGCAGGCCGCCGAGGTCCTTGCCGCGATCGAGTCCGAGGCCACGCGCACTCTCGCGGAGATGAGGGCCATGGTGCGGGTTCTCCGCGACGACGGGTGGGATGCCTACGCACCACAGCGGGGGGTCGCCCACCTGTGTGCACTGGAGCGCACCGACTCGTCACCGGCGGTCGAGGTGTCGCTGGCCGGAGCGTTGACGTCACTGCCTGCACCCGTGGACGCCGCGATCTACCGCCTTGCGCAGGAGTCCCTCACCAACGCCGTCCGGCATGCGCGGGGCGCGACCCGGATCGCTATCGACGTTCGCCGAGTCGGCGACGAGGTCCGGCTGCGTGTCGCCGACGACGGCGCGGCCCATCCGGGGCCGCGTGCAGAGCCGGGCTTGGGCCTGACCGGAATGGCCGAGCGCGCCCAACTCCTCGGCGGATCCCTCGCCGCCGGGCCGGGGCCCAAGGGCGGCTGGGTCGTCGAAGCCGTTCTCCCGGTCGGGCTTCCGGCATGACCATCCGCGTCGTCGTAGCCGACGATCAGGAACTCGTCCGGGCCGGGCTCGTGATGATCCTCGATGCTCAGCCAGACATCGACGTCGTCGGGGAGGCGGCGGACGGGCCAGGGGCGCTCGACGTGGCGACGCGACTGCGTCCCGACGTTCTCCTCGTCGACATCCGGATGCCAGGGCTCGACGGTGTGGAGGTGACGCGCCGCCTGGCCGGGCCGGACGTGGCCAACCCAATGGCGGTCGTCGTCATCACCACGTTCGACCTCGACGAGCACGTCCTCGGAGCCCTCCGCGCAGGTGCTCGCGGCTTTCTGCTCAAGGACGCTGGACCGCAGCTCCTCTCCCAGGCGATCCACGCCGCCGCCGACGGGGAGGCGCTGATCGCCCCCAACATCACGCGCCGGCTGCTGGCGACTTTCGCCGCGCAGGGGCCGGCGGCGCCCGTCCAACCGCTCGACCCGCTGACGGAGCGCGAGGAGGAGGTGCTCGTGCTGGTCGCCCGCGGCCGGACCAATGCCGAGATCGGCGCTGAGCTCTTCATCGGCCTGAGCACGGTCAAGACCCACGTCGCCTCGTTGATGGCCAAGCTCGGGGTCCGCAACCGGGTCGAGATCGCGATGTGGGCCCACCACACCAGACGGGTGTGACCCTGCCTGGTGGATGGGAGGCCACACCGCTGTGACCGAGACTCGCCACCTCCCAGGTTTCGTCGGTCGGGGCCGTCGGCACCTCCTGCCCATGAAGCACCCAGCATCCAGACCGAGGCGAGTCGGCGCACGGCGCAGCGTCACGTGCTTCTCGTGGGTCGACAGCTGATGCGTTCAGGCGCAAGGTGCGGTGTCCGTGGGTGGAGTGCTCGGGTACGTCACCCGCCCGCTGTCGACCGTCGGGGTCGCGCCCCACTGCCCGAGGACGTGTGTGCGGGTGGGGCCACCGGCCACGAGGTGCCGCACGGTCCACCCGCGTGCGGTGAGGGTGTTGGCGATGAGCAGGCGGTGGCAGCGCCACGGCATCGGCTCGCCGCACATGACGGCCACCCGGCGGTGGGAGGCGAGCTCGGTGAGCTCGGTGAGACCTCGCTCGAACTCCTCGGTGAGCGTGTAGTCGGCGTAGTTCCTGAAGCTGTCGTTCTGCCAGCCCGCGTTGACGTCGGGGTGGGCGCCGGGCTGCCTGCCCCGCCGCCCGGCGAGTGCCGGCAGGTGGCGGTAGTCGATGCCGTGCTCGGGGAGCCACCGCGCCATCTCGGCGCTGCCGAACTGCGGGCTTCGCCGCGATCCCGGGTGGGCGCGCACGTCGGCCAGCAGGTCGACGTCCGCAGCGTGCAACGGCTCGAGGAACGTCGGGATCGGGCAGGTCCAGTGCCCGATCGTCCAGATCTCCTGCACCTGCACGACGTGCCCGGTCAGTCGACCCGGTGCAGCGCGCTGCCCTTGTGCATCGCGACGTGGTCGGTTCGGTCGCTTGCGATCTCGTACTGCGGGTCTTCAGGAGAGCAGCGCCGCATGTGTCCCTTGTACTCGACGTCGCGGGTGTGCTTCCTCGTGATCACACCGGTGACCTCGCCCGCTTCGGAGTTCCAGCGGACGTGGTCGCCGATCACGAAGTCGTTGGCCATGAGGGGCGTCTCCTCTCGAGGTGGATCGGGTCACGGGTCGGTGGGCGGCCGGCATCACAGCAGCCGGTCGGTCCAGCGGTCGTCGTACTCGGTGAAGTGCTCGACGTCGCCGACGCCGGGGTTGGCCGCGAACGGCCCGTCGGAGGTCCAGAGGTGCGGACTGCCCTGGACCTCACCCCCTCGAGCGAGGTCCAGGTCGGCGGAGACGGCTGCCAGGCCGGCGCCGCAGCGCAGCGCCTCGACCAGCGCGTCGGCGTCGACCGCCGCGCACTCGCGCGCGACGTCCTCGATGACCGGGAGCAGGCTGATGCATCGCTGCCCGACGAAGTACGCCCGGCGCAGCGCGGTGTCGAGGGCGTCCGCGGCGTCCAGGCCCTGCTGCTTGGCGGCCTGGACCGCCGCCATGGCCGGCACCGTGGTGACCGGGTAGGCCCAGTCGTCGGCGCGCCACGGCGACCAGTCGAGGTCGGGGCGCACGGCGGTGATGGCAGCAACCTCGTCGTCGTGCTCCGGTCGCGGGGTGGGATGCCGGTTCACCAGCTCCAGGGGGAACGCACGGTGGTCGATCCGCACGGGCGTGCCGCGGTCCGTCGCCGCGGCATGGAGAGTGTTCAGCGCCAGGGTCGCCCACGGGCAGGAGATGTCGGACCAGACGGTGATGACACCGGGAGTGCGGTTGTTCGGCTGCATGTCGTCGACGTGTCCTTCGGGTCAGAGCCGTCCCGAGGCGGTGCGGACGCTGTCCTCGAGCTGCGCGTAGGCCTTCGTGAACTTCTCGATGCCCTGGTCCTCGAGCAGCTGCACGACGTCGGCGTACGAGATGCCGACCTGCTCCAGCTCGGCCAGGACGTGCCGGGCGCTGTCGTAGGTGCCCGAGATCGTGTTGCCCCGGATGTCGCCGTGGTCGGCGACGGCGTCCAGGGTGGCCTCGGGCATCGTGTTCACCGTGTCCGGGGCGACGAGCTGGGTGACGTACATGGTGTCCTCGTACGCCGGGTTCTTGACGCCGGTCGAGGCCCACAGTGGCCGCTGCGGGTTCGCTCCCGCGTCGCGCAACGCCTGCCAGCGCGGGGAGGCGGTCATCCGCGTGTAGCGCTCGTACGCGAGTCGGGCGTTGGCGATCGCGGCTCGTCCGCGTAGGCCGGCGGCGCGCTCGGTGCCGATCTCGTCGAGCCGCTTGTCGATCTCGACGTCGACCCTGGAGACGAAGAACGACGCGACCGAGTGGATGGCCGACAGGTCCCGGCCGGCCTGCTGCGCCTCCTCCAGGCCGGTGAGGTAGGCGTCCATGACCTGGTCGTACCGGTCCAGGCCGAAGATCAGGGTGACGTTGACGCTGATTCCTGCCGCGGTGGCATCCGTGATGGAGAACAGTCCTTCGGCCGTGGCGGGGATCTTGACGAAGAGGTTGGGCCGGTCGATGAGGAACGCCAGGCCCTTCGCCTCGGCGGTGGTCCGCTCGGCGTCGTGGGCGATGCGGGGGTCGACCTCGATGGAGGCCCGGCCGTCGACATGACCCGTGCGCTCGTACACGGGTCGGAGCACGTCGCAGGCGCCGCGGATGTCGTACGCCATGACGTGGCGGATCATCGCGTCCGTGCTGACCCGCCACGCCGCGAGGTCCCCGATCTGGTCGTCGTACGCACGGCCGTTCTTCAGGGCGGAGGCGAAGATCGACGGGTTGGCGGTGACGCCGCTCACCTGCCGGTGGTCCACGAGGTCCTGGAGGTCGCCACCGGTCAGTCGCTCGCGGCTCATGTCGTCGAGCCAGATCGAGACGCCGTTCCTCGTGAGCTCCTCGAGCGCGCTGGTCACTGTCTGCCTCCAGTCTGGTCGGTCAGGCGCCGGCCGCGGTGGGACCCGGTCGGATCACGACGCAGCAGCGGTCGGCTGCGGGTGCGAGCTCGGCGCGCGCGGGGTCCTCGCCGCGGCCGGCGAGCAGGCCTCGCGCGAGCGCTTCGTTGAGGGAGCACACGAGCTCGGTCTGTCGCTGGGCGATGGTGTGGAAGGGGCAGTTGCGCAGCTCGATGCGGCCCTCGTCGGTGATGCGCGGTTCGTAGCCGCCTTCGACGAGCGTCGCCAACAGGTCCGCTCCCTGGTCCGCGGCCGCGGCCCCCTGCCGTTCGGCGGCGGACATCAACGCGGTGCGGACCACGCCGGACTCGTCGGCGGCCACGGTGTCGGCGAGCAGCTGGGCCAGGAGGGTGTAGTTGCGGGGCGGAACGCTGAGGACGACCTCGTGCCGGGCGCGCTCGTACTGCTTGGCCGGACGTCCGGCGCCCGGGCCGCCTCGGCCGATGGGTCGGGCGTACCGCGTCGCGAGCAGGCCAGCCACGGCGAGCCGGTCGAGGTGGTACGCCGCCAGGGTGCGGCTCACTCCGACCGCCTCGGCGGCGTCGTCGCGGCGGACCGGTTCGTCGCGGGTGGCGACGTAGTCGTAGAGCCGGCGCCGCACCGGGTCGGCCAGCAGGCTGACCTCTGCGATGGCGTCCCTGTGGCTCTCGCCGCTGGTGGTCACCGCACGATTCTAACACCAATGGACCTTGACAAATATGCCGGCCGCGCCGGACGCCCGAGGCCGTCGGTGGTCCCTCGGTGGTCCGCTCGCGGTCACGGTCCCTTCTAAAAGCAGAAGCTCTTGACAAGGCATGTGCGCACCGCCATTCTAAAACCAATGTACACATTTGTTACAAGGTCGCGACCGCTGGCTCCCCCTCCCTCCGGGATGAGCGGGTCGCCGGGCTCGCACCGTCGAAGGGGCCGGTCACGCAGGAGTGCGGACCGCCGGAAGGGAAGTGGGTCGTGACTCGGATCGACCGCGTCGTCGTCGTGGGCGGTGGGCTCGCCGGGGCCAAGACCGTCGAGGCGTTGCGAGAGCAGGGCTTCGAGGGTGCGGTGACCCTCCTCGCGGCGGAGGCGCACCTCCCCTACGAACGGCCGCCACTGTCCAAGGCCTACCTCGCAGGGAGGGCGAGCCTGGACGACACGGTGGTCCACGAGGCGGGCTGGTACCTCGACCACGACGTCGACCTGCGGACCGGCGTCCGAGTGACGTCGGTCGACGCGCTCGCACACCGGGTCCGGCTCGCCGACGGCGCAGAGCTCGGCTATGACAGGCTGGTCCTCGCGACCGGCTCCGCACCTCGCCACCTCTCCCTGCCCGGGGCCACCGAGGGGGCGGTGCACTACCTGCGAACCCGTGAGGACGCGCAGGCGCTCCGGGAGCTCTTCGGGCCAGGCCGACGGTTGATCGTGGTGGGCGGCGGATGGGTCGGCCTGGAGGTCGCGGCCGCCGCCACGGAGGCGGGCACCCACGTCGCCGTCCTCGAAGCGGCGGACCTGCCCCTGCTG
>OEIU01002127.1_pt1 | contig 11030 bp, 7 predicted proteins | sample 1539221 | NCBI WGS metagenome assembly OEIU01 (sample SAMN03792071, study PRJEB22550) | activated sludge metagenome | feature: wastewater treatment plant; material: activated sludge; isolation source: Wastewater treatment plant of a petroleum refinery complex | place: Argentina: Zarate | collected... | reverse complement strand
CCTTGTACCCGAAAAACTCTCATCCGGACTGGCTCGGGATTCTCAGGCCAGGTCAACCGGGGTTCTCCCAGTTGCTGCCGGTCCAGGCCGCCACGTGAAGGCAGCCATGGGTTCCTGCGCTCGTAAAGTCGCCGCCCGCGAGCAGACCGTCCATCGGGCTGTACGCAAGCGCGCGGACAGTACTGTTCATTCCCGCATTCATCGACTGCCAGGCGGTTCCATCCCAGAGCGCAACGCGATTGCGGGTGGATCCACCGGCCGTAGTAAAGTCGCCGCCCGCTACGAGCCGCTTCTCCTGCGTCGAAGGATTCGGTAGCAGGGCCAGCGCACGCACCGCGTCGTTCATACCGCTGCCGAAGGCGCTCCACGTCGCGCCGTTCCACCGGGCGATACGATTGATCGGCGTCTCGCCAACCAAGGTAAAGTCGCCGCCGACGATCAGCGATCCATCGTCGAGATGTAGAAATGCGAACACCGGACCGTTGAATCGCTCGTTGAAGGGGAATCGAAGGCGGTGCCAGTCCGGAGTTGTGGGAGGACTGGGCTCTGTGCCGTCCCAGAGGGCTATTCCGTTGGCTGCGTGAACGCCGGCCTGCTGGAAGCTCCCGCCAGCAACGAGATCACCCGCCGGGGTTTGCGCGAGCGCGAAAACGGGATAGTACCAATCTCCACCCGAGAGGCCGGAGCCAACGGTGTGCCACGACGGCGAGCTCGGAGGCGTCAGGCGCGATCCATCCCATCGAGCGATGTTGTTGGCAGAGATGCCATCAACGGTCACGAAGTTGCCAGCGGCGATCAAATCGCCGTTGGCGAGAATCAGCAGAGCCGAAGTGCCGTGGCCGTCGGGGGGGATGGGTACTGAGCCCACGACACTCCAACCGGTCCCGTCAAACTTCGCAAGGTTCTCGCTCGCGACTCCTCCGATTGTATAAAAATCACCCGCGGCAAAGAGGTCCCCAGTCGGGCCGACGACCAGCGCCAACACGCACTTGTCGGCGTTGCCCATCGACTGCCAGGTCGGCGTGGATGTTGAAGAAGTCCAACGGGCGATCGAAACGGTGTTTGACACGCCGCTCGCCGACGAGAACTGGCCGCCGACGATGAGGTCGCCGTTCTGAAGAAAGGCCAGCGCGTTCACGGCGTTGTTCGTGCCGGAGGCCAACGTGCTCCACGCAGTTCCGTTCCACACTGCGATATTGTTCGCCGTCCCACCGCCCGCGGTATCGAAGAACCCACCCACAACGAGGTCGCCGTTGGGGAACTGCGCGATCGCCCTTACACCATCCGGCAAGTACGGACTGGCGACACAGAACAGTGACCCTGGCGGCGAAGTGATGCCAGAGCCCAGCGCCGACCATGTCGTCCCGTTCCACTTTGCGATATTGTTTGCGGATACGCCCCCCGCCGTTGTAAAATGGCCGCCAGCGATGAGGTCGCCGTTGGAATCGACGAACAGCCCCATGACAGGGCCATCCATTCCCGTACTGATGGGGTTCCAGGTCGTGCCGTCCCAGAATGCAATGTAGTTGATATCGTTCGTTGACACAAAGTCGCCGCCCGCCACGAGGACCGGCGACAGCGGCCCACTGCCGTCCGGGTCCCACATCGTCAGGGCCAGCACCCTCGCTTCGACGCCGGGAAGGTCCACCAACCATCGCCCCGGACACTGGGCCCGCGCGTTGCTGCAGAGGCAAAGGCCCGCGAGCAGCGCGAGCGTATGAAACACCCTGCCCCCGACGTTTACTTGCGATCCTCCGCCCGCACTGCGATTCATGAACGATCGAACAAAGGTTCCCACAAACAGCGAGATGCGCATACCCGGCCTCCTGGTTGGACGAATGAAGTTCGACAACAGGGGTTCGGCGCATCTTGGCGAGTTCCCCGACACATGAGCGCACAACCTAGCGACCCCAAATGGCAATTGCAAGTCTGTGGATAACTTGAACATTTTCCAACAAGATTCTGTTAGCGATACTCGAAGGTTTATGCGAGTATGGTCTTGCTTGCTACTTCGCCTCACCCGCTCCCAACTCAAACAGGCTCGCCGAAATCTGATCCAATACGTGCTCAGCCGTCTGGGCCTGGTCGATCGGGATCACCGCCCGCAGGACGTACTCCGCGTCGAGGATCACGGCCACGGCGTCGGCGCCGGGGCTGAACAAGTCGATGGTGGCCCGGGCATCGGTCGTCCACAGCGCGGCGGGCCACTTCCGCCCCGTGTCCTTGAGACGCTCCAGAATCTCGTCCGGCTCGGGAGCGTGCATCACCAGCACAGGAGCGAAGCCGAACTTGGCGATGGCCGCGGCGGGGTCGCGCTCCGGCTCGGGCGTGCCCGCCATGCGAACCCTGAAAGCGTCGTCTCGCGTCCGCTTGAGGATGGCCGCGAGCGAATCGGGGTCGAAGCGACGATCGCCGCCAGCGGGTGCGAGGGGCGGGGTGCGGAGGAAAACGAGCACGACGTGCTCGGCGGGGCGAACGCCCGCCGCGGCGGCCATGAGCGGAGGCTGCAAGAGAGCCCCCATGTCCCAGTTTCCCTTGTCGGCGCCGTTCATCCCCTGGGTAATAGGCATCGTGGGGATGCGGACGCCGACGCGCAGCGTGCCCGAGCGCGGGCGGAGATCGTCCATGGCATCCACGCGGGTGCGCCGGGCCGTGTCGATCTCGGATTTGGCTGGCTCGCAGGGGCCGAAGGACGCGAACGTGAGCGTGAGCGTGGTGCGTTTGATGGGCAGGTCGATCACGAGGGATCGCAGGCGGCGGTTCTGCTCGACGAGCGTGATGCTGCCGCCCACGCCACCCCCCATGCACACGCCGCGCACCGTGCGTTTGGACGGGTGCCGGGAATCGACCTCCACGGACTCCCACACGATGCTGGTGGCATAGGGGAGGAACTCATGGACGGGCGCATCGGCGGGCGCGGCCATGAGATCGAGTTCGGGGATGAGGACCTGCGGAAGGGCCGCGTTGAGAACTGCGGGGGAAAGCGTCGAATCTATGGTGGAGCGATAGAACGAGGTCGGATCGCGGGCGTGAATGACGGTGAGGTCGCCCGCGGCGGCAAAGATGCGGAGCGGGCCGAGTTCGAGGGCCAGTGTGGCGGCGATGGGCGGCGAGTCCGCCTCCGCTGACGGCGCGGGAGGCTGGAGTTGGACGCTGATGGTGGAACGGGTCGTGCGCGTGCCCGTGGCGGGGGACGGGGCCGGGACGCGCAGTTCGACCTGGATGCGCTCGCACGTCGGGGACGTTCGGTACGCCTGTTGGAGTTCGAGGAGGACTTCCCTGGGTGTGGGCGGCAGGGCGGGAGGAGGGGCGAGCGGGGCTTGGGCGGTCGCCCGCGAGCCGAGGCCGGAGACGACCGCGAGCAGCAGCGCCAGGAGCAGCGCGGGCGCGAAGGGCGAAGTGCGGGCTTGAGAACCCGGCCCGGCAACACGCCCGAGCAGATCGGCGACGCGGCCGCGCCCCGGGATGACCAGATCGGGCGCGATGGCCGCGAGGGGCTCCAGAACGAACGTGCGCTCGTGGGCCCGCGGATGCGGGAGTGTCAGGCCCGGCTCGTCGGTCGTGCGATCGGCGTACGCGACGAGGTCGAGGTCGAGGGTGCGGGGCGCCCAGCGGGGCTCGCCCTCGCGAGTGCGCCCGAGGGATCGCTCGATGGCGTGCAGGTGGTCGAGCAGATCGCGGGGCGTGAGGCGCGTTGAAAGAAGCGCGGCCGAGTTGAGGTACGGCCCGCCGGGATCGAGGCCGGGGGCGGTGAGCGCGGGCGTCTCGATAATCGGGCCGCGGGCGAAGAGGCGGGTGTCGGGGAGCGTGCCGAGCGCCTCGAAGGCCGCGCCGATGTTGGCGCGGCGGTCGCCGAGGTTGGAACCGATGGCAATCGCAGCGGTTTGGGAGGACGCTTCGGGCACGGGAAACGGTACGCGCCGCGGACGATCCACAAAGGAACAAGGGCCCCCGCTCTCACCTGGGGGCCCTTGGAAGAAGAGGGAGAACTCGCCTGGTCGGGGCGAGGGTCCGGAGCGCGGCCTAGTGGGCCGGCTCCAACTCCCGAGCTCGATGTTGCATCTGGGCCTTGAGGCGGGCGAGGATGCTCGAGTGCATCTGGCTCACGCGGCTCTCGGAAAGGTCAAGCGTGGCGCCGATCTCCTTCATGGTCATCTCCTCGAAGTAGTAGAGGATGACGATGAGGCGTTCGGCGCGGGAAAGGCCCTTGGTGATCAGGTCCTTGACGTCCTTGCGCTGGATGTCGGCGAAGGGGTTGTTCTGGCTCTCGTCCTTGATGACGTCGATCTCGCGGACGTCCTTGTTGGAATCGCCCGCGAAGCACTTGCGGGTCAGGCTGAAGGTGCCCACAGCGGAGGAGTCTCGCTCATACTTCTCGAACTCCTCGCCGGCGAGGCCGAGGATGCTCGAGAGCTCGTCCTGGGTCGGGGCCCGGCCATGCTCCATCTCGAAGGCCTGGCGGGCGCCCTCGACCTTGGAGGTGCGGTGGCGGACCAGACGGGGAACCCAGTCCATGGAGCGGAGCTCGTCGAGGACGGCTCCGCGGATTCGCGGGGCGCAGTAGGTCTCGAACTTCACGCCGCGCCCGAGGTCGAAAGCGTCGATGGCGTCCATGAGGCCGAAGAGGCCGGCGGACATGAGGTCCTGGATGTCCACCTCGTCGGGGAGGCGGGCGTAGATCCGCTCGGCGTTGTAGCGCACGAGGGGGAGGTACTTCTCCATCAGGAAGTTGCGGATCTCGCGGGCGTGGCTCTTGCGGTATTGCTGCCACACCTCCCTGATGGGGAGCTTGTCGAGCTTGTTGGGGAGTTTGGATGGCTCGGCGTGTTCGACGGCGTATCTGCCGCCTCGTGCGCGAGTGCCCGTGGACGCTGTTCGGGGACGTGACATGGCCGCTCCTTGACCTCGTGTTCCGGGCTTCCTGCGACTGGGGTGGTCGCGGGGAGCCGAGTGTTCCTTGACGCCGCCGATCCATGGCGATGTCGAGGATGATTATACAGACCTTTTCAGAAATGCAACTCCGTGCACATTTTGTGGAGAACTATGGGGACAACTTCTTCGAGCCCGCCCCCGGAGCACCCGAGGCGGGTTCCGGGCGCGGGCCCCCGATGGGATGAGCCTTCTCGTACCCGGCGGTGGCCTCGTTGACGACGCGCTCGCAGATCATCCCGATGATCATGCCGACCGTCTGGCCGGCGACCATGGCGACGAGCGAGCGCAGCAGGATCGTTTCGGCGGGATTCCCGGCGAATAACCCGGCGAGAATGCCGACGGCGAAAGCGGTCAATCCGCATCCGGCGGCGATGACCTTTGTAGGGACACCTGGGGCCACGGGGACTCCATGTCTGCGAGAGAAGACTCAAGCCCAACCCGACGTGGCCGTACCTCGGCAAAGCCGGGGCTTGAGTTGAGCGAAGGGACGAAAGTCCTCAACTTTTTTCGGCGACGCTCTGGCCTGCGGGTGAGAATCCCAGCAAGCGGCGAACCAGCCCGGCCACGCCTCGGGTAGCGCTGGCGGCAGGGGGCGTCGGAGGCGGATTGCCCGCGCCCTGTGCCCGCGAGCGAGGAAGCCCCAAGGTATTGATGATCGCGGCGGCCAGATCCGAGATGCTGCGTGCCGCGGCGGAGTCGGGATACCCAAGGAGCAACGGCTTCTGGGCCCGAACGGAGTCACCGACGCGCACATCTTGCGCGATGTACCCGATCATCGGGAGCGAGACCCCGAGGAAGCGGTCGCAGACGCGGGCGATGCGGGCGTGCGTGGAAAACGCCTCCAGCGGCTCGCGGGCCTGGTTGATGATCAGAGCGAGGCGGTTGTCGGTTGGCTTGGCGGGCCCCCCAACTCCCCCGCCCCCACCACCACCCCCACCACCGGCCTTGGTGTTCGTCACGCTCGCGCCCATCTCGCTCTCGAGCACAAGACACTTGATCAGCGCGTAGGCGTCGGCCACGGCCGTCGGCTCGGGCGTGGCGACGATGAGCGCCAGGTCGGCGGCGTTCAGGAACGCCGTGATGTTCTGGCCCACACCCGCGGCGGAGTCGATCAGGATGATGTCGGCGTCGGCCGCGAGTTCGACCAGGCCCGAGAGCAGCACGCGCCGCTCCATAGCGGAAAGGTCGGCGATCCGCCCAATGCCCGCCGAACCCGGAACGAGGCGGAACCCGCCGGGGGCGTCGATCGCGATCTTGGCGAGGCTCCCCGTGTGGCCGTTCGCGCTGGAGGCCAGCACGTGCTCAAGACGGTTGGTGGGCGAGATGCCGCAGATGACGTCGGCGTTGGCGGTGCCGAGGTCGGCGTCAACCAGCGTGACGCGCAGACCGCGCCGGGCCAGGGCGATGGCCGTGTTCACCGAGACATTGGTCTTGCCCACGCCCCCCTTCCCGCTGGCGATAGTGACGATCTTGGCCCGCCGGGCGACGTTGAGCCGGGCGTTGAACTCCGGCGTTGGCGACCAGTCGGCTGCGCCCTTGGCGTGCTGGCCGGGCAATGGAGGCGGCTTGGCGGGCTTGGCCGCGGGGCTCGCGACCTCGAACATGCGCCGAAGGGCCGTGGCCTGATCGTCCGAGGCGCCGGCGGCCCGCGGAATGGGCGGCGGCTCGGGGAGGGTGATCCCCTCGAGTTCGGCGGCGCTCGCGGGGACATCATTCCGGCCCGGCAAGGCGGGGGGCGACGGGGGATTCGCCCAGTGGCGGGTGTTGCCGGGCACGACGTTCAACGGCCGTGACCTCCGGTGTACGCCGCGTACGTCGGGTAGTGGGATGTGTCGATCGCGGCCGGGGGCTGGGCCCCGAAGAGGCCCTCACGCTCCAAGCGGGCGTAGGCCGGGTCATCGTGCGGGCGGTGCTGCGGCTGGGGTTGGGCGTAGTGCGGCACCGGCGCGGGCTGCGGCGCGCCGGGCATGGCCCGAGCCGGGACGAGCACGTTGTCGAGCACCATACGGGCAAGGCGATCGGGCTGGCCGGCCTCGATGTCGTCGGGAACTTCCTGGCCCGTGGTGATGAACGAGAAGGCCGCGCCGAGCTGGCGGGCGACGTTCACGATCACGCCGAAGTTCACGGCCTCGTCGAGCTTGGTGAGGATGACGCTTCCCGGGCCGAGTGGGGCGAACGCGGCGACGGTCTTCTGAAGCACGGCCTCGCCCGCCGTGGACGACAGCACCAGGTGAACCTCGGTGGGATTCGCGGCCTCGATGAACTCGCGGAGCTCGGCCAGACGATCGGCGTTGAACTGCGATCGCCCGGCGGTGTCGATGAGAACGACGTCGTACTGCGAGAGCGACTGCACGGCCGCGCCCATTTCCTGCGGCGACATGACGACCTTGAGGGGCAGGCCGATGATGCCCGCGTACGTGCGGAGCTGATCCACGGCGGCGATGCGGTAGGTGTCGCTGGTGATGAGGGCCACCGACTTGCCGTGGCGCAGCTTGTACGACGCGGCCAACTTGGCCACGGTCGTAGTCTTGCCCACGCCGGTGGGGCCCACGAGGGCGATGACGTGGGGGCCGTAGCCGCCGCGACCCCCCATCCCGCCACGGAGCGGCGGGGTGCCCGCCGAGGGGATCAGCGAGGAGATGTGGCGGAGGACGGTGGTGCGGACGATGTCCTCGTCGGTCAGTTCGCCCGGCGTGAGTTCATCGCGGACGGCGCCGATGATCGAGTCGGCGATGTCGCGGCTCACGGCGGACTCGAGCAGGCGGAGATACTGGCGGAAAAGTGCCTCGGGCATGGCCCCCGCCGCGACGCCGGCGCTGGTGGTCGGCGCGCTGTGGAGGACCTGGTTGACGAGGAGCTTGATGTCCGCGAGTTCGCGCTGGATCTCGGATTGAGTTTCCGGCGGGTTGGCTTTCTGAACCGGCGTGGGTTTGGACGCGGTGGCGGCGGGCGCGGCTTCCTCTCGCGTACGCGAGCGGCTCTCCGGGGGGCCGGCCGCGGCGCGCTGGGCCGCGAAATCGGCCTTGGCCGCAGCGAGCCGGCGCTCGCGGACGGACATCATCTGCGGCCCATCGGCGGGGAGCAGCGCGGGGGCAGGACGCGGCGTTGGACGGGCGGCCGGAGCCGGCGCGGGGGTGTGGTTGGCGAGTTCGGCGGCGCGCCGGTACGCGCTGGCCGCGGCGGACTTGGCGAGGACGGGGCGGTTGGCCGCGAGAGCGCCGGGGATCACGGTTTCGACCGTCGGCTTGGGCGCGCGGGCAAGGCGGGCGGCGGTCACCGGCTCGTCGGAGGCGGTGATCTCGAAGACCTGCTTGGCGCCGAAGCCGAGGATGCCCCCCTGCTTGACGGTACGGGTGTGCAGAATGATGGCGGTCTTGCCGAGGTCTTTCTTGACCGCGGAGAGGGCCTCGGCGATGGACTGTGCTCGGAAGGTCTTGATTCTCATGGTGCCGTCCTGGCCGACGCCGCGATCGTGAGTGCTCGGGAACATCCCGGAGCCCTCGCGTCGATGCGCCCCGCTTCAGATCGGAAAGTGATTGTCGAGGCGGGGGGGTGGGTCGTCAAGTTGGGGGGGCAGAACTGAGGATGGAGAGGTGAAGAGGCGAGCAGGTGAGGACGGGAATGGGTGGATGCTGTCGGTTGCTGTCTGTTTCAAAGGCGGCCTCGCGGGTGATCCTCATTCCCCGTTCGTGGGGGATGTCAGGCCGCGGCGGCGGCGGGCTGGGCCGACGGCGGGGGGCCGACGAGGGCCATGGATTCAATCTCAACTCCGGCGACGGCCTCGTTGTAGCCGAGAACTGCGACGGTGGGCAGGTGCGGTTCGAGGAGTTGGCGGACCACGGCCCGGACCTGCGGCGATGCGAGCACCACCGGAGGATGGCCGGCCGTGGTGACGGCCCGGAGCGCCTCGAGGATCTGCTGGCTGATCTGCTGGGCCACGCGTGCGGGCATGTTGATGACCGTGGCGCCGGCGGAGCGATCGATGTAGGAGTTGATGGTGTCCTCGAGGGCGGGGTCGAGCGTGACGCAGACGATGCGGAAGTTGGCAGAGCCGGGTTTGCCAGCCCGGCTCTGGAGAGCCGGCCCACCAGATTCAATCGGGCTCGCGTACTGCTGGCAAATGCTGCGGCGCAGGGCGTGACGAACGTACTCGGTGAGGACATCGAGGTCCTTGGTCTTGGGTCCCCAGTCGCTGAGGGTCTCCAGGATGGTCTCGAGGTCACGAACGGGGACACGCTCGCGGAGGAGGTTCTGCATGACCTTCTGCAGGTCGCCCGGCTTGACGATGCTCGGGACGACCTCCTCGACGAGTTTCGGGGTCTTTTCCTTGAGTTGCGTGAGCAGGTTGTTGACCTCCTCGCGGGTGAGCAGGTCCGCCGCGTGGGCTTTGACGACCTCGGTGAGGTGCGTCGCCAGCACGCTCGTCGGGTCCACGACCGTGTAGTTCATGGTCTCGGCCCGGAGTTTGAGTTGCGGGTCGATCCACCACGCATCCAGCCCGAATGCGGGCTCCTTGGTCGGCTCGCCCTCGACCTTGCCCGAGGCGATGCCGCTATCCATGGCCAGCAGCTTGCCGGGGATGGTCTCGCCCTGGGCCACGACCGCCCCCTTGATCTTCACGCGGTACTCGTTGGGCCCGACCTGCATGTTGTCGCGGATGCGCACCGGCGGAAGGATGAACCCGAGTTCCACCGCGAGTTGTCGCCGGATGGCCGAGATTCGGTCCAGCAGGTCGCCCCCTTGCGCCGTGTCCACGAGCGCGACCAGGCCGTAGCCGACCTCGAGCTCGAGCGTGTCGAGTTTGAGCAACGCCTCGGGCGCGGGACCCTCGGGGGCCTTGCCCGCGGCGGTGGTGGCGGCCTTGGCGGCCTCGGCCGCGGCCTTCATCTTCGTGGTCTTGGTCAGGCTCAGCCCCAGCCCGGTCAGGCCGAGGGCCGTGGCCAGCAGCGGGATCGTGGGCAAAGGCGTGAAGCAGAGCATGCCGAGGAACCCGGCCGTGACGAACAGGCCGATGGGCTGGCTGGTGAGCTGGCCGGTGAGCTCGTGGCCGAGTTGCTGCTTCGAGCCCGAACGGGTCACGATCAGGGCCGAGGCGATCGCGACGATGAACGATGGAATCTGGCTCGTCAGGCCGTCGCCGATGGTGAGCAGTGTGAAGACGTGGGCCGACTGACCGGCCTCCCAGCCGCGCTCGATGGTGCCCACGGCGAACCCGCCGATGACGTTGATGGCGATGATGATGATCCCGGCGATGGCGTCGCCGCGGACAAACTTCGAGGCGCCGTCCATGGCCCCGAAGAAGTCGGCCTCGTGGGCGATCTTCTCGCGCCGGCGGCGGGCCTCGGCCTCGTTGATGGACCCGGCGTTGAGGTCGGCGTCGATGGCCATCTGCTTGCCGGGCATGGCGTCGAGGGTGAACCGGGCCGCGACCTCCGAGATGCGCGTGGCGCCCTTGGTGATGACCACCCACTGCACGATCACCAGGATCAGGAAAATGATGATCCCCACGAAGAGCGAGTCGCCCGCGACGAAGTCGGCGAAGGCCGAGATGACATGCCCGGCCACGCCCACGGCCTGCTGGGGGGTCTGGGCGTCGGCCGTGAGGATCAGCCGGGTGGACGCCACGTTGAGCACCAGCCGCATGAGCGTCGTGCCCAGCAGGAGCGACGGAAACACGCTGAAGTCCAGCGGCTGCTCCATATAGATGGTGGTCAGCAGGATCAGCACGCTCAACGCGATGTTCAGGCAGATCAGGATGTCCAGCGCGGCCGGGGGGAGCGGGACGAGCACCACCGTCAGGAGCATGATGAACCCGATGGGAACGATCAGGCCGCGGTACTTGTGCAGGCGATGCAGCAGGGCGGGGAGGTTGGAACCTCCGGCGGGGGCCAAAGCGGGCTTTGGGGTTGCTGCGTTCGCCATCCTGGCTCGAGTCGTGCCACGGGCATCCTGCCCGTGGGGTGGGGGTCGGGGGTGGGGTCGGGGTCGGACTATCGGCGGGGGGCGGGCCCGCCGACCCCTTTTTCGCCGCCCGCCCCGCCCGGCCCCCGGGGTGGTGCCCGGCTCCTCTCCGCCCGCCCCGGCTTCCCCGCCGTCCT
>OEIU01002126.1_pt1 | contig 11034 bp, 10 predicted proteins | sample 1539221 | NCBI WGS metagenome assembly OEIU01 (sample SAMN03792071, study PRJEB22550) | activated sludge metagenome | feature: wastewater treatment plant; material: activated sludge; isolation source: Wastewater treatment plant of a petroleum refinery complex | place: Argentina: Zarate | collected... | reverse complement strand
GGAACCCGTTCCGGCCCCCCCGCGACGAGACGCTGGACGCGCTGGCCGCGGCGGGGGTGCGCGTGTGGCGCACCGACCGCTCCGGCGACGTCACGGCCGTGCTCGACGGCGGCTCGCTGGGCGTCGCGGGCACCCGCTAACCTGGCCGGTCGATGGCCGCAGAACCGCTCAAGCCCGCATACATCATCTGGGGGGAGGACCGGGCCACCATCGACCGCGCGCTCGCCCGCCTCGTCGCCCGCGTGGAGCGGGAGGGCGGGATGGCGCCGGAGCGCTTCCGGGCGGAGGACACGCCCGCGGAGGACGTGGTCGCCGCCTGCGAGGCGCTCTCGTTCGCGGGGCTGCGGCTGGTGCTGGTGGACGGCGCCGATGCCTGGAAGGCCGACGCCGCCGCGGCGCTCCTCGACTACCTTGCCGAGCCCAACCCGGGGTCCTGCCTGGCGCTGGTGTCGTCGGGGCAGGTCACGCCGAAGCTGCATGCCGCGATCGCGGCCCTGGGAGGGGAGCTGCGTTACGGCCCCGACCCGAAGGCGAAGGGGCGCGAGCGCACGCAGTGGCTCGTCGAGCACTTCCGCCACGAGGTGCAGCGGGCCGGAGGCTCGGCGTCGGCGGCCATCGCCCGCGCCGTGGTGGAGCGCGTGGTGGTCGACCGCCCCGACGCGCGCCGCGGCGGCATCACCACCATGGAGCTCGCCCGGGAGGCCGAGAAGTTGGCGGCCTACGCCGGCGGGGAGCCGATCACGCAGGAGATGGTCGAGGCGCTCGTGCCGCCGCACCCCGACGCGAAGGCCTACGAGCTGGCCGACGCGCTCGCCCGCGCCGACGCCGCCCGCGCCTACGACCTGCTCCAGGACCTCGCGACCGGGGAGGAGCCGACCGCGCCGATCGTGATCCAGGTGCAGCTGACCAACCGCTTCCGCGCCCTGGCGCTCGCGCAGGGCCTCGGGCCCGACCCGTCGCCCGACGCGGTGTCCGCCGCGACCGGGGTGCGGGGCTACCCGGCCCGGATCCTCGCCGAGCAGGCGCGGTCCGTCCCGCCCGGGGCGGCGCAGCGGGCGGTGGCGCGGCTCGCGGCGCTCGAGCTGGACCTGCGGGTGTCCGAGCTGGCGCGGCTCGGCCGCTCCCGCGACGACGGGGAGCGGCTGGTGCTGGAGGCCGCGGTGCGCGACCTCATCGGGCTGATGCGCGGCAGGCCGGTCGGCGCCGGCCGCGAAGCCTAAGCCGTGATCTTCTGGGAGATGCGCGCCACGCGGGACTTCTTGCGCGCGGCGTTGTTGCGGTGAATCACGCCCTCGGCGGCGGCGCGATCGATGAGGTGCTCCAGCTCACGGGCGCGGACGTCGATGTCCTCGCCACCCTCGGCGGCCTCGTCGAGGCGCCGGAAGAGCGTCTTGATGGTGGAGCGGTACCGCAGGTTGCGGTCGCGCTGCTCCAGCGAGCGCCGGTTGCGCTTCTTCTGCTGCTTGATGTTCGCCACGCGGGCGGTCCTCCGTCGTTCGGTCGGCGGTGCATGGTAGCGGTCCCGGCCGGGGACGGCCACCCATGAGCGCGCGCCGTGCCCGCCCGGCGCGGCCGGACGGGGGCGACGAGGGGCGCGGGGACGTCACCACCGGCCTGGGCCGGTCGACCGCCGTCTTCGCCGCGTGGACCGGCGTGAGCCGCATCGCCGGCCTCGTCCGCGAGATCGTCGCCGCCGCGATCTTCGGCACCTCCGGGGCGATCAGCGCCTTCGTGGTGGCGTTCAACGTGCCCAACCTGCTGCGGAGCCTTGTCGCGGACTCGGCGCTGTCGGCCGCGTTCGTGCCCGTGTTCACCGAGCTGGAGGAGGAGGGCCGCAAGCGCGAGGCGCAGCGCCTGGTGGGCGCGTTCATCGGCCTCATCTCGATGGTGCTCGGCCTGATCACCCTGCTGGCGATCGTGCTGGCCCCGTGGATCATGCCGCTGTTCGCCCCCGGGCTGGACCAGAGCCTGGTGGACGAGACCGTCAAGCTCTCGCGGATCATGTTCCCCATCGTCGTGCTGCTGGGCCTGACCGGCCTGGTGGCGGCGGTGCTCCAGGCGGCCGGCCAGTTCGGCATCACCGCGTTCGTGCCGGTGCTGTGGAACGTGATCATCATCGTCGGGCTGATCGCGGTGACCCCGCTCGTCCCCGACGACGACAGGATCACCGTCTACGCCGTCGCCATCGTGGTGGGCACCGTCGCCCAGCTGCTCTACATGGTCCCGGCGTTCCGCCGCGAGGGCCCCTTCCCGATCTCGTTCGGCTGGCGCAGCCCGCGCGTGCGGCAGGTCCTGGTGCTGATGCTGCCGGTGACGCTCGGCCTGGGCCTCATCAACGTGAACCTGACGGTGGACACGATCTTCGCGACGCTCGTCAGCGACCAGGCGCCGCGCGCGATCGACGCGGCCTTCCGCCTGTACCTGCTGCCCCAGGGGGTGTTCAGCGTCGCGATCTCGACGGTGCTGTTCCCGGCGATCTCGCGCCTCGCCGCGCGCGACGACATGGACGGCATGCGGTCGACCATCGCCCGCGGGCTGCGGCAGATCTTCTTCATGCTGCTGCCGGCGTCCGCGTTCCTGCTGGTGCTCTCGGAGCCGGTGGTGCGCCTGGTCTTCCAGCGCGGGGAGTTCGACGCCCAGAGCACCGCGCTCACCTCCGAGGCGCTCGTGTTCTTCGCCATCGGTCTCGCGTTCAACGGCGCGAGCCTGCTCGTGATCCGGGCCTTCTTCAGCCTCCAGCAGCCGTGGCTCGCGACCAAGGTCGCCGCGCTCGGGGTGGTGCTGAACGCGGCGTTCGACGCGGCCCTCTACCAGCCCCTCGGGACCGGCGGGATCCCGCTCGCCACCTCGTTGTCCAGCATGGTGACGTTCGCGGTCATGCTCTGGCTGCTCCACCGCGAGCTCGGCGGCATGCACGGGGCGTGGGTGGTGGACGGGGCGGTGCGGAGCCTGGTCGCCAGCGGCGTGTCGGCCCTGTTCGCCTGGTGCGTGTGGCGGGTGCTCGACGACGCCCTCGGGAGGGGGGAGATCGCCCAGATCATCAGCGTCGGAGCATCGGTCGCCGCGGCCGCCTTCGCCTACCTCGCGGCGGCCCAGGCGTTCGAGATGGGGGAGCTCCGAGCCCTGGGGCGCCTGAGACGGCCGCTACCATGAGGGATCGTGGACCAGGACCGCATCCGCAACTTCTGCATCATCGCCCACATCGACCACGGCAAGTCGACGCTGGCGGACCGCATCCTCCAGCGCACCGGCGCGGTGTCGGAGCGGGACATGCGGAGCCAGGTGCTCGACTCGATGGACCTCGAGCGCGAGCGCGGCATCACCATCAAGGCCCAGGCCGTGCGGGTGCACTACACGGCGTCGGACGGTGAGACCTACCAGCTCAACCTGATCGACACCCCCGGCCACGTCGACTTCTCGTACGAGGTCTCGCGGAGCCTCGCCGCATGCGAGGGCGCGCTGCTGGTGGTCGACGCCAGCCAGGGGATCGAGGCTCAGACCCTCGCGAACACGTACCTGGCGATCGAGGGCGACCTGGAGATCATCCCGGTGCTCAACAAGATCGACCTGCCCGCCGCCGATCCGGAGCTGCACGGCCGCGCCGTGGCCGACCTCATCGGCGAGGACCCCGACAACGTCCTCCGGATCTCGGCCAAGACGGGCGAGGGCGTGGGGGAGGTGCTCGAGGCGATCGTGGCGCGGGTGCCGCCGCCGGCCGGCGACCCGCACGCTCCGGCCCGGGCCCTGATCTTCGACTCGGTCTACGACCAGTACCGGGGCGTCGTCGCGTTCGTCCGGGTGGTCGACGGGGCGTTCGACGAGCGCGACAAGCTCGTGGCGATGCAGACCGGCCTCGTGGTCGAGGCGGAGCAGATCGGAGTGATGTCTCCGGTCATGACGCCCACCGGCCGACTCGCGGCGGGCGAGACCGGCTACCTGGTGACCGGCCTCAAGAGCCTGGGCGACCTGCGCGTGGGCGACACGCTCACCCGGGCGATCCACCCGGCGGCCGAGGCGCTCCCCGGGTACCGCGAGGTCAAGCCGATGGTGTTCTGCGGCCTCTTCCCGGTCGACGCGGACGACTACCCCGACCTGCGCGACGCCCTCGAGAAGCTCTCGCTCAACGACGCGTCGCTGCGGTGGGAGCCGGAGACCTCGCAGGCCCTCGGGTTCGGCTTCCGTTGCGGGTTCCTGGGGCTGCTGCACATGGACATCGTGCGCGAGCGGCTGGAGCGCGAGTACGACCTGGAGCTCCTGGCCACCACCCCCAACGTGGAGTACCGCGTCACCACCACCGGCGGCGAGGTGAAGGCCGTGCGCTCGCCGGTCGAGCTGCCGCCGAGCACGTCCATCGACACCATCGAGGAGCCGTACGTCCGCTGCACGGTCCTCGTGCCCAAGGAGGGCGTCGGCGCCGTCATGGGCCTCTGCCAGGACCGCCGGGGCGTGTTCGTCACGATGGAGCCGATCGAGAACCGCCAGCAGGTGGTCTACGACCTGCCGCTCGCCGAGATCGTCCTGGACTTCTACGACCAGCTGAAGAGCCGCACCCGCGGGTACGCGTCGCTCGACTACGAGATCATCGGCTACCGCGAGAGCCCGCTGGTCAAGCTCGACATCCTGCTGGCCGGCGACCAGGTGGACGCCCTGTCGATGATCGTCCACCGCGACCAGGCCTACGCGCGCGGCAAGGGCCTGGTGGAGCGCCTGTACAAGACGATCCCGCGACAGCTCTTCGAGGTGCCGATCCAGGCGGCCATCGGCGGCAAGATCCTGGCCCGCGAGACCGTCAAGGCGCGGCGCAAGGACGTGCTGGCCAAGTGCTACGGCGGCGACATCAGCCGCAAGCGCAAGCTGCTCGAGCGCCAGAAGGAGGGCAAGAAGCGGATGAAGCAGGTGGGCGCCGTCGAGGTGCCCCAGGAGGCCTTCCTCTCCGTGCTCCAGATCGGCGACGACAACCGGGGCAACGGCCGGTGAGCGTCCGCCACGTCTACGCGCACCTGCCGTTCTGCGTGTCGCGCTGCGGCTACTGCGCGTTCGTGGTCCACGTGGGGCGGCTCGACCGGCGCGACGCCTACCTCGATGCCCTCGTGGGCGAGCTCGACCGCGAGGGGGCGGCCCTCGGCCCGCTCGACACCGTGTACCTGGGCGGCGGCACCCCCACGCTCATGCGGCCGCGGCGCCTGCGCGCGCTGATGGATCGCGTCGGGCCGCTGCTGGCCGAGGGCGCGGAGGTGAGCATCGAGGCGAACCCCGAGACCGTCGATCGCCGTGCGCTGCGCGAGCTGCGGGCGATGGGCATCAACCGGATCTCCCTCGGGGTCCAGTCGTTCCGTCCCCACCTGCTCGCCGCCCTCGACCGCCAGGCCACGGCGCGGCAGGCCCGAGACGCGGTGGGCTGCGCGCGCGCCGCGGGTTTCGAGGACCTCTCCATCGACCTCATGTTCGGGGTCCCGGGCCAGACGCCGGCCGACCTCGAGGCCGACCTGGCCGACGCGCTCGCCCTGGGCCGGGATCACATCTCCGGGTACGAGCTCGAGACCAACCGGGGCACCGCCCTGGAGGGGATGGGCGCCGAGCCGGCCGGCGGGGAGGGGGGCGCCGACGCCTACCGCCGCATCGTCCAGGGGCTCGAGGACGCCGGGTACCGCTGGTACGAGACCGCCAACTTCGCGCGGCCCGGCCACGAGTGCCGCCATTCGCTGGCCTACTGGGGCGCCGCCGACTACGTGGGGATCGGCGTCGGCGCGGTCAGCACCGTCGCCGGCCGGCGGTGGCGCAACGCCCCGAGCCTGGAGGGCTACCTCCACGCCCACGCGGCCGGCGCCGCGCCGTCGCGCACCCGGGAGCCCCTCGACGACGACGACCGGCGCCGCGAGCGCTGGATGCTGGGGCTGCGCCTGGGGCGCGGGATGGACATGGGCTGGGCCGGCCCGCCCGACCACCCCGAGGCGATGGCGCGCCTGGAGGCCGCCGGCCTGCTGGTCCGCGGCGACGGCACGGTGACCCTGACGCGCGAGGGTCGCTTCGTGCAGAACGCGATCCTGCACGAGCTCATGGAGTACGCGTGAGCACCGACGATCCCGGCCTGAAGCCGCGGCAGGAGCTGATCCTGCGGACGGTCGTCGAGGAGCACATCGCCTCCGGGCAGCCGGTCGGCAGCAAGCACATCGCGGGCCGCGAGGGCCTGGACTTCGCGTCGTCGACGGTCCGCTACGAGCTGGCGCGCCTCGAGGAGCTGGGGTTCCTGGACCACCCGCACACGTCGGCGGGCCGGGTGCCCACCGACCGCGGCTACCGCTACTACGTGGACACCCTGCTCACGCGCGACCCGCCCGCCCGGCCCCCGGCGATGGTCGAGACCGCGCTCGACCTGACGCAGGTGCAGCGCGAGGTCGACGAGGCGCTCTCCCGCCTGGCCGACGTCGTCGCCCAGGTCACCAACCTCCTCGGCATCGTCACCGCGCCGGCGCCGATGTCGTCCACCGTCAAGCACGTGGAGGTGCTGCCCCTCCAGCCCCAGGTGGTGATGGTGGTGGTCATCACCTCGACCGGGGCGGTCACCAAGCGGGTGTTCGCCTTCGACCGCGCCATCGACCACGGGCTCTGCGAGTGGGCCGGGGCGTTCCTCAACGACCGCCTCGTGGGCGCCGCGGTCGGCACGCGGACGATCGAGTCGCGCCTGGACGACCCGTCGCTGTCGCCGCGCGAGCGCGCCTTCCTGGACGTGCTGTCCCCGGCGGTGGTCGACCTGGAGGGGGAGGGGTCGGCGAGCATCTTCGTCGGCGGTCGCGCCCGCTTCCTGGCGGAGCAGCGGCACCTCGACCTCATCGCGATCGACGCCCTCATGGAGAGCCTGGAGGAGCGCTACCAGCTGCTCGCGATGCTCCGCGGCGCGCTCGGGCGCAACCAGGTGTACCTGCGGATCGGGTCGGAGCTCGCCGACCGCAGCCTGTCGGGCCTGAGCATGGTCGCGGCCAACTACGGGGTGGCGCGCCGCAACCTGGGGACGGTGTCGCTGTTCGGCCCCACGCGGATGGACTACCGCCTGGCGATGGCGACGGTCCGCGGGGCCGCCCAGATCCTGTCGCGCTACGTCGAGGACGTCTACGACGAGTGACCCCGGTGGGCAGCCCGGGGCCCGGTGCCCTACATTGAGCCGCCCCCGCCCGGAGGACGACCCCGTTTGAGCGACGACGAGCCCCGCACCATCGACGACCGCTTCGAGATCCTCGAGGTCTGGCGCCGGCCCCTGATCGGCGACGGATCCGCGGCGGTCCGCGTGCTCGCCAAGGTCGAGGCGGGCGCCTACGGGCCGGAGGAGTACGCCGTCGGCATCAGCACCCGGCCGGACGCCCAGCTCGCGCCGCTGCTCGACGAGGCCGACCTCTTCACCGGCCTGTCGTTCGCGGAGGCCCACTGGGTGGCCGCGGTCCTGGCCAGCGCCGCCGAGCACGTCGAGGACGCCGAGAGCCTGCTGTTCGACCTGCGCGTGCCGGTGGACCTGGCGTGGCGCGACGTGGAGCTGGCGTCCGAGGTGGTCGAGCCGGGCGGCCTGCGCTCCCAGCCGCTCGTGCCGTGGGAGCCGGAGGCCGAGTCGTCGACCCCCGGTCGCTACGCGATCGCGACCTACACGCTCGACTGCGGCCACCAGGCGGTGGAGCTGCTGCGGCAGGACCCCGACGCGGCCCCCTTCTGGGTGGAGGACGGCGCGGTCGACCACCTGGTGGCGCGCGACGCGCGCAGCCTCACCCGGCTGCTGCACCAGGCGGCCAACCTGGAGGAGGCCCACACGATCATCGAGGCCGCCCAGGCCAACCTGGCCCGCCACCCGGACGACGACGAGGACGAGGATTCCGACCGGTGAGCGCACGGTCCGCCACCGACTGGCTCCTCTGGCGCCTCTCCAAGCTGATCGTGCTGCCGCTGCTCTACCTCTATCCCCTGAGGATGCGGCGGTCCGGGGTGGAGCACGTCCCGGAGCACGGGCCGGTGCTCCTGGTCTGCAACCACGTGTCGGTGGCCGACCCCATCATCCTGATGGCCGCGGCGCGCAAGCGCCGGACGGCGATGATCGCCAAGCGCGAGCTGTTCCAGAAGCACCCCGTGTTCTCCTGGATCCTGCGCACCTACCGGTCGATCCCGCTCGACCGCTCCAAGCCGGCCGACTTCACGGCGATCCGGCGCGCCGTGGCGCTGCTCGAGGAGGGACACGCGGTGGTCGTGTTCCCCGAGGGGCACGTCAGCCGGGGCGGCACCATGCGCCGCGGCGCGCCCGGCGCCGGGTTCTTCGGGCTGCGCCCCGGGGTCACCGTGGTCCCCGCGGCGATCTGGAACACCCAGCTCTTCCGCGGCCCCGCCCGCCTCCGGTTCGGCCCCCCGATCGACCTGTCCGACATCGACGCCCCGACCCGGCACGAGCGCAACCGGCTGGCGACGGATCGCGTGATGACCGCCATCGCGGAGCTGCTCCCGTCGGTCGGCGGGCCCGTCCAGGAGCCGCCGGTGGGTCCCCAGCGCCTGATCGACCGGACCCGGGGCATCTGGTTCCCGCCCGAGGCCGACCCGGATGCGGATCCCGGGCGCGAGCGGGTGGCCGCCCGCTAGCGGGATCGGACCGCTCCTCGTCCGCTACAGCCGGGTGGGCCGGGCGTCGATGACGCAGGGGTGGGGACACGGGTCCCCTTGCTACGCTCTGCGGACGACCTGATGAAGCGCGACTATTACGAGATCCTCGGCGTCCCGAGGGACGCGGACGAGGCCGCGATCAAGAAGGCCTTCCGGCGGAAGGCCCGCGAGCTCCACCCGGACGTCAACCCCGACGCGGGCGCGGAGGCGCAGTTCAAGGAGTGCGCCGAGGCGTACGAGGTGCTGTCGAGCGCCGAGACCCGGGACCTCTACGACCGCTACGGGCACGACGGCCTGCGCGGGCGGCAGGGAGGCGGGGCCGACTTCTCGGACTTCGGCTCGTTCCAGGACCTGTTCGACGCGTTCTTCGGCGGCGACGTGTTCGGGCGCGGCGCGCGCGCCGCGCGCGGTGGCGAGGACGTGGCGGTCGCCGTCCAGCTCACGTTCGCCGAGTCCGCCCAGGGGGCCACCCGGCCGCTCGAGTACGGGATCGTCGGCACCTGCGAGACGTGCGACGGCCTCGGGGCGAGGCCAGGCACCCACATGACCCGCTGCGACATGTGCGGCGGCCAGGGCCAGGTGCGCCAGGTGTCCCGCGGCCCGTTCGGCCAGTTCCTGCGCACATCGGTGTGCCCCGACTGCCACGGCGAGGGCGAGCGCCCCTCGGACCCGTGCCCGGACTGCCGCGGCAGCGGCCGCCGGCCGACGTCCCAGGAGGTCACGGTCGACATCCCCGCCGGGATCGCCAACGGGCAGCGCATCCGCATCCCGGGTCGTGGCGCCGCCGGCGAGCGCGGCGCCCCCGCCGGCGACCTCTACGTCCAGGTGCAGGTCGCGGAGGACGAGCGCTTCCGCCGCGAGGGCCTGGACGTGGTCACCCGGGTCGCCGTCCCCGTGACCGACGCGATGACCGGCGCCACCGTGACCGTCCCCACCGTGGACGGCGAGGCCCACGTCGAGCTCCGCGCCGGGACGCAGCCGAACGACGAGTACGTGCTGCGCGGGAAGGGCTTCCCGGCGCTCAACGGGCGCGGCCGCGGCGACCAGCGGGTGGTGGTCGAGGTGCGGGTCCCGAAGGTGAACACCGACGAGGCGCGCAAGGCGGTCGAGAAGCTCGCCGACCAGCTCGACGCCCGCGCCTACAAAGAGGACGAGGGCTTCTTCGACCGCCTCAAGTCCGCCTTCCGATAGCGGCTCAGCCCACGCTCGGGTTCGCGGGTGCCGGGTTCAGCGGGATGCCGCCGCCGGGCGCGCCGCCGCCGCCGCCCGTCTCGGGCGCGCACGACTCGTCGAACGGCAGGTAGACATCCTTCGTCACGTTCGGGGTGGGGGCGGACCGGTGCCAGATCAGCTTCACGTGCAGCCGCCAGTCGAGCGACCCGCCCCGGTTGTCCGTGGTCAGGCGGATGTCGTAGACGTGCCGCTTGTCCTGTGTGAGGTAGGGCGTCTTCCACCTGGCCCAGGTGCCGGTCTTGATGCCGGTGGTCGTCGGCTCGAGCCGGGCCCTCGCTTCCATGTGGTCCGCCCAGTCGAAGAAGCCGTGGTAGTTCACGACGCTCATCCGGAGCCGCACGTCGGCGCGGACCGTGTTCGCGGCGCCCGGGAGGCAGGCGACGCTGTTGATGCGGTCGGCCTTGATCAGGCGCGGTGGGTCCTTCGCGACGGCCGCTGCCGGCAGGAACGCGACCGCGGCGACGGCTGCGGCCATGAGGGTCGCGATGCCCGCGTGGCGGGAGGGGGCGGTCGGCATGGGGTGGGTTCCTCGGCGTTTCGGGTGACGGTCCGCCGGGACGGTACGGGCGTGCTCCGGAACCCGGCCCCCCCTCCGGGACGGCGGCTCCTCCCCCGAAGGAACAGGAATGGATGAGCACCGCCTCGTGCGGATCGACGCCGTCGTCGCCGCGGCCGACGCCGAGCGCGCCGTCGCCGAGGCCTGCGCCGCGCTCGGCACCGGGTGCGTGGAGGAGGACTGCCCGGACGGGACCGTCCGGCTGAGCCTCTGGACGCGGCCCGGCTCCGCCGATCTCGACCGCCTCCGCGCCGCGCTCGCGGCCGCCGGCATCGACGCGCGGGTGGATGCGGCCGACGAGGACCCCGGCTGGCAGGACGCGATGCGCCGCTTCCACAGGCCCGTCGAGATCGCCGGGCGCCTGCTGGTCCGCCCCCCGTGGGAGCCGCCGCGGCCCCCCCTCCTCGACGTCGAGATCGACCCCGGGATGGCCTTCGGCACCGCCCAGCACGCCACCACGCGGGCGTGCCTGACCCTGCTCGCCGGGCTGGAGGCCGGCGGGGCGCTGCTCGACGCCGGGGGCGGCTCGGGGGGGGTCGGGGTCGCGGGCCGGCGGGCCCCGGCGGGCGGAGGCGGCCCCCCCGTCAGTACCGAAACCGCCGCCCCCGCCCCCCCGT
>OEIU01002124.1_pt1 | contig 11043 bp, 9 predicted proteins | sample 1539221 | NCBI WGS metagenome assembly OEIU01 (sample SAMN03792071, study PRJEB22550) | activated sludge metagenome | feature: wastewater treatment plant; material: activated sludge; isolation source: Wastewater treatment plant of a petroleum refinery complex | place: Argentina: Zarate | collected... | reverse complement strand
CGCCAGTGCTAGCTTTGCGTACCGTCACTTATTGCACTGAAAACGAGGAGACCCCAACCGTCGCCATCACGACGCAGCGCAAGCAGTCAGGCGTCGCAGACGGCGAGGGCCGCAAGCGCCATCGGCGCGCAGCCCTTGACAGCGAAAGCCGTGATACGGTGGAGGGAACCGCAAGACCGCCCACCACCCTTCAGCCAGGTCACAGACGGCCAAGCGTAGCGCGCAGATCCCATGCTCCGCAGGGGGCCTGAGGAGTCAAGGGATCAAGCCGGAAGGCAACGGTTCGGCACGAAGCGCAAGGCGCAGCCCGCGAGCCCGACGGCGGCACGCCGGGACGACCGAATTTCTGCGGCAGGACTACAAGGCTCTGCGTACATCAACGGCGTGGTACTGCCCGTGGATGGAGGCTACCTTTGCGCGGGCGCCGCCACCACGGGCGACATCCAGCTGCGAGCAAATGCCGGGCCGCCCGGCGCGACAGCGATCGTGGCCTACAGCCGGGCCGTCCATCCTCCATCGATGGCCAGGACCTGGCCGTTGATGAACGATGCCGCATTGGATGCCAGGAAAGTCGCCGCGCTCGCGATGTCGTCGGGTTCGCCCCAGCGCTGGGCCGGTACGGCCGAATTTATGTACTGGTCAAACACCGGGTCGCCATGCAGCGCCCCGGTCAGCGGAGTGCGCGTCGCGCCGGGAGCCAGTGTGTTGCAGGTGATGCCGAAGGCGCCGTAGTCGACCGCGAGCGACCGGACCATCGCGGTCAGCGCGCCCTTGGCGGCGATGTAAGCGGGCTGGCGCGGCAGCGCGGCCAGGGCCACCACAGAGCCCACGATCAGCACCCGGCCGAAGTTGCGCCGAACCATCGCGGGCAGATAGGCTTGGCAATGCAGAAAAGCCCCATCCAGATGGGTATCGAGCACCATGCGCCAGGCCTCGCGGCTCACGTCCTGGAAGGGCGTGCGCAGCTGGATGCCGGCATTGCTCACCAGGATGTCGACCTCCCAATCTTCGCGCTCCAGCCGCTGCGCGGCGCGCTGCACGGCGTCGGCATCGACGACGTCATAGGCCAGCGGCCGCGCCGTCACGCCGCTTTCATGGAGCACCCGCATCGATTCCATGCAACGCTGCTCGTCGAGATCGTTGACGACAACGCGCGCGCCCGCCAGTCCCAGATGGACGGCGATGGCCCGTCCGATGCCGCTTCCCGCGCCGGTGACGAGCGCAGTACGGCCAGCGAGCGAGTAGCGCAAAAAATAGTCAGTGTTTTCATTGTGCATGCAAGATCCGAAAAGACGGTGTCGGTGAGACGCTCTTTGGGGGTGCGATTCCCGGGCGCGCAGGCCTAGCCGGTGCCATCGATGAGCTTGAGCGCGGCCGGATCGGCACGGGCCTGCTTCTGCGTGCCTTCAAAGACCACCTCGCCGCGCTCGATGATGTAGATGCGGTGGGCAAAGCTGGGCAGGTGGTAGTAATTGGACTCCGCGAGCAGGATCGACCGGCCCTGGTCGAGGATGCGCCGCAGCCCGTCGCTGATGGTCGGAAGCAGCGCCGGCGAGAGGCCTTCGAAGGCCTCGTCCAGCAGCAGCAACTGCGGGTCCAGCGCCATTGCCCGGGCAATCGATACCATCTTTCTCTCGCCCCCCGAGAGTTGCATCGCGCCCCGCGCCCGGTATTTCTCCAGCACCGGAAACACCGCGTACGCGGCAGCGGTCCGGCTTCCCGCGCTGGACTCCGTCTTGCGGGACCAAGTGGGCAGCGCGATGTTGTCCGCCACCGAGAGCTCGCCGAACACATCGCTGCCTTCGGGGGTGTAGCCCAGACCCAGGCGTGCGATGGCATGAGTGGGCATCCCGATCAGCGACTGCCCCTTCCACGCGATGTCGCCCCGCGACGGCCGCACGAAGCCCATGATCGAGCGAAAGGTCGTGGTCTTGCCCGCGCCATTGCGACCCACCAGGCAGACAAGTTCGCCCTCGCCGACCCGCAGCCCGATGTCACGCAGCACGCCCGTACCGTCCAGGTCCACGTGCAGATGATCAATATTGAGGGTCACTGCGCGGCCTCCTCGGCTGCCATTGTTTCAGGCGCGCCGCGCCCAATGACGACCGCAAGCACCTCGCTGGCGCGGAAGAACGCGTCGCGGGGCAGATCGGCGATCTTGCGACCGGCCTGCATGGCGACGATGCGGCTGGAGTAGCGGCGCACCAGGTCCATGTCGTGTTCGATCAGCATGATGGCCCGGATCCGCATGCGTTGCGCCGCCGCCAGAAGGGTTTCCATCACGGCGTACTTGTCCGCGGTGGACACGCCTGCCGTCGGTTCGTCCAGCAGCAGCACTTTCGGGTGCAGCGTGAGAGCACACGCCACGTCGAGCAGCTTGCGCTTGCCGTGCGGCAGCAGGTTGCAGGAAACGTCCAGCAGTGAACGCAGGCCGACCGCATCGGCAATGCGCTCCACGACCTCGTCAACCTCCGGGCAGTTGCTGACCGATCGGGCCCATCGATGGGCAATCCGCAGGTGCGAGGCCGCCCCCACCGACAGCGCCGAACGCACCGTCAGGTCGGGGAACACGTTAACGAGCTGGAACGAGCGCGCCAGGCCGGCGGTCGCCAGGCTGACCGGGTCGCGCCGGGCGATGTCCTCCCCCAGAAACTTCACCGCGCCCCGGGTCGGCCGGATGAAGCCGGTCAAGGCGTGGATCAGCGTCGTCTTCCCCGCGCCGTTGGGCCCGACCACTGACACGAGTTCGCCCTCGTGCAGCGACAGATCGACCCCGTCCAGCACTTGGTAGGCGCCGTAGAAATGCCTGACCCCCCTCGCCTGAAGCAAGGGCGCGGCAGATGCCGGCGCAGGCGCTGGCGTGCTGTCGACTGCGTCGGTGTTGGGGGCGGTGATCATGCGGACCTCCGCTTGGAGGACCAGCGCTTGAGGGCACCGGCGATGCCGCCAGGGGCGACGATGACCAGGGTGGCCAGCACCACGCCCATCGACAGGCGCCAGTACTGGGTGACGGATTGCAGCTGGTCTTGCAGCAACGTGAAGACCAGCGCACCGATGATCGGCCCGATCAGGATCTGATAGCCACCCAGTACCGTCATGAAGACGAGTTGTCCCGAATGGGTCCAGTAGGCCAGCTCCGGATCGGCCAGCCCGGTGTTGACCGCCAGCACCACGCCCCCGACCGCCCCATAGACGGCCGCGACCACGAAGGCGATGGCACGCACGCGGTAGACGCGCACCCCCAGGTAGGTCGCCTTGGTCTCGTTGTCACGCGCGGCCATCAGATGCAGTCCGAAGGGCGAGCAGATCAGCCGCCACATCAACAGGTAGGCCGCGGCCAGCAGAAAGGCGCAGTAGTAGTAGAACGGCCCAGCCAGAAACTCCAGGCGGTCCAGATGCGAATAGTCCACGCCGAACAGCGTGGGCTGCGCCACCAACAAGCCGGTTTCACCGCCGGTGAGCGAATAGAACTTCATCAGAAAGGAATGGAAGATCATGCCGAAGGACAACGTCAGCATGCCGAAGAAAATCCCGGTGAAGCGGCATGAAATCAGCGCCACCGGTATCGCGACGACCAGCGCCACGGTGACGGCAAAAGCGATCATTCCTTCCAAAGAGGCCCCGCCGAAGATGCGCGGAAAGAAGGCCGCCGCATAGGCCCCCACCGCCACGAAGAACGCACCGCCGAACGACAGCAGGCCCCCGTAGCCGAACAGGAAGTTGAAGCCCAGCAGAACGATCGCATACGCCATGAAAGGCAGCGCCAGACTCAGGTAGTACGCATCGAGGACGAAGGGCAGCACCACCAAGGACGCCAGCGCCGCGGCATGGAGTGCGTTGCGCCACGCGCGGGCCGGCTTCGCCGCCGCCAACGGGGGCGGCTTTACGCCGGATCGTGTTTCCAGGGTGTTCATCCAAACCGCCTTCCACAAAGACCCGAAGGACGCAAGATCAGAACGCCCAGCACGACGACGTAGACCGCAAGAATGTCCAGTTCCGGGAAAAAGTTAAGCGCCAACGCACGGATGGCGCACACCAGGATCGCGCCGACGGCAGCACCCTTCATACTGCCCAGTCCGCCGATGACGACGACCGCGAAGGCCTCCACCACCAGTTCCACGCCCATTGGGAGGGAGGCCGCTCCGGGGGGAACGAACAACCCGCCGCCGGCAGTACTGAGCATGGTGCCCGCCGTGAAGACGAGCAGGTAGGTCCGCGGCACGTTGATGCCCATGGCCGAGCTCGCCTCGCGATTCTCGGCGGTGGCACGAAGGATCTTTCCTGAATTCGTGCGCTCCAGGAACCATCCCAATCCGAACGCCAGCGCGATCGCAAAGGCAATGACCGCCACGTAGTAGACGTTGATGGTCGCGCCCGCCACGCGCCAGGAGCCGAACACCGTCATCACGTTCTGCGTCTGCTTCGGATCCGCGCCCCAGATCAGTCGCAGCAGGTCCTGAAGAATCAGCACCAGCGCAAAGGTCAGCAGCAACTGGAAAGCCTCTGGGCGGGCGTAGGCCGCACGCAGCAGTCGCTCGATCGGAATCCCGATCAGGCCCACCATCGCGCCGCAGCCCAAAAGAATCAGCGGAAAGAACTCGACCGGGGCGCCTTGCGCCAGCGCCCAGTTGACGGCCGTTGCGCCCGTGTAGGCCCCCAGCGCAAAGAGCGTGCCGCAGGCCAGGTTGACGACCCGCATCACCCCGAAGGTCAGCTGCAGTCCGGCAGTGAGAAGGAAGAGGACGGACGCATGAAACAATGCGGCCATTCCGATGCTGATGAAACCGCTCATTCGACCGGGCCCGACTCAGACACTGAACTTCGCCGCTTCCAGCCACTGCCAGAAATCCGCCTGCGGCGGCTTCTGGATCTCCTTGGTGGACATGGTCTCCACCGTCGCCAGCGTCACGAAGTCGTAGTTGCTCTTGTGTGTGGTCAGGCCGCCGTACATGGTCATGTCCGGAATGTGGTCGGGCCGCATGCTGGCCGTGCCGCCGAAGGTTGGCACCGGCAGTCCAGGGATGGCCTCGGCAATCTCAGCCGGGCCCGGCCAGCGGCCAGATCGCGCCACCAGCGCCGCCTCCACGCCGGCCTTATACATCTGAAGGCAGAAGTACGCGCGGTCGGCCTCGAAATGCGGCACTTCCTTGTAGCGGTTCACATAGTCCTGCACGAATTCCTTTTGCAGCGCCGACGCCGTCGGGCTCGCGAAGTACATAGAACCGTGCCCCAGTACCACGCCCTCCGGCGTGAATTCCTTCTTCAGCCCGATCTGCTGCCAGCCACCATCCGGCAGGACAAAGCGTGCCGATTCGGTCAGCCCCGCGTTGTGCGCCTGGCGCATGAACACTGGCAGATCCGAGAACAGCAGCGAACTGAAGATCAGATCCGGCTTGGCCCCCTGCAGGGCCGCGATGTTGGATGACAGGTCCATCGAGCCGGCCTTGACCCACTGCTCCGACACCACCGTGTGCGGCACGTTGTACTTCTTCAGGATGGCCTGGAACGCAATCCACGCATTGCGCCCGTAGGTGTAGTCGGGGTTCACGCCCGCGATGCGGGTGATGCGGCCCTTGTAGGCCTTGAGCGCCAGCAAGGTCGACATCACCACGCCGATCTCGTTGTCGACCGAGCGGAACACGAACTTCGGATTGGGCAGCATCTCCTTGACCCCATCCTGCGTGGTCCCATCCCACATCATCGTCAGCACACGCGACTGCTCCGCCGCGGGGGCCAGCGCCAGGCTGACCCCGGAGGAGATCAGGCCCTGCACGCAGTCGACCTTCTCCTGCAGCACCAGCCGGCGGAAGCGATCGATCGTCTCCTTCGGCGTGGTCTCTTCCTCGGTGACGATCTCGACCTTGCGTCCGCCGATGCCGCCCTGAGCGTTGATGCGCGCCACGCCCCAGTCCAGCGCCCGAAAGCCGCATTCGCCAGCGAAGCCGAGCATGCCCCCGCGCGGCGCGATGATCCCCAGGCGCAACGATGTGTTCTGCGCGAAGGCCGGGGCCATCTGGCCCAGCCCACCGGCGGCGACCGCCAGGGCAGAGAGTCGTCCCAAGGCGCCACGGCGGCTGAATTTTCCTGAAGTTCCTGGCATGCTTGTCTCCTTATTCATTGCTGCTGCAGTTGCCAAAAAATAAAAGCGGTACCGTCAATCGATGCGTATGTTTCCCATCTGCACCACACGCTCATAGCGTGCTATTTCTTCCTCGAAGATCTTGCTCAATGCGCTCGGTGGGCCGGCCTCCACCGACCATCCCTGGCGAGTCAGTCCCTCGCGCACGCGGGCATCCGACAGTGCCTTGACCAACTCGGCGCTCAGCCGGGTCTGTACCGCCTCGGGCGTACCCCGGGTCGTGAAGATGCCCAGCCAGTTGACGTTTACGAATTTCGGAAAACCGGACTCCTTGACCGTCGGCACCTCCGGCATCACCGCAGAGCGGGTCAAGCCCGTGGTCGCAATAGCGCGCACCCGGCCATCCTTGATGTAGCCCTGCGCGGTCGGCACGCTGATGATGAACACCTGCACCTCGCCGGCCACCAGCGCGGTGATGGCTGCGGCGGTCCCCTTGTAAGGAACGTGCAGCAACTTGATGCCCGCTTCGTTGCAAAGCAGTTCCATCGCCAGATGCTGTGAGGAACCGATGCCGGTCGAGGCGTAGGCGATGCTGTCCGGGCGCTTGCCCTGTGCAATCAGATCGGCAAGGGAGCGCACCGGGGATTCGGAGCCGACCAGCACCACATTGTCCAGCGTCACGCCGAGCATCAGGGGAACGATGTCCTTGCGCGCATCGAACTGCCGCTTCTTGTAGGTCAGCATGTTCGTCGCGATGGACGACTGATCCACCATGATGGTGTAGCCATCCGGCGGCGCCTTGGCCAGCGCGTCGCCGGCGATCAGGCCCGCCGCCCCGGCGCGGTTGTCGATCACCACGGGTTGGTTGAGGTTCTCCGACATCTTCTGCGACAGCACCCGCGCGAAGAAGTCGTTGCCGCCGCCGGGCGGATAAGGAACGAGAAAACGTATCGGGCGATTGGGGAATGCTGCGGCCGCAGCGGCGTCTTGCGCCACGGCAGGCCATGATGTCGTCCATTGGGCCGCTGCCGCCGCGAACCATGTCAAGCAGGCGCGCCGTCGAATGCCGTTACCAACCATCGTGTCTCCTGTTTGTTTGACCCTGTGCATGTCGCCCAGGCCGCTTCTCATTGGGCGGTCCCATTGCAGCAAAGCACATAAGGAAAGACAAGGTCATTGTTCTTCTGCTTTATGAAGCTCGGCTTCAGTATTCCGGCGGGCCGCAGGCGCGGACGGGCGACTTGTTCTTTCATCACGCTTCAGGGGCGTGCGCGACGGGCACGACCCAGACCCCGAGCACCAAGAAGCCACCGCAGCACTCGCTGCATCGCCGCCAGGCCGAACCGAAAACGCCGAGGCCTCGCAGCGCCGGACCGGCCCCTTAGAGGGCCGGCACGCCCGCTGCGCGCACCGCCACCTTCAGCGCAGGGGCCCCGTGCCGGCGGTCGGCCAGGATGGCGTCGGCCATCTTCTCCGCGATCATGAAGGTGGTGAGGTTGGTGTTGGCGCAGATGATCTCGGGCATCACCGAAGCGTCGGCAACGTACAGGCCATCCACCCCATACACCTTGCCCGACGAGTTCACCACCGCATTCGGGTCGTCCGCGCTGCCGATCTTGCAGGTGCCGCAGGCGTGCCAGTTGCCCAGCACCGTGTGCCGGATCCAGGCTTCCAGTTCCTTGTCGCTGGTCATCATCGTGGCCAGCGGCGGGAAGTCGCTGGTGACGATGCGCATGGCCGCGCTTCGGAAGGCGCTGCTGCCGTCCATCAGCACGGCGCAGCTCTTCGCAAAGGCGTCGGAATACCAGGACTTGGCGCGGATCCAACGCGTCCATTTGGTGAACGCGCCGGGGAACACGTCGTAGACATGGGGCCGGATGGCCTTCGATTGAAGGATCCTGGCGATGAACCGCAGGCCGTCCATCATGCGCACCATGTCGCGTGAATCGGCCAGCAGGTTGAAGGCAACGATCGGCTCGGCATCCGGGCTGGCGTCGCGCAGCCGGACGAAGCCCTTGGAGTAGGCCTTGTCGGGCCCCACCCGCGCCACGCCGAAATGGCTCCCCAGCGGGGTCGAATCGAAGCGGCTGCCCAGCGAGACCTTCATGTCCTGCGTGGGGCAGCCCGCCATGCCCGATGAAAAGCGGCTATAGAGCAGGAAGTTGCTGCGGATCGACGGATCGAGCCGCGCATGTGGTCGCAAGTGGATGCCGATACCCACCAGCGGATGGTCCTGAAGGTTGCTGCCCACCCCGGGCAGGTTCACCCGCACCGCGATGCCCTGATCGATCAGATGCTCGGCCGGCCCGATGCCCGCACGCATCAGGATCGCCGGGCTGTGCAGTGCGCCGGCGCTGATGATCACGGTCTTGGCCGTGATGCGCTCTTGCCGGCCGCTACGGATGACCAGCACGCCGGTCGCGCGTCCGTCCTCGAACAGCACTTGCTGGATGAAGGTGTCCGCGCGGATGCTCAGATTCCCGCGTCGCCGCGTCTCCCGGTCCAGATAGGCAACGGCGCTGGAAATCCGCCGACCATCGACGTGGTTCTTGACGAAGGGAAAGCAGCCATCGCCGGGCGTGGCATGGGAGTCCGCAGCATAGGGAATTCCCGCCGCGCCCAGGCCATTCTTGAACGCCAGAGAGAAGGGATCCCACTGCTCGGGGAAGATCCGCTTCAGCAACACCCTGCCACTGTTGCCGTGCAGCGGGCCGTCGAAATCGAGATCGTTCTCGAGCTTGCGAAAGTAGGGAAGGCAATCCTCGTAGCTCCAGCCGGACGCACCGGCCGCCGCCCAGTGGTCATAGTCGGAAGGAACGCCGCGCACGCAGACCTGCGCATTGACCATGGATCCGCCGCCGACCACCCGGGCCTGCTCGTAGCGCGCCGGCGCCATGCGGGCAACCATTTCCTCGATGCTCATGTCCTTGACCGGATCGCGGTACGCGACCAGTTCGGTCCAGTAGCGGCTCGGCTGGAAATAGTCCGGCAGAAAGCCTTCCTCGGAGATCGATTGGGGCACGTTCTCCGGACTGATGTCGGGGCCGGCCTCCAGCAGGCATACGCGATTCGACGGGTCCTCCGAAAGGCGATGGGCCAGTACGCAGCCTGCGGTACCGGCGCCGACGATCAGGAAATCGAATTCCATGTTGTTGTCACCCTCTCGGAACGTCCGATGGTCTGTCGTGGGGCCGGCCGCCGAAGGCCGGGGCACAGGGATCGCGAACCGGTCACACGGTGAGGATGGTGCATCCCGTCGTCTTGCGCGCCTCGAGATTCTCGTGGGCCTGTTGCACGTTCTCCAGCGGATAGCGCTGATCCACACGGATCTTCACCTGCCCCGACTCGACCACCGCGAACAGATCGTCGGCCATCTCCTGCGTCACTTCGCGCGACTTGATGTGCGTGAACAGGGTCTGGCGGGTGACGTAGATCGAACCTTTGGCCGCCAGAATCGAAGGCGAAAAGGGCGGCACCGGCCCGGAGGCATTGCCGAAACTCACCATCAGTCCGAACGGCGACAGGCAGTCGAGAGACTTGTCCCAGGTGTCCTTGCCGATCGAGTCGTAGACCACCCGAACGCCGCGGCCCTCGGTGATCTCCACCACTTTCTTCTGGAAGTTTTCTTCGCGGTAGTTGATGACATGGCTGGCGCCATACTCGCGTGCCAATTCGCACTTCTGCGCCGAGCCGGCCGTGCCGATGAGTTGCAGGCCCAGGGCCTTGGCCCACTGGGCGGCAATGAGGCCGACGCCGCCGGCAACCGCATGGAACAGCACGAAGTCGCCCCGTTGCAGCCCGCCCTGCGGCTGGCTCCTTGAGCAGGTATTGGGCCGTCAGGCCCTTGAGCATCATGGCGGCCCCGGTCTCGAAGGAGATCGAATCGGGCAAGCGGCAGACGAACTTCGCCGACATCCCCCGCCACTCGCAATAGGCACCGGGCGGCTGGCAGGCGTAGGCGACGCGGTCGCCCACCTTGAGATGCGCCACGCCCTCACCCACCGCCTCCACCACGCCCGCGGCCTCCATGCCCAACGTGGCCGGCAGTTGCAGCGGATACAGCCCGGTGCGGTAGTAAACGTCGATGAAATTCACGCCTACGGCGTGGTGATGCACGCGGATTTCACCGGGCCCGGGCTCGCCGACCTCGATCGACCCGAGCGTCATTTGCGCCGGCCCCCCGCATTCGCTGATTCGGATTGCTTTTGAAAGCATGCTCTTCCTTTGTTGCCTGTTGAACCCAGCCGCTGCGCCTCAGACTTCGCCCAGGGCCACCAGGGACTTGTGGAACGCCCAGTTCTGCTGCGCCACGCCCTCGCGGACCCATTTGGTGATCGCGGGATCGAAATCGTCCATCTTTTCCAGGTTGATCCACACCCGCAGCAGCAGCCGCTTGTGGCCGTCGCCGTCGGTGAAGGCGGTGCGCCAGTGAATGCTGGAATAGTTGTTCAGGAACTGGATATCGCCGCGCTCGAGCTGCATGTCCAGGCGCAAATCCGGGTCCGCGCCCAGCCGCTCGATGTAGTCGATGGCCTCCCGCTGCAATGGCGTCAGTTCGCTGTTTCTCTTTCCCGCACCGTAGCGCAGCTTCTTGCCATGGAACCAGGAGCGCAGCCGCTTGTTGCGGTAGCTGAACACCGGCACCGGTACGTCGCTGGTCTCGTTGATGTCGCCGGTCTGCCCCTCGCCGCCCAGCTCGTGGTACATGCCCTCATACAGCACCTCGAGGTATTCCGGGTGATCCTGCAGGATGCGGTTGTAGATCGCCATCATGCTGGCGATGACGCTCTCCCCACCCTCCTTCGCGCGGTCCACCGACAGCAGCCCCACCACGTCGGCCTGATCGGCGTGCGGCGGTTGTGCGGCCGAGGTAACGTACAGGCGCAGATTGGGGTCGCCGATGTTTTTCGCGCCGGTGTCGGTGATGTGCTCGATGACAGCGCCGCGGGCGTTCTGCGACATCA
>OEIU01002123.1_pt1 | contig 11047 bp, 21 predicted proteins | sample 1539221 | NCBI WGS metagenome assembly OEIU01 (sample SAMN03792071, study PRJEB22550) | activated sludge metagenome | feature: wastewater treatment plant; material: activated sludge; isolation source: Wastewater treatment plant of a petroleum refinery complex | place: Argentina: Zarate | collected... | reverse complement strand
TGGTGATGCCGGGCGACAACATCGCGATGGAAGTGCACCTGATCGTGCCGATCGCCATGGAGGAGAAGCTGCGCTTCGCCATCCGCGAGGGCGGCCGCACGGTCGGCGCCGGCGTCGTCGCCTCGATCGTCGAGTAATCACGGCTGTCATCCCGGGCGCGGCGCAGCACCAGTGATGCGCCGCAGCCCCGGGACCGACCGACACCACGTCGAAAGGTCCCGGATCGCCGCCCTGCGGTGTCCGGGATGACGCAGAGAAGACAGATGAACCAGAACATCCGCATCCGGCTCAAAGCCTTCGATCATCGGGTCCTCGACTCGTCGACCCGCGAGATCGTCTCCACCGCCAAGCGCACGGGCGCCCAGGTGCGTGGCCCGATTCCGCTGCCGACCCGCATCGAGCGCTTCACGGTCAACCGCTCGCCCCACATCGACAAGAAGTCGCGCGAGCAGTTCGAGATGCGCACCCACAAGCGGGTTCTCGACATCGTCGATCCGACCCCGCAGACCGTGGACGCGCTCATGAAGCTCGACCTCGCCGCCGGCGTCGACGTGGAGATCAAGCTCTGAGCCGTCCGGCTCGGATCTGACGAGGATACGAGGCCCCTCGGGCCTTAGGGAAACGAGACCATGCGCTCAGGCGTGATTGCAAAGAAGGTCGGGATGACCCGGATCTTCACCGATGCCGGCGAGCACATCCCGGTGACGGTGCTCAAGGTCGACAATTGCCAGGTCGTGGCCCATCGCACGATGGAGAAGAACGGCTATGTGGCGCTCCAGCTCGGCGTCGGCACCGCGAAGGTGAAGAACGTGTCGAACGCCCAGCGCGGCCATTTCGCGGTCGCCAAGGTCGAGCCGAAGCAGAAGGTGGCCGAGTTCCGGGTCTCCGACGATGCGGTGATCCCGGTCGGCGCCGAGATCACGGCCGACCATTTCGTCGCCGGCCAGTTCGTCGACGTCACCGGCACGACGATCGGCAAGGGCTTCGCGGGCGGCATGAAGCGCTGGAATTTCGGCGGCCTGCGCGCCACGCACGGCGTCTCGATCTCGCACCGCTCGATCGGCGGCACGGGTGGACGCCAGGATCCCGGCAAGACCTTCAAGAACAAGAAGATGCCCGGCCATCTCGGCGTCGAGCGCGTCACGACGCAGAACCTGCGCGTCGTCCAGACCGATGTCGAGCGCGGCCTGATCCTGGTCGAGGGCGCCGTTCCCGGCCATGCCGGCGGCTGGTTCTTCGTCCGGGACGCCGGGAAGCGGAAGCCCCCGGCCGACCTGCCGATGCCCGGCAAGTTCCGTGAGAAGAACGGCAATGGTGCTGCGGCGCAGGAAGCTGCTCCCGCCGAGGCCCCGGCCTCCGAGGAGAACGCGTGATGAAGCTCGACCTCCAATCCTTCGGCGGCGACGCCTCGGGCTCGGTCGAGCTCCGGGACGAGATCTACGGTCTCGAGCCGCGCGCCGACATCCTCCAGCGCATGGTGCGCTGGCAGCTCGCCAAGCGCCGGGCCGGCACCCATGCGGTGAAGAACCGGGCCGAGATCTGGCGCACCGGCAAGAAGATGTACAAGCAGAAGGGCTCGGGCAATGCCCGCCACGGCTCGGCCCGCGTCTCCCAGTTCCGCGGCGGCGGACGCGCCTTCGGCCCGCTCGTGCGCTCCCATGAGCACGACCTGCCGAAGAAGGTGCGCGCCCTTGCGCTCCGCCACGCTTTGTCGTCCAAGGCGAAGAGCCAGACGCTGATCGTGGTCGAGGACGCGACGCTCGCCGAGCCGAAGACGGCCGCGCTCAAGGAGCAGTTCGGCAAGATGGGCCTGTCCTCGGCCCTGATCATCGCAGGCGCGGAGGTCGACACCAATTTCGGTCTCGCCGCCCGCAACCTGCCCTATATCGACGTCCTGCCGGTGCAGGGCATCAACGTCTACGACATCCTGCGCCGGGACACGCTGGTCCTGACGAAGGCCGCCGTCGATGCGCTGGAGGCGCGCTTCGCATGACTACCGATCCGCGCCATTACGACGTGATCGTGAGCCCGGTCATCACCGAGAAGGCCACGAACCTGTCGGAATACAACAAGGTCGTCTTCCGGGTCGCCCCGGGCGCGACCAAGCCCCAGATCAAGGAGGCCGTCGAGCGCCTCTTCGACGTCAAGGTGCGGGCCGTGAACACGGTCGTCACCAAGGGCAAGGAAAAGTTCTTCCGCGGCCGCAAGGGCCGCCGGGCGGATGTCAAGAAAGCGATCGTCACCCTCGGCGAGGGTGATTCGATCGACGTGACGACCGGGCTCTGATCGGTCGAGGATCGGGATCATGGCACTCAAGACGTTCAAGCCGATCACGCCGGGCCTTCGCCAGCTCGTGATCGTGGACCGGAGCGAGCTCTACAAGGGCAAGCCCGTCAAGGCGCTGACCGAGGGCAAGTCGTCCTCGGGCGGGCGCAACAACCATGGCCGTGTCACGGTCCGCTTCCGCGGCGGCGGGCACAAGCAGACCTACCGCCTCGTCGACTTCAAGCGGCGCGAGCATGCGGGCAAGCCCGGGACGGTCGAGCGGATCGAGTACGATCCGAATCGGACGGCCTTCATCGCGCTCGTCACCTACGAGGGCGGCAAGCAGAGCTATATCCTGGCTCCGCAGCGGCTCTCGGTCGGCGACACCGTCGTCTCCGGCGACAATGTCGACATCAAGCCGGGCAACGCCATGCCCATCGGCGCGATGCCGGTCGGCACGATCGTCCACAATGTCGAGACCAAGATCGGCAAGGGCGGGGCGCTGGCGCGCTCGGCCGGGAACTACGCCCAGATCGTCGGGCGCGACCAGGGCTACGTTTCGGTGCGCCTGAATTCGGGCGAGCAGAGGCTGATCCACGGCCAGTGCTATGCGAGCGTCGGGGCGGTCTCGAACCCGGACCACATGAACACCTCGGTCGGCAAGGCGGGCCGCACGCGCTGGCTCGGCCGGCGCCCGCATAACCGTGGCGTGACCATGAACCCGATCGACCACCCCCATGGCGGCGGCGAGGGCCGCACCTCGGGCGGCCGTCATCCGGTCACCCCGTGGGGCCTGCCGACCAAGGGCAAGAAGACGCGTTCGAACAAGCGCACCGACACCTTCATCGTGTCGTCCCGCCACGCGCGCAAGAAGAAGGGCTGAGGCCGTCATGGCACGTTCGATCTGGAAGGGGCCGTTCGTCGACGGCTACCTGCTGAAGAAGGCCGAGGCCGCCCGCGGCTCGACCCGCCAGGAAGTGATCAAGATCTGGAGCCGGCGCTCCACGATCCTGCCCCAGTTCGTGGGGCTGACCTTCGGCGTGTATAACGGCCACAAGCATATCCCGGTCTATGTCTCCGAGGAGATGGTGGGCCACAAGTTCGGCGAGTTCTCGCCGACCCGCACCTTCAATGGCCACGCGGCCGACAAGAAGGCCAAGAGGCGCTGAGATGGGCAAGTCCGCTACTCCCCGTGCGCTTCCCGAGAACGAGGCCAAGGCCGTTCTCCGGATGGTGCGTATCTCGCCGCAGAAGCTGAACCTCGTGGCTCAGCTCATCCGCGGCAAGAAGGTCTCGACGGCGCTGGCCGACCTCGAATTCTCGCGCAAGCGGATCTCGAAGGACGTCAAGAAGTGCCTCGAAAGCGCGATCGCCAATGCCGAGAACAACCACGACCTCGACGTGGACGACCTCGTCGTGAAGGAGGCCTTCGTCGGCAAGGCGCTGGTCCTGAAGCGTTTCCACGCCCGTGCCCGTGGCCGCGGCGCGCGCATCCTGAAGCCGTTCTCGAACTTGACGATCGTCGTTCGGGAAGTCCAAGCCGAAGCGGCCTGAGGTTCCGATGGGTCAGAAAGTCAATCCGGTCGGGCTGCGGCTCGGCATCAACCGGACCTGGGATTCGCGCTGGTACGCCAACAAGGGCGAATATGCGCGGCTCATGCACGAGGACGTCGCCATCCGCGAGATGCTGACCAAGCAGCTCAAGCAGGCGGCCGTCTCGAAGATCGTGATCGAGCGCCCGCACCGGAAGTGCCGCGTCACGATCCATTCGGCGCGTCCGGGTGTCGTCATCGGCAAGAAGGGCGCCGATATCGACAAGCTGCGCAAGATGGTCGGCGAGATGACCAAGGCCGAGGTCTCGATCAACATCGTCGAGGTCAGGAAGCCGGAGATCGACGCGACGCTCGTCGCCGAGTCGATCGCCCAGCAGCTCGAGCGCCGCGTCGCCTTCCGCCGCGCCATGAAGCGCGCCGTGCAGTCGGCCATGCGCCTCGGCGCCCAGGGCATCCGGATCAACTGCTCCGGCCGCCTCGGCGGGGCCGAGATCGCGCGCATGGAATGGTACCGCGAGGGCCGCGTTCCGCTGCACACGCTGCGGGCCGATGTCGATTACGGCACGGCGACGGCCTTCACGACCTACGGCACCTGCGGCATCAAGGTCTGGATCTGCAAGGGCGAGATCCTCGAGCACGATCCGATGGCTCAGGACAAGCGGATGAACGAGGAGGCCGGGGCCCGCTCGACCGGTCGCCGTCCCTCCGCCGAGCAGGCTGCGTGAGCGGCCTCTCGGAGCTGAAGGTATAGAGACATGCTCTCCCCCAAGAAGACCAAGTTCCGCAAGCAGTTCAAGGGACGCATCCACGGCGTCGCCAAGGGCGGCACGGACCTGAATTTCGGCCAGTACGGCCTCAAGGCCCTCGAGCCCGAGCGCGTCAATGCGCGCGAGATCGAGGCCGCCCGCCGCGCCATCACCCGCGAGATGAAGCGCATGGGCCGCGTCTGGATCCGCATCTTCCCCGACGTGCCGGTCTCGTCGAAGCCGACCGAGGTCCGCATGGGCAAGGGCAAGGGCGCGCCGGAATTCTGGGCCTGCCGCGTCAAGCCCGGCCGAATCATGTTCGAGATCGACGGCGTGTCCGAGGAGATCGCCCGCGAGGCGCTCCGTCTCGGCGCCGCCAAGCTGTCGGTGCGCACGCGCTTTGTGCAGCGCATCGCGGAGTAGGAGCGATGAAGTCAACCGCCCGTTTCACGGACCTCAAGCAGTTCTCGGCCGACCAGCTCCAGGACGAGCTTCTCTCGCTGAAGAAGGAGCAGTTCAACCTGCGCTTCCAGCGGGCCACGGGGCAGCTCGAGAACACCTCGCGCATCCGGATCGTCCGGCGCGATATCGCCCGCATCAAGACGCTGCAATCGCGTCAGCGCGTCGCCGCCAAGGCCGAAACCAAGGGCGCTGAGGGCCAGGCCCCGGCCGCCGGCGCGTAAGGAGAGACTGGACATGCCCAAGCGCGTGTTGCAAGGGATCGTCGTCAGCGACAAGACCGACAAGACGATCACCGTGAAGGTGGAGCGCCGCTTCACCCATCCGGTGCTCAAGAAGACGGTCCGCAGGTCCAAGAACTACCACGCCCATGACGAGGGCAACGTGGGCAAGGTCGGCCAGATCGTGCAGATCGAGGAATGCCGGCCTTACTCGAAGACCAAGACCTGGCGCCTGATCGGCGCCGGCGAGGCCGAGCAGGTTTCGGAGGCCCCGGAGGCTCCCGCGGCCGAGGAGGCCGAGGGCGCGGCCGCAGCTTCCTAGCCGTCATCCCGGGTCCGCAAAGCGGAACCCGGGACCGGCCTGTTGCCGAGAACGGTCCCGGGTTCCGCTTTGCGGACCCGGGACGACGATATTTGGAAGATGGGGACCGAGATCCCCGTCAGGCGCAGTCGGCCGGGCTTCGAGAAGCCCCGCCGAAACCGTCTGAGACAGAGAAAGGATTTGGATCATGATCCAGATGCAGACGAATCTGGACGTCGCGGACAATTCCGGCGCGCGCCGCGTGATGTGCATCAAGGTGCTCGGCGGCTCCAAGCGCAAGACCGCCGGCGTCGGCGACATTATCGTGGTGTCGGTGAAGGAGGCGATTCCGCGCGGGCGCGTGAAGAAGGGTGACGTCATGAAGGCGGTCATCGTCCGCACCGCCAAGGACATCCGCCGTCCCGACGGCTCGGTCATCCGCTTCGACAAGAACGCGGCCGTTCTGATCAACAATCAGAAGGAGCCGATCGGCACCCGCATCTTCGGGCCGGTGCCGCGCGAGCTGCGGGCCAGGAACCACATGAAGATCATCTCGCTCGCCCCGGAGGTGCTGTGATGGCGGCCAAGATCCGCAAGGGCGACCGCGTCGTCGTCCTGACCGGCCGTGACAGCGGCCGCTCCGGCGAAGTTCTCCAGGTGATGCCGAAGGAGGAGCGTGCGCTCGTCCGCGGCGTCAACGTGGTGAAGCGCCACCAGAAGCAGTCCATGAACCAGGAAGGCGGCATCATCTCGAAAGAGGCGCCGATCCATCTGTCGAACCTCGCGGTCGCGGACCCGAAGGACGGCAAGCCGACCCGCGTCGGTTTCCGCGTCCTCGACGACGGCCGCAAGATCAGGTTCGCCAAGCGCTCCGGAGATCCGATCGATGGCTAAGACCCCCAAGGCCCCGCAGGCGGAAGGCGCCGCCGAGGTCAGTGATCTCGCGAAGGGCTACCTGCCCCGCATGCGCAAGCATTACGACGAGGTCGTGCGCCAGAAGCTGATCGAGGAATTCGGCTACAAGAACCCGATGCAGGTTCCGCAGATCGAGAAGATCGTGCTGAACATGGGCGTCGGCGAATCGACCGCCGATTCCAAGAAGGCGTCGGTCGCCGCGGCCGATCTCGCGCTGATCGCCGGCCAGAAGCCCGTCGTCACCCGCGCCCGCAAGGCGATTGCGACCTTCAAGGTGCGCGAGAACATGCCGATCGGCGCCAAGGTGACGCTCCGCAAGGCACGGATGTACGAATTCCTGGACCGTCTCGTGACCGTGGCCCTGCCGCGCGTGCGCGACTTCCGCGGCCTCAACCCGCGCTCCTTCGACGGCCGTGGCAATTATGCCATGGGCATCAAGGAGCACCTCGTTTTCCCCGAGATCAACTACGACAAGGCGGAGCAGATCTGGGGCATGGACGTCATCATCGCGACGACGGCCAAGACCGACGACGAGGCGCGTGCGCTCCTCAAGCATTTCAACTTCCCGTTCCGGCAGTGACGGCGGCCTGAGGCCCCCGTCAAACGCGGACACCGGAGAGAGACAGATGGCGAAAAAGAGTTCGATCGAGAAGAACAAGAGGCGGCGGGCGATGGTGGCCCGGTTCGCGGCGAAGCGCGCCGCGCTCACCGCGACGGCCAACGACCAGGCTTTGTCGATGGAAGAGCGCTTCGAGGCCCGCATCAAGCTGGCCGAGCTGCCGCGCAATTCCTCCAAGACGCGGATCAAGAACCGCTGCGAGGTGACGGGCCGTCCGCGCGCCTATTACCGCAAGCTCGGCATGTCGCGGATCGCGCTCCGCGAGCTGGGCTCGCAGGGGATGATCCCCGGTCTCGTGAAGTCGAGCTGGTGAGGGAGGACCGGATATGTCGATGAACGATCCTCTCGGCGATATGCTGACTCGCATCCGCAACGCCCAGCTCCGCAAGCGGAACACGGTGTCCACCCCCGGCTCGAAGCTGCGCGCCCGCGTGCTCGACGTGCTGAAGTCGGAAGGCTTCATCCGCGACTACGGCGCGACCGATTACGGCAACGGCCGCTCGGAATTCCTGATCGAGCTGAAATATTACGAGGGCGAGCCGGTGATCCGCAAGATCAGCCGCGTCTCCAAGCCCGGCCGCCGCGTCTATGCGTCGGTGGATGCGCTGCCGCGCGTCGCGGACGGCCTCGGCGTCACGATCGTCTCGACCCCGCAGGGCGTCATGGCCGATCACGAGGCTCGCGAGCGCAATGTCGGCGGCGAGGTGCTCTGTCAGGTGTTCTAGCGCCTTCCGTCATGGCCGGGTTCGTCCCGGCCATCCCGATCCGGGCCCTCGCGGCCTTCCGGTCGGGAACGCCGGGCCGAGCCCGGCGATGACAAGGGAAGGTTGATCGGGGTTTGGGTGGGCTGCGGCTCATCCCAGGAATCGGAGGCGAGGATGTCTCGCGTAGGGAAGAAGCCGGTGACGGTCCCGTCCGGGGTGACGGCGACGGTCGATGGCCAGTTGGTGAAGGTCAAGGGCTCGAAGGGCGAGATGTCGTTCCGTGTGCCCGACGAGGTGACGGTCGAGTTCAAGGACGGGGCCGTCTCCGTGCAGCCGCGCGACCAGTCGAAGGTTGCGCGCTCCTATTGGGGCATGTCCCGGGCGCAGGTGGCGAACCTCGTCGAAGGCGTGTCCAAGGGGTTCGAGAAGCGGCTCGAGATCAACGGCGTCGGCTATCGCGCCGCCATGGCCGGCAAGACGCTGAAGCTTTCGCTCGGCTATAGCCACGATATCGACTACGCGATCCCGGACGGCATCACGATCACGACGCCGAAGCCGACCGAGGTCGTGGTGGCCGGCATCGACCGCCAGAAGGTCGGGCAGGTCGCCGCCGAGATCCGCGGCTATCGCGGCCCCGAGCCCTACAAGGGCAAGGGCGTGAAATATGCCGGCGAGTTCATCTTCCGCAAGGAAGGCAAGAAGAAGTAAGGACCAGGACCATGGCTGAGAAGAAGGGCGCCGAAGAGCGGCGCAAGGCTCGGGTCCGTCGCGCGATCCGCAAGGCCGCCAATGGGCGCCCGCGCCTGTCGGTGTTCCGCTCCTCCAAGCAGATCTATGCCCAGGTGATCGACGACGCGCAGGGCCGCACCCTCGCCGCCGCCTCGACCCTGGAGAAGGATCTCAAGGGCAAGCTCAAGACGGGCGCGGATGTCGAGGCCGCCAAGGAAGTCGGGCGGCTCGTGGCCGAGCGCGCTTCGGCGGCCGGCGTCAAGCAGGTCGTCTTCGACCGCTCGGGCTACATCTATCACGGGCGCGTGAAGGCGCTCGCGGAGGCCGCGCGCGAGGGCGGCCTCGAATTCTGACGGCGGGCATCGGGTAGAGGCAACGTCGAAGCGAGCGGGCCGCCGCCCGCGCTCGAGTTCAGACGGGACAGGATATGGCAAGAGAACCACAATCGGGCGGGCGCCCGGGTCGCGAGCGCCGCCAGGATCGGGAGCAGCGCGACGACCGCGATTCCGACATTGTCGACAAGCTCGTCCACATCAACCGCGTCGCCAAGGTGGTGAAGGGCGGCCGTCGCTTCGGCTTCGCCGCGCTCGTCGTCGTCGGCGACCAGAAGGGCCGCGTCGGCTACGGCCACGGCAAGGCCCGCGAGGTGCCCGAGGCCATCCGCAAGGCGACCGAGGCTGCCAAGCGCGGCATGATCCGCGTCGCGCTCCGCGAGGGCCGCACGCTCCATCACGACGTGAACGGCCGCTGGGGCGCGGGCAAGGTGGTGCTTCGTTCCGCTCCGCAGGGCACCGGCATCATCGCCGGCGGCCCGATGCGCGCCGTCTTCGAGACGCTGGGCATGCAGGACGTCGTCGCGAAGTCGCTCGGCTCCTCGAATCCCTACAACCTGGTGCGTGCGACCTTCGACGCGCTGCGCCGCGAGGACAGCCCCCGGGCCGTCGCCGCGCGCCGCGGCCTCAAGGTCTCGGCCCTCCAGTCCCGCCGCCGCGACGCCGACCTGTCGGACGGCGCGGGCGCCGACGCGTGAGGAGGCGAGAATGGCTGAGAAGACCGTCACGGTCGAGCAGATCGGCTCGCCCATCCGCCGCGAGGGCAATCAGCGCGCGACGCTGATCGGGCTCGGGCTGAACAAGCTGCATCGCCGATCGACGTTGCCCGATAATTCCTCGACGCGAGGGATGATCGAGGCCGTCAAGCATCTCGTGCGCGTCGTCGACGCGCCGCGCGGCTGAGGGAGGCTCCGATGAGACTCAACGAGATCCGCGACAACGAAGGTGCCGTGAAGGAGCGCATGCGCGTCGGGCGCGGCATCGGCTCCGGCAAGGGCAAGACGGGCGGACGGGGCGTCAAGGGCCAGAAGGCCCGCACCGGCGTCGCCATCAAGGGCTTCGAAGGCGGCCAGATGCCGCTGCATCGGCGCCTGCCCAAGCGCGGCTTCACGCCGCCGAACGCCAAGGACTATAACGAGGTCAATCTCGGCCGCGTCCAGATTGCGGTCGATGCCGGCAAGCTCGATGCGGGCCAGCCGGTGACGGTTGAGGCTTTGGTGGCGGCGGGCGTGCTGTCGAAGCCGCGCGACGGCGTGCGTATCCTCGGCACGGGCGAGTTGACGGCGAAGCTCGCCTTCGAGGTGGCCGGCACGTCCAGGTCGGCGGCCGCGGCCATCGAGAAGGCCGGTGGCTCCGTCAAGGTTCTGGGCGGCGAAGAAGCGGCTCAGGCGTAACCTCTTCGTCGTGGCCGGGTCCGCCCGGCCATCCCGGTCCCGGCCGTTGCGGCCTCGGGTCGGGATGGCCGAGGCGGGCCCGGCCATGATATCTTCAGGGTCTCGGACCGTGACGACACGTCCGGGCTTTCGGGACTTGAGTGAGCGGTCCGGCTGGCCCATCTAGCCGCGATCAATCGGCGGCCGTCGGCAGGCCGCGTATCGGGAACAGACGATGGCATCCGCAGCCGAGCAGCTCGCCTCCAACCTGAACTTCGGCGCCATTGCCAAGGCCGAGGAACTCAAGAAGCGCATCTGGTTCACGCTCGGGGCGCTGCTCGTCTATCGCCTCGGCACCTATATCCCGCTTCCCGGCATCAATACCGAGGCTCTCCAGCAGAGCTTCAAGCAGGCGTCCGGCGGCGTGCTCGGCATGTTCAACATGTTCTCGGGCGGCGCGGTCGAGCGCATGGCCATCTTCGCGCTCAACATCATGCCGTATATCTCGGCCTCGATCATCATCCAGCTCCTCACCTCGGTCGTTCCCTCGCTCGAGGCGCTGAAGAAGGAGGGCGAGTCGGGCCGCAAGATCATCAACCAATATACCCGCTACATCACGGTGGTCCTGGCCCTGTTCCAGTCCTGGGGCATCGCGGTCGGCCTCGAGGCCTCCGGCAACATCGTCCAGGAGCCGGGGCCGTTCTTCCTCGTCTCGACCGTGATCACGCTGACCGGCGGCACGATGTTCCTGATGTGGCTCGGCGAGCAGATCACGAGCCGCGGCATCGGCAACGGCTCCTCGCTGATCATCTTCGCGGGCATCGTGGCGC
>OEIU01002122.1_pt1 | contig 11060 bp, 9 predicted proteins | sample 1539221 | NCBI WGS metagenome assembly OEIU01 (sample SAMN03792071, study PRJEB22550) | activated sludge metagenome | feature: wastewater treatment plant; material: activated sludge; isolation source: Wastewater treatment plant of a petroleum refinery complex | place: Argentina: Zarate | collected... | reverse complement strand
TTCGGCACGCTGGACGAGCTGTTCGAGGTGCTGACCCTGGTGCAGACGCGCAAGGTGCGCCGCGTGCCCATCGTGCTGTTCGGCAAGAGCTACTGGAGCCGCCTGCTCAACCTGCAGATGCTGGTGGAGGAGGGCGCCATCGCGGCCGAGGACCTGCAGTTGTATGACGTGGTCGACGAGCCCGAGGAGGCATGGGCCGTCATCCAGCGCTCCTACGGCATGTAGGGCGCCGGCGCCGGGCTCCTGAGGCGGGGGCGGGCCGTTCGTCAGCGTTTTGTCACGGATTTGTCATACGGCTGCGGGACACTCCTCGCGTTGCCCGCGCCGTGACCCTGCCCCATGCACCCGCCGCCCCTGCTTTCCGCTTCGCCCGATCGCGCCGCCGATGAATTCGCCGGGCGAGAGCCAGGCATCGCAGGGCACGGCACGCCCGCTGCCCTCGAGTGGCTCGACCGCGACCACAGCACCCTGGCCTTCAACGCGCGCGTGCTCGACTGGGCCGAGCGCGCGGACGTGCCCCTGCTGGAGCGCCTGCGCTACCTGTGCATCGTCTCGTCCAACCTGGACGAATGGTTCGAGGTGCGGGCCGCGGCGCATTTGCCGGCCGCGTCCTCGCCGGCGCCGTCGGGCGACGGCTCGTTTGCCGCCCTGGCGGGTGCCGTCAAGGCCCTGGTGGCGCGCCAGTACGCGCTGTACAACGACACGCTGATGCCGGCGCTGGCCGCGCGCGGCATCCGCATTGTCGGTCACGGCGAGCGCAGCAAGGCCCAGCACCTCTGGGTGCGCGAGCATTTCCAGCGCCAGGTGCGTCCCCTGCTGATTCCGGTCGGCCTGGACCCGGCCCATCCCTTTCCGCAGGTGGCCAACAAGTCGCTCAACTTCATCGTGCGCCTGGGCGGCGGCGACGCCTTCGGGCGCGACAACGAAATCGCCATCGTCAAGGTGCCGCGCGCGCTGCCGCGCCTCATGCGCCTGCCGCGCGAGGGCACGGCCGGCGGACAGTGCTTCGTCAGCCTGTCGAGCATCATCCGCGCCCATCTGGGCGAATTGTTTGCGGGCCGCCCAGTGCTCGAGTTCTCGCAGTTTCGCGTCACGCGCCATTCCGACCTGGCGATCGACGAGGAAGACGTGCGCAACCTGCGCACCGCCTTGCGCCAGGGCCTGGAGCAGCGCAACTACGGCCAGGCGGTGCGGCTCGAGGTATCGGCCGGGTGTTCCCCTGCTCTGGTGGACCTGCTGCAGGCGCAGTTCGGCCTGCCCGATGCCGCCGTGATGCGTGTGCCCGGACCGGTCAACCTGGTGCGGCTGATGCAGCTGGTCGACCTGGCGGGCCGGGCCGAACTGTTGTTTCCGCCTTGGCGTCCGGCCTGGCCGCATGCGCTGCCGCGCGCCGGCGGCGTGATGGCGCAGATGCGCCGGCGCGACATCCTGATCCACCAGCCCTTCGAGAGCTTCGACGCCGTGCTGGCCTTTCTGCGTGAGGCGGTCGAAGACCCGCAGGTGCTGGCCATCAAGCAAACCGTCTACCGCACCGGCGCCGACTCCGAGATGATGAACCTGCTGCGCGAGGCCGTGCGGCGCGGCAAGGAGGTGACGGTGGTGCTGGAGCTGAAGGCGCGCTTCGACGAAGAGGCCAACATCAACTGGGCCGAGGCGCTGGAGTCGATCGGCGCGCAGGTCGTCTATGGCGTGGTGGGCCTCAAGACCCACGCCAAGATGCTGCTGGTGACGCGCCGCGAAGGCGGCGGCCTGCGCCGCTACGGCCATCTGTCCACCGGCAACTACAACCCGCACACCGCGCGCCTGTACACCGACCTGAGCCACCTGACGGTGGACGAGCGCATCACCGCCGACATGGATGCCGTGTTCGACCACCTGGCCAACCAGAACCGCCGCCCGCGCCTGCAGCGCCTGCTGATGGCGCCGTTCGACCTGCAGCGCAGCCTGATCGAGAAGATCGACGCCGCCGGCCTGGCCGCCGAGCGCGGCGAGGGCGGGCGCATCGTCGCCAAGATGAACGCGCTCACGGACGAGGACCTGATCAAGGCCCTGGTGCGTGCCGGCCGCCGTGGCGCGCGCATCGACCTGATCGTGCGCGGCGCCTGCATGCTGCCGGCCGGCCGGCCGGGCCGGACCGACAACATCCGCGTGCGCTCGATCATCGGGCGCTTTCTGGAGCACACCCGGGTGTTCTACTTCGGCATGGGCAAACACGACGAGCTGTACCTGGCCAGCGCCGACTGGATGAACCGCAACATGCTGCGCCGGGTGGAGCTGGCCTGGCCGGTGACGGACCCGCGCCTGCGCCAGCGCATCATCAACGAATGCCTGGTCGCCTACCTGCACGACGACCGTGACGCCTGGACGCTGCAGCCCGGCGGCCGCTACGCCCGCGCGCCGCGCGTGCTGGACGGCAACGGTGCGCAGCAGGCGCTGATGGCACGGTACGCCGCGCCGCCGAGCGAGCCCCAGAAGCGAGCCCAGGCATGGACCTGATCCTGTGGCGCCACGGCGAGGCGGAGGAATCGGTGGATGGCGACGACGACCTGCAGCGCCCCCTGACCCCGCGCGGCCAGCGCCAAGCCAAGCGCATGGCCGAATGGCTGGACCGCCAGTTGCCCGATGGCCTGCGGGTGCTGGCCAGCCCGGCCGTGCGTGCCCAGCAGACGGCGCAGGCGCTGGGGCGCAAGTTCAAGCTGCGCGACGAACTGGCGCCGGTGGCCACGTCGGACGACCTGCTGGCGCTGGTGCAATGGCCGCGCGGACGCGGCACGGTGCTGGTGGTGGGGCACCAGCCGGTGCTGGGGCAGGCGGCGGCGCGCCTGCTGGGCATGGCGGCGCCCGACTGCGCGATCCGCAAGGGCGCGGTGTGGTGGCTGCGCCAGCGCGAGCGCCAGGGCGCCAGCGAGACCGTGCTGCTGGCGGTGCAGGCGCCGGACTTGTTGTAGCGCCGGGCCGCTCAAGGCTCGGTCGCGTACTCCCAGGGTGTGCGCGCCCAGGCCTTGCCTTCCTCGCGCAGCAGGTACGCCGATTGCGGATAGGCCTGGGCCCAGCCGGCGCGCGCGCGCACGGTGCAGCGGCGGCCTTGCAGCGTCAGCGTGAGGCCGGCCACGTCCGGGTCGCGCCGCGCGTGGCACAGGGCCAGCGCGGTGCGCAGGCACATCAGCTGCAGCGCGAAGTCGGCGTTCTCCAGTGGGCCGGCCAGCTTGCGCAGCTTGCCGCGCTGGCCCAGCACCAGCAGGCTCAGGCGCTGCAGCTCGGGCAGGGCAAAGCCGGCGGCGTCGGTGTGCTCCAGGATGTAGGCGCCGTGCAGGTGGTGATCGACGTGGGCGATGCGCTGGCCGATTTCATGCAGCTGCGCGGCCCAGCCGAGCTTGCGCGCGGCGCGCTCGCCCCCCGCGGGGGCGGCCTGCGCGAACAGCGCCACGGCCACGCGGGCCACGCGCTCGGCCTGCGCCTCGTCGACGGCAAAGCGGCGCATCAGCGCCCGCACGCTGGCGCTGCGCAGGTCGGTTTCGGGCTGCTCGCGATCGAGCATTTCATACAGCGCGCCCTGCCGCAGCGCGCCCTGGGCCACGGTCATGCGCTCGATGCCCAGTTGCGCGAACACCGCGCGCAGGATGGCGATGCCGCCGCCGATCACCGCGCGCCGGTCGTCCTTGAGCCCTTCCAGGCGCAGGCGATCGACGTGGCGCGCGCGCAGCAACTGTTCCTGCAGCCAGGCCAGGCCGGCGCGCGTGATCACGCCCTCCGGCTCGATGACCGACGCCAGCACCGAGCCGGCCGCACCCACCGTGCCCGAGGAGCCATAGGCCACGTCCCAGCTGTCGCGCGGAAACTGCGTCATCACTTCGTCCAGCACCGCCCGGGCGGCCAGCTCGGCGGCGTCGAACGCCTCGCGCGTGAATGCGCCGTCGGCGAAGTACCGGCCCGACCAGGCCACGCTGCCGACGCGGCACGAGGCGGCGGCGGCGGGCGTGAAGCGCTGGCCCACGATGAGTTCGGTCGAGCGTCCGCCGATGTCCACCACCAGGCGCCGCTCGTCCGACTGCGGCAGCATGCGGGCCACGCCCTTGTAGATCAGGCGTGCCTCCTCCAGGCCCGACACCACCTCGATCGGAAAGCCCAGCAGGGCGCTGCCGTGCGCGATGAAGGCTTCGCGGTTGCGCGCCTCGCGCAGCGTCTGTGTGGCCACCGCGCGCACCTGGGGCCGGGCAAAGCCCGCCAGGCGCTCGCCGAAGCGCGCCAGGCAGTCCCAGCCGCGCTGCATGGCCTCGGGGGTCAGCTGGCGTTCGTCGTCCAGGCCGGCGCCCTGGCGCACGGTTTCCTTGAGGTATTCGACGCGCTGGATCTGGCCGTGGTCGAGGCGGCCGATTTCCAGCCGAAAGCTGTTGGATCCCAGATCCACGGCCGCCAGCAGGGTGCCGTCTTGCATGAAGGTTCGCGTCCGTCGGGTTCTTGAAAGCGGCGCAGCATAGCACCGGCCCGCGACAAGCAAGCGTCGCCCTCGCCAGACTGTCACGACAGTGTCACAAACGCCTTCTACATTGCCCTCATCGAATTTTCCAACCACGAGGTTTTCTGATGAAACTGACTGCGATGCGGGTTTTGATGACGGGTGTGCTGGCGAGTGGGGCCGTGTCGGCCGCCTGGGCACAAGAGGCCACGGGCGCCGGCGCCAGCTTTCCGGCGCCGCTGTACGCCAAGTGGGCGGCCGACTACAACAAGGCCACGGGCGTCAAGATCAACTATCAGTCCGTCGGCTCGGGTGCCGGCCTGAAGCAGATCGAAGCCAAGACGGTGGACTTCGGCGCCAGCGATGCGCCGCTGAAGGACGAGGACCTCAAGGCCAAGGGCCTGATGCAGTTCCCGACCGTGGTCGGCGGCATCGTGCCGGTGGTCAACATCCAGGGTGTGGCGCCGGGCCAGCTCAAGCTCAGCGGCACGCTGCTGGCCGACATCTACCTGGGCAAGGTCACCCGCTGGAACGACCCGGCCATCACGGCCCTCAATCCCGGCGTCAAGCTGCTGGACGCCGCCATCGCCCCGGTGCGCCGCGCGGACGGTTCGGGCACCACCTTCGGCTTCACCAACTACCTGTCCAAGCTCAGCCCCGAGTGGAAGACCAAGGTGGGCGAGGGCACGGCGGTGAACTGGCCGCTGGGCGCCGGCGGCAAGGGCAACGAGGGCGTGGCCGCCTTCGTGGGCCGGCTGGCCAACTCGATCGGCTACGTCGAATACGCCTACGTCAAGCAAAACAAGCTGACCTACGCGCAGCTGCAAAACAGCGCCGGCAACTTCGTGTCGCCCGACGACACCGCCTTCAAGGCCGCGGCGGCCGGCGCCGACTGGTCGCGCAGCTTCTACCAGATCCTGACCAACCAGCCGGGCAAGGATTCCTGGCCCATCACCTCGGCCACCTTCATCCTGATGCACAAGGTGCAGGACAAGCCGCAGCAGGCCGACACCGTGCTGAAGTTCTTCCAGTGGGCCTATCAGTCGGGTGACAAGACCGCCGACGATCTGGACTATGTGCCGATGCCGGAGAGCGTCAAGGGCGTGATCTTCAAGTCCTGGTCCGAGATCAAGGACGGCGCGGGCAAGCCCGTCGCCTTGAAGTAATCTTGCGTTCTTGCCAAGCGCGGCGGCCTGGCCCTCGGGGCGGGCCGCCGGCCCCGTTCAGTCTTTTCGGTCCATGCCAGTGAATCCTCCCACGCTTGCGCAAGAGGCGCTGCCCTTGCCCGCGGGTGCCGTTGGCCGTCCAGCGGCGCCGCGACCCTCCCGGCCGGGCGCGGCGCTGGCCGATCGCCTGTTTGCCGCGCTGGCGCGCACCGCGGCGCTGGTGACCCTGGCGCTGCTGCTGGGCATCCTGGCCTCGCTGGTGGTCGGCGCCTGGCCCGCCATCGAGCGCTATGGCCTGAGCTTTGTGGTGCGCAGCCAGTGGGACCCGGTCGAGGAAGAGTTCGGCGGCCTGGTGATGATCTACGGCACGCTGGCGACCTCGGCGATCGCGCTGCTCATCGCGGTGCCGGTGAGCTTCGGCATCGCGCTGTTCTTGACCGAGCTTTCGCCCGCCTGGCTCAAGCGCCCGCTGGGCACGGCCATCGAGCTGCTGGCCGCCGTGCCTTCCATCGTCTACGGCATGTGGGGGCTGATGGTGTTCGGCCCCATCCTGGCCGCCTGGGTGCAGCAGCCGCTGCAGGCGCTGTTCAACGGCGTGCCCTTTTTGGGCGCGCTGGTGTCCGGCCCGCCGGTGGGCATCGGCATTTTGTCGGCGGGCATCATCCTGGCCATCATGGTGATTCCCTTCATCGCCTCGGTGATGCGCGACGTGTTCGAGGTGACCCCGGCGCTGCTCAAGGAGTCGGCCTACGGCCTGGGCGCGACCACCTGGGAGGTGGTGTGGAAGGTGGTGCTGCCCTACACCAAGACCGGCGTGCTGGGCGGCATCATGCTGGGCCTGGGGCGCGCGCTGGGCGAGACCATGGCGGTGACCTTCGTCATCGGCAACATGAACCAGCTGCAGTCGCTGTCGCTGTTCGAGGCGGCCAACAGCATCACCTCGGCGCTGGCCAACGAGTTCGCCGAGGCCGGCCAGGGGCTGCACCAGGCCTCGCTGATGTACCTGGGCCTGGTGCTGTTCTTCATCACCTTCGTGGTGCTGGCGCTGTCCAAGCTGCTGCTTGGCCGGCTGAAGAAGGCCGAGGGAGGGCGGGCATGACCCGGGCTCGACCCCCGGCGCAGGCCCGCACGGCGCGCTACGCCGCGCGCCAGCGCGTCAACCGCGTGGCGCTGGCGCTGTCGCTGGCCGCCATGGCCTTCGGCGTGTTCTGGCTGGTGTGGATCCTGTGGGAGACGCTGCGGCTGGGCCTGGGCGGCATGTCGCTCGCCCTGTTCACCGAGATGACGCCGCCGCCCAACGAGGCCGGCGGCCTGGCCAACGCGATCTTCGGTTCGCTGATGATGGTGGCCATGGCGACCTTCATCGGCACGCCGATCGGCATCATGGCTGGCGTCTATCTGGCCGAGTACGACCCGCGCGGCTGGCTGGCGGGCGTCACGCGCTTCGTCAACGACATCCTGCTGTCGGCGCCCTCCATCGTCATCGGCCTGTTCGTGTACGCGGTGGTGGTGGCGCAGTTCAAGAGCTTCTCGGCCTGGGCCGGCATCGCGTCCCTGGCGCTGATCGTCATTCCGGTGGTCATCCGCACGACGGAGAACATGCTGTCGCTGGTGCCGGCCAGCCTGCGCGAGGCCGCCTATGCCCTGGGCGCGCCCAAGTGGCGCGTCATCACCCTGATCACCTTGCGCGCGGCGCGCGCCGGCGTCATCACCGGCGTGCTGTTGGCGGTGGCGCGCATCGCGGGCGAGACGGCGCCGCTGCTGTTCACCGCGCTGAACAACCAGTTCTGGAACGGCGACCTGTCCAAGCCCATGGCCAGCCTGCCGGTGACCATCTTCAAATTTGCCATGAGCCCCTACGAGAACTGGCAGCAGCTGGCCTGGGCGGCGGTGTTTCTCATCACCCTGGCGGTGCTGGGCCTCAACATTCTGGCGCGCGTGCTGACGCGCCAAAAATAAGGATTGCGCTTCATGTCCGTCGCTTCACCCCTGTCGCCCGCCAAGCTGGCGGTGCGCGACCTCAACTTCTACTACGGCAAGTTCCACGCCCTGAAGGGCATCAACCTGGACATTCCCGAGAACAAGGTCACGGCCTTCATCGGCCCCTCGGGCTGCGGCAAGTCGACGCTGCTGCGCACCTTCAACCGCATGTTCGAGCTGTATCCCGAGCAGCGCGCGCAGGGCCAGATCCTGCTGGACGGCGAGGACCTGCTGGCCAGCCGCCAGGACGTGGCGCTGATCCGCGCCAAGGTCGGCATGGTGTTCCAGAAGCCCACGCCCTTCCCGATGTCGATCTACGACAACATCGCCTTCGGCGTGAAGCTGTTCGAGGCCCTGAGCCCCGCCGACATGGACGAGCGCGTGGAATGGGCGCTGCGCAAGGCCGCGCTGTGGGACGAGGTCAAGGACAAGCTGAACCAGAGCGGCGCCGGCCTGTCGGGCGGGCAGCAGCAGCGCCTGTGCATCGCGCGCGGTATTGCGATCAAGCCCGAGGTGCTGCTGCTGGACGAACCCTGCTCGGCGCTGGACCCGATTTCCACGGCCAAGATCGAGGAGCTGATCGCCGAGCTGAAGGACGAATACACGGTGGTGATCGTCACGCACAACATGCAGCAGGCCGCGCGCTGCAGCGACTACACCGCCTACATGTACCTGGGCGACCTGGTGGAGTTCGGCGCCACCGAAGAGCTGTTCTTCAAGCCGCAGCGCAGGGAGACCGAGGACTACATCACGGGCCGCTTCGGTTGAGGAAAAGAACCATGACAGACAAGCACCTTTCATCCCAGTTCGACAGCGAGCTCAACCAGGTCGCGGCCCGCGTGATGGAGCTGGGCGGCCTGGTCGAATCGCAGATTCGCCAGGCCATCGTGGCGCTGTCGGAGTTCAGCACCGAGGCTGCCGAGCGCGTGCAGTTCATCGAGAACCGCGTCAACCAGATGGAAGTGGAGATCGACCACGAACTCATCACCATCATCGCCCGGCGCCAGCCGACGGCGCGCGACTTGCGTCTGGTGATGGCCTTTTCCAAGGCCACCGCCAACCTGGAACGCATGGGCGACGAGGCCACGCGCATGGCGCGCATGGTGCGCTCCATCATCGAGAGCGGCGCGCCGCGCTCGCTGCCCAGCATGGACCTGCGCGTGGCCGCCGACCTGGCCTCGGGTCTGCTGCGCAAGGCGCTGGACGCGTTCGCGCGCCTGGACACGCGGGCCGCGCTGGCCATCCTGAAGGAAGACGACCTGATCGACCGCGAGTTCGACGGCTTCATGCGCAAGCTCATCACCTACATGATGGAAGACGCGCGCACCATCTCGCCCAGTCTGGACCTGCTGTTTCTGGCCAAGGCGATCGAGCGCATCGGCGACCATTCCAAGAACATCGCCGAGCAAATCATCTACCTGGTCGAGGGCAAGGACATCCGCCACCAGGCGCTGGAAAGCATCGAATCATCCCTGAAATGAAGCCCAATCCCAGAGTGCTCATCGTCGAGGACGAAGCGCCCATTGCCGAGCTGATCGCCGTCAACCTGCGGCACAACGGCTTCACGCCGGTCTGGGCCGAGGACGCGGAGGCCGCGCAGCGCGAACTGGACGCCGTGCTGCCCGACGTGGTGCTGCTCGACTGGATGCTGCCCGGCCAGAGCGGCCTGCAGCTGGCGCGCAAGTGGCGCGGCGACACGCGCACCAAGCCCATCCCCATCCTGATGCTGACCGCGCGCGGCGACGAGCCCGACAAGGTGGCCGGGCTGGATGCCGGCGCCGACGACTACATCACCAAGCCCTTTTCCACACAGGAGCTGCTGGCGCGCATCCGCGCCGTGCTGCGCCGGCGCGCGCCCGAGCAGGTGGCCGACCGCGTGGCCATCGGCACGCTGGCGCTGGACGCGGCGGCGCATCGCGTGAGCCTGGACGGCCAGCCCCTGAAGCTGGGGCCGACCGAGTTCAAGCTGCTGCACTACCTGATGAAGCACGCCGAGCGCGTGCACAGCCGGGCCCAGTTGCTCGACAAGATCTGGGGCGACCACGTGTTCATCGAGGAGCGCACCGTGGACGTGCACGTCAAGCGCCTGCGCGAGGCGCTGGGCGAGGCCAGCCCCATGCTGGAGACCGTGCGCGGCGCGGGCTATCGACTGACGGCGATGCCGTCGGCACCCAACGGCAAGTAAGCGGCGGCGCATGCGATGATGGCCGCGTTTTCAAGCTTTTCACACCTGTAGCGCCCGTCCATCAAGCGCGAACAGCTATACAAATCATAGTTATCATCGGTTCATGCTGCTGCGCGTGACCACGTTCTTGCTGTGCCAGGCCCTGGGCGCGGCCCTGGGCGGCTGGCGTGCCGGCGCCTGGGGTGCGCTGGCGGGGGCCTGCGTGGGCGCCTGGCTGTGGCTGGGCTGGGACGCCTGGCGCGGCGCGCGCGTGCTGGCCTGGCTGCGCCAGGGCGATGTCGCGGCCGCGCCGGGCCTGCGCGGGCTGTGGGGCGAGGTGGCCGACCGTGCGCGGCGCCTGCTGCGCCAGGGCCAGCAGCGCGAGCAGGCCAGCCGGGCGCAGTTGCAGGGCATCCTGGCGGCGCTGCAGGCCTCGCCCAACGGCGTCACGCTGCTCGACGCGCAGGGCCGCATCGAATGGTGCAACCGCATCGCGCAGGAGCACTTCGGCTTCGACGCCGAGCGCGACGCGCTGCAGTCCGTCGGCAACCTGGTGCGCGACCCGGCATTCAGCGCCTACTGCGCGGCGCGCGACTTCGCGCACGACGTGGTGCTGCCGGGGCGCCACAGCACCGACTCGCACCCGGTGCGGGTGTCGGCGCAGCTGCATCCCTACGGCGAGGGCCGGCTGCTGCTGCTGTCGCGCGACATCACCGCGCTGGAGCAGGCCGACGCCATGCGCCGCGACTTCGTCGCCAACGTCTCGCACGAAATCCGCCCCCCGCTCACCGTGCTGGTGGGCTTTGTCGAGACGCTGCAGACCCTGCCGCTGCCGGACGGCGAGCGCCAGCGCTACTTGGGCCTGATGGCCCAGCAGGCCACCCGCATGCACAACCTGGTGCAGGACTTGCTGACCCTCTCGCGCCTGGAAGGCAGCCCGCTGCCCGACATGCACGAGTGGACCGCCGTGGCGCCGCTGCTGGCGCGCTGCGAGCAGGAGGCGCGCGCGCTGTCGCAGGCGCTGCACGGCGACACCGGCGCTGCCGCGCAGCAGATCGTCTTTCCCGCCGCCGAGGTGCTGCGCTCGGCAGGCCAGCTGGCGGGCAGCCCCGGCGAGTTGCACAGCGCGCTGGCCAACCTGATCAACAACGCCGTGCGCTACACGCCCGCCGGCGGGCGCATCGAGGTGCAGTGGCAACCTCTGGCGGGGGGGGGCGCCCCCCCCGCCCCGGTGGTCAGCGGCCCCCGCCGCGCCGCCCGCCCGCCCCCCCCCCCCCACCCCGCCCCGTTCTCC
>OEIU01002121.1_pt1 | contig 11062 bp, 9 predicted proteins | sample 1539221 | NCBI WGS metagenome assembly OEIU01 (sample SAMN03792071, study PRJEB22550) | activated sludge metagenome | feature: wastewater treatment plant; material: activated sludge; isolation source: Wastewater treatment plant of a petroleum refinery complex | place: Argentina: Zarate | collected... | reverse complement strand
TTCTCTCCGACATCCTCGGCGACGAGGACCATCTCGGCGACATGGACTTCAAGGTAGCCGGCACCGACCAGGGCATCACCTCGCTGCAGATGGACATCAAGATCGAGGGCATCACCGAGGAGATCATGAAGGTCGCCCTCGGCCAGGCCAAGGACGGTCGGATCCACATCCTCGGCGAAATGGCCAAGGCGCTGACCAACGCCCGCGCCGAGCTCGGCGAATACGCGCCGCGCATCGAGACCTTCAAGATCGCGACCGACAAGATCCGTGAAGTGATCGGCACCGGCGGCAAGGTGATCCGCGAGATCGTCGAGAAGACCGGCGCCAAGGTCAACATCGAGGACGACGGCACGGTCAAGGTCGCCTCCAACGACGGCGAGGCGATGAAGGCCGCGATCAAGTGGATCAAGTCGATCGCCTCCGATCCGGAGATCGGCCAGATCTACGAAGGCACCGTGGTCAAGGTGATGGAGTTCGGCGCCTTCGTGAACTTCTTCGGCGCCAAGGACGGCCTCGTCCATATCAGCCAGCTCGCGGCCAACCGCGTGCAGAAGACCTCCGACGTCGTCAAGGAAGGCGACAAGGTCAAGGTCAAGCTGCTCGGCTTCGACGACCGCGGCAAGACCCGGCTGTCGATGAAGGTGGTCGACCAGGCCACCGGCGAGGACCTCGAGGCCAAGCAGAAGGCGGAAGGTCAGCCTCCGCGCGAAGCGGCCGGCGAGTAAGGCATCGCTAAATCGTGAACAAGGGGGCGGCCGGCCGGCCGCCCTTTTTTATTGCCCGCCGGGGTTACATTCATGAGGTGGGAAGGCCTGTGCGATTACGTCGCAGGTTCGTGATTATCTGGAAACGAAACCGGCTTGCACCCACTTCCGTAACTGATGGCGCAGCGGCCACGGCGTTCAGTTCAACGCGTACGAACCCCAGTTCATCTACAGGTAAGGAGAAATAGATGTCATCCATGTCCCGGCGCCATCTGATGTTTGCCGCAACCGGCCTCGCGGCCGCCGCGGCGACGACCCCGCGTCTTGTCTTCGCGCAAGCCGCCCCTCCTGCCCCGGCAGCCGCGGCCCCGACCGGGCCGTTCACGCTGCCCGCGCTCACCTATCCGACCAATGCGTTCGAGCCTCACATCGACGCCAAGACGATGGAAATCCATCATGACCGCCACCACGCGGCCTATGTCACCAACCTCAACAACGTCGCCAAGACCAACACGCAACTGGGCACGGCCAGGATCGAGGACGTGCTCGGCAATCTGAACGCGCTCGACGACAGCATCAAGTTCACCGTCCGCAACAATCTCGGCGGTCACGCCAACCACACCATGTTCTGGGAAATCATGGGCCCGAACGGCGGCAAGCCGGAGGGCGAGCTGCTCGCGGCGATCGACCGCGATCTCGGCGGCCTGGAAAAACTCCAGAACGAGTTCAACGCCGCCGGCGGCCGCCAGTTCGGCTCCGGCTGGGTGTTCGTCACCGTCAGCAAGGACGGCAAGCTCGCGATCGAGACCCGCCCGAACCAGGACAATCCGATGATGGACGGCAAGCGCGCGCTGATGGGCAACGACGTCTGGGAGCATGCCTATTACCTCAACTACCAGAACCGCCGTGCCGATTATCTCAAGGCGTGGTGGAATACGGTGAACTGGGCCAAGGTCGGCGAGCGCTTCGCGTCGGCGAAGGCCGGAACGCTCGGCGTGTAAATCGCGGCTCAATAAGAAAGGGCGGCCTTTCGGCCGCCCTTTCTATTTTTCGCTATCGGCAGATCTCAAGCGAGGTCGAAGCGATCGTGGTTCATCACCTTGGTCCACGCCGCCACGAAATCCCCGGCGAACTTCTCCTTCGAGTCCGTGCACGCATAGACTTCCGCGAACGCGCGGAGCTGCGCGTGCGAACCGAAGATCAGGTCGACACCGGTGCCGGTCCACTTCGCCGCATTGGTCTTGCGGTCGCGGCCTTCATAGGTGCCATCGGCTGCCGGCTGCCAGACGGTGCCCATGTCGAGCAGGTTGACGAAGAAATCATTCGTCAGCGTGCCCGGCTTCTTGGTGAACACGCCGTGCTTTGATCCGCTGACGTTCGCACCGAGAACGCGCAGGCCGCCGATGAGAGCCGTCATCTCAGGGCCCGTCAGTCGCAGCAATTGCGCGCGGTCCACCAGCGCCTCCACCGGCGCCATGAACTGATGCTTCTTGCCGTTGATGTAGTTGCGGAAGCCGTCGGCGCGCGGCTCGAGCGGGGCAAAGGACTCGACGTCGGTCTGGTCCTGTGACGCATCCGCGCGGCCCGGCGTGAACGGCACCTTGACGTTGACGCCGGCATCCTTGGCAGCCTTTTCGACCGCCGCAGAGCCGCCGAGAACGATCAGGTCGGCAAGAGAAACCTTCTTGCCGAACTCCTTCTGGATCGCTTCCAGCTTCTGCAGGACCGTCTTCAACTCGGCCGGCTGGTTGACCTCCCAGTCCTTCTGCGGGCTGAGACGAATGCGCGCGCCGTTGGCGCCGCCGCGCTTGTCCGAGCCGCGGAACGTCGACGCCGACGCCCACGCGGTCGAGACGAGCTGCGACACCGTGAGACCGGAGCCAAGAATCTTCTCCTTCAGCGCGGCAATGTCCTGCTCGCCGATCACGGGGTGATCCACGGCCGGGATCGGATCCTGCCAGATCAGCGTTTCCTTCGGCACCAGCGGGCCGAGATAGCGCGCGACCGGACCCATATCGCGGTGCGTGAGCTTGAACCAGGCACGAGCAAACGCGTCGGCGAATTGATCCGGGTTTTCCAGGAAGCGCCGCGAGATCTTCTCGTAGGCCGGGTCGAAGCGCAGCGAGAGATCCGTGGTCAGCATTTTCGGCACATGCTTCTTCGACGGATCGAAGGCATCCGGGATGGTGGCTCCGGCAGCCTTGGCCCGCCACTGCTTCGCGCCCGCCGGGCTCTTTTCCAGTTCCCATTCGTAGCCGAACAGATTCCAGAAAAAGTTGTTGCTCCATTTGGTTGGCGTCGTGGTCCAGATCACTTCAGGACCGCCGGTGATGGCGTCGGCGCCAACGCCGGTGCCGTGCTTGCTCTTCCAGCCGAGGCCCTGATCTTCGAGCGCGCCGCTTTCCGGGTCCGCTCCCACCAGCGACGGATCGCCGGCACCGTGGGTCTTGCCGAAGGAGTGGCCGCCGGCAATCAGGGCGACGGTTTCTTCGTCGTTCATCGCCATGCGGAAGAAGGTCTCGCGGATGTCCTTGGCGGCGGCGAGCGGGTCCGGATTGCCGTTCGGGCCTTCCGGATTGACGTAGATCAGGCCCATCTGCACGGCGCCGAGCGGTTCGGCGAGCTGGCGCTCGCCGCTATAGCGTTCGTCGCCCAGCCAGGTGCCTTCAGGCCCCCAGAACAGCTCTTCCGGCTCCCAGACGTCGGCGCGGCCGCCTGCAAAACCAAAGGTCTTGAAGCCCATCGATTCCAGCGCGACGTTGCCGGCGAGAATTATCAGATCGGCCCAGGAAATCTTGCGGCCGTACTTCTGCTTGACCGGCCACAGCAGCCGGCGCGCCTTGTCGAGGTTGGCGTTGTCGGGCCAGCTGTTGAGCGGCGCAAAGCGCTGCTGACCGGCCCCGGCGCCGCCGCGGCCGTCGGTGATGCGATAGGTGCCCGCGCTGTGCCAGGCCATGCGGATCATCAGGCCGCCATAGTGACCGAAGTCGGCCGGCCACCATTCCTGTGAGTCCGTCATCAAGGCCGTCAGGTCCTTGATCACGGCGTTGAGGTCGAGGCTCTTGAACTCCTTGGCGTAGTCGAACGCCTCGCCCATCGGATCGGAGAGGTCGGAATTGCGGTGGAGGATCGAAACGTCGAGCGCATCGGGCCACCAGTCACGGTTCGAGCGCGCGCGATTGCCGCCCGAGAACGGGCATTTGGTCTGGTCGTCCATGGTTATCTCCTGGGGTCGCGTCTTGTTTGGATTGGAAGCAATCTAAGCACGCACATCCATCAGGTGAAGTTGATTTTAATGATCGAACCGATAAGATTATCTGATGTTCCAGATCACCCTTCGACAACTCCGCTATTTCGATGCGCTGGCCCGGCACGGCCATTTCGGTCGCGCCGCCGAGGCTTGTTCCATCTCGCAACCCGCGCTCTCGATGCAGATCAAGGAAATGGAAGAGGCGCTTGGCGGCGTGCTGCTGGAACGCAGCGCGCGGCAGGTTTCGCTGACGAAATTCGGCGAGGAAATCCTCCAGCGGGTGCGCGAAATCCTGCGTTCGGTGGACGAACTCGGCGACTTTGCACGCGCCTCGCGCGACCGGCTTGCCGGGCGGCTGCGCATCGGCGTGATCCCGACGATCGCGCCTTATCTACTGCCCAAGGTGATCGAGAATCTCGCACGCATGCATCCGGAACTCGACATTCACGTTCGCGAGACCCAGACGCCGCGGCTGATCAAGGAGGTGACTGAGGGCCGGCTTGATACAGCGATCGTCGCGCTGCCGGTTTCGCAACCGTCGCTGGCCGAGGTCGCCTGTTTTTCGGAGACGTTCCTGCTGGTGCGGCCGGGCCGGGATGAAGGCACGCCGGTGCCGAGCCATGAGACGCTGCGCGAGATGCGGCTGCTGCTGCTCGAGGAGGGACATTGTTTCCGCGACCAGGCGCTGTCGTTCTGCAACATGCAATCCTCGCCGCCGCGCGAAGTGCTGGATGCAAGCTCGCTGTCGACGCTGGTCCAGATGGTGGGAGCCGGCATCGGCGTCACCCTGATCCCGGAAATGGCCGTGGGCGTAGAGACGCGCTCGGCGTCGGTCTCCGTCGCGCATTTCAAGAACCCGCAGCCGTCGCGCACCATCGGCATGGTCTGGCGCAAGACGAGCCCGCTGGCCGGACAGCTTCTGCAGATCTCGGAAGTCGTGTGCCTCGCCGCCGAAGCCTTGCGCGAGCAGCGCGAGGCGAAATCATCGCGTCGGAAAGCGCGCGCCTGAAACTTCATGACCTGTCGCGAGTAAGTACTATCGCTGGAAGAAAAAGGGAATCGCCAGATGATCAAGCTCTATTGGTCGCCGCGTTCGCGCTCGTTCTCCGCGATCTGGCTGCTCGAGGAATCCGGGCTGCCTTATGAACGCGTGCTGACCGACATTTCGACCGGCGCGCAGAAGACGCCGGAGTATCTCGCCATCAATCCGATGGGCAAGGTGCCGGCGTTGACGGATGGCGAGGCCGCGCTCGGCGAGGCCGCGGCGATCTGCGCCTATGTCGCCGACCGCTATCCCGAAACCGGCCTCGCGCCTGCTGTCACCGACCCGCTGCGGGCGCGCTATCTGCAGTGGCTGTTCTTCTCGCCAAGCTGCATCGAGCCGGCGCTGATCCAGATCTTTACCAAGCTGGAGGTGCCGCCGAGCACGGCGGCATGGGGCAGCGCGGCCCAGACCTTCGACGTGCTCGATGCCGCCCTGCAGAAGGGCCCGTGGATTCTCGGCGAAAAATTCTCCGCCGCCGACATCACGATCGGCGCCGGGCTGAATTTTGCGGTGCGGATATTCAAGATGCTGCCGTCGCGGCCCTCGTTCGACGCGTATATCGAACGCTGCGTGTCGCGCCCGGCGTTCCAGCGCGCCGAGAAGATCGCGGCGGGCTGAACGTCAAGCCGGAACGACGCGCGGGTCGACGTCCTGCGCATAGTCGACGCCGTCGATGCCGAACCCGAACAGCCGCAGGAACTGGCTCCTGTACTCCGGAAGGTCTGCCAATTCGCCGAGCGTTTCCGTCGTGAGAAGCGGCCACCGTCGCGAAACTTCCTTCTGCACTTCAGGCGACAGCTCCCAGTCGTCGACGCGAAGGCGCTTGTCCTCGTCAACCTGGGCATCCCGGCCAAGGCGCGTCCGGAACAGGCGATCGATCTGCTCGATGCATCCTTCGTGCAGGCCGAGCTGCTTCATCACCTTGAACAGCACCGTGCCGTAGAGCGGCACCACCGGAATGGCCGAGCTCGCCTGGGTGACAACGGCCTTCAGCGCCACCACGCGAGCCGCGTCCTCGCCGAGCCGGCTGCGAATCTCTTCCGCCTTGCGGTCGAGATCGGCCTTGGCGCGACCCAGCGTGCCCTTCCAGTAGATCGGCCAGGTCAGCTCGCTGCCGATATAGGTGTAGTTGAGCGTCCGGAAGCCGGGCGCCAGCACGCCGGCGTCGGCAAGCTGGTCGATCCAGCGCTTCCAGTCCTCGCCCCCCATCACCGCGACGGTAGCGGTGGCCTCATCCTCACTCGCCGGCGATATCGTCGTCTGATAGACCTCGCCGGTTTCGGTGTTGAGGGTCTTGATCGCGACGGGCGCTCCGAGCGGCTTGATCGCCGAGCGCCAGGTCTTGCCCGTGACCGGATCGGTGCGAACCGGAGCGGCCATGCTGTAGACCAGCATGTCGAGCTGTCCGAACTTTTCGCGGACCCGATCGATGAAGGTCTTCTTCAGCTCGTCGGAGAAGGCGTCGCCCTCGAGCGTGAGGGGTGATCGTCCGATCCTCTCGGCCTCGATCTCGAAGGCCCGATTGTTGTACCAGCCGGCGCTGCCGCTTTTCGTTGCCGACGGCTCGCGCTCCAGCGACACGCCGATGGTATCGGCGCCGCCGGCGAAGGTCGCGACGATGCGGCTCGCCAGACCATAACCCGTCGAACAGCCCAGCACGGCGACGCGCTTGGGGAAATCAGCAACAGGCCCGTGGCTGCGAACGTAAGCGATCTGCTCGCGGACGTTGGTGGCGCAGCCGACCGGATGTGCCGTCGTGCAGATGAAGCCTCGCACGCGCGGTTCGATAATCATGCCCACCCCGTTTCGGATTGTTGCAAAGTCACCACCGGCGGCCTGCCGGCCTCTTGCCGCCAACGAGGGACGGCAACAACGAAATCAGGCATCCATCCGCTTGAACACCAGCGTGGCGTTGGTGCCGCCGAAGCCGAACGAGTTCGACAGCACGGTGCCGAGCCTGGCATTGTCGATGCGCTTGCGCACGATCGGCATGTCGGCGAACACAGGATCGAGCTCGGTGATATGGGCGCTCTCGCAGACGAAGCCGTTGTTCATCATCAGCAGCGAGTAGATCGCCTCCTGCACACCGGTGGCGCCGAGCGAGTGGCCGGTCAGCGCCTTGGTCGCCGAAATCGGCGGGCACTTCTCGCCGGTGCCGAACACCTTTCGGATCGCCTCGATTTCCGGGGGATCGCCGGCCGGTGTCGAGGTCGCGTGCGGATTGATGTAATCGACCGGCGTCTTCACGGTCGACATCGCCATCCGCATGCAGCGCTCGGCGCCTTCGCCCGACGGTGCCACCATGTCGTAACCATCAGACGTCGCGCCATAGCCGACCACCTCGGCGTAGATTTTCGCGCCGCGCGCCTGGGCGTGCTCGAGTTCCTCCAGCACCACCACGCCGGCGCCGCCGGCAATGACGAAGCCGTCGCGGCTGATGTCGTAGGGGCGCGAGGCGGTAGCGGGCGTATCATTGTACTTCGAGGACATCGCGCCCATGGCGTCGAACAGCACCGATAGCGACCAGTCGAGTTCCTCGCAGCCGCCGGCGAAGATCACGTCCTGCTTGCCGATCTGGATCGTCTCATAGGCATTGCCAATGCAATGGTTGGAGGTCGCGCAGGCCGACGAGATCGAATAGTTCACGCCCTTGATCTTGAACCAGGTCGCGAGCGTGGCCGATGCGGTCGACGACATCGCCTTCGGCACCGCAAACGGACCGACGCGCTTCGGACCCTTGCTGCGGGTGATGTCGGCGGAGTCGACGATGGTGCGCGCCGACGGTCCGCCGGAGCCCATGATGATACCGGTGCGGATGTCCGACACCTCTGATGGCGTCAGGCCGGAATCCTGGATCGCCTGCTCCATCGCGATGTGATTCCACGCAGCGCCCTCGCCAAGGAAGCGCATCGCGCGACGGTCGATGACGTCTGCAGGGTTGAGCGTGGGCGCGCCCTGCACCTGCGAACGGAAGCCCATCTCGGCATATTTCGCCGCGCGCGTGATGCCGGACTTCGCGTCGTGAAGGCTCGCAAGCACTTCCTGGGTGTTGTTTCCGATGGATGAGACAATCCCCATCCCCGTGATGACAACCCGCTTCATGATCGCCTCGCCCTGCCGTTCCGTTTGCGTTGCCCGAGAATGTGCTGCTGCGTGACCACGTCGTTCAAGTGGGCTCGGTGCCCTGCTTGAACAACCCGACCTTCAGGTCCTTGGCGCGATAAATAATCTCGCCATCCATGGAAAGCCAGCCGTCGCCGACGCCCAGCACCAGCTTTGAACGCATCACCCGTTTCATGTCGATGTTGTACACAACCTTGCGGGCGTTCGGCAGCACCTGTCCCGTGAACTTCAATTCGCCGAGCCCCAGCGCCCGGCCCCGCCCCTCGCCGCCGCTCCAGCCGAGGTAGAATCCGACCATCTGCCACATGGCGTCGAGGCCAAGGCAGCCGGGCATGACAGGGTCGTTCTTGAAGTGGCAGCCGAAAAACCACAGGTCCGGCTTCACATCGAGCTCGGCGCGGATCAGCCCCTTGCCGAATTCGCCGCCCTTTTCGCTGATCTCGGTGATGCGGTCGAACATCAGCATCGGCGGCAGCGGCAGCTGGGCATTGCCCGGGCCGAACATCTCGCCGCGACCGCAGGCCAGCAAATCCTCGTATTCATAACCGCTGCGCCGATCCAGCATCGTGTTGAGCCTTTACTTTGATGTCCCGAGGAAGCGCCTTTTGAGCGAACCGGACCCGTTTCCCTGCGAGAACGCTTGTTCTCGCAATTTGGCGCTACTTGGGGCGCTATCGGCATTAGCCTCTGCCGAAATCGCATATGTGGTCCGCGCGCTCTGTAACATAGGCATGACAGCCCGGCAAAGCACTGGAAAGGGCAAAAACGCCGCTGGTTCCGGCTTAACCACCGCTTGTCGCTGCCCGCCCCTGGGTCAGTTCTAGTTGCGAAAAACTTGCATCTACCTGATTTCCTTTTATATTGGCCAAGAATGTTGCCCAAGTTACTGCGCGTGGTGCCCGAAGTGGACATGAACGACCAAGCCCCCCTGAACGACGACGGTATCGATCCGGTCGCCCGTGCCGCCGGACATCAGCCGGCGTTGACCGGCTGTCCCTGGCACGACGTCAACGAAATGCTGCAGGCCGCTGGCCTTCGACCCACCCGCCAGCGCATGGCGCTGGGCTGGCTGCTGTTCGGCAAGGGCGCCCGGCACCTGACCGCGGAAATGCTCTACGAAGAGGCGACGCTGGCCAAGGTTCCGGTGTCGCTGGCTACCGTCTACAACACGCTCAACCAGCTCACCGATGCCGGCCTGCTGCGCCAGGTCTCGGTCGACGGCACCAAGACCTATTTCGATACCAACGTCACCGCGCACCACCACTTCTATCTCGAGAACAACCACGAGCTGGTCGACATTCCCGATCCGCATCTGGTGCTGTCGAAGATGCCCGACGTGCCCGAGGGCTACGAGATCTCTCGCGTCGACATGGTGGTGCGGCTGCGCAAGAAGCGCTGATCTGCGGCAAATTCCGGATTTGCAGGGTGGGCAAAGACGCGTATGCGGTCGTGCCCACCTTTTTTGCTGCGCTCGCGATGGTAGGCATGCTTCCGCTTTGCCCGCCCTGCCGCTTCGCCGCGCTTATTCCACCTTCTCGTCGGCGTAGACGCCCCACAGGCGCTGCTGCTCGATCCAGCCGTCGAAGCCGGTGCCGATCACGCGGCACCAGCCATTGGCGCATTTCTTGACCTGGGTGACGACGCCGGCCTGCAGTCGGGCCGCGATGGCGCTGGTCTGATCGGGACGATCATAGATCGAGACGAGATCGTCCTTGCTCTTCATGGTGACGACCGCGGTGCGGCGGCCCGATAGCAGCGAATGATAGACCCAGCCCTCGGAGCCTTCGGAGTCGCGCACGCGCCGCCAGTTCTCGAACTCGGCCGTGATTTCGACGGGCAGCCCGGAGCGGGTGTAGACCCAGGCGACGTCATTGTCCTTGGTCGGACCGGCCCGGACGTTCACATGATCGGATTTAAGGCTGACATATCGCGGCACCGGCAGGCCGCTCGAACTGGTGGCCGAATCCTTGGCCGAAAATCCTGTGCTGACCGATGCGACAAGCCAGCACGCCGCCAGCCCCGCTACCGAACAGAAACGCCCCAACGCCATCAACTCGCCTCCCGGCGGACATCCGCAACTCGGCTCATCGAGTTGAAACCGCCCGCTTACGCCCGAAAACCCCAATACCCCTTTGTGCACCGCGTCCATCGCACCTGCTTGCGTCGTCCGAGGGGTTCTTGTCTTGGCCCGGCCTTCTGATAGAGAGGACGGAACGCCAAGAACCAGAACGCCCGAATTTTCTACCGAAAATCCGGGGCAAGTATTGGGGAACCCAAGGGACTTGCCTCACAAAACAGCCGGATGCCGGGACCGCGTGGCTATCGCAGTGTCGAACACCCGGGTTAATGAGACCTGAACGGCGCGCTTCTGTCGTCCTTCATGAGAGCAGGACATGTCGGTCAAGAAAAAACCCCTCGTCGTCGTCACGCGCAAGCTGCCGGACTCGATCGAGACCCGGATGCGCGAGCTGTTCGACGCGAGGCTGAATCTCGACGACACGCCGATGACGCCGGAGCAGATCGCGGAAGCCGTCCGCACCGCCGACGTGCTGGTGCCGACCGTCACCGACATCATCAACGAGGAGATCATCCGCGATCCCGATTGCAAGCTGCGCATGATCGCCAATTTCGGCAATGGCGTCGACAATATCGACGTCACGGCGGCGCATGCGCGCGGTATCACAGTGACCAACACGCCGAAGGTTTTGACCGAAGACACCGCCGACATGACCATGGCGCTGATCCTTGCGGTGCCGCGGCGCTTGATCGAAGGCGCCTCGATCCTGACCGAAGGCAAGGGCTGGCCCGGCTGGTCGCCGACCTGGATGCTCGGCCATCGCATCGGCGGCAAGCGGCTCGGCATCATCGGCATGGGCCGGATCGGACAGGCGGTGGCGCGGCGCGCGCGCGTCTTCGGCCTGCAGATCCACTACCACAACC
>OEIU01002119.1_pt1 | contig 11074 bp, 6 predicted proteins | sample 1539221 | NCBI WGS metagenome assembly OEIU01 (sample SAMN03792071, study PRJEB22550) | activated sludge metagenome | feature: wastewater treatment plant; material: activated sludge; isolation source: Wastewater treatment plant of a petroleum refinery complex | place: Argentina: Zarate | collected... | reverse complement strand
TCAGCCCTTCGCCCGGATGATACTTCACGGCGACCCCGGCATTGACGAGCGCGTCGGCATAGGCGGCGCCCTCGTCGCGCAACGGGTCGAACCAGGCGGTCGTCACCACCGCGGGCGCGACGCCGGCGAGGTCCTTCGCGCGCAGGGGCGAGGCGCGCCAGTCGGCGCCGTGCGATTTGTCTTCGAGATAATGCCCGCAGAACCACTGCATGGTGGCGCGGGTCAGGAAATAGCCGTCGGCATTGTCGCTGCGCGAGGGGAATTTGGCGTTCTCGGCGCTGTCGGCGAAATTGCCGACGACGTCGGTGACGGGATAGACGAGCAGTTGCGCGGCCAGCCTGATGCCGGCATCGCGGCAGGCGATCGCTGTTGTTGCCGCGAGATTGCCGCCGGCGCTGTCACCGGCGACGCCAATACGAGCCGCATCGCCGCCGAATTCGGCGATGCGCGCCGCCACGTCGCGCACGGCGGCAAAGGCATCCTCGAACGCGCCGGGAAAGCGCACTTCCGGCGGCCGGCGGTAATCGACGGAGATCACGACCGCGCCGGTCTCGATCGCGAGCCAGCGCGCCTGGCGGTCATGCGTCTCGAGGTCGCCCGCGACCCAGCCGCCGCCGTGGAAGAACACCACGGTCGGCGCGGGGCCGGTGTCCATGCGATAGACCCGGGCGGCGAGAAAGCCGGCCGCGCCCTTGACCTTGATGTCCTCCGCGCTCGCGACCGGAGGCGGCGGCACCGCCGCCCGCGCCGCCGCCAGCGCCCGCAACTGCTCGCGCGCCTGCTGCGGCGACATGTTGTCGGGATCGCGCAGCGGCAGCAGCGGAATGATTTTTTCGATTGTCGGATCGAGCGGAGCAGGCATCTGAAGTCCTCGGGCTTTTCTTGTTATGGGAGCAAGAGTTTAGGTTTTGCGGATGGGCCCGGCAACTCCCTGCCCCGCCTAGCCGGCCATCTGCTCCTTAGGATGAGGGTCATGCAGGTGATCGGCCATGACGGCATCACCGATATTAGCTACAATCGCACAGGTTGCATCGACGCATCACCAATCGAGGCATCGCCATGAAGAACATCGTCATCTGCTGCGACGGCACCGGCAACGAGATCAGCGAGAACATCTCCAACGTGCTCAAGCTCTACCGCTGCCTGCGCAAGACCGACAGGACCGTGCCGCGACAGATGGTGTTTTACGATCCCGGCGTCGGCACGCTGGCGCGGCCCAATCCGTGGCGCAAGCTGCAGCAGGACTTCGTCGCCATCCTTGGCCTGGCCACCGGCTACGGCCTCGACGACAAGGTGCTCGGCGCCTACGAATTCCTGGTGCACAATTACGAGGACGGCGACCAGATCTATCTGTTCGGCTTCTCGCGCGGCGCCTACACCGTGCGCGTGCTGGCCGGGCTGATCCACAAGATCGGGCTGATCGCGCCGGAGCAGGCCAATCTCGCCGGCAGCGGGCTCACCGCCTACAAGCAATTCTCCAGCGACGGCCGGCGCCCGCTGTTCGATCTGACGCAATTCCACGATCGCAGCGATTCCGAAGGCCCGATCCCGGCGACCAGGGACGACCAGGCCGCGCAGCTCGCGCGCATCCTGTCGGCGCGCTGGCCGACCATCCGCTTCGCCGGCGTCTGGGACACGGTCGCCAGCGTGATCGTGCCGCGGCCAGACCGGCTGTACTGGCCGAGCCTGGAAGAGCTGGCGTGGACGCTGCAGAATCCGAGCGTGCAGACATTCCGCCAGGCCATCTCGATCGACGAGCGGCGCAGCATGTTCCGCCTGAAGAAATGGGACCAGCCGCAAACGTACAGGTCGAACCGCTTCAACGACGCCCATTCGCAGGCGCAGGACATCCAGCAGGTGTGGTTCGCCGGCGTGCATGCCGACATCGGCGGCGCCTATCCGGAACGCGAAAGCGGGCTGTCGAAATATCCGCTGCTGTGGATGATCGACGAGGCCACGAAATGCGGGCTCAAGTTCATCCAGGCCAATGTCAACCAGCTCGCCTGGGGCATCCAGCGCAAGAACAGCCCCTATCAATACGTGGCGCCGGATTTCCGCGCCAGGAAGCACGATTCGATGAACTGGGCCTGGCGCATCCTCGAATATCTGCCGAAAAGCGCGAAGTACAAGGAGTGGCCAGAGCGCAAGGTGCATCTCGGCTTCTACATCCCCGATTGCGAGCCGCGCCCGATTCCGGAGGATGCGTTCATTCACGAATCCGTATTGAAGAAGATGGAAGCGGGCGAAGGCTATGCGCCGGTGAACATGCCGGTGAAATACCAGGTGGTGCCGATGCCGGAAGCCCCCGCGCCGCATGCCGAGCCGGAGCTGGAGGAGGTGTAACGGCAAAACTCTCGCCTTGACCCGGGCATCCACGCCTTGCTTATTCGACGCGGCGAAGACGTGGATGGCCGGGTCAAGCCCGGCCATGACGAACGATAAAGCGAAGAACAACAAGAGGCAGGGGAATGGAATTCGAGACTCTCGTACAAACCCGCAAGAGTGTGCGCGGCTTCAAGAAGAAAGCAGTGCCGCGGGCGGTGATCGAGGAAATCCTGGAGGTGGCCAAACGCGCGCCGTCGTCGATGAACACGCAGCCCTGGCATGTGCACGTCTTGACCGGCGAGCAGCTGGAGGAGGTACGCCGCCGCAACATGGAAGAGATGGTGGCGGGCGCCAAGGCCAAGCGCGACATCGTCAGCCATGGCGAATACCAGGGCAAGCATCGCACCCGCCAGGTCGACATCGCCAAGAAACTGTTCGGCGCCATGGGGATCGCGCGCGACGACAAGCCGATGCGGCAGGACTGGGTGCTGCGCGGCTTCCGCCAGTTCGACGCGCCGGTGTCGCTGGTGCTGGCCTATGACCGCGAGCTTGATCCCGGCGCGGTCGTGCATTTCGATCTCGGCGCGCTCTGCTACGGCATCGTGCTCGCCGCCTGGGACCGCGGCCTCGGCAGCGTCATCAACGGCCAGGGCATCATGCGCTCCGACATCGTGCGCGAGGTGGCGCGGATTCCGCACGAGCAGGTGATCATGACCTGCGTCGCCATGGGCTACCCCGACGACGACTTCGCGGCGAACGCGGTGCGCTCGGACCGCGAGGCCAATGGCGACTTCGTGCGCTACGTTGGATTCGGGGATTAGCCTTCGTCATTCCGGGGCGCCGCAGAGCGGCGAGCCCGGAATCCATAGCCACAGGCTGAAGCGTTACGAAGAAAGCCGTTGACCATCTCGCAACACAGCAACCGTCACGGCGTATGGATTCCGGACACGCGCCAAGTGGCGCGTTCCGGAATGACGAGTGGGGAGAGCCAGCGCTCAGCTCAACTGCTTGGAGAGCACCCCGCGCTCGATCGCATCGATCTGCAGCGCGATGTACCGGCTGTAGATGCGCGCCTGCGAGAACGCGCCGGCGGTGAACCACAGGCCCGGCTGCCCCGTGCGCGTCCACATGTTGCGCAGCTCCTGCGTCGCCTCGTCGAAGCCCCAGACCTTGCCGACGCGCGCGGCGACGTCGGTCCCGAAATACTCGTCGAGCATGGCATCGAGCCCACGATAGCCCGTCGCCAGCACCAGCAGATCGGCCTGAAGCATCGACCCGTCCTTGCGCCTGATGCCGCCGGCCTCGAAGCCGGCGACATCGGCGAATTGCATCAGGCCGATCCGCCCGTCGGCGATCAGCTCGGACGCGCCGACATTGAAATAATAGCCGCCGCCGCGGGTGCGGAATTTCAGCGGCCAGCCGGTGCCGTCCTCGCCGAATTCGAGCCGAAAGCCGGCGCGCTGCAGCCGCGCATGCAGGGGCGCATCGAGCGCCCTCACTTCAGCCGTGATCAGCTTGTGCGCCGCCTTCATCACCGGCAGCGGCACGCCGGAATTGATGATGTCGCGCACCTCGATCGGCGGTCCGTCGCCCAGATACGTGCGATCGTAGAGCTGCGCCGGCTCGACATTGACCACCATGGTCGGGCTGCGCTGCACCATGGTGACGCGGGCGCCGGCCGCTTCCAGCTCCTGGCAGATGTCATGCGCGCTGGTGCCGGTGCCGAACACGACGACGGAACGGCCCTGCCATTCGCGGCCGGCCTTGAACTGGCTGGAATGCAGCACCGGCCCCTTGAAGCTTTCGATGCCGTCGATGGCGGGAATGCTCGGCACGCCGCTGACGCTGGTGGCCATCACCATGTGCTTCGGGGGCAGCGTCCGCTCGGCGCCGTCCTTGCGCAGCCGCACGGTCCAGCGCGCGGCAGGGGCGTCATCATAGCTTGCGCCCTCGAACGAGGTGCGCGTCCAGAAATCGACATCCATGATGTCGACATAGCTCTCCAGCCAGTTGGCGATCTGGTCCTTCGGAATGTATTCCGGAAAGGTCACCGGGAACGGCAGGTAGCGCAGATGATTGACGGGCGTCTTGTTGTGCAGCTTGAGCCCGCGATAGCGCAGCCGCCAATTATCGCCGATGCGCTGCTCGCGATCGACGATCAACGCGGAATGGCCGAGGCGCTGCGCTTCGACCGCGGCGGAAATGCCGGTGTGGCCGCCGCCGACCACCAGCACATCGGGATCTCCATTCATCCAGGCAGCACGCTCGCGGCGGCGCTCCAGCCAGTCGGCCTCGGCGAAGTCGCGGATATGCGACGTGCCGCCGCCGCCGGCGCGGGCGGTGCAGATGCGGTCGAAATCGAGCGTGGTCGAGAACGTCCAGGCCTTCGCTTCGCCATCCGCCGACGGCAGCAGCCGGATTGCACCGACGCCCGGGCCATTGGCGGTGTCGAAACGGATCACCGCTTCGATCACCTCGCGCCCGGCAACGGTCACGCGCCGCGGCGCCAGCATGGCGGCATCGATTCTGAAGCTGGCAACACCCGCGTCGCGCGAACGGCTCAACAGTTCGCGCACCAGCGTTTCCCGCCCGCTGAAGGTGGCAAAATGCCAGGAGATGCCGAACAGGTTGCGCCAATGGCTGTCGGCCGCAAAGCATTCGGCCAGCGCCTTGTCCGAGCCGGCATTCAGCGCCGCATCGAACGCCGCGATCCAGCGCTCGGCAATCTCCCTGTTCGCGTCCTCAACCGGCGGAGCCGTCCTGTCCAGCATCGTTGTGCTCGCTTCGTAGCATCATTGTTGCCGCCATTTGACAGCATGAATCACACCTGCACAAGTCGCAGAGCTGCCGCATCCGCATGCGGACTTGTCGATGCTGCGCAGACACGCCAAGCTCCGTCCGTCATTGCGAGCCACCCGGTCGGCGCAAGGCGCCGCCGGATGACAGGCTCCGCGAAGCAATCCATGCCTCCATTCGGGGATAGATGGATTGCTTCGTCGCTTCGCTCCTCGCAATGACGGCGGAGAGACGGAGGAAACAAAATGAAAATCATCGACCTCAGCCGCGAACTCCACCATGCCAGCCCGACCTATCCCGGCCATCCACCGATCATCCATGGCATCTGGAAGACGCATGAGGATTCATTCCGCGATTCCGGCAACGTGCACGGGCTGTCCTCGATGTTCATCTCGATGCCGGACCATGCCGGCACCCACATCGATGCCTTCAGGCATTTCAACAAGGACGGCCAGCCGATCAACGAATATCCGCTGGAGAACTGCATCGTGCCGGGCATCTGCATCGACCTGCGCCACATCGCGCCGCGCGCCGAGATCACGCCGGAGGATTTGCAGGCGGCGGTGAAGCAGACGGGCCACGCCGTGCCGAAAGGCGGCACCGTGCTGCTATGCACCGGCCATCACGAGCGCACCTTTCCGCGCAAGGAATATGCCAGCGAAAATTCCGGCGTGAATGTCGCCGCCACCGAATGGCTGGCGCAACAGGGCGTCGTGCATTTCGGCATCGACTCGATGCGGCCCGGTCCCGAAGGAAGAGTGAACTCGCTGGTGCACAAGGCCTGCGGCGAACTCGGCATCACCCACATCGAGAGCCTGTGCAATCTGGAAGCCCTGCTGGGCCAGGGCCCGTTCCCCTTCATCGGCCTGCCGATGAAATGGCGCGACGGCACGGGATCGCCGATCCGTGCGGTGGCGGTGTTCGGGCTAAGATGAGATTCTCGCCATGGCCGGGTCAAGCCCGGCCATGACGACAACGTGGTGTCGCGTTCTACGCCGCCACCTTGCCGAGGCCGGCGTCGAGGTGCTTCAGCCGCGGCATCACCTCGTTGCGGAGCAGCGAGAGCGAATGCTTCCAGGCTTCCGGCTTGTGCTTGTAGTCGAAGCCGAACACCAGCAGCGTGCCGAAGCCGCCGACCTCGCGGTAGATGGTCTCGATCTTCTCGGTGACCGTCGCCGGTGAGCCGACGATCCAGTTGCGCTTGGCGCAATAGTCGACGGTGACGTCGCTGTCCGGCACGTCGGGGGCGTGCTTGAGATAGTCCTTGAAGCCGAAATGGCCGAGCAGGGGCAGGAAATACTCGCGCATCATGCGGCCCATCATGTCGCCGGCCGAGAGCCGCCAGGCTTCCTCGTCGGTGTCGGCGACGAACACCTCGCGCACCAGCCGCCAGTCATTGCGGTTCGGCGTGCGTCCGGATTTCGCGGCGCCCGCCTCCACCGATTCCCAGTGGCTGCCGACATAGGCCGGGTTGAGGTTGAGGCTCATCGGGATGTAGCCGCGCTCGCCCGCGAGCTTGAGCGTGTCCGAGCCCTTCGAAAGCCCGGCGACGCCGATCGGCGGATGCGGCGCCTGCTTCGGCTTGATGTGCGGTTTGAGGAAATCGAACATGGTGTCCGGCTTGGTCACCGTCCAGTATTTGCCCTTGTGGGTCCAGGGCGCGTCGTCGGTCCACAGTTTCAGTATGATCTCCAGCGCCTCGCGCGTCATCTCGCGGTTCTGGCCGGACATGCCGTCGACGTTGAACATCGCCCAGTCGCTCGGCAGGCCGGAGGCGGCGACGCCGAAATTCAGGCGGCCGTCGGAGAGATGGTCGAGCATGGCGACGCGGTTGGCGAGCTCGGCCGGGTGATGATAGGGCAAAAGAAAACCGCCCGGACCGAGGCGGATGTTTTTGGTCTCCCGCAGCGCCTGCGCCACCAAAAGGTCCGGCGACGGATGCGGCTCCCAGGGTGCGGTGTGGTGTTCGCCGATCCAGGCCTCCTGATAGCCCAGTTCATCCAGCCACCGCAGCACCTCCAGGTCCCAGTCGTGGCCCTCCTTCAATCCGCACTCCGGCGGATGGGACGGCATCGTGAAATATCCGATCTCCATGGGGGTTTCCTCTCGCTGTTCGTCTCTGAGGCGTGTCTTCGCACGCAGACGAGAGTACCTGCCTTGGTTGCGGCAGAATGATGGCTGTGGCGGCGCAGCGAACGGTGGCAGAGTGCGCCTATCTTAAATCGAGCCAGCTCGTGTCGAGGCCGAAGCGGCCGAAGGACTCGGGCAGGTCGTCCTGGATGTTCAGCACGTCGCCGCAGCCGAAATCGAGATTGAGCGTGGTTCCACCGCGGCTGATGCCCGGCCAGTTGCGAAAGCCGGAGATGTCGAGCCGGTCCTCGAAAATCGAGAAGTCGGTGATGGTGTCGTGGCCGAAGCCGGGCCGGAAGACGAAGGTGTCGCCGCCGCGGCCGCCGGTGAGGACATCATCGCCGGTACCGCCGTCGAGGATATCGCGGCCGTTGCCGCCGTCGAGCAGGTCCCTGCCGAGGCCGCCGAGCAACGTGTCGTTGCCGTTGTTGCCGTAGAGGATGTCGTCGCCGCCCCTGCCGTCCATCGTCTCCGCGCCGTTGTCGCCGGAGATGATGCCGGGCAGATCGCCGCCGACCAGGCCATTGGCCAGCACGAACGTCTGGCCGTTGACCTGCAGGGACTCGAGGGGGCCGGTGGTGAAGTGGTCGTCGATGCGGATGGGGCCGGTGGCGGAGGTCACGATCAGGTCGTTGCCGTTACGGGAGGTTCCTTCGAGTACCGCCGTGCCGGTGATGGAAATCCGGTCGGTACCGCCGGCATCAATAATGGTGTCGCTACCGAAATTGCCGGAATAGGCGTAGGTATCGTTGCCGGTACCGCCGTTGAGGGTGTCGTTGCCGAGGCCGCCGATCAACGTGTCGTTGCCGGCGCTGGCGGTGAGCGTGTTGTTGGCGGAATTGCCGGTCAGCACATTGTCGAGATCATTGCCGGTGCCGTTGATGGCACCACTTCCGGTGAGCGTCAGCTCCTCGACGAATGCCCCGAGCGTGAACGTGACCGAGCTCTGCACCGTGTCCGTTCCGCCGGTGCCGGATATTTCGGTGGCGCGATCGCCCGTGTTGTCAACGATGTAGGTATCATCGCCGCTTCCTCCGGACATCCGGTCGGCGCCGGCGCCGCCATCGAGCACATTGTCGCCGGCGTCGCCCTTGATGACATCGGCGAAGTTCGAGCCCACGACATTCTCGAAATTGGCCAATTCCGCGACCGGACGCAGCGTGGCGCCGGCCGGGATCGTGGCTGCATCGGAGGTGCCCGCTTCCGACAAAGCGGTGGTCACCAGTGTGACCGAGACCGCGGCGCCGAACTTCGAGAAGTCGATGGTGTCGGTGCCTTCCTCGCCGTCGATGGTGTCGAGGCCGCCGGTATAGAAGATGCGATCGTTACCTTCTCCGGCCTTGATGGCGTTGTTGCCGATATCGCCGGTGATGGTGTCGCCGAACCGGCTGCCGGCAAGGTTCTCAATTCCTTTCATCGAGACCAGTTCAACGCCTGCCGTCGTGGTCACGAGGTACGCATTGCCGAGCGCATCCGCAATGCCGGAGCCGGGCGTGATCTGTACCTGAACGGGACGTCCATTGATGATGACGGTCCGAAAGGCGGCGATGGGATTGATGATGACGCCGCGCGTCGACAGCGAGAAATCAGCGGTATCGCCATGGTCACCCATGGCGTCCCCGAAGAAGACGTCGACACCGCCCGTGTAAAACAGCGTGTCGTCTCCACCGTTGCCGTGCAGGGTGTTATTGGTCTGGTTGCCGATCAGGCTGTCGTTGCCGCTGCCGCCGTTGGCATTTTCGATCAGCGAACGGATGTCACCGTTGAACAGGAAGGCATTTGCGATGCTGCCGCGCGCGAAGACGAAACCCGTTCCGACATCGAAACCCAGCATCGGTAGCTGCGAATTGTCAGGATCGCCCCCTTCCGCAACGTCGTCCGGAGTCGACCATTCACCGGGCCGCAAATCGACGCGGACGTCGGATCTGTAGTTGGAAAAGTCGTAAGTATCGACGCCGCCACCATCCCAGATGGTCATGTAGATGATATTGCGGTGCGGCGCTCCCTGACCGATGCCGTCAATGAAGGTCTCACCCGTCGTTTGGCTCCAGGAGTAAACGGTATCGAGTGGCCTCGTATTGAAGTTTGCGCCATACATGTACTGCAGCGCGGCGATATCGGCGAGCATAGGTGTCTGCGGCAGATCCGTGTAACTGAACGGAGGTGTCGCACCGGGATGAGAGAAGTTGGTCATGATCGAATAGTCATGACCTTCGTGCGCAGGATCGCCGGCTGTGCTTGTTACATTGTAGTGGGAAAGTCCGAGCGCGTGCCCGACTTCGTGCATCATGGCCCAGTAGTCTTTATTGCCTTTCACCGGCGTCCAGGAATGCTCCGTGTTAAGCCAGATGTCACCGCCCTTGACAGGATCCTCGGGAAAGTGGCCGCGGGCTAACGCCGGGGTCGGATCTATGTCAAGGTTGGTCATAGCCAGCCGAAGATCGGCGCTGTTGCTGGTCGTTTCCGTGAACGTCAGGTTCGCGTATTGACCAAACGTGGCGAAGATTTCGCGCGCCACGTCTCTCAAGTCGGTTGGCAGGCGCTGGAAGCCCTGGTCCGGCTCGCCGGAATAAGCGTATCGGCTGGCAAACAGGGGGAAGTTGTAGGTCAGGGCGCCCGTGCTCCATCTGGCGCCCGTCAGCAACGCATCGATGTCCGTATCCCCCGAGTTCGAAACCGGCACGCTCGTGGCCATCGGCCATTCCTCCATGCGTCAACATTGCCGCGCATCGAGGTTAGCACCGCCGCCTTTTCCGGCGTCCACCAAATGATGTACGCTGTTCTCTGCGAAAGTCGGTCAAGTCTTGAAGTCACACAACCTGTGGTAGGGAGTTGATGAACCAGGATGCGCTGCTCGCTCTGATCGGAAAGATCTACGGTGCCGCGGCCGATCCCGGCCGATGGCCTGTCGTGCTCGAGGAGATCGCCGATGCGTTCGGCGCGCAGGAGGCTTCGCTCAGCGCCGTCTCGCCCGACAGCGTGCCATGGCTGGTTGCGCCGCGCACCGATCCCGCCTTCCTGCACAGCTACGGCGCTTACTACCATCCGCTGAACCTGTTCTGGCAGCGTATGGCGCAGTTGCCGATCGGCACGGCCGTCACCGACCGGATGGTGCTGCCGAAAGCCACGCTGCATGCCAGCGAGTTCTTCAACGAGTGGTCGCGCCCTCAGGGTTATCTTTCGGTGATGGGCGGAACGCTGCTGACCGAAAACGATTGGCGCGTCGAATTCGTGGTGCCGGGCAAGCAGGAGTTCGGACCCGAACACCTCGATCTGTACAATCTGATTGCGCCGCACCTGAAGCGGGCCGTGCAACTAACTCGCCGTCTTCAAACAACCGAGCTCGAACGGTCCTATGCGCTGGCCGCGCTCGAAAGCCTCGGCCAGGGCGTCGTCATCGTCGACCATGCGGCCCGGGTACTATTCACCAATCGCGCGGCCGACGGCGCCTTCAAGGACGGGCTGCGGCTCGCCGATGGCGTCCTCTGCGGCGGCTCGGGCACGGAAACCGCAGGTCTTCATGCGGCGATAGCTGCCTGCGCGGGCAAATTCCTGGACCAATCGCGCGACACGGTAACCATCTCTCGCGAACGGCCGCGGGCGGCGCTTTCGTTGCTCATCATTCCTTTCCGGGCCGAGCAGGGTTGGCTGACCGACCACTCACATTCGGCGATCATCTTCATCACCGACCCGGAAAGCGCGACGGGGCTCGATGAGGAGCAGTTGAGGGCACGCTTTGGATTGACACCCGCCGAAGCACGGCTGGTGCGTGAAATGATCGGCAGCGGCAATCTCGGGGATGCCGCGGAACGATTGGCGATCA
>OEIU01002118.1_pt1 | contig 11074 bp, 9 predicted proteins | sample 1539221 | NCBI WGS metagenome assembly OEIU01 (sample SAMN03792071, study PRJEB22550) | activated sludge metagenome | feature: wastewater treatment plant; material: activated sludge; isolation source: Wastewater treatment plant of a petroleum refinery complex | place: Argentina: Zarate | collected... | reverse complement strand
TGCCCGGGTCAAAGTTCGTTCGGCAGGGTGGGTCAGAATTCAATCGGCGCGGACACGACAGAGGGTCTGGTGGAGCGGTGGTTCCACGACCCGAGTGTCGTCACGGCAGAGGTAGGTCTGTGGAAGTGGAAGCAGGTGCTGCCATCAACACTGTCGGCATTGCGGTGGACCTAGCCACCGCACCGGGTTAAGGGCAATGCTGCGTAAGAGGTCAGGTCGGAGGTTCCGGATATGCCGACTTGTGAATGCATCTTCGCAGCAATGCAGGGGATGCTGGCGACGATGGTGTGGCAGAAGTTCCAGGCGCAAGCATCGGAAGGCTAGCCCGCTTGGCTCAGCCGGCTCCTGCCGGACTTCGGGGCACCAGGGCCGCGCAGAGCAGCCCTAATTTTCCCGACGAACCCTGCCTCGAAAGGCCTAAGTTATTGATTTACAAGGCATTGGGCCATCTGCTGCTTAACACCCGAGAGAATGGAAAAGGGCGGCTAGTGCCGCCCTTGGAATGATGAAAACGAAGCGGTCAGGCGGCTGCGAGCCGGTGAGCCTCTTCTGCAGCCTGCTCACGAGCTACGGCATGCGCGCACGCCAGCACCTCGTCTCGCATTTCCGCCTCTAGAGCGGGAACGAAGCCTGGCTCGTCTGGCTCTTGCTCCGCGGCCAGGCGCGCACGACGAACCTCGTCTGCCGTCGTAGGCCGCAGGAATTGCTTGAGCTTGTTCAGGTCGGTAGCCATGGTCACACCCTTATATCACGTTTCGTTGTGTAGCGCTCGAGCGTCCGCCATGACGAACTCCCCGCGGTCAGGTCGAACTCCACGTGGACAGAGTCTCCGTGACGGTACCACTCCTGCTCGCCGGCCTCCGTGGCAACCAGTTCCGACAGGCGCCGGCAGCCCTGGAAAGCAGCGGATAGGCGAGGTCTGATAGCGACAGGGATGTCGGCATCAAAGCCGATGCGCGGCCACAGGGCAACTTCATTCAAGGAAATGGCATCACCAGACCCCCATAACCCAGCGTTGGTTTGACCCAAGCACCGTGTCGGTAGTCGTCGAGCCCAATGTGCCGGCTGTCTTTGACTCCGACGACCTCGTCGGCCTCAGTGGCGCCCTGGCCCACAGCAAGCTGACTGTCAGATACACCGGACTCTTCATCAGCCTGGACGTCGAGCACTACGCAGTTCGAAAGATGTGGCGCGAGCTCTTCTTCGACATCGACCGGAACTGCTGGGCCATCTACAACCGCAAGTTCCGCATCCACACGGACTACTGGGGGCAGGACTTGGCCGGCAGAAGCATCGCCATCCAGGCCCGCGCCGCACAGCGAGTGGGAGTGGGCCGCATACTCACCTACGCAGTGGGCAACTTCCATACGGCCAACCACGTCGACGTGGAGGAGCGATGGTCCGGCTACTGGGTGCCCAGTGTAGGGACCGACAAGCCTCACCCCGCGCAGGCAATTCCTGCGCAGTCCTTCCTTCAGGGCTCCGGCTCCGCTGCCCCTATGCCCGCAGCTTGCGCTAAAGTTGCAAACAGAAACAGTTCCATGGAGGAGCGATGCAGGGAGTTCGAGACGTCAAGGGCCAATTTGGCGCGTCATCCTCAGGACGCTTGTTCGTTCTTGCAGGGTGAGTGCGCGAGATGGAGTCCGCTGAAGCTAAGGAATACACCCAACGAGCTGCCAGGCTCCGGTCGGAGGGACGGCTGGAAGAGGCCGTTCTCGCGGCCCGGAAGGCGACCACGTTGGACCCGGACGACGCGAACGCGTGGTGGCAGCTGGCGCTGTCGCTCCGGGAAACGGACGAAGCGGTCATCTCTGCCCTGGAGAAGGTCACTGAACTGGCCCCCGATTTTGCGCCGGGCTGGAACTCGCTGGGGCGGGCGTATCTGGGCGCCAAGCGCCTTTCAGAGGCGCTAGCTGCCTATGAACAAGGCCTGGGGGCGAACGGCACAGACATCCAGAGCATGCGAATGGTGGCGTACCTGCTGAAAGGCAGTCCTGACGAAGACGCCCCGGCCAGAAGACTTGCACTACTTCGGGAGGTCTTCCAGAAGGACGAACTCGACGAGGAAGACACCTCCGCCCTCGCCTACCTGCTTGGCGAGGCCCGGGAGACGGCAGAGGCCGTAAAGGTGTCCGACCACTACACCCGCGTGCATGGCGGCGAGGTGGCGCTCTACAACCTTGCCCTGGGGTACCGCACCCTTGGTCGCGACGCCGATGCACTTGACGCCCTGTGCACGGCTCACGGCAAGGGCTATCTCTCGGACAAGCTGACAAAGGTCAGTGACAGCGTGCAGGGCAAGTTGCTTGCACTGCGCAAGGAGGTCCTGAAGCGACCGCAACCCTACCTGCCACAGACGGAGTGGTTCCGCCACTACGTCAACCCGTTCACGCTGCTCAACGTCGAGCCCGACGACATCGTCGACAACCCAAAGGCGCTCCAGAAGGCCAAGCAGGCGCTGCTGCGGGAAATCGAGCTGGAGGACGGCAAAGTCGACTGGCTTCCGGGCTTGGTCATCGACAAATCAACCGCTATGGCGCGGTTGCCAAAGCCAACAAGGAGCGCAACGTCGACCTGAAGAACAGCCAATGGCTGGTCTACGACCTGGGCGGCGGAACGTTTGACGCGGCGCTGGTGCGCATCGTCGAGGGAGAGCTCACGGTGATGGACCACGAGGGCGACAACTACCTCGGCGGCACGGACCTGGACGCCCTGCTGGTCGAAAAGGTCGTTGTTCCCGAACTGAACCGCCGGGGCAAGTTCGAGGACCTCCTGGGCTCGCTCAAGAGCCAGAGCGGCAGCCGCAACACCCTGTGGTACGCGCTGCTGGCCAAGGCCGAGGAGGCTAAGGTCGAGCTCTCGGCCAAGACCTCCACCGAAATCGACCTGGGCACGCTCACCGTCGAAGACGACGAGGGCTCGGCCGTCGACGCCATACTGACCATCACGCGCTCTGACTTCGAGGCGGTCATCAAGGACGCCGTCGAGAGCACCATCGACATGGTGAGGCGCATCCTGACGCGCAACTCGCTGCAGCCCGGCGACCTTAAGTTCATCCTGATGGTGGGTGGTTCGACGTACATCCCGTACGTGCGCAAGCGCGTCCAGGAGGTCATGGGCATCGCCGTGAACACGAGCGTGGACCCGACCAACGCGGTGGCGGTCGGCGCGGCCTACTTCGCCGGCACCAAAGAGCGCGTGCCGACCGAGGCCGATGCCCAAAAGCGCGACAGCGCCGCGGTGAAGGTCCGCATGGCCTACAACAAGACGTCCCAGGAGGCGGAAGAGCCGTTCACGGCCAAGGTCGAGGGCGGTGCCGAGGGCATGCAGTACCGCATCGTCAGCGATGACGGGGCGTACGACAGCGGCTTGAAGAAGCTGGGCAGCCGCATCCTGGAGGACCTGCCGCTGCGCGCCGGCGCGTACAACGTCTTCACGCTCAAGGTGTTCGACGCCAAGGGCTCGCCGGTAGCGCTGGACCAGGACGTCATCCAGATTGCCCAGGGCCGCTACAGCGTGGCCGGGCAGATGCTGCCCGAGGACATCTGCCTGGTGCTGGACGACACGGCCGCCAACGACACGAGGCTGCGGGCAGTGTTCAGCAAGAACGTAGTGCTGCCGTCCCAGACGAAGTTCACACAGGAGGTCGGGCGCACCATCGTCAAGGGCTCCAACGACGAGATTCGCATCCTGGTGGTCGAAGGGCCGTCCAATCGCCACTCTTCGACCAACAAGCCGCTGGGCATGCTGCTCATCACCGGCAAGCAGATTGCGCGCGACCTCATCAAGGGCACCGAGGTGGACCTGAAGATTGCGATGTCCGAGTCGCGAGACCTGACCGTCAGCGCCTACCTGAACGGCACCGACCAGGAGTTCTCGCAGGTCTTTGCGCCGAAGAGCCGGCACGTCTCGACCGCCATCCTGGCCACCGAGACACTTCAGTTGGAGAGCAAGCTGCAAGCAGAGCTTGACGACGCGGAGAAGAACGGTCAGAAGGATGTGGCCGCCGGCCTGGAGAAGGCGCTCGGCACGGTGCAGTCCCTGATGGGCGAGATTGCCGAGCTCAAGGATGACGACGTCACCGACAAGAAGTACCAGCTCGAGGACCGCAAGCGCGAGGCGGCCCGTGCGATGTTCGAGCTGACCTCCGGCAAGCGCCTGTTGCAGGCCCGCCGCGACTACGCCGATACCAAATCAGAGTGTGCCAAGGTTGTGCAAGAGTCCGGCAACGACCGCGAGCGCAACCGGCTCAAGGATGTGCTCAACCGCGAGCAGACCTTCATCAACTCCAGCGTGCCGGAGAAGATTCAGACTGAGACCGAGGCGTTGCGAGCCATCATGCTCGCCATCCTGGCGCGCACCCCCGAGTTCCTGCGTGGGATGTTCGAGCATCTGAACCAGAAGCGAGCGGCGATGAACGACCAGATTCAAGCCAGCCGCTTGCTGGAGGCGGGCAAGCGAGCCATTGCATCGGACGACTGGGACGAGGTGCGCACGGTGTGCGGGCGGCTGTGGGACCTGCTCCCGGAGGAGCAGCAGGCCAAGGAAGACATGCGCATGTTCACCGGCTTGGTCTAAAGCCGGCCGCTCGGCTGCCCTTCCACGCGCCTGGCGCAGCCGCGTTCTCAGGCAGCTTTTTCCAAGGCGTTGCCAATTGGCAGGCGGCTGGAAAAGACTGCCAATTGAGGTCTGGCCATGGAGGCGATATAGCGAGCAGCTAGCGCTAAGTGGTTGATTTTGCTAGGGGTAGCTCACCCATAATGCCGCATTGTTCCGCGAGCTGCGCGCGGTGCATCAGATTCACGAGTTTGAATCTGTCATTGGTGCACCGGCCGAGATGATCCTCGAGGCAGTCCATCGTGCGCCCGAGTTGACGCGGCGGATGCTGCGAGGCGTGATCGCTGATGCGGCGTTCCGCCAGTTCGTGGTGCCCGCGGTCGCTGCCGCTGGATGGCGCGACATCACCCCTCCCGGCAATTTCGCCTACGACTATGCGTTGAACGACGGCGTCGGATCGGTCACCGTTCAGGTCAAGTTGCAGCGTAGTGTGGTCGGCGTTCCTGTCGTTCAAAAGGGCACACGGTATGGGCTTGGGGAAACGGTCTTCATAGTTGAGACACAGAAGACTCGAACGGGTACGAGGAAGCCGAAGAAAGGGGTCTCCGACGACATGGTTGAAGAGGTCAAGACACGTCCATACCGGTATGGCGAGTTCGACCTGTTGGCAGTTTCAATGCAGCCCTCCACTGGCAAGTGGGACCAATTCATGTACACGCTCGGCCGCTGGCTCCTGTCAGGCAAGCGGGATGGTGAGATGGCCACATTTCAGCCAGTGGAAATGCAACCAGGCGAGTTCTGGACTGACGACTTCAGGACCGCTGCGCAGTGGTTCCGGGCGGAGGATGGCGGGAAGCGGATGACGCTCACCCAGAAGGTCCCGGCGAAGCAAGCCAAGCGCCCGAAGAATGCCTGAGATGACGGACCCAGAAGGAAGAGTGGCCACCCGTCTCGGGGTGACATTCAGGCGCCTCCCCCGGGAGTTCTGTGAAGGCGGATCTTTAGGCGGGTGCGCGCTGCGAGTCGTGCGCATGCCCCGTAAAGACTGGGATAGCTGAAGAGATGTGGACGGAAGTCGAACCCGCGACTCCCTGCCAACGCACAGTCGGACGATCCCTTCTGATGGTAGGTTCGGCCCGAGGATCGGTCGTTCCTGTCAGATTTCCGACTGTCCCACTTCAGTCTGCTGTCGATTCGACCCGCCGCCACGAATCTCAGCAACGCGCCACGAGCGGTTCCCGAACCTTCTTGCGTTTGAATGCAGGCTGATATGTGTCCTGAGAACGCGGCTCTGCCTACGCTGCCGGCTGCGCCGCGAGCCACTGCGCGTAGTGCCGCACGCCGGTTGCGACGTCGGCGAACGCGTGCCCGCATCCTGCCGCCCGCAGCGCGCTGAGGTCGGCCTGCGTGAAGCACTGGTACTTGCGGACGAGGGCGGCGGGAAAGTCGATGTACTCGACCACGCCCTGGCGCACCATCTCGACCAGCGTCAGGGGGGCATCGCCGGCGCGCTCGCGGGCCGCGTTGACGACCGCCAGCGCGATATCGTTGAAGGGCTGCGCGCGGCCGGTGCCGAGGTTGAAGATGCCGCTGCGGTCCGGGTGCTCGAGAAACCACAGGTTGACGGCGACGACGTCGTCGACGAAGACGAAGTCGCGCGCCTGCTGCCCCGGCGCATAGCCGCCGTATTCGCCGAACAGCCGCACCTTGCCGGTCGCGTGCAGTTGGTTCTGATGGTGGAACGCGACCGACGCCATGCGCTCCTTGTGCTGTTCGCGCGGGCCGTAGACGTTGAAATAGCGAAACCCCGCCACCTGCGCCGCCGCGCCCGGCAGCATGCGGCGCACGACGTTGTCGAACAGCAGCTTGGAGTAGCCGTAGATGTTGAGCGGCAGCTCGAACTGCGGCTCCTCGCGGAAGGTGGAACTCGCGCCGTAGGTCGCCGCCGAGGATGCATAGAGCAGCCGTGTGCGCTGCGCCTGGCAGGCGTCCAGCAGATCTTTCGAGCAGCGGTAGTTGTTGTCGAGCATGAAGCGCCCGTCGTGCTCCATCGTGTCCGAGCACGCGCCCTGGTGCAGCACGGCGTCCACCTTGCCGAACTCGCCGCGCGCGAAGCGGTCGTAGAAGTCGCGCTTGTCGAAGTAGTCGCTGATCTGCGCGCCAAGCAGGTTGCGATACTTCGGGCCGTCCGTCATGTCGTCGACTGCGATCACGTCGTCGATGCCGTGCCGGTTCAAGCCGTGCACGAGGTTCGCGCCGATAAAACCCGCCGCTCCGGTGACGACGACGCGCATTAGTGCCTCCCGCGGGTTTCGGTGGAGACTGACTTGCGCGAGCAAGTCACGTCGGAGCCAAACCCGGCGGCGCCGGTGACGACGACGCGCATCAGTGACTCCCTCGCGTTTTCATTCGAACAGCTCCTCGTAGCTCACGCTTGCGGTACCGAACTTGCCGACCACGATGCCGCCGGCGCGGTTCGCGACCGGCAGCGCCTCGCGCAGCGTCTGCCCGCAGGCGAGCATCGCGGCGAGCGTGGCGATCACGGTGTCGCCGGCGCCGGTCACGTCGAACACCTCGCGCGCGAGCGCCGGCACGTGGGCATGGCCTTCGGCGTCGAAGAGCGACATGCCTTCCTCGGAGCGCGTCAGCAGCACGGCGTCGAGTTGCAGCGATTGGCGCAGGTTCTGCGCGCGCTCGCTCAGTTGCGCCTCGCTAGCCCACGCGCCGACCACCTGGGCCAGTTCGGCCCGGTTCGGCGTGATGACGGTCGCCCCGGCGTAGCGGCTGTAGTCGCTGCCCTTGGGATCGACGAGCACCGGACGCTGCTGCGCGCGGGCGAGGGCGATCATGCGCGCGATGTGCGCGAGGCCGCCCTTGCCGTAGTCGGAGAACAGCACCGCGCCGTGCGTCGGCAGCGCCCGCTCGTGGCTGTCGAGCATCGCGGCCAGCACCTCGTGGTCGGGCTGATTCTCGAAGTCGACGCGCAGCAGTTGCTGCGAGCGGCCGATCACGCGCAGCTTGACGACGGTGCGCAGCTTCGGATCGGTGCCGAGTAGCGTCGCGACCCCGGCGTTCGCGAGCAGCGCCTGCAGCGTGCGCGCGGCCTCGTCGGCGCCGACGACGGTGAGCAGCGTCGCTCCGGCGCCGAGCGCATGGACGTTGAACGCGACGTTCGCCGCGCCGCCCAGGCGCTCCTCCTCGCGCTCGATGCGCACCACCGGCACCGGCGCCTCGGGCGAGATGCGCTCGACGGCGCCGAACCAGTAGCGATCGAGCATCGCGTCGCCGACGACGAGCACGCGCGCGGCCTCGATCCGGGCGCGGCTCGGCGCGGGCACTGCAGTCATCGCAGCCCCCAACGGTGCTTCGCACCAAGCCCCCCGAGGGGGGGCGAGCCCGTCTTCGGGCGGCCGGGCGACGGGCTCATCATGCCTCCTCCAGCCGCAGCGGCGGATAGCTGTCCCAGGCCATGCAGCCGGGGCATTGCCAGAAGTGGTGCTGGCCCTCGAAGCCGCAGGCCGCGCAGCGATAGCGCTGCAGCGCCCGCGAGCCGCGCTCGAGCGCGCCGTCGATCGCCTGCACCTCGGACGGATCGAGCGGCGCGGCCGCGCTGCCGAGCGACAGCAGGCGTTGCGCCGCCGAGAACGCCGGATGCGCGGCAAGGTGCATCTTCAGCCGCTCGCGCTGGCGCTGCCGATCGGCATCGAGCTCGCCGATCGCCGACAGCAGGTCGAGCGAAGGCTCGGCGCGGTAGGCGCCTTCGAGCTGCTCGAGGGCCGCCGCCTCGCGTCCGCAGGCGCGCGCGCTGGCCGCGAATTCGAGTGCGACGAGGTTGAAGCTCGCCCGATTCGCGACCAGCAGTTCGCCGAAGGCCTGCATCGCCTGCGCATGCCCGCCTTCGAGCGCGTGCCGCCGGCCGATCATGATGAGTGGCCGCGGCGCTTGCGGGTCGACCTCGCGCGCCTGCTTCAACGCCGCGGCGGCCGCATCGGGCTGCCGGCGTGCGTCGGCGTCGTGCGCGATCTCGCACCAGTAGTGAGCGATGCGCGACGCAAAAGATGCGGCGCCGCTTTGCTCGAGCTTGCGCGCGACGTCGATCGCGGTGTGCCAGTCGCGCGAGCGTTCGTGCAGCGCGAGCAGCGCGAGCCGGGCGTCGGTGTCGAAGGCGCTGCCCTCGAGCGCGCGATAGGCCTGCTCGGCGCGGTCGAACAGGCCGGCCTTCATGAAGTCCTGCGCCAGCGCATCCTGCGCGCGCTCGCGATCGGCGCGCGGCAAGCCGGCGCGCGCGAGCAGGAATTCGTGCAGGCGCACCGCGCGCTCGTATTCGCCGCGGCGGCGAAACAGGTTGCCGAGCGAGAAATGCAGCTCGGTGCTGTCGGGGTCGTTCTGCACGACCTCGATGAAGGTATCGATCGCCTTGTCCTGCTGTTCGTTGAGCAGCAGGTTCAGGCCCTTCAGATAGGTCTGCGACGATTCGCGCTGCTCGCGCTTCCACTGGCGCACATCGATGCGCGACGCGAGCCAGCCGAGGGCGAAGGCCACCGGCAATCCGAGCAGCAGCCACGGCAGCTCAAAGTCCATCGCGCACCGGCATCTCGAGCGGTGCTGGCGCGGGCTGCGCGACGGCACTGCCCGGCAGGGCCGGCTCGGGGCGGTGCCGGCGCGCGACGCGCCGATGCCGCCACCAGCTCGGCACCATGGCGAGCACGCCGAAGACCGCGCCGAGCGCGAACGCGATGAGCACGATGAAGACCATCGGCGCGTGCCACTCCTGCCCGAAGAACCACTTCACGGTGGCATCGTGCTGGTTGTTCAGCGCGAACGCGAACAGCGAAAAGAAGATGGCGGCCCGGAACAGCCAGACGAAGATGCGCATCACGTCCTCCGGCGGCGATTCTAGGAGCTGCGCGCGGCCACGCGTGATGCGGGTGCCCGGCCGCGTCCTCAGCCGGGCGTCGAATCCCCGGCCGGCAGCCGGGCATCGACCGCTTCGCGCAGCGCCTTGCCCGGCTTGAAGTGCGGCACGAGCTTTTCCGGGATGACGACCTGCTCGCCCGAGCGCGGGTTGCGCCCGACGCGCGGCGGCCGCCGGTTGATCGAGAAGCTGCCGAAGCCGCGGATCTCGATGCGGTGCCCGCGCGCGAGCGCGTCCGACATCGCATCGAGGATCGTCTTCACCGCGAACTCGGTGTCGCGGTGCGTCAACTGCGCGAAGCGCTCGGTCAGTTGCGCGACGAGTTCGGAGCGGGTCATGCCGTCTTCGCCCGTGCGCGCATCGCTTACGAGTTGTCCTTCTGCGTATCGAGCTTGGCGCGCAGCAGCGCACCCAGGCTCGTCGTGCCGGCGTTCTCGCGCTCGCTCGTCTGCGCCAGGCGCTGCATCGCCTCCTGGCTGTCGGCGTTGTCCTTCGCCTTGATCGACAACTGGATCGAGCGCGACTTGCGATCGACGTTGATGATCAGCGCCGAGACCTCGTCGCCTTCCTTGAGCACGTTGCGCGCGTCCTCGACGCGGTCGCGGCTGATCTCGGAGGCGCGCAGGTAGCCCGTCACGTCGTCGTTGAGCTGGATCTCGGCGCCGCGCGCGTCGACCGACTTGACCTTGCCCGTCACCGTCATGCCGCGATCGTTGACCGTCGTGTAGCTCGTGAACGGATCGCTGTCGAGCTGCTTGATGCCAAGCGAGATGCGTTCGCGCTCGACGTCGATCGCAAGCACCACGGCCTCGACCTCCTGGCCCTTCTTGAAGCTGCGCACCGCGACTTCGCCGGGCTCGTTCCAGGACAGGTCGGAGAGGTGCACGAGGCCGTCGATGCCGGCCGCCAGGCCGACGAAGATGCCGAAGTCGGTGATCGACTTGACCGGGCCGCTGACCTTGTCGCCGCGCTGCACGGTCTCGGCGAATTCCTCCCAGGGATTGGCCTTGCACTGCTTCATGCCGAGGCTGATGCGACGCTTGTCCTCGTCGATCTCGAGGACCATGACCTCGACCTCTTCGCCGAGCGTGACGATCTTGCTCGGCGCGACGTTCTTGTTCGTCCAGTCCATCTCCGAGACGTGCACCAGGCCCTCGATGCCGGGCTCGATCTCGACGAAGGCGCCGTACTCGGCGATATTCGTGATCTTGCCGAAGAGGCGCGTGCCGTTCGGGTAGCGGCGCGAGACGCCGAGCCACGGGTCGTCGCCGAGCTGCTTGATGCCGAGCGAGACGCGGTTCTTCTCGGCGTCGAACTTGAGCACCTTGGCGTCGAGTTCCTGGCCGACCTGCACCACTTCGCTCGGGTGGCGCACGCGGCGCCAGGCCATGTCGGTGATGTGCAGCAGGCCGTCGATGCCGCCGAGGTCGACGAAGGCGCCGTACTCGGTGATGTTCTTCACGACGCCGTGGACGATGGCGCCCTCGTGCAAGGTTTCGAGCAGCTTGGCGCGCTCCTCGCCCATCGACGCCTCGACCACCGCGCGCCGCGACAACACGACGTTGTTGCGCTTGCGGTCGAGCTTGATGACCTTGAACTCCA
>OEIU01002117.1_pt1 | contig 11075 bp, 10 predicted proteins | sample 1539221 | NCBI WGS metagenome assembly OEIU01 (sample SAMN03792071, study PRJEB22550) | activated sludge metagenome | feature: wastewater treatment plant; material: activated sludge; isolation source: Wastewater treatment plant of a petroleum refinery complex | place: Argentina: Zarate | collected... | reverse complement strand
CGCCCAGCATGGCCGAGATGAAGGGCACCATGATCATGCCGCCGCCGATGCCCAAGAGGCCCGCCAGAAAACCGGTCGCGAGGCCGAGCGCGGCAAGTTCGAGGATCAAGAGGGGCTCGATGGGCATGGTCGGGGCGGCCTTGAAGGCCGGGGCAAAACAAAAGGCCGATCGCGCGATCGGCCCTGAGCAAGAGGTGTCTGCGAATGCCGCCGGACCGTCATCCTGAACGCGGGGGTTCAGGTGGGCGAGGTCAGACTGGTCTTGGGTTCATCTGACGCGAGACGATCACGCCGACCAGACGATGTTCCAAGCCCGGGCTCATACGAGCATTGGTTCAAGGAAGTATAAAGTCCGGCGCGCACCGCAGACCCGGTCATTTTAAAGCAACTGGCCGTCCTCGCCCAGCGCGCGATCGAGGCGTTGCAGCAGCGCCGCGAGCGTGGCGTCGTCCGCGGCGGCGGCGTCATTGGCCGCCGGCGCGGGGGCGGCAGCGGGCGCTTCGGCGGCGGCCGGCTCGCCCAGCTCGAAGGCCAGGTTCAGCGCCGCCAGCACGGCGATGCGGTCGCGTGCGCGAATCTTGCCGGCGTCGCGGATGCTGCACATCGCCGCGTCCACGCGCTGCGCCGCCTCGGTCAGGCGCGCCTCGCCGCCGTCGGGGCAGCGCAGCACGTAGCCCTGGCCCATGATGCGCACTTCGAGCTGGTTCATGGCCGGCGCTCCGGCTCGGGCAGCGCGGTGAGGGCGCCGGGCGAGGTCGGCAGCTTGTCGATCAGCGCGTCCACCCGCGCGCGCGCCGCCTGCAGGCGCGACTTCAGGCTGTCGCGCTCCTGCGTGAGCGCCTCGATCTGCTGCGTCAGCAGCGCGTTGGTGCGATGCAGTTCGGCGTGCCGCACGAGCAGCCGCTCGACGCGCTCGGCGATTTGTTCGGTCAGGGGAGCTTGGGTCATGGTGCGGTCTGCCACGCAGCGGAGCTGGCATTGTACGAGCGGGCTTTGGCGGCCCCGTCATGGTGCCAAGACCGGGCGGCGGCAGGGGTTGCCCCGCATCGGGCGAATGGGCGCCGATACAATCGACCGCTGTTGGTGCTCGCGCGCCGTGGTTCGCACGGCCGCAGTTCAACGGGAAGCAGGAGGGCGGCTCGCCACGAGCGTTGCCCAACCTGCGCTGCCCCCGCAACGGTAAGCGGATGCGGCGCCCGCGGTTCGTCCGGGGGCGCCGACCGGTTCCTCATCAAGCCACTGGCTGCGCTGAAACACGCAACCGGGAAGGCGAGGCGCCGGCACCTCATCCGTCAGCCCGGATACCGGCCAACAAGGCGGCTTGGCGCTGCCCGTCGCGCAAGCGATGGCCGGCGCCCGGCCATGTGGGTCCCATTGCTGGCGGGGAAGCCGGCCGGGACGCTTGTCTTGTGTTTCTCATCATGAATCCTGGGTTTTCGTTTTGCCGGCCGGCCGCGCTGCCGCTGGCCCTGTCGTGCGCGCTCGCGGGCGCATCCTCCGTGGGCGCGCAAGCGCTGCCCGATGCCACCACCGTGGCGCAACTGAACGCCGTCAACCTGCCCGACACCGTGGTTACCGCCGCGCGGGTGGCACAGCCGCTGACCGACGTGCTGGCCGACGTGACGCTGATCGACCGCCCGCACATCGAGGACAGCGGCGCCGTCACCATCAGCGACCTGCTGGCGCGCCAGCCGGGGCTGGAGCTGTCGCGCAGCGGCGGTCCGGGCACGGCCACCAGCCTGTTTCTGCGCGGCGCCGACTCGCGCTTCACCGCCGTCTACATCGACGGCGTGCGCGTGGATTCGCAGGCCACCGGCGGCGCGCCCTGGGAGGCCATCAGCCTGGCGCAGGTCGAGCGCATCGAGATCGTGCGCGGCCCGGCGGCGGCCGTGTACGGCTCGGACGCCGTGGCCGGCGTGGTGCAGATCTTCACCCGCAAGGGCGAGGGCCCGTTCACGCCCTACGTCGGCATCGGCGCGGGCAGCCGCCGCACCGGCAAGCTGGAGGCGGGTTTCTCGGGCGCGGGCGGCGCGCTGGACTATTCGCTGGGCGCGGCGCGCGAAGTCAGCCGCGGCTTCGACAGCAAGCCCGGCGCCAACCCCGACCGCGACGGCTACCGCCAAAGCTCGGCCAGCGGCCGGCTGGGGCTGCAGATCAACCCCGCGCACCGCATCGACCTGACCGGCACCCACACCGACATGGACGCGCAGTACGACGGCTTCATGCCCGGCCAGGACGACCACGGCCTGAACCGCCTGGACACGCTGGGCGCCAGCTGGTCGGCGCAGTGGAGCAAGGCCTGGAGCACGCGCCTGTCCGTCAGCCAGTCGCAGCAGCGCTACGAGATGCGCCCCGACACCTACCGCACCGAGACCACGCTGCGCAACCTGCTGCTGCACAGCGAATGGCACCAGGGCGACCACCGCTTCACCGCCGCGCTGGAGCGGCGTGGCGACGCGCTGGTCAACGACCCGATCGATCGCAGCCGCCACCAGAACGGCGTGGCCCTGGGCTACGGCTACACCGGCGGGCCGCACACGCTGCAGCTCAACCTGCGCCACGACCGCGACAGCGAGTTCGGCGGCCAGACCACCGGCGGGGTGGCCTATGGCTACGCCTTCGCGCCCGGCTGGCGCGTGACCGGGGCGGTCGGCACCGCGTTTCGCGTGCCCACGCTGTACCAGCGCTTTTCCGAATACGGCCAGCCGGCCCTGCAGCCCGAAAAGGGCCGCAACGTCGAGCTGGGCCTGCACTGGGCCCAGGGCGCCAGCCGCCTGGGCGTGACGGCCTATCGCAACCGCATCACCAACCTGATCAACTTCGGCGCTCCCGGCCCCTGCGCCGGGATGTTCGGCTGCTACGAGAACGCCGGCCGCGCCGTGCTGCAGGGCGTGACTCTGACCGGCGCGCACCGCCTGGGCGCGGTCAACCTGAGCGGCTCGCTGGATGTGCAGCAGCCCAAGGACCGGCAGACCGGCCAGCTGCTGGCGCGGCGCGCGCAGCGCCTGCTCAAGCTGGCGGCCGACACGCGCGTGGCCGCCGGGTCGCTCGACTGGACGCTGGGCGCCGAGTGGCAGGCCGTCAGCCACCGCTGGGACGACGCGGCCAACACCCAGCGCCTGGGCGGCTATGGCCTGGTCAACCTGTACGCCAGCACGCGCATCGCGCGCCAGTGGGACTTGCTGGCGCGCATCGACAACCTGGGCGACAAGAGCTACCAGCTGGCCCGCGGCTACGCCACGCCGCCGCGCACCTTCTTCGTCGGCCTGCGCTGGACGGGGCGCTGATGAACGCGCGCTGCCCCGCGCTGCTGGTGTCGGCCCCGGCCTCGGGCCAGGGCAAGACCACGGTGGTGGCAGCGCTGGCGCGCCTGCTCACGCGGCGCGGCGCGCGGGTGCAGGTGTTCAAGTGCGGGCCGGACTTTCTCGACCCTTTCTGGCACCAGCGGGCCAGCGGCCAGCCGGTGCACAACCTCGACCTGTGGCTGACCGGCGAGGCCGACGCCCGCGCGCGCCTGCACGCGGCCGCCAGCGCGGCCGACGTGATCCTGGTCGAAGGCGTGATGGGCCTGCACGACGGCACGCCCAGCAGCGCCGATCTGGCGCGCGTGCTGGGCCTGCCGGTGCTGGCCGTGGTGCAGGCCGGCGCCATGGCGCAGACGCTCGGCGCCATCGCCCACGGCCTCAGATACTACAAAAGCGAGAGCGACGGCGCCTTGCCCTGGGCGGGCGTGCTGGCCAACGGCGTGGCCGGCGCAGGCCATGCCGCGCTGCTGCGCGCGTCGCTGGACGATCCGGCGCATTGGCTCGGCGCCTTGCCGCGCAGCGAGGCCATGCAGCTGCCCGAGCGGCACCTGGGCCTGGTCGCCGCGTACGAGCTGGGCGAGGCCGCGGCGCTGGCGCGGCTCGACGCCGCCGCCGACTTGCTGGCGGCTACGCCGCTGGGCGAGATGGAGGTGGCCGACTGGCGCGCGCGCTGGAGCGTCGCTTTCGAGGCACCGCCCGCCGTGGCACCGCCGGCGCCGCTGCTGGCCGGTCGCACGGTGGCGGTGGCGCGCGATGCGGCGTTTGCCTTTGTCTACGCGGCCAACCTCGAGTGCCTGCGGGCGCTGGGCGCGCGCGTGGCCTTTTTCTCGCCGCTGGCCGGTGACGCGCTGCCCGCCTGCGACGCCGTATGGCTGCCCGGCGGCTATCCCGAGCTGCATGCCCCGATGCTGGCCGCGCGCACCGAGCTGCGCGCGCAGCTGCACGCCCACGCGCAGGCCGGGCGGCCGGTCTGGGCCGAGTGCGGCGGCATGATGGGCCTGTTCGACGAGCTGATCACGCGCGACGGCGCCGCGCACCCGATGTGGGGCCTGCTGCCCGGCCGCGTGCACATGCAAGACCGGCTGATGGGCCTGGGCCTGCAGTCCTGGGCGCCGACCGAAGCGGCGCCGGCGCTGCGCGGCCACAGCTTTCATTTTTCGGCCTGCCAGACCTCGCTGGCGCCGCTGGCCTGCACCACGGCCGCGCCCGGCAGCGCGCGCACGCAAGGCGAGGCGGTGTACGCGCAGGGTGCGGTGCGCGCCAGCTACTTTCATGCCTGGTTCGCCTCCAGCCCGTCGGCCACGGCCGCGCTGTTTTCAAACGATTTTGGCCTCCAGCCCGCGCCCAACCAGCGTGAACAGCTATGAACGATATAGCGTCCCTGCTCCCCGCAACATACAAGGGCCCCGAGCGCATCGTCTGCCTGACCGAGGAAACCACCGAGTGGCTGTACCTGCTCGGCGAGGAGCGGCGCATCGTCGGCATCAGCGGCTTCACGGTGCGCCCGCGCCGCGCGCGGCAGGAAAAGCCCAAGGTCAGCGCCTTCACCAGCGCGCGCATCGGGCAGATCGTGGCGCTCAAGCCCGACCTGGTGCTGGGCTTTTCGGACATCCAGGCCGACATTGCCGCCGAGCTGATTCGCGCCGGCGTGCCGACGATGGTGTTCAACCAGCGCAGCGTGGCCGAGATCTTCGAGGTGCTGGGCCAGGTGGCGGCGCTGGTGGGCGCGCAGGATCGGGCGCGAGTGTTGTTGCTGCACTATCGGGAGCGGCTGACGCAGATGCAGCAAGCGGTGCAGGCCAGATTGGCTCAGGGCCGACGCCGGCCCCGCGTGTACTTCGAGGAATGGGACGAGCCGCAGATCAGCGGCATCCGCTGGGTGTCCGAGCTGATCGCCATCGCCGGCGGCGAGGACTGCTTTGCCGAGCGGGCGGCCCAGCCGCTGGCCAAGGGCCGCATCATTGCCGACCCGCTCGAGGTGGTGCGCCGCGCGCCGGACATCATCATCGGCTCCTGGTGCGGCAAGAAGTTCCGGCCCGAGCAGCTGGCCGCGCGCCCCGGTTGGCAGAACGTGCCCGCCGTGCGGGGTGGTCAGCTGTTCGAGATCAAGTCGCCCGACATCCTGCAGCCCGGCCCGGCCGCGCTGACCGATGGCGCCGAGGCCCTGCATCGCATCGTGATGGACTGGATGGACCGCCATGCGTGAGCGCCGTTTCATGGCCTGGATGCGCGCTTTCACCCTCTCCCTCTGGGAGAGGGCCGGGGTGAGGGCGGCGGCGGCTCCCTTGCCACGGGCCATGCCCTCATCCCAACCCTCTCCCGCCCGCGGGAGAGGGAGCAAGGCCGCCTGGATTCGGGCCGCCCTGGGCGCGTTGCTGGCGGCGACGTTCGGCCTGGCCCAGGCCTACGCCATCCATGACGACGCCGGCCAAGTCACCCACTTCGACGCGCCGCCCGCGCGCATCGTCAGCCTGCTGCCCTCGCTGACCGAGACGGTGTGCGCACTGGGCGCCTGCGAGCGGCTGGTGGGCGTGGACCGCTACGCCAACTGGCCGCCGCTCGTGCAGCGGCTGCCCAAAGTCGGTGGCGGGCTGGACCCCAGCGTCGAGGCCGTGGTGGCGCTGCGCCCCGACGTGGTGCTGATGGACAGCTCCGCGCGCGCGGCCGCCGCGCGCCTGCGCGCGCTGGGCCTGAAGGTGGTGGCGCTGCAGCCGCGCACCTTGGCCGACCTGCGCCGCGTGACCGAGCGCCTGGGCGAGCTGCTGCGCCAGCCGCAGGCGGCCGACGCGCTGCTGCGCCGCATCGACGCCGGCGTGCAGGCCGCCGCGCAGTCCGTGCCCGGCGCCGCGCGCGGCCAGCGCGTGTACTTCGAGGTCGACGCCGCGCCGCACGCGGCCGGCCGCGGCACCTTCATCGACGAGCTGCTGACGGCGCTGGGCCTGGACAACGTCGTCGATGCGGCCATGGGGCCGTACCCCAAGATCAACCCCGAGTGGGTGGTGCGCGCCGACCCCGACCTGATCATGATCAGCCGGCAGGGCGCGTTTGATCTGGCGCGCCGCCCCGGCTGGGCGCAGATGCGCGCGCTGCGCCAAGGCCATGTGTGCGCCTTCGACGCCGCCCAGCGAGACATCCTGGTGCGCCCCGGCCCGCGCATGGCCGAGGCCGCGCAGCTGATGGCCGACTGCGCGGCGCATCGCTTGCCGGCGGACAAGTGAGGCGCCCATGAAAATGCCGGACGCAAAGGACGCAAAAAAAGCGCAAAGAACGCAAAAGGTGAAATCGAGGATTTGTTCTTGGGTCTCTTTTGCGTCCTCTGCGTTCGGCTGTTTTTTCTTGAACCCATTCAGAGCTTGATGCCCCCCGCTTGCGCTGTCCATGCCACAACGCCCGCCACGGTCCACGGCGGCACCCGCGTGTGGGCGCTGGCGGCGGGCCTGCTGGCGCTGTCGCTGCTGGGCCTGGCCTGGGGCGCCAGCGTCGGCAGCACGGGCGTGGACAGCCTGCTGCGCGCGCGCCACGACCCGGTGGCCTGGCAGATCGTGTGGGACATCCGCCTGCCGCGTACGCTGGGCGCCTGGCTGGCCGGCGCGCTGCTGGGGCTGGCCGGCGCGGTGGCGCAGGGCCTGTTTCGCAACCCGCTGGCCGACCCGTTCTTGCTGGGCAGCGCCTCGGGCGCGGCGCTGGCGGTGGCCTTGGTCTATGCGGCGCTGGGCGCCGGCAGCCTGGTGGGCGGCGCCGGCGGCGTGGCGCTGCTGCAGGCCGCATCGCCCGGGCTGGCGCGGCTGGGCCTGACCGGCGCGGCCTTTGTCGGCGCGCTGGGCGGCGTGCTGCTGGCGCTGGTGCTGGCGCGCGGCGTGCAGCAAACCCTGCGCCTGCTGCTGGCCGGCGTGGTGGTCGGCTTTGTGCTGGGCGCCCTGCGCGACCTGGTGCAACTGGCCCAGCCCGACGTGCTGCAGGCCATGCAGGGCTTTACCCTGGGCATCACCGGCATGGTGGGCTGGGGCGCCTGCGCGCTGATGGCCGCGGTGCTGGCGCCGCTGCTGCTGCTGGCCTGGGCGCTGGCGCGCGTGCTCGACGCGCTGAGCCTGGGCGAGGCCACGGCCAAAAGCCTGGGCCTGCCGCTGGGCCCGCTGCGCGCGCTCTTGATCGCGGTGCTGGCGCTGGCCACCGGCGCCGCCGTGGCGCAGACCGGGCTGATCGGCTTTGTCGGCCTGGTGGCGCCGCACCTGGCGCGGGCCCGCGCGCGCAGCACGCACGGGCCGCTGGTGCTGCTGTCGGCGCTGGTGGGCGGGCTGCTGCTGATGGGGGCCGACATCGCGGCGCGCCTCGTCATCGCGCCGCAGGAGCTGCCGGTGGGCGTGCTCACCGCCGTGCTGGGCGGGCTGTACCTGCTGTGGCTGATGCACCGGCGCGCCGGCCTGGGCGGGGGTGCGTGAGATGTCCGATGCTATGCAAAATATAGCTGTCAGCGCACACGGCGTGAGCGCCAGCATCGGGAAAAGCCCGATCCTGCACGGCATCAACCTGCAGTTGCCGGCCGGCCGCTGGTGCGCCATCGTCGGCCCCAACGGCGCCGGCAAGTCGACCCTGCTGCGCGTGCTGGCCGGCCTGCTGCCCTGCCACGGCCAGGTGCGGCTGCAGGGCCGCGCCCTGGGCGACTGGCCGGCGCGCGAGCGCGCGCGCCAGCTGGCCTGGCTGGGCCAGGCCGAGACCGGCGGCGAAGACCTGCTGGCCTGGGACGTCGCCATGCTGGGCCGCCTGCCGCACCGCGCCTGGCTGGCCGCGCCCGACGAGCGCGACCAGGCCGCCGTCACCCAGGCCCTGCACGCCACCCAGGCGTGGGAGCTGCGCGCGCGCCGGCTGGGCGCGCTGTCGGGCGGCGAGCGCCAGCGCGTGCTGCTGGCGCGCCTGCTGGCCACGCAGGCGCCGGTGCTGTTGATGGACGAGCCCCTGGCCCACCTCGACCCGCCGCACCAGGCCGACTGGCTGGCCACCGTGCGCGCCCAGGTCGCCGCCGGCGGCACCGTGGTCAGCGTGCTGCACGAGCTGAACATGGCGCTGCGCGCCGACGAGCTGCTGATCATCCAGGCCGGCCGGCTGCTGCACCACGGCCCTTGCGACGCCGCCGAAACGCACCGCGCACTGGTGGCCGCCTTCGACGGCCGCATCGGCGTGCACCCGGTGCAGGGGCAGTGGATCGCCTTGCCGCGTGAGCTGGAGCGGGCGGCTTGACCCCACGCCCGTCTTGCGGATCCAGCGGCGTAGGATGGCGAGCTCATGTCTGAGCTGATTTCCCACACCTACCCGACCCCGCTGGGCGACATGGTCGCGCTGTTTTCGTCGCGCGGCCTGTGCCTGCTCGAGTTCGGCGTCGACACCAAGGGCCTGTCGCGCGAATGGCGGGATGTGGAGCGCCACGCGGGGGCGGCGGCCACGCCGGGCGAGGACGAGCGCACGCGCGCGTTGGGCGAGCAGATCGCGGCCTACTTCAAGGGCCGGCTGACGCACTTCGACGTGCCGCTGGACCTGGTCGGCACGCCGTTTCAGCAACAGGTGTGGCAGGCGCTGCTGAAGATTCCTTACGGCCAGACGCGCAGCTACGGCGAGCAGGCGCGCGGCATCGGCCGGCCCACCGCCACGCGCGCCGTGGCGGCGGCCAACGGACAGAACAAGGTGTCCATCGTCGTGCCCTGCCACCGCGTGATCGGCAGCGACGGCAGCCTGACCGGCTATGGCGGCGGCCTGCCGCGCAAGACCTGGCTGCTGGCGCTGGAGCGTGGCGAGCGCGAGCTGTTGCCGCCGCTGCGCTGATCGCGCGGGTCGGCGGCGTACTGCCGGGGCGCGCCGAGGCGCTTCGTAGAATCGATGGCCCCCCGCACCGGCCGCCGGTGCCCCGTCCATGCGCCGCCTGTCCCCCGCCGAACCCCTGGTCATGCTGGCCACCATTGCCCTGTGGCTGGTGCTGGCCATGCTCACCGGCGCGCTGGTGGGTTCGGCGTGCAGCGTGTTCCTGCACCTGCTGTTCGCCAGCGAGGGGCGCCTGTACGGCGCGCCCTGGGCGCTGCTGGCCGCGCTGCTGCCGGCGGCCGGTCTGGCCAACGGCCTGCTGCTGCACTACGGCTATCGGCTGAACACCAGCGGCCTGAAGGACGAGCCGATCGAGGCCGTCAACGAGCAGCAGGGCCGCATGCCGCTCGCCACGCTGTGGATCAAGCCGGTGGCCGCGCTGATCACCCTGGGCTGCGGCGGCTCGGCCGGCAAGGAGGGGCCGTGCTCGCACATCGGCGCCGGCGTGGCCGCCGGGGTGGGGCAGGCGCTGCGGCTGAACGCCGAGCTGCGCAAGCGCCTGGTGGCCTGCGGCGTGAGCGCGGGCTTCGCCAGCGTGTTCGGCACGCCGATTGCCGGCGCGATCTACGGCGTGGAGATGCTGGCCATTGGCCGCATCCGGCACGACTTTCTGTTTCCGGGCATCGTGGCCGGCGTCACGGCCTTTGTCGTCAGCCGCTTCTGGGGCGTGCCGTATCCCGAATATCACATCGCCTTCGACGCCGGCTTCACCGAGCTGCTGTTTCTCAAGACCGTGCTGATCGGCGTGCTGTGCGGCGTCGCCGCCTCGTGGTTTGTCGAGGCGCTGCACCTGGCGCGCCAAGGCTTCGGCTGGCTGGGGCGGCGCTGGGCGCTGTGGCCGCCGCTGCTGCCGCTGCTGGGCGGGGTGCTGCTGGCGCTGCTGCTGGCCGTGCTGCCGCGCGAGTACATGGGCCTGTCGCTGCCCGTCATGGAGCGCGCGCTTCAGGGCGAGGCCATGCCCTGGCTGGGCTTCGCGTTCAAGATCGTGCTGGTGGCGGTCACCCTGGGCTCGGGCTTTTACGGCGGCATCGTCACGCCGCAGTTCGTCATCGGTGCGGTGCTGGGCGGCGCGCTGGCGCCCCTGCTGGGCATGCACGCGGCGCAGGGCGCGGCGGTGGGGCTGGTGGCCGTGGTGGCATCGGCATCCAACACGCCGGTGGCGGCGGTGCTGATGGGGGTGGAGCTGTTCGGCGGCGGCTCCACGCTGTACGTGGCCGGCGCCTGCGTGTCGGCCTATCTGATGGTCGGCCACCGCAGCGTGTACCCGGCGCAGCAGCTGGCCTACCCCAAGGCCGCGTGGTTCACCGCGCCGGCCGACCAGCCGGTGGGGCACGAAAAGGTGCAGCTGTCCTACGGCCTGTTGCGCTGGTGGCGCGAGGTGGTGCTGCCCTCGTGGCGGCGGGTGCGCGAGCGCCTGCGCCGCCGCTGAGCAGCCGGTCCATACCAGGTTGCAAGCAACGCGTTGAGAACGCGGGGCGGGCGGTGGCGCCAAGGGGCATGGGTGGGCAGCTCCGCTCCTGTCCCCCGCTGTCCGTCTGCGACGGCCATCTCCTCCTTGACCTCGCTGCGCTGCCCACCCAAGCCCCTTGGCGGGAAGCGGCGGTCACGCACCAAGTGGCCCGCTCGGGCATCGACGCCTCGGATCAGGTCGTTGGGGTGCCCGGCGCAGTGAAGTGAAGGCGGAGCCGGCCGCAGGCCGGTGGGGGACATGAACGGAGCCGGGCGCCCCGACGGCCTGATCCCACCCCACAGCTGGCAGTTTTTTCTTTCCGAATGCGACGCCGTATCAGGCGGCCAAACCGAAAAATGCGCGCGCGTTGCCGTCCAGAATGCGCCGCTGCCCCTCGGCGCCCAGAAAGTCGCTGGAGCGCACCAGCGAACCCGGCTGCTGCTCGCCCAGCGGAAAGGGCGCGTCGGTGC
>OEIU01002116.1_pt1 | contig 11077 bp, 10 predicted proteins | sample 1539221 | NCBI WGS metagenome assembly OEIU01 (sample SAMN03792071, study PRJEB22550) | activated sludge metagenome | feature: wastewater treatment plant; material: activated sludge; isolation source: Wastewater treatment plant of a petroleum refinery complex | place: Argentina: Zarate | collected... | reverse complement strand
CGAGGTCGCCGCCCGCGCCGCCCAGACCGCGGGCCCCCCCCGCGCCCTCGAGGCACCCGTCCCGGGCCCCACCATCGGCCGGGCGATCCGGGCGGTCGGGCGGGTCTACCGGTTCCCCGCCGAGTTCGACCCGACGAGCTTCGAGCGTGCCTTCACCGCGCGCGCCGACATCACCCACCGGGTCGACGTGCGACGCCACGTGAAGGCCAAGCGCGCGTCGATGCGCGCCCACGCCTCGCAGGCCACCGGCGGCGGGGCCGAGGAGGCCGGGACCGGCGGGCAGACCGGCGACCGCACCCTGCAGGCCTTCCTCCGCATCCCCCGCCCCCTCTACGATCTGGTCTTCGGGCGGGATGGTTCCGGCGACCGGACGCGACCGGCTGGGGGGCCGGGGTCGGCGGACGGTTTCGTGCGCGTGCCGTGAGGGCGCCCGGGGTCGAGGTCCCCACGAACCGCCGTCAGCTGCTCCAGTTCGGGCTCGGGCTGGGGCTCGCCGTCGTCCTCCTCGTCTGGGGCCTGCCGCACTTCGGCAAGACCTCGTGGGGCGACATCTGGCACGTCATCCGGTCGGTGCCGTGGTACCACGCGGTCGGCTTCCAGCTGGTCATGCTCGCCGGTCTCTACTGCTACACCTTCACCTTCACCGGGTCGCTGCGGGGCCTCTCCCACGGCAAGGCCCTCGTCATCAACCTGTGCGGGTCGTCGGTGTCGAACCTCCTCCCCGGGGGCGGTGCGGTGGGGCTGGCCGCGACGTACGCGATGTGCCGCTCGTGGGGCTTCTCGCGGCGGGCCACCTCCACGTCCGCCATCGTCACCGGGGTCTGGAACGTCCTGGCCCGGATCGCCCTGCCGGTCATCGCCATCCTCGTGCTGCTCGCCGGAGGCGTCGACCTGCCCAAGGCGCTCATCGACCTCGCCGTCGCCGGGTCGCTGACCGGGCTCGCCGTCATCGGGGTCCTCGTCGGCGTCATGGTCAGCGAGTCCCTGGCCCAGCGCTTCGGCCGGGCCGTCGACCGCGTCTTCGGGCCGCTGATCCGGCGCCGGCGGCCCGACACGACGATGCGCGTCGACGAGCTGGTCACCGACCTGCGCGCGCGGATCATCGACGTCGTCCGCTGGCGCTGGTGGTCGATGACCCTCGGGATGGTCGGCTTCTTCGGCGCGTACTACGTACTCTTCGTCCTCGTGATGCGCGAGACCGGCGTGGCGCTGCCGCTCAACCTGCTCTTCGCCGCGTACGCGATCGGCCGGCTGCTCACCGCGGTCGGCATCACACCCGGCGGCGTCGGGGTCACTGAGGCCGCGACGACGGCGGTCCTCGTCGGCTGGGGTGCGGACTCCGCCGCCGCGACGGCCGCCGTCGTCCTCTTCTCGATCTTCACCCACCTCATGGAGGTGCCCCTCGGCGGGCTCGGCTGGATGCTGTGGTCGCTCAGCGTCAAGGTCGAGCCGCCCTCCGAGGGCCACGAGCCGGTGTTCGGCGCCGCCGGGGCGTCCCGGGCGCTCGCCGAGGACGCGACGGCCCCCGGTCCCGCCGGGGCGCCAGGTCCTGCGCGGGGCGAGCCGGGCGAGCGCCGCGACCCGGGCTGACCGCCCGCCGTCGAGGACCCGTCAGCCGGCGAGGAAGGCCGCGACCGCGCCGTGCAGCGCGGCGAGGTCGTCGACGTGGACGAGCTCGCGGGTCGAGTGCATCGAGAGCAGCCCGACGCCGATGTCGAGGGTCGGGATGCCGAGCCGGGTGGCCGCGAGCGGCCCGATCGTCGAGCCGCCGGGGATCGTGTTCGGGTTGACGTAGTACTGGTACGCCACCCCGGCCTGCTCGCAGGCGGCGGCCCAGACCGCCTCCCCGCGGGCCTCGGTCGTGTACCGCTGGTTCGCGTTGACCTTGAGCAGCGGGCCGCCGCCGGGCCGCGGCCGGTTCGTCGGGTCGTGCTTCTCCGGGTACCCGGGGTGCACGAGGTGCCCGGCGTCGCTGGAGAGCAGCCACGAGGCCCGCAGGGCGCGGGCGGCCTCGGACCGGCTCGCGCCGAGCCCCTCCCGGACCCGGGTGAGGACGTCCTCGAGGAACGGCCCGGAGGCTCCGCTGGTCGAGGCCGAGCCGACCTCCTCGTGATCGAACGCGGCGAGGACGGGGACGTGCGGCAGGTCGGCGGGGGCGTCGAGCAGGCCGCGCAGGCCGGCGTGGACGCTCGTGAGGTTGTCCATCCGCCACGAGGCGAACAGCTCGTCGCGGGCGCCGATCCGGGCCGGCTCCTGGGTGTCGACGAGGAAGAGGTCCCACGCGACGGCGTCGCCGAGCTCGGCCCGCAGCCAGTGCGCGGCGTCCGCCGGGTCGGTGCCGTCGTCCGCACCGACGACCGGCAGCAGGTGGCGCTGGCGGTCGGGGGCGAACCCCTCGTTGACCGCACGGTCGAGGTGGATGGCGAGGTGCGGGATGCGGGCGACGGCGCCGGTCCGGACGAGCCGGGTGCTGCCGTCCGGGAGCACCGCGCGGCCGGCCACGGCGAGGTCGCGGTCGAACCAGGTCGGCAGCACCGGACCGCCGTACACCTCGACGTTGAGCTGCTCCCAGCCGTGGGCACGGACGACGGGGTTCGGCTTGAGCCGGAAACCCGGCGAGTCGGTGTGCGCGCCGAGGACGCGGAAGGGCGTCGTCGGGCCGGCGCCCTCCGGCACCCGCCAGGCGATGACCGCGCCGTCGCGGACGACGACGTAGCCGCCGGCGTCGGTCGGCCAGGAGGCCTGCTCGTCGAGCTCGGTGAACCCGGCCGCGACGAGGTGGTCGCGGGCCACCGCGGCGGCGTGGAACGCGGTCGGGGACGCGGTGACGTACTCGGCGAACGCGGTGGCGACAGAGTCGGGGCTGGGGCTGCTGGCGGCGCTGCTCACGCCCGCCATCCTGTCAGCCGGCACGCCGGGGCCCGCCCCTGGGTGCCGGGCTACGGCGCGGTAACCGTCGGGATGACGACGATTACTGCGCCGTAGCCCGGCACGAGAGGATGGCTCAGCGGGTGCCGACGAGCCGGCGCACCTGGCGCTCGCGGGCCTCGGTGGCCAGCGGGTCCTCGAGCGGCTCGGGCTCGAACGACCGCCCGGTGGCGCGCTCGGCGGCGACGGCGATGAGGGCGTCGGAGACCATCGGGTTCGCGGGCAGCAGCGGGCCGTGGAGGTAGGACCCGATGACGTGGCCGGAGCGCGCGCCCTCGGTGCCGTCCTCCCCGTTGTTGCCGTGCCCGGCGAGGACCCGCCCGAACGGCTGCTGACCGGGCCCGAGCACGGTCGAGCCGGAGTGGTTCTCGTAGCCGACGACCCGGCCGAACTCGGTCTCGAGGCAGACCGGCCCGATCATCCGCTTGTCGTTCCCGTGGGTGGTGACGTCGAGGATGCCGAGCCCCGGCAGCACCTGCCCGGTCACCGTGTGGAAGCTGTTGCCGAAGAGCTGGTACATCCCGCAGATCATCAGCATCGGCACGCCGTCGGCGGCCATCGCCACGAGCTCGGGGCCGATGGCCTCGAGGTCCGCCTCGACCCGGGCCTGGCCGGAGTCCTGGCCGCCGCCACCCATCAGCAGGTGCGCGTCGCGCCGGAAGGAGGCGCCCGGGTCGTGGAGGACGACCTCGGCGGTGTAGCCGTGCCGGCGGATGCGTCCGGCGAGGGCGTGCGTGTTGCCGCGGTCGCCGTAGATGCTCATCTCGCGCGGGTAGAGGTGGACGAGCGTGATCGTGCCCTTGCTCGGGCCGGCCGGCTCGTAGCGCTCGGTGCCGCTCATGCCGGCGCCTCCTCCCCGAAGCGGTCGAGACCGTGCCGCGCCGCGAGGGTGCGGCGCAGGGCCATCATCGCGGTGTACGTGCAGAAGATGCGCTTCGGCTCGTCGGGGTGCGCCGCGACGAAGGCGTCGAGGGCCTCGTCGAGGTCGGGGACGACCCGGTCGGTGTGCACGTCGTCGTAGTGCAGCCGCAGCGCCATGTCGTAGGCGCGCACCCCGCTGGTCAGGGCGACGCCGCGTTCGCGGAGGGAGGCGAAGGAGACGTCGTAGAGCCACGAGACGTCGCGGCCGTCGGCGTCGTTGTCGTTGATCGCCACCATCGTCGCGACCGGGGTGGAGCCGTAGGTGCTCAGCGCGACGCCGAAGCCGGCGGGGTTCTTCACGAGCACGAGCTCGAGCGGCTGGCCGTCGACCATGACGACCTCGCCGCGGCCGAACGGCGGGCGCACGGCGGCCAGGGCGGTGGCGGCCGTCGCGGCGTCGAACGCGTCGCCGAGGAGCATCCGGGCCGTCGTCGTGGCGGCGGTCGCGTTGATCATCGCCGCGAGGCCGCGCTGCTGGAGGGTGAGCGGGCCGACGGTGACGTCGTCGAACACGACCTCGAAGGCCCGCTCGTCGACCGGCCGCAGCCGGGCGTCGCCGGCCGTGAACTCGTGGGCCAGCGGGGTGTCGTCGAAGCGGGCGTCGAGCTCGGTCAGCTCGGGGAGCCGGTCGGCGATCGAGGCGTCGAGCCCGAACCAGCGGACCGGGACGTGCACGGCGCGGGCCGCCCGGGCGATGAACGGGTCGTCGGCGTTGGCGACGACGCCCTCGGTGCTCGCGGCGCCGAGCCGCGCCAGGAGGTCGGCGGTGTGGTCGATCTCGGCGAACCGGTCGAGCTGGTCGCGGGCCACGTTGAGCAGGAGCGAGTGGGTCGGCGGCACCTCGGCGATGAACCGCATCGCGTGCGCCTCGTCGAGCTCGACGACGACCATGTCGCTGCGCAGCCGGCCGCTGACCGGCAGCTGCGGGAGCATCTCGGAGAGGACGCCGCGGGTGAAGTTCGAACCGGTCGGGTTGGTGAAGACGCTGCGCCCGTGGGCCCGCAGGACGGCGACGAGCATCTTCGTCGTCGTCGTCTTCCCGTTCGTGCCGCTGACGACGACGATGCCGCCGCGCACGTCGGCGAGGGCGCGGCGCAGGATGCGGGGGTCGATGCGCTCGGCGACGAGGCCCGGGAAGGCCGAGCCTCCGCCCCGAACGCGGGCGAGGGCTCGAGCGGTCTTGCCCGCGACGACGGCGGCGGCCGTTCTCAGCACGGACCAACCCTAGCCAGCGCCGGCCGGCGGACCCGAATCCGCCCCGTGGGCTGCCGGTGGCCCCGGTCCCGCCGCCTCTCGTCGAACGACGAGGACATGCCGCGGGGCAGTCCGTCCGGACGGCATGTTCTCGTCGCTCGACCGGTGGGTCCGACCGTCGGGTCACGCGGACGGGGTCACGCGGACCGGGTCAGGTGGCGAGGTGGGCGTCGAGCCACCGGACGACGTCGGCGGTGACCTCGTCGCGGTTGGTCTCGTTGAACAGCTCGTGCCGGGCGTCCGGGTAGAGGGTGCACGTGACGTCGCGGACCCCGGCGTCGCGCAGCTGCTGCGCGACCGCCCGCGGGCCCTTGCCGCCGTCGCCGACGGGGTCCTTGTCGCCGCTGACCAGCAGCACCGGGAGGTCCTTGCGCACTCGGGCGACCTGCTTCGGGTCGTTGATGCGGGCCAGCCCGCCGAGCAGGTCGACGAAGAACCCGGAGGTGAAGGTGTTGCCGCACAGCGGGTCCGCGACGTACGCGTCGACCTCGGCGTCGTCACGCGAGAGCCAGTCGAAGTCGGTCCGGTTGGGCTTGAAGGCCGCGTTGTACTGGCCGAAGGTCAGCTTGTCCATCAGCGTGCTCGTGTGCCGGCGGCCGCGCAGCCGGGCCTCCGCGGCAGCGAGGCCGGCCCCGACCTTCCCGAGCAGCCCCGGGTCCCCGGCGGTCCCCGAGAGGACGACGCCGGCCAGCGCGGAGGAGTCCTCGATGACGAACGAGCGGCTGAGGAAGGAGCCCATCGAGTGGCCCAGGAGGAAGACCGGCAGGCCCGGGTGCTCGGCGTGCGCACCGGCGACCACGGCGCGCAGGTCCGCGACGACGGTGTCCCAGCCGCCGGCGTCGGCGAGGTAGCCGTGGTCCTCGCGGGAGGCGGTGCGGCCGTGCCCGCGGTGGTCGGGGGCGTGGACGGCGTAACCCGCGGCGGTCAGCGCCTCGGCCAGCCGCGCGTACCGGGCCGAGTGCTCGGCCATCCCGTGCGCGACGACCACGACCGCCTTCGGCGGGCCGTCCGGCAGCCAGCGGTGGATGAAGACGGCGGTGCCGTCGCTGGCCGTGACGCTCGACGTCGAGCTCTCCATGGGGTCCGTCCTGGGGTGGGGCTACCGGCGGGTACTCGGGGGCCAGCCTGCCACGGCACACCCCCCTGACGGCTAGGGTCGGGCGCATGTCACAGGTCACGGGGGGACCCGCCGGCTCGCACCCCACCGGCACGGTCCGGTTGACCCTGCACGGCAGCGGCCCGATGGCCGGCCTGACGCCCACCGTGCACGTCGGCGGCCACCTCGTCCGGGTCCGGTGGGGCACCCAGGACGTGCCGGTCTGGGCCGGCCGGGTGCGGGTCGAGGCGTACTCGCAGTGGCTGCGCCGCTACGGGCAGGCCGAGATCGACGTCGACGTGGCGCCGGGCGAGGTCGTGCCGGTGCACTACGCGCCGCCGTGGCACCAGTTCGCGCGGGGCGCCATCGGCACGACGCCGCAGCGCCGGCCCGGTGCGTGGTTCAACGTCGCGGTGTTCGGCCTCCTCGTCGGGGTGCCCCTGCTCATCTGGGCCCTGGCGGTGTTCGCCTGGTGACCCGCCCGCGCTCGCGCCCGGGCGTCACTCCCACTCGATGGTGCCCGGCGGCTTGCTCGTGACGTCGAGGACGACCCGGTTGACCTCGCGCACCTCGTTCGTGATGCGGGTCGAGATCTTCGCGAGCACCTCGTAGGGGATCCGGGTCCAGTCGGCGGTCATCGCGTCCTCGGAGGACACCGGCCGCAGGACGACCGGGTGGCCGTAGGTGCGGCCGTCGCCCTGGACCCCGACCGAACGGACGTCGGCGAGCAGGACCACCGGGCACTGCCAGATCTCGCGGTCGAGCCCCGCCTCGGACAGCTCCTCGCGGGCGACCCGGTCGGCGGCGCGCAGGACCTCGAGGCGCTCGTGGGTCACCTCGCCGACGATGCGGATGCCGAGGCCCGGGCCGGGGAACGGCTGGCGCCACACGATGCCCTCGGGCACGCCGAGCTCGAGGCCGACCTGGCGCACCTCGTCCTTGAAGAGCAGCCGCAGCGGCTCGACGAGGGTGAACTGGAGGTCGTCGGGCAGCCCGCCGACGTTGTGGTGGCTCTTGATGTTCGCGGTGCCGCTGCCGCCGCCGGACTCGACGACGTCCGGGTAGAGGGTCCCCTGGACGAGGAACTCGACCGGGTGGTCGTCCGCGCCCTCGTGCGAGCCCACGACGTCGCGGGCGGCCTGCTCGAAGACCCGGATGAACTCGCGCCCGATGATCTTGCGCTTCTCCTCGGGGTCGCTCACCCCGGCGAGCGCCGTGAGGAAACGCTCGGAGGCGTCGACGGTGACGAGGTCGACCCCCGTCGCGGCGACGAAGTCCTGCTGCACCTGCTCGGCCTCGCCGGCCCGCAGCAGTCCGTGGTCGACGAAGACGCAGGTCAGCTGGTCGCCCACGGCGCGCTGGACGAGCGCGGCAGCCACCGACGAGTCGACCCCACCGGAGAGCCCGCAGATCGCCCGCTTGTCGCCGATCTGCTCGCGCACCGCGGTGACGAGCTGGTCGACGACGTTGGCGGCGGTCCACTCGCCGGTGAGGCCGGCGCCCTTGCTGAGGAAGTTCTCCAGGACGCGCTGGCCGAAGGTGGAGTGCATCACCTCGGGGTGCCACTGCACGCCGTAGAGCCGGCGCTCGTCGTCCTCGAACCCGGCCACGGGGGCGCCGGCGGTCGTCGCGGTGACGCGCATGCCCTCCGGCGCCGCCTCGACGGAGTCGCCGTGGCTCATCCACACCGACTGCTCGGCGGGCTGGCCGTTGAAGAGGGTGGAGCCGGTGTCGGTGATGGTGGCCGGGGTGGCGCCGAACTCGGACAGCCCGGTGCGGGCGACCGTCCCACCGAGGGCGAGCGCCATCGCCTGGAAGCCGTAGCACATGCCGAAGACGGGGACCCCCGCCTGCAGCACCGCCGGGTCGAGGCGCGGGGCGCCCTCCTCGTAGACCGAGCTCGGGCCACCGCTGAGGATGATCGCGGACGGCTCCTTGGCCATCATCTCGGCGGCCGTCATCGAGTGGGGCACGACCTCGCTGAAGCAGTTCGCCTCGCGCACGCGCCGGGCGATGAGCTGGGCGTACTGGGCACCGAAGTCGACGACGAGCACCGGGCGGTCGGCGAGGTGGATGGGGTCGCCCCCCTCGACGACGGCGTGCGAGGGGTCGACGGGCGAGGGGTCGGCGGGCAGCTCGGGGGCGTCGCTCACGAGCGCAAGGCTAGCCGCGGGCGGCGGCGAGCCCGGCCTCGACCTCCCGGGCCACGCGGCGCTCGACCCAGAAGGAGAGGAAGGGCACGCAGCCGGCGAGCATCACGAGGACCATCCTCGTCAGGGACCAGCCGACCTTGAACCCGAGCACGGCCGTGGCGACGAGGTAGAGCATGTAGATGAACCCGTGCGGCTGGGGCCACCACGCGAGGGGGTTGGTCGGGTTGCCGTCCTTGCCGTTCATCCCGAAGACGTAGGTGAGGACGACCTCGACGACGAGCAGGAGCAGGCCGACGCCGACGACGAAGGCCATCACCTTGAAGAAGGCGAGGCGGGGGCGGACGGCGTCGACGTCCTCGGGGGCGATCACGGTGCCGGCCGGGCCGGCCTCAGGGGTGCTCACGCGCTCCATTGTCACCGGTGCCGGCGAGCGCCGGCGCAGCGGCCCGCTCGTGCGCCTCGCGGACCATCCGCCACCACAGCCACAGGCCGAAGGCGGCGAAGACCCACCACTGGACGGCGTAGGCGGCGTTGCGCCAGTTGAGGCCGGTGTCACCGACGGGGGTCGGCACCTTGGTCAGCTGCGGGCCGGTTCCCGGCGACTCGGTCGCGAGGAAGAGGAAGGCGTTGTAGAGGTCGCCCGACCAGGTGTTGACGAGCACCGAGGTGTCGACCGAGGCGATCTCGCCGGGGCCGACGGGAGTGGTGCCGGGCGACTCCGACGGGGCGATCCCGCCCTCGAGGGTGAGGGTGCCCGTGGGCGGGTCCCCGGCCCGCGTGGGGTCGGTGACGAACCCGCGGAGCACCGGCAGGGTCGCCCCGGTGGCGTCGACGACGAACGGGGTGAGCACCCACGAGCCGGTGCGATCGCCGAGCCGGCGGTCCGGGACGAGCAGCTGCCCCTCGGCGTAGTGACCGGTGACCGTCACCGGGTGCGCCGAGATCTCCCCGGGGAACCTCTCGTGCGGGCGGATGAGGTCGGTCAGCGGCTCGGGGGCGGCGGCGCGCGCGGCCGCCACCGCGTCCTCGCGCGCCTTCCCCTCCGCGACGCCCAGCTGCCAGCGGCCGAGCTGGACGAAGACGACGCCGATGACGAGGGCCAGCCCGAGCAGCCCGAGCAGCCTCGGGGTCAGGGCCGTCCGCAGCACGGCGTCGAGCGTACGGGAGCGGTCTGGGGGCCGGGCGTGGGGACCGGGACCCCCGAGGGGAGGCAACACGCCGGGCAGGGCACCGGTCGGCCTGCGTGTTGCCTCCCCTCGGGGCCCGGGCGGTGGCGGTCGGGGGTGGGTCCGGGGCGGTCGGGGGTGGTGCGCGGTGGCTGATGATGGACGAGTGCCTCAGTCCGTCGTCCCCGAACCCACCGGTCGCGTCGTCGTCGGGCTGCACGTGGCGCCGGGTCGTCGGCTGCCGGTGCGGTCGGTCGACGAGGTCGTGGTGGAGGCGGGCGCCGGGATCGTCGGGGACCGGTACCACGGGTCACGGCACCGGCACGTGACGGTGCAGTCGGCCGACCAGCTCGCCGAGGCGGCCGAGCGGCTCGGGTCGCCGGTGCCACCGTCGGGGACGCGGCGCAACGTCACGGTGTCCGGGGGGCGGGTCGTCTCGGTGCCCGGCGCGCAGGCCAAGCTCGGTGCGGTGCTGCTTGAGGTGGTCCGGGTGGCGGCGCCGTGCCGCATCCTCGACGACGAGGTCGGGCCGGGCGCGGCCGCCGCGATGCACGACCGGGCCGGCACCGTCTTCCGGGTGCTGGAGGGCGGCGTGGTCCGACTCGGCGACGCGTACGAGGAGCTGCCGTTCGACGCGTCCGAGGCCGCCGAGCGAGCGGCGGAGTCGAGGGCCGCGGCGGCCGCTCCGGCCCGAGGTCCGCTGCCCTGACGCCCTCGTCAGGTCGTGGACGGAAGCGGTCGCCGGGGCAGCCGCATCCAGACCTGACACGGTAGCGAGGATTCCGGAAGTCGTTCTGCTGAAAGCGAACTCGGCAGGAATCGACCCCCGATCGCTTGACTGTCGAACGTGTGTTCGGTACACTGGGGCATGGCCAGGGGGACCCTCGAACTCGCGGAGCGACGCTCCACGATCGAGGACGCACGGGCGGCGCTCGAGGGCCTCGGCGAGCACCTGGTGCGCGCCTCCGGGCCCCAGCTCGCCGAGCTCGTCGGCCTCCTCGACGACGTGGCATCACTGGCCTCGGCGGCCCGCACGCAGGTGGCGGCCGAGGCGTCCGGCCGGGGTGAGGTCGCGGGGTCCGAGGTGCACGGCTGGCTGCGCCAGCGCGCGCCCTCGCTGCGGCAGGGCGGTGCCGCGTCGGTCGCCCGGCTCGCCGTCGACCTCGCCGCGGCGGGGTCCGGGCCGGCCGCGCCGGTCCCGGACGAGCGGTCACCGCTCGGGCTGGTCTGGGAGGCGGTGCGCACCGGCCGGATCGAGGCCGCCACCGGGTGCGCGGTCCTGCGCGAGGCCACCCGGCTGGCTCCGCTGCTGCAGGACGCCGCCGTCCCCACCGTCACGAGCGCCCTGGTCGACCTCGCGGCCGACTGGGGCCCGTCGATGATGCGCCGGCTGCGGCCCCGGCTGCTCGCCGAGCACGGTCGGGCGGGCGTGTTCGACGACCTCCACGAGCGCCTCGGCTCGGCCGCCCGGCTGTCGATGCCGCACGTGGAGTCCGGTGACCTCACGGAGTACCAGCTGTGGATGACCCCCGAGCAGGCCGCCACCCTCGAGGCGTCCA
>OEIU01002115.1_pt1 | contig 11082 bp, 8 predicted proteins | sample 1539221 | NCBI WGS metagenome assembly OEIU01 (sample SAMN03792071, study PRJEB22550) | activated sludge metagenome | feature: wastewater treatment plant; material: activated sludge; isolation source: Wastewater treatment plant of a petroleum refinery complex | place: Argentina: Zarate | collected... | reverse complement strand
TGTGGCGGCAAGCGCCGGGCCCCCACGGACCAAGCAGGCTCGGTTGCCGGAGGAGACGGCGCGGGGGCGGGGGGGGGCGGGGAAACCGCCGGTGATCTAGGTGGAGCCGGCAGCGCGCGTTCGCCGGGTGCGCGAGGCAGTGGCCTCTGGCGAGGGGGTAACCGCTGGAGAGGCTCAGCAGGACGCGCTTACGGTCGACCTGGGCACGCGAGACGATTCGGCGGCGTCCGAGCCGCCGGCCGGACCTCGGCCCATCGACGACACGGCGTTTCGCCGGCAAGCAGGCCCCGGTCATGGCATCCCGGAGGATCGGCCCATCTGGGACACGGAGGATGCCGTTCGTCAGCACCTCTCCGTGCAGCGCAGGGCCGCTGGAGGCAGCATTTCGGCCAAGCCGATTCGGCTTTCGGAGGGCAAGTACTCGTTTGCCCTGCGTGGAGAGCCGGCGTATCGCGATGCCTTAGCGGGCGCCACCTTCGGGGCGGGTCAACGCTCAGCGCCGGGGCTGATCGTGCTGTTCCGTACGTCGGACAGCGGATCATTGATGGACGAGGAGGCGCTTCAGAGACGAAACCTGACGAAGTCGCGATCCGACGCCGACGCGAACCTCATCGGTAGGGAGGCCGCCAACTTGCTCGCCGACGGGCGCCGGCGTGAGGCCGAAGCGTCCTTCGACGCAGGCGGTCGGTTCATCGGCAAGAAGTACCGCGTGGTGCCGCCGCGCGGCGGCGTGTACCTCTTCGACGATATCGAGCAAGCCAAGCAGTTCCTGGGAACTCACGGCCGTCGGCAGGGCTCACCGCGAGCGCTCATCGAGCAGCCCGCATCCCCCGCCGTGGCGTCCAAGGTTCAGCCTGCCGGGCCCGAGCGCGCGAAGGAGGCGCCAGCGCCAGCCGCAGCCGAGCCGGCCAAGGCGAAGAAGCCCAAGCCGGCGCCGCTGAAGGAACGTCTCGCCCAGCACTTCACGCCGGGCAACATCGTGAAATCGTACGGCGGGCACGATCGGGTCATCTCGTTCGACTGGAAGGAGGGGGGCGACTGGTCCGTGCGGGTCCAGGCGGTCACGAAGAAGGATGGCCAGTGGGTGGTCCAGACCGAGGGCGGACGAGAGGCGCCCATCCGCACGCATGCGACGCGACCGGACGAACGGGAGTTCCGATCGGGCGTCGTGGAGCGCGCCCCCTCCTCGACGGTCGAAAAACCGGAAGTGCAGGCCCAGCGCGAAAGCGCTGCTTCGGCGGAAAGCCGTAGTCCGGACGACAAGCCGCAGTCCGAACAGCCGCTGTTCAGCCTTCAGTCCGAGTTCGCCGCCGACGCGCTGACTGAGCTGGCGGCCAACGACGAAAGCTTCCTCTACCCGATATCCAAGTCGAGCGATCTGGCGACGGTGATGCGGGAGGTCGACCCGGCCGTTGAATACGTCGGAGACGAGACCCGGCCAGACGAGAAGGACGAATCGGGCGCCGAGCAGCGCCTGATGTTCAAGTCGGTTACCGGCGAGAACTTCTACGTCCACACCGATCCCAAGCGCGTCTGGGTCGATCTGAGCCGACTGGACGAGGGCACGGGCGGCAGCGCCGTCTATGCCGCCGTGGCGAACTGGGCGTACAACACGAAGCGCGTGTTCATCGGGGACCCGGCCGGGCTGTCGCGCATCGCGCTGCGCCGGCGCACCGAGCACATGCTGTCCAGTGCCTTGAAATTCGGCACGACCGCCCATCTGGAACCCCATCCGGATCAGCTCACTGGCGACCCGAAACATGGTGTTCCTGCGTTAAAATGGACCCGTGGTGACGACTATGCCAACGTGCAGTCGCTCATCGAAACCAGCGTTGCCAACACGTTCGATGCGGACCCAGAGTATGCCGATGCCCGATACGACTTCAGCGACCGACGCTTCGTCGACGCCGACGGCAGTCCCATCGAAGAAGCGGATTTCGAAGTATCCGCCGCTCAGTCCCCAGGAGGTCGAGCGGCGGCGATTGGGCGCCGAACGTATGCGCGAGCTGTACTCCTCAACACCCTATTACGCGGAAGCGGCGCGACGCGACCCGGACTTCTGGCGGGGGTTCTACGCGAGTCGGGTCAACGCTTAGGCGCGCTGCGCGGGGTCTTCTACTCGAAGACCGACGCCGCGCAGAACCCCGCTGAAGTCGCCGCCGCCGCGAAGCGGGTTCAGACGACCGTCGATCGCATCTCCGCACGCTGGCAGAATGCGCCAGCCGTCACTGTGCTGGCGACCCAGGCCGACGTCCCCCAGCAGCACCGGCCGGCCGACGGCAAGACGGCCGAAGGCTTCTTCGCCGACGGCCAGGTCTACCTGGTGGCCGATGCGCTACCGACCGATGCTGATGTGGCGCGCGTCCTGTTGCACGAGTCGCTCGGCCACTTCGGCCTGCGCGGGGTCTACGGCGACCGGCTGGACGGCGTCCTCGACCAGATCGCGTCCGTGCGCCGCCGCGAGGTCGAGGCCAAGCGCCAGCAGTACGGCCTGGCCGACAGCCGCGAGGGCCGCCGGATCGCCGCCGAGGAGGTGCTGGCCGGCATGGCTCAGGCCAACCCGCAGATCGGGTTCGTGCGGCGCGCGGTGGCCGCGATTCGAGGTTTCCTGCGCCGTGTCGGCGTCGACCTGAAGGTGACCGACGACGAGATCGTTCGGTCCTACCTGCTGCCCGCGCGCCGCTTCGTCACCGACCGGCAGCCGCGGGACGCGCGAGGGCGATTCGTTGCCGAAGATCGTAGTGAAGCCGGGCTGCGGCCGTTCGCCGACGAGGATGTTCGATTCTCGATCGCTCAGGGGCGCCGCATGGTTCCCGAGCTGCGCAGCGGCCGCATCATCAAGGCGCTGATCCGGCGAGCGAGTAACGCGGTTGCCGAAGCCCGACCAACTGCCCTGTACACCATGGGCCGACGGCAGATCGTCGAAGTGTACGGCCGGCTGTTGCCGGACCTGCGCACCTACAGCGACGAAATGGAGCGCTACGATGCCGACAAGAACGCCGTGGCGGCAGACACCGAGGAAGTGCTACGCCGCTGGTCGCGCGTGAAGGACGGCAATGACCTCGCCGACCTGATGCACGATGCCACCCGCGCCGGATTCGACGCCGATCCGACGGCAGATCAGGTGGGTGCCGCCGGCCAACCGGAGGCGCTGACAGCCGAGCAGCGCACGCTTCGCGATCGGTTCGACTCCCTGAGCCAGGAGGCCCAGGCCATCTACCGCCAGGCGCGGGACATGTACGCTCGTCACTGGGCGGCCGTGCAGCATGAGATCGAAGGCCGGATCGAGCGCGCGGGCTTCGAGGGACATCAGAAGCGCCAAATGATCGAGGAGAGCCGGCAGGCATTCTCCCGGTCGCTGGAGGGCGTGTATTTTCCGCTCAGCAGGTTCGGGCAGTACTTCGTCAATTCCGTCGACGCCGATGGCAACGTGGTGGCCAGCGCACGCGCCGAATCCCTCACCGAGGCGCAGGACCTGCGCGAACGCTTGCAGGCCGAGTACCCTGACGCTGAGGTCTCCAAGGTCCTGAAAGCTCGCGAATACGATGCCGCACGGGATTCGGCCTCCCGCGGCTTCGTGCAGCGGATCTACGAGGCGGCCGATCAACTGTCGGATCGCGAGGAGGCCGCTCAGTTGAAGGACACCATCAACCAGTTGTTCCTGTCGACACTCCCGGACGCCTCATGGGCCAAGCATGGTCTGCATCGCAAGGGCACGCCCGGCTACAGCAGGGATGCTCGGCGAGCCTTCGCCCAGAGCATGTTTCACGGCGCCTACTATCTGGCGAAGCTGAAACACGCCGACGTCCTGGCAGATCGGCTGCGCGACATGCAGGACTTCGTCGATTCGAAGAAGCGCGACACCGGCTTCGACTCTGTCAAGGCCCAACAGGTCGTCGACGAGATGATGAAGCGCCACACCGAGACGATGAATCCGCGGAACACGCCGCTGGCCAACGCGCTCACGAGCGTGGGCTTCGTCTGGCACATGGGATTGAGCCCTGCATCGGCTCTGGTCAATTTGTCGCAGACGCCTTTGGTTGCCGCTCCGTTGATCGCAGCTCGGTTCGGCTTTGCGAAGACCGGTGCTGCGCTGATCAAGGCATCTCAGGAAACGGCTCTGGCCAAGAACGATCTGCGGGGCAAGCTCGGCAACGACGAAGAAGAGGCGGCCTTGAAGCGGGCGATCATCGAAGGGGTTGTCGACGTCACGCAGTCGCGCGATGTGGCTGCTGTCGCCCAGGGCCGCGATGCGCAACTCCAGGGCGGGCTGTCCACGGTGATGCGCGCTGCGTCGTGGCTCTTTCACCAGGCGGAGCGATTCAATCGGCAGTCCACGTTCGTTGCGGCCTTCCGGCTCGCCCGAGAGGCGGGTGAGGATGCTGGCAAGGCATACGAGACGGCGCGCGAATTCGTCTACGACGGCCACTTCAACTACTCGGCCAGTAACTGGTCTCGCCTCCTGATGGGGCCGACTGCTCGCGTGTTGTTCCTCTTCAAGCAGTTCGGGCAGAACATGGTGTTCACGTTGGCGCGCAACGCACAGCAGGCTATCGCCGGTGAAACCGCTGAGCGGCGATCCGAGGCACGCAAGGCGTTGGCCGGCCTGCTCGTGATGCACGGCCTGTTCGCGGGTGCATTCGGCCTGCCAATGGCGTCGGTGCTGCTCGGCGTGGCGTCTATGATCGGAGGCGACGACGATGAACCATTTGACGCGGCGGCGTCCCTGCGGAACTATCTGGCTGATGCCACCAGCAAGGAGATCGGGGAGGTGATCGCTCATGGTTTGCTGCGAGGCGTTCTCCCGGGCGACGTCGCCGGTCGCGTTGGACTGGACTCCCTGTTTATGCGGGACATCGACACCACGGCCAGCACGGAGAAGGCATGGGAGCAGACGCTCTATGCGGTGCTGGGCCCGGTGGCCGGCATCGGTCTGAACGTCGCCCGCGGCGCCGGCGATGTTGCGAAGGGCGACGTTCTGCGCGGAGTAGCCGGCATGCTGCCGAAGGCGATCGCCGATCCGCTCAAGGCGCTCAGGTTCACGAAGGAGGGGGCGGTCGATCGCTCGGGTGTGGAACTGGTGGATGAACTCACGCCCGGGGAAATCGCGTCGCAGGTACTCGGCTTCACGCCGGCGCGCCTGAAAGAGGCTGCTGAAAGTCGTGGGGCCATTCTGACGGCCGATCGGCAGATCGATGCAAGGCGCTCTGCACTGCTGCGGATGCACACGCGAGCGGTGATCGAAGGTGACCCTGACGCTCAGGCCGAGACACGGGAGCGGATCGCCGGCTTCAACCGCGCACAGCCGCACAACCCCATCAACCGGCAGGCGCTGGCCAGCAACCTGAAGGACTATCGCAAGCGCGTCGAACAGTCCCGGGACGGGATCTACCTTCCGGCGAAGAAGCGGCAGTTGGCCGAGCGCGGCGAGTTCGCCAGAGTCGACTGAGGCTATCGGCAGGGGGTGTTGGTGACTTCGCCTAACGCTTAAGGAAGATTGAAGTTCGCTCGGACCTGCGCAATTGCGTTAAGGATCAGTCCCATGTGTCCGGGATGATTCGGCACGTAGTCGACGTTCCAGTTGCAACCTGTTTCATCCTCCTCGTGCTTTTGTGGTGGGCCGATTCGAAGAATCAAGTTGTCGGCGGCGAAGTCCGGATCAGCATTGACGATGGCCCCGATTTCTTCCTGAATGCGTCGCGGCGACGCGACCTTTCGTGGCATTTGAGAGCTCTCCTCGCGTGAGTGGATGCGTTCAACGGGGTGGCTGATGAAGCGGAAATTGACTGAAAAGGCTCTTCTGGCACGGGATGCAGGACGGGATCTCGACGCCGAGCTGCGGCAGTCGGTCCGTGACCTGCGTGCCGGTCGGCTCGGCCGGGTCACCGTCATGCATGACGACGGCACGGTGGTCGAGTCGCCGGTCGCCAGGGTGCGGCTGGGGGCTGGGCTGTCGCAGGCACGGTTCGCAGCACTGCTCGGCGTGTCGGTGCGGACCGTGCAGCAGTGGGAGCAAGGCCGACGTGAACCATCGGGCGCGGCCCGCACGCTGTTGCGGATCGCCGAGCGCCATCCGCACGTGCTGCGCGAACTCGAGGCGGCCTGACGCAAGGCGTCGCCGCGTCAGCGCACTGGACTCTGCCTTGCTCCACGGCCTCGCGCAGCCGCGCGTTGATCCGGGTCTGCCAGCCGTTGCCGCTCGCGCGGAAGGCCGCCAGCACGTCACGGTCCAGCCGCAGCGTGGTGACCTCCTTGGTGCCGCTGCAACCGGCCGGCCACCGCCCCCTGCCTACGCCGCCAGCCCAACAAGCGGCAGATGGATCTCCAGTTCGTCGAACGGCGCGCGAACACCGTCGCCGTCGCGCTCCACCAGCCCCAGTGCCATCAGGCGCTGCACGTCGCCATGCACGTTGCTGTAGTTGCGCCCCAGCGCCTTTGCGAGCGCGTAGACGCTCTGCGTGCCCCCTCGGCGCAGGGTTTCCAATGTGCGCAGGCGTTCGGCGGTCAGCTCGGCGAACACCTGGGCGGCGCTCTCGAAACCGATGCGAAAGTCCGCTGCCTCGATCTTCCCCGCCGCCAAAGCGCGCGCGGCGGCCACGGCGCGGCGGTGCATGTCCTGATTGCTGGCGATTTCGGTGATCGCTTTCATGGCTCACTCCTTCGTCAGTCGAATGATGTCGGCCTGGAAGTCCTCGAGCAGGGCCTCCAGCGTGGTGAAGAGATACGGCTCCTCGCGCTCGCCGTAGTGGCGATGGTCGCCTTTGCCCGACTCGTTGTCGTAGCGCACCAGGCACAAGGTCGCATCGCCGCAGAACAGGCTGTACTTCAGGCCGTGCGGACGCTCCGCACTGACACCCGGCAGCACCCAAACCTTGCGCTGGATGATCCAGCGGCCCATGATCACCTTGGAATCGATGATGAGGCTTGCGTCCGCCATATATTGCATATTACACAATATATTATCTTGGGCGCAATACTATCGTCACTGAACCGTCGCCATCTAGCCACCGATCGAGCGGCGCGCGCGGGATTGCTGCGGTATTTCAGGGGCTTGCGGAAGCCGCCGCCCGGAAACCCGCGCCAGTCAATGATTCTGCTTGACACCCTTTCCGCCAGTTACTCTCTTCCGAAGCGTTCCAGCTTCGTCCGAAGACATCCGAATCTCCCAGGTCCGATCCCCGAGCGCTTGACGAATCAAGCGGTTGACTCTTGGCTCAGGTCGCGAGGCATTCCGGCAGGGCACGACACCGGACACCGCAATTGGATATCGAACCGTCACTGCTGAAGCTGGCCCTGGCGTTGGCGCTCGGCCTGCTGGTCGGACTTCAACGGCAGCGTGCGGCGTCGCGGGTTGCCGGCGTCCGGACGTTCGCGCTGATCACGCTGCTGGGCACGATCGCGGGGCTGACGACCGGCGCATTCGGGCCGTGGCTCGTCGGCGCCGGTGCGCTCGGCGTGGCCGCGCTGCTGGTGATCGCCGATGTCGCGAAGCTGCGTGACGACAACGATCCCGGCATCACCACCGAGGTCGCCGTGCTGCTGATGTATGCGGTCGGAGCGTACCTGGCTGTCGGCGAGACCATCGTCGCGGTGGTCGCGACCGGCGCCATCACGTTGTTGCTGCACTTCAAGGAACCGATGCACCGGGCGATCGGCAACATGGACGATGCCGACATGGCGGCGATCATGCAGTTCGCGCTGGTCACGCTCGTCATCCTGCCGCTTCTTCCGGATCGCACGTTCGGCCCCCTGGACGTGCTCAATCCGCGCGAGGTCTGGTGGATGGTGGTGCTGATCGTCTCGATCAATCTGGCCGGATACGTGGCGCTCAAGCGGGCCGGCGCGCGCAGCGGTGCCTTGCTCGGCGGCCTGCTCGGCGGTCTGGCGTCGAGCACGGCGACGACGGTCAGTTATGCACGACGCACGAGGCGGGGCGAAGACGATTCGCAGGGTCCGGCCGGCGCGGAACTCGCCGCGCTGGTGATCGCGCTCGCGTCGTCGGTCTCGTTCCTGCGCATCCTGGTCGAGGTGGCGATCGTCGCGCCGGCACAGTGGATGTCGATCGCGGGCCCGCTCGGCGCGATGCTGGGCTGGATGCTGCTGATCTCGGCGGGCGCCTACATCCACGCAGGCCGGCAGGAGGCCGGCAGCCTTCCGGTGCGCGGCAATCCGGCCGAGCTGAAGACGGCGGTACTGTTCGGCGGGTTGTACGCGCTCGTGATCCTGGTGGTCGCGTTCGCGAAGCACTACCTCGGGGATGCGGCGCTGTATCCGGTCGCGGCCGTCAGCGGGCTCACCGACGTCGACGCCGTGACCTTGTCGACGGCGAATCTCAGCGTACGGGAGCGGATCGACCCGTCGACTGCCTGGCGGTTGATCCTGATCGCGGGCCTGAGCAACCTGGTGTTCAAGGGTGCCAGCGCGATCGTGCTGGGCTCGTCGGCGTTGCGTATGCGGATCGCGATCCTGTTCGGACTGGCGATTGCCGGCGGAGTGGCGATCCTGTTCGCATGGCCGGGCTGACGCTTCACCGCTGTCTCGATCGTCGCCGGTGCTGCCCGCTTATCAAAAGAACCAGCGGATCTGCAGAATCCGTGTTGCGCTTCCGAGCAGGACTGCAATGACGACGGGCGCGGCCACGATGCGCCAGCTCGTTCTGATGGTTGGCCAGGCGATGATCGTCGCGCTGATCACCGACATGATCATCCAGTAGTGGTATCTCATCGCGGTCGCCACGCCGATGAGCGCGAACGCCGCCGTGTACAGAAGGCCCGACAGGATCAGCGCCTGCGCGCAACGTCTGTCGACATCGTCGGGCGCGTTCCTCATCGCGGCGAGTGCCCAGATGGCGACGATCAGCCAGACGACCGGCCACAGCACCGGGCTGCGCCGCACGAAGTCTTTCACGATCACCGCCACCGAATAGTCCCGGGTCGCCTGCGCGGTGCCGGCAATCTCTGGCGTGAAGCGGAAGTGGTCGGCGGGGACGAGGAAGTACAGCATCGAGTTGAAGTGGGCCGCGCGATGAGCCAGGTAGGCCGGCGTGTGCTGCCTGATCTGGCTGATCCAGGTCCGGGAGGTTTCTCCGGGCATTGCCTTCTCGGTTTCGGCGACGTCGTTCCATACGGCGCCGCACGGCCCCCACGGGCTGAACGGATCCCACCAGTACGGGGTGTAGCAGCGTTCTTGCCAGGAGGCCGAACGCGTCAGGTGATCGACGGCACTGCGATCCTGCGTGCGGACGGCGATTCCGGAGAGATCGAAGATCTGCAGCGACCGCGTCGATCCGGAATCGGCGGCGTCGAAGACATGCCGGTTGATGTAGCCGCAGACCGGCAGCGCGATGCCCGCGAGCAGAATCGACGCCAGCAGCAACTTGCCGAAGCCGAGCCTCCAGGTCCGCGGCCAGATGATGAATACGAGCAATGAACCGTATGCGAACACCGCGTTCGTGCGGACCAGCGTTCCGTAGGCCAGCGCGGCCCCCGCCAGCAGCAGCAGCGCGGGTGGCAGGCGCGAGGCGCGGCTGCGGCCCCAATAGGCGATCGCGGCGGCCAGGATCAGCGCGGAGGCCATCCCCACGTCCTTGTAGATGCCGCCGTTGAAGATCAGGAACAACGGAAATGCGCCGGCCAGCAGCATCAGGCGTGCGGCGGTGATCCTGCCGGAAGCGGCCAGCGCATCGGCGAGCAGCCCGAATGCCAGCCAGTGCATCGCGAGATGGAAGACCAGCAGCGTGACCGGTCCTTCGGCGATCAGCCGCAATTTCGACCACAGCGCTGCCATGATCGGGGGATGCCAGTCGTTGTACCGGCCGGCCAGGACCTGCAGATACTGCCCGGTGGAGTCCTGGTTCATCTCGCCGGGGTAGTGCAGCGCCAGGTTGAGCGCGAAGAGAAGCACTGCGGCGGCTGCGACATGCGTGCGGCCAGAAAACGAACTTGTCACTGCCCCCGAGATCTTCAAGGCGGATTCCTTTGCGCGTTGGTACCCTAAACGGGTGATGCCATTCGACCGTTAGGGGTATAGTATTTCAGCAGTGACACAACGCTGTGCAGCGGTACCACACAGTGATCTTCGATTTGATTTTGAAGGGGGAAGGACTCGATGGGTCCGGACGCTGCCGCACACTTGTTTACTTGCCCGACCTGCGCCTCTGCTCTCGCCAAAACAGAATCCGGATTCGCCTGCACTGACTGCGGCCTGGAGTATCGCCGAACGGCGTGGGGCGGTATCGACCTCAGGCCGCAGAAGCCCAAGACCGTCGATCTTCGGTTCGTTATCGATCAGGCGCTGCCGAAGGGCGAAGGCCTGGACTTCAATCCGCTGAAGCCGAAGCCGGCGACGCGCGATTCGATCAGCGCCGGCGAGGGCGTACCCTACCATTTCAGCAGCGAGCTGCTTTCGTACTTTCCGCGCGCCGGCGGGCCCGGCCAACGGGTGCTGGACCTCGGTTGCGGCAATGGCGTGCACCGCAAGCTGTGCGAATCGGCCGGCTATCAATGGTACGGGGTCGACGCCGATCCCGACGAGAAACCGCCGATATTCGGCGACGCTCACGCGCTGCCGTTCGCGGACAACAGCTTCGACGTGGTCATCTCGATGAGCGTCCTGGAGCATATCCGCTACCCGCATGTCGCGCTGAACGAGGTGCAGCGCGTGCTGAAGCCCGGCGGGAAGTTCATCGGCAGTGTCGCGTTCATGGAGCCGTTCCATGGGAACAGCTACTACCATTGCAGCCATCTCGGCACGCTGAGCGCCTTGCAGCATGCGAAGTTCAAGGTCGAGGCCATCGCCCCGAATACCGCCGGGCTGGGGTTGGAAGCGATCGGCAATCTGGCGCTGTTTCCGCGAGTGCCGCCCAGGCTGTTCAAGTTCCTGTTCGTTCCGGTTCTGCTGCTGCACCGCCTGTACTGGTTCGCACGGCGGTTCGTGAAGCCCGACACCGACCCTTACCTGGTCGTGAGGCGGATCACCGGTTCGTTTGCGTTCGTGGCCACCCGACCTTAAACCAGCCCGCTGGCGGAGCGCGTCGCCGTGCGGCGCGCCAGCAAGGCCAGCAGGTCGTTCAGTCTGTTGAAT
>OEIU01002114.1_pt1 | contig 11093 bp, 8 predicted proteins | sample 1539221 | NCBI WGS metagenome assembly OEIU01 (sample SAMN03792071, study PRJEB22550) | activated sludge metagenome | feature: wastewater treatment plant; material: activated sludge; isolation source: Wastewater treatment plant of a petroleum refinery complex | place: Argentina: Zarate | collected... | reverse complement strand
GATCGGGTCATCGGGCTCGAAAGGCGGAAGCACAGGTGTCGGCTCGACGCCTGCTGGCGTTGCCGAGTCGTCGGTAGCAGTTCCCTCGAGCGTGGCCCGGGACGGCAGCGGAAGGATGTTCAGCTCGCGGGCTCGCTGGACATCGATCGCCAGACGGAATGCTTCGTCATCGCGCAGCAGCCGCTGCCCATGTTCCAGCGCCAGACGCAGCGACGGACGGACCGACGCATGCTGTGCGACCGCGGTGGTTTCGAACGCTATGAGCTCGCCCGTGCCCACCCGCTTGCGGATCGCCTGCACATCATCCACCGCCGCTGACGAGAAGCGCGCCGCATGCAGCCACACGCCCACCCAGGCGTGCCCTTCCTTGAGCAGCCCCCCCGGCCGAAGCCCCGCCTGCTCGAAACACGACGCAAACAGCATCACCAGATCGAGACAGGTGGCCACCTTCCCGTCCAGGATCCGATCGGGCGTGCGGATCTTCTGCCCGTCGCTGCCGAATGACGCAGGCGGCTCCGCGTACTGGAGATTCTCGGCTGCGATCGTGCTGTAGATCGCAGAAACCTGCTTCCACACCACTTCGCGGTTCTTCGATTGGTAGCCATTCATCGACAGGTCGGCGAACTGGCTGCGCAGCAACGTGGAGGCTTTGCCAAGCAGCCGGTCGACTGCCGGGTTGTTCGGCATCGAGAACGCTGCGATCAACTCCGGCAGCGCACGGGTGCCCGCCCACTGGTCGTAAGCCAGGACCTCGATTTCATGCGCGGCAACCGTGAGCTCCCGCTCACCCTGCAGCAGGCAGGCGGAAAGTTGGCCGCGTATGGCTTCGGAGGCTTGATGGAAGAAGCCGCGTTCCGGAGACAGATCTATCGTGGAGAGGAGACGAGATTCGCCCGGCATCAGACGATCGAAGCGGATGCGCTTGGGCTGTGCGAAGAGAGGGGCGCTGCCGACGCGCAGCACCAGATCGCGCAGTTCCTCGTCGGTACCGTTGTGGATACGGATCGAGCGGACCAGGGGGACAAGGTTTTGTATTGCGGCCAGACCGGTGGTGGGGTCGGCTTCGATTGCGATCGTGACGCCGGAGTCCGGTAGCGACACCGGATCGGGAGCGACGTCCAGGGATGGGGATGTCATGCAGCTGTCTCCGGGGGCGAGGGCAGTCTAGCGTGCGGAGGCGAGGGCCGGCAGGGAATAGTTCTCGATGCGTTGTTCGTCGCGAGATCGCTTGACGTAGAAAGTGTCAACTAGTACCAGCAGAGCCTTCCTATCTTGCGCGCTCAGGATTTTGCACTCTGCCGACTGATCGCGTCGAGCGGCAAAACGTCCGTCACGAAACTGACGGAGTTCGGCTTCTGGACGAGCTCGCCGGCATTGCTCGTAGCCTCCTCGCCGTTCCGACGTGCGCCAGACGCTCAGCCGTTCCGCAAGCTGAAGTGCATACAGGCACGCCCCCAACCACATCGGACGTGGCGGCGCGTGACCGAGTTCCTGTGCCTGTCCTGCACATTCGACCAACAATACGTGAACCCCCATAGGCTCACACGGCCTGAACCTGCGCAACTATCCGAAGTGGACGCCTTCCGGGCCTGATTCAGAGTATTGCAGAATGGACAGGTTCCAAGCCTTCTCTGAACTGGTGGCGGCCGCTGACCGAAACAAATGGTGCATACGGCCTGTCTGTACCACCTGCGGCGCTCATGCATTCCGGACGGCGCTGCGAGAGATTCCGAGAGAAGACGTGATCGCAGGTCTTCGGCTGCTTTCGCGGGACTTCCTCTCGAAACATGCCGACATGTTTCGCCTGGTAGTTCTCGAAATCTCGTTCGGAGTTGGCGGCGAATTGCTCGAGTCGCTCCAGGGGACACCTGCCGGCGATCAGCTGCGGAGCAATATTGACTATCAGCATAGAAGGCACGAGGAGCAACAAGCATATCTGTCGAGTCAGACGCAGGAAGCGATCGCAGAACGTCGAGCAGCTAAGAAGGCGGCAAGAATGTTGTCGACTGCCCCTCATAGGGAAAGGAAGGCAGCATCCAGGGATGCGATCCGAGCGGCCGCGCAGGAACTGAACGCCATACCCGCCAAACGCATCCTGGAACTGCTTGCCGGCAAGGACTTCGGCGCCCCCCTGCAGGCAATTGGCGGGCTGGTCTACGAACGACTCAAGGGTCACTACAAGGTGGAACCCATTCAATCCGATGACCTTCGCATCCTGTCCAGGCTGGCCGACCTCCACAACGGACACTGGAAGAAGCTGTTGGGGGGGGAGAGGGCCCCCTTTGAAAGCGGGGCCGGGGCGCCGCCACCCCAACCACCCGCCCCCCCCCCCCCCCCCCCCCCCCCCCGCTTTCCACCCCCGCCGCGAAGTCTTCGGCACCCGCCACGACCGGGCGGATTCCAGATGCAACTGCAGCAGGTCAGCGTGTCCGTTTCCCACTCCGCCGCACCGCTGGTCGATCCACTGCACCAGCAGCAGTCAGCAGACATCCGGCTCGAGGCCGAGGGACTCGAGCCCTTGCAACGCCCCGCCCGAGGACGTCGGACAGGGGCAGGTGCGAGCAGGCGTTCGCGAGGCCGCTCGCACCGCCATGGCCCTGCAGTCAGGCGACAACTGTCTCGACGACGGCGACTCGTCGACCGAGCATGCTTTAGCGCCAGCCGCAGACGAAAGCTCCTCGAAGCTGTAGTCAGGTTGCCCATCGAACTCGCCCCACCGCGTGCCCGGTATCGGGCGAAGCGGGTGCATCATTCATCGAAGTTCATGCAGGCGGCAGCAATGCACCGGACACTACAGGCTGTCCAAGAACGCCCCAACCACAGCCACGCAATGTTCGAAGCCGGGCGCGTTGTCCAGCACCGCGATGGCGTCGAACCCAGCGCGTAGTCCCGCATGCGGTTGCCGGATCTGGGACAGGAATGCCCTCCGGTGGGGTAAGAGAAACGGCGTCGCCGCCAGGAGCTGCTGGGGCTCGCGCTCGATCACCCACGCAAAGTCGAACAGATCGCGCGCCGTAGCCCGATCGCCGCGGTGGTGCATCTTCTTGGCAATGATTTCGGCGGCCGTCTCCACCTTCACGGAGCGGCCGCCGATGTCCCAGGGTTCCCACGCATCGGCCAGCAGATTGGGAGAGGCCACGAAGTCGACCTCCCCTTCCTCGAATTGCAGTTTGACGAAAGCGCCTGGCTGCTCGGTGTAGTCCTGCGTCAGATCTGCCGCCGTATCGCTCAATCGAGGCGTCACAAAGCCGAGATACTGCGGATCAGGCACGAAGATGTCGATGTCTTTGCTCACCCGATGGTGATAGCGGAACATCAGCACGGTCCCACCGCCCAAGGTCCAGAACGGATCCTTGATCCCACCGTACCGGCTGATCTCGTCGATCAGCGCCAGTGCCCGCGGGAACAGCTTCTCCCAGGGACCGCCAGGCAGCGACCGGGGCTTCACGCCCACAGCGCCCGCCGGTGCACGGACAAAGATTCGGCCAGCTTCGCCACGTTGCGCCAGATCTTCCGCGGCGGCAGGTGCGCACGCAAGGCCGCCTCCTCCACAGCCATCACGACGATAGGCACGGGCGCTTCGTCGAGCAAATGGGTCAGGTGCGGGGCAAATGACGGCGGCACGTCGCCGCTCGCCAAAGCCTGCCCGAGCGCCTCGGGAGCCAGTTCACGCGCATAGCTGACGCTGGCCGTCTTGGCCGCCATCCAGAGGCCGCGCTTCCTGCTCCGCGCCTGCGTATCCGGCTTGGGGCTGTTCAGTCCGAGCACTGCCATGACTTGCCCCACGCGGTTGACGCCCAGATCGCTCAGAGCGCCGTTTTCCAGACCGACCAGGGTCTGACGAGATAGGCCGCTCAGGTGCGCCAACTGAGCTTGGGACAAGCCCAGTTCTGCACGCCGCACTCGTACGGCATGGCCGATGTCTATGAGGTTCATGGCAGATCGCAGCCCGAAGATGTCTAAAATATTAGACACAATACGCCGACGGAACCCACATCCGCAAGGTCGTGCGTCCGAACACGAACCGCCAGCCCTACCTTCCGGGCTCTTCTGACAGTCAGGGCCTCCCAACGTCATACTCAACTGATCGCACCCCTCTCCAACCACCGCCTGGCCTTCGACAGCCTCCGCGAAGCCTTCGACAGCCGCCAGGACCGAGCGGATTCCAGATGCGACTGCAGCAGCTCAGCGTATCCGTCCCCCACTCCGCAGTGCCGCAGACCGATCCACTGCGCCAGTAGCAGCCAACAGAAACCAGGCTCTAGGCCGAGAAACTCGAGCCCGCGCAAGGCCGGCTCGAGAAAGTCGGGCAGGGTCAGGTGCGAGCAGGCGTTCGCGAGGCCGCTCGCGCCGCCATGGCTCTGCAACCAGGCGACAACCGTCTCGACTACGGCGACCTCGTCGAACGAGCCTGCTTTCTCGCCAGCCGCTGACGAAAGCTCCTTGGCGCTGTAGCCAGGGCGCCCGTCGAACTCGGCCACCGCGCCTCCGACATCGGAAGAAGCGGAGGCGGAACGCGACCTCGAGAAACGCACCGGGCTCTCCGGCGCCGGCATGCTCATGCACGCGATGTCCTGGCTGTAAGACGCCTTCAACGTCCCCATTCCGCCCCACCCCGCCGCCAGCATCGACGGCACTTTGTGCAGCGTCACCTCGCCGTCGGCCTTCTCGCCCTCGGCGCGCACGTGGGTCAGGATGCAATTGGTGTGCCGCGACATCAGCTGGTAACGCAACGCCAGCCGGACTACTTCCGGCTCGGGCGCAGCCGCCAGCCGGTGACTGGCCGCCAGCCGGCACAGGCCGTCGCCGGCCATCGCAGCGGCGCCTTCGGCGATGGCCAGCGTGATCGTTCGGCCGGACGGTTCATCGGCCAGCAGGCGCACCGTTGCAGCGTGCGCGGGATCCTGCAGGCCAGCGAACGCCGTCACCGTGTCGCCATCGAACACACCGGTCATCGATGCGACCTGCCATGCCGGCGCACCGCCGCTCCATTCGAACCGAACGTTCGACAGCGGCACTTGCCGCATGCGGTCGAGCATCCGCGCGGCAGCGGCTTCGAGTTTCTCGCCAGGTGTCGCGAATTCGCAGGCACCGCCAGTGGCCAGCGCCAGCCGGCGCAGCACCGGTTCGGCCGGCGAACTTCCGACGCCGATCGCGAACACCCGATGGCCGGAGCGGCCGGCCATCGCGATCAGTTCGTCGACCTGCCAGATCTCGCCATCGGTGATCAGCAGCACGTCGGCCCGCCCGTTACCGCGCGGCTCGCCCGCCGATCCCGCCTCGGATTCAGGATGCCGCTTTCCGTCCAGTTCGAAGACGGCTCGCAGCGCTTCGGCCATCTCGGTTCCGCCGAGGTCGGCGTCGATCGAATCGATCGTCGGGCCCAGCAGCCGGCGGCCTCGCGGTGTCAGACGAGTGGGACGCAGAAGGTGTTCGACGCTCGACCCGAACCGGCTGAGCGCCAGTTCGTCTTCGTCGCCGAGCCGCTCGACGAGCCCGTGCAACGCACGCCGCGCCGACGCGATGCTGTCGCCGCCCATCGATCCCGAGCAGTCGACCAGCGCCTTCACCGCGACCCGCTCGCGACGGCCCGCAATCGCAGGGCGAAGCACCGCCATCGCCACGTGCCGAACGGCCGGATCCCGGTCGTCGTGCGTGAGCAGGATCTTCGAGGCGGCGGGACCGGCCTTCTCGACCGTCAGCACGACGTCCCGATCGAGCCGCGCGCCCGGCGACAACTCGAAACTCATCTCGCCGTCAGGCAGACGCTGCACCTCGAACCGATGGGTCGGCGACGAGACCTTCTCGCCGACCAGGGAGGCGCCGACGACGATCGACAGTTCGAGCGGATAAGTGACGCCGAGATCGACCGTCGGCACCTGCTGCGGCTGCAGGCCGGCGCGCTGCGGCTCGCCGTAGCGCGGCGCGATCGTCGTCGGGATCACCAGCCGCGTCCTTCCGCCTTCGTCGTCCAGCGGCTGGACGAAACGGACCTCGAGCGCGATCTCGTCGCCCGGTTTCAGATTGCCGAGATTCGCGGTGTGCAGCCCGTTGCCGTCGGTCTCCAGCATCACCGGAAGATCGCCCTCGGCGAGCGACGATTCGTACTGCCGTTCGGCGTCGGCACGGGCCACCACCTCGCCTTCCTTCCGCACACCGGCAAGCTCTGACGCGAAACCCATCAGCACCGCCGGATGCGGCAGCGGAAAGGTGTAGACGACCTCCAGCAGCTCGTCACCGGTGTTGCGGTAGACCTGCCGAAGCACGAAATCGAGCAGCGCCCCCTCCAGCCGGCCGCGGCCCTGCACGCCGGCCAGCACGGGCGCCGCCGAACGCGGGTCGCGACTTGCCAACTGGAAACCAGTTCGTTCATCTTCTCTCAAGGCAGACTCCCTCTTCGATTGCCCGTCCATCGGGCGCTCCGACTATTCGCCGGCCTGGTTCGCCCGCACCCGGCGATAAGCGGCGGTGATTCCACGGACCAGCGCCCGCACCTGCTCCGGCGACAACTGCGCGCGGCCAGGCTCCAGATGAACCTCGATGCCATCTGCCACCGTGACCCTGCTCCAGACCTCCACCGTTCCAGGCCGCACCGGCCGCGGCGACGGATCCTCCGGCGCACCCGCCAGCAGCTCACGAACCCTGTCCAGGCTGATGCCCGCATCCGTCCAGCGGCGGATGGCCAGCAACTGATCGAGGTGCCGCTGCAGATAGTGGGCGCCGCGCTTCTCGCCCTCCGGACGGTCGACCAGGCCCTCGGCGATGTAGTAGCGCACCGTGCGGGCGGTGACGCCGGCGAGCGATGCGAGGTCGTCGAGGGAATAGTGGTCGGGTGGCATCAGGGGCAGGGGCAAGAGTGACGACTCATTATTAGACAGTTTTATTTTACAGTCAAGTGTTTGATATTCGCTTTCTCTCGGGCAATTGCGTGCCGTCGGTCATGCGGCGAGCTCGCCATGCTTCAGTGATTTCCGAAAGACTTACCGGGTGGGCCTGCCCGCGCCCAACCCGGTCGGGACTACACCGCATCAGTGAGGACCGTGATCTCGTCGCACCGGTGGGCCGCGGAGATTCGGATCGAGATGCAGCGAGCTGCCGACATCCCGCGCCTGGGCGGCCAGCGGTCGAAACGCTTCAGCGGAAACGCCTGCCTTTTCCAGTGCCAGATTCAAGCTGGCCGACCACTTCGACGGTCGCGATGTGTGACCGAGTTCCTGCGGCACTCCTGCACGCTTGACCAACAATGCTCATACGGCGTCGCCCTGCGACCGCTTCAAACGACCGGCCATGCTCTACCGGGCGAGACCTGATTCGAAGCCCGGTTTGGATTGGACTTTCAGGAAACGATGATGCGCCCGCTACGCATCAGCAACATCGTCCGTGGCCGGGAGAATCGGCGCGGCCGGGTTCTGTACTTCATCGACGCGGCCGGCAAAGACGCGAGCAAGGCCATCGGCGAACAGGTCGTGTTGCGGCGCTGGCGAGCCCGAGAGATGGCCGGCCACACTTTTGGCGGGATGCGTCTGAGCCCTACGGTCTGGCGGGCCATTGATGCCGCCTTCAAGAATCCGGCTCGGATCTGCCGGACCACTGACTCCGACACGCTTTCCCTCATGCTGGAGAAGCTCAGACCCAGCCTGAGAGCGGAAGACCTGAAGCTACCCAGCGCCAGAAGCCTGGCCGCACTTCTCGAATACGTGGGCGCAGAGCGGCTCGACCGATTGGTTCAGCGCCACCGGAGCTTCTTGAAATCACGGCAGTCCGGTGTCCCTGATCTCTTTCTGTACGCGCGCAAGCTCGATTCGGGCAAAGTGGCCTTCGCGCGATTCGTCGAGGTCAAACGGCCTGGCGAGCGCCTCAGCACGGACCAGATGGAGGAACAGACGTTCCTGGAGAGCCTGGGACTGATCGCGGGAACCCTCCGGTTGATCGAAAGAAATTAGGAACGCGCGGTTTCAGGGGCGAGGGATCCGCGTGCGAGACCAACACATCCGATTCAGCTTGGGACTCGCTACCGGGCGTGCCGACTTGTGCATGATGCACGGAGTCCGCTGCGCCTACGGCCGCTTGAACACATCCCGAAACACCCCATGGTTCCCCGGCCCATACCCCGCATGGAACACAGCGAAGGCGACCATGGTGAACGCCCGACGCCGCTCGAGCAGCTCCGACTTGTAGATCGCGGCCACCTCCGCAGCCGGGTTGCCGAAGGCGCCACAGCCGAACGCGCCAAGAACGACGTGCCGGATTCCTCGTTCACTCAGCGTATCCAGTTGCGCCACGATGCGCCGTCGGGTTTCGCCCGGATCGAAGGGTCGGCCGTCGCGCAGGTCCTGCGCTGCCGCACGCATCTCGAAGAAGGGGAACACCTTGTCATCGCTGAGCCATCGGTAGCCCAGGTCAGCCCGGCTCCGATCCTCCGGGCCGCGGATGCAGACGCGCGGCTGCGTGGTATCCAGATAGACTCGGCCGTCGGCCGCCGAGAGCAGCTGGGTGTGGTCGGCGTGATAGCGGTCGGTGGCGGGGTCGTACTGGGATTCATCGACGCTGTAGTGACAGTCGGTCCGCCGGAACATGTTTTCTTCCTGGGCGACCGCTCCTTCGACGTAGCCGCCGCCGGGGTAGTACGCGTTGGCCATGTTCAGCACCGCGAAGCATCGGCCGTACGCGCGGGTCAGCCGCGCGGTCGCCACGCCCCAGTCGTGAGACAGCACGCGGATACGAAAAGTGGGCTCCGATTCCCGGGGCTGCGCAGCCCAGCGCTCGAGGTTGCGTTGCGCCATCCGGTGATAGTGGTCGCGCGGTATCGAACGATCGAAGGCGTCGAGCGTTTCAGCCAGCACCGCTCGCCGCCGCGCGTTCTGTTCGCCGTGGTAGCCGCGCCGCATGGCTTCGGCGTCTGTGATCTGCTGCCTGCCCGGCATGACCAGCCCTCCTCCGCGTCCTGCTCAGCCCGCGCAGGACATCGCTCATGGTGCCGAAGCGATCCTCGAGTATCGGGTGAGCTGCGATTGCGGCCGGCGTTGACAAGTTGCCTGCCATGACTTCATATTACGTGTAATGTACAACTTGTACAAGACATCAAATGATTCTCCGGCGCCGACCCGCTGATCAGGACCAGATAGAGAGCATTGACATGGACCTCGTGCAGTTCCAACGAGTCGTGTCCATATCGATTGCAGTCTCGCGCATGAGTCAGGGCTCATCGCCTGAGCCTGGAACCTGCCAGTATCTGCGAGCCCGCGCGTCAACATCGAGTGAGCATGTCCATTCCTGCGCATCTGACCCCCACCCAGCTCGCAAGCCACCTTGCCTGCGCGCACCTGACTCAGCTCGACCGGCAGCGCCGCGAAGGCAGCCTGAAGATCGAGTTCAAGGCCGACCCGCGTCTCGACGCACTGCGCGAACGCGGCCGGCTGCACGAGGAGGGCTACGTCGATTCGTTGCGCCGGGCAGGGCACACCGTTTGTGACCTGCGCGATTCGCGCAGCGCTGCCGCCACGCTCACTGCAATGCAAGCCGGCTTCGATGTGATCGTCCAGGCCACGTTGAGCAACGACGTCTTCAGCGGCATAGCCGACGTGCTGCTGCGCACCGACTGTGCAACGTCTTCGCTGCCGGGCTACGCCTACGAGCCCGCCGACACCAAGCTTTCGCTGGAAACCCGGCCCGGCACGCTGCTGCAACTGTGCACCTATGCTGATCTGCTGCTGTCCATGCAAGGCGTGGCGCCCGAACACGTCCACGTAGTCACGCCTGCCGGGCGTGAAACCTATCGGACGGCGCAGTTCTCTGCCTACCATCGCCTGGTTCGCACCCGGCTGCAGGCAGCCATGACAGCCATACCGCCGCCGGTCACCTATCCGAATCCCACCGCGCACTGCGAGATCTGCACCTACTGGTGGCACTGCGATGAGCGCCGGCGCCAGGACGACCATCCTTCTCTGATCGCCGGCATTCGTACCGTCCAGGTGAGGGAGTTCCAGCAGCAAGGTTTGCCGACTCTCGCCGTCATCGCCCAGCAGGAAGGCCGGCTGCCCGCCCCGCCAAAGCAGGGCAGTGCACTCACCTACGAGCGGCTGGGAAGGCAGGCAAGGCTGCAATGGACCAGCCGCAGCGCCGACACCCCGCGGTGCGAGCCGCTACCCCTGGAGGAGGGTAGAGGCCTGGCAAGGCTGCCAGACCCATCGCCCGGTGACATCTTTCTCGACTTCGAGGGTGACCCCTTCGTACCCCCCAAAGGTTTGGAGTACCTGACCGGTTTCTGTTTCCAGGACGACAACGGTCAATTCGCGTTCGATCAGCGGTGGGCGCTGAACGCTGCGCAGGAGAAGACAGCCTTCGAAGCCTTCATCGACTTCGCAATGTCGAGGCTGCAACACCACCCTGGCACGCACGTCTACCACTTCGGCGCCTACGAACCCGCGGCGTTGAAGCGGATGGCGGCCCGGCACGTCACGCGCCGTGACGAACTCGACCAGCTGCTACGCGGCCAGCGATTCGTGGACCTGCACGCAGTCGTCCGCGAGTCGTTCTGCATCGGCGTGGAACGCTACGGGCTCAAGGAACTCGAGGCGCTGCATGCCTTCCAGCGCCGGCTGGGCCTGCGTGACGCTGCGTCAGCGCGACGCGACGTGGAGCTCGCGCTCGAACTCGACTACGGGCAGGACGTTCCTGCCGCGATGCTCGAGCAGGTAGCCCTCTACAACGGCGATGACTGCCTTTCGACGGAGTCGCTGCGCCGCTGGCTGGAGCGTCAGCGGGACGACGCAGTCGCCCGAGGGGTAAGCATCGTCCGGCCCATACCTGGCGAGATGCAGCCGAGCCCGGTGGTTGATGATCGCGACAAGCGAATCGACGCGTTGCGAACGGCCTTGCTGCAGGGTCTGGCCGAAGACCCCGCGCTGTGGGCGCCAGACGAACGTGCAAAAGCCCTCCTCGCCGCTATGCTCGGTTACTACCGGCAGGAGGAGAAAAACGCCTGGTGGGAGTTCTTCAGACTGCGCGACCTGCCCGAGGACGAACACCTGGAAGAGCGTCAGATGCTGGGGGCACTGGAGGTCGTCCAAGAGCTCCCCAAACAGGGCAAGGAG
>OEIU01002113.1_pt1 | contig 11096 bp, 8 predicted proteins | sample 1539221 | NCBI WGS metagenome assembly OEIU01 (sample SAMN03792071, study PRJEB22550) | activated sludge metagenome | feature: wastewater treatment plant; material: activated sludge; isolation source: Wastewater treatment plant of a petroleum refinery complex | place: Argentina: Zarate | collected... | reverse complement strand
GCGAGCCGCGCTGCCATTCCTTGAACCTGAACGGCCCGGTGCCGACCGGATTGAACTCGAAGTCCTTGCCGTATTTTTCGACCGCGGCGGGAGATTCGATCATGCCTGACTGGTCGGTCAGAACGGCCGGGAAGTGGGCCGACGGCCGCTTCATCTTGAAGGTGATTTCCATCGGCCCGGTCTCCTCGATGCTCTCGACCGGCTCGAGATCGGCGAGGCAGCGGCAGCGGTTCGCCGGGGTCATGATGCGCTTGAAGTGGACGATGACGGCGTTGGTGTCGAGCGCCGTGCCGTCATGAAACTTCACGCCGCCGCGCAGCCTGATCTTGAACCACGTCGCGTCCGGCGCCGATTCGAGCTTCTCGGCGAGGTTCGGAACGACGTTGCCCTTGGCGTCCATGTCGAGCAGCGTGTCAAAGGCGAGGATGCCGGCTTCGCGATCGTTGAACGAACCAAGCGTCTTCATCGGATCGAGCGTGGCGAGATCCGACTCGATCGAAATGCTGAGCACGCCGCCCTTCACCGGATCGGCGGCATGCGCGGCGAATGTCAGCGACAGACACAGCGCAGTCGCTGACACGAACGAGGCGATCATCGAGGATCGGCGATTTGCGGGTTTCGTCATCTGTGACCTCCGGCAGTTTGATTGCAGAAACGTATTGAGCGAGCGATGCAGCGGTCCGCAAGCGGAGCCGCTGCTCTTGATCCTTATTGATCCTTCCAGACCGTCTGCAGCCGCAACAGGCCATCCGGCACCAGCGGAATGTCGTGAACCTTGGCGCTGACGAGGCTGTAATTGTCGAAATAGGTCAGCAGCAGATAGGGCAGGTCGCGCGCCAGGATGTTGTTGACCTGACGATAGATCTTCAACCGTTCCGCCTCGTTCGTCGTGGCGCGGCCGGCGTCGAGCAGCCTGTCCATCTCGGGGTTGGAATAGTTGACGAGGTTGCTCGGACTCTTGGTCTTGAAGAACTGGTAGACGTTCATGTCGGGATCGGCGCGGCCAGCCCAGCGGAACAGCATGATCTGGTAGTCGCGGTTGAGCGCGGCGCGGATCAGCTGCACCTGCTCCATCGTCTGGAGCTCGACCTCGATGCCGACGCGCTTCCACATCTGCTGCAGCGCCTGCGCGGACAGCATGCTCTGCGGCGCGGCGCTGACCGCCATCTTGAGCTTGATCGGTTTGCCGTAGTCGGCGACGAGCTTCTTCGCCTTGGCCTGATCGTAGCCGGGATAGCCGTCGACCTGCTCGTGCGGCGCAAGGCCGGAGCCGAACACGGTATTGGCGATCTTGTAGACGCCCTTGCCGATCGCCTTGTTCAGCGCCACGCGGTCGAGCGCATAGGCCATCGCCTGCCGCACGCGAACATCGGAGACGTCGGGAGCGGTCTGATTGATCTGGACGAAAGACGTGGCAAGGCTGCCCGGATTGAGAATCTGGATATTCTTGTCGTTCTTCGCATCGATGATGTCGCCCGGCGCCGGGTTCATGACGATGTCGAGATTGCCCGCCTTGAGGCTGGCGTAGCGGGTCTGCTGATCCGGCATCGCGCGCAGCACCACGCCGTCGAGGTGAGGCGGCTTCCTCCAGTAGTCCTCGTTGCGCACATAGACGATCTGCGAGCCGCGCTGCCATTCCTTGAACCTGAACGGCCCGGTGCCGACCGGATTGAAGTCGTAGTCCTTGCCGTATTTCTCGACAGCCGCCGGCGAGACGATCATCGCCGAGGTGTCGGTCAGCACGGCCGGAAACTGTGCGGCCGGCGCCTTCAGTTTGAAGGTGATCGTGAGCGGGCCGTCCGCGTCGATGCTTGCGATGTTGTTGAGGTCGACGAGGCAGCGGCAGCGGTTCTTCGGATCCATCATGCGTTGATAGTGCTTGATGACGGCGTCCGCATTGAGCGGCGTGCCGTCATGAAACTTGACGCCGTCGCGCAGCGTCAGCCTGAACCAGGTCGCGTCCGGAGCGGCTTCCATCTTCTCGGCGAGATGGGGGACGATCCTGCCCTTCGAATCCATGTCGAGCAGCGTGTCGTAGACGAGGATGCCCGCCTCGCGGTCATTGAACGACGACAGCGTGTTGAGCGGATCGAGCGTCGACAGGTCGGATTCGATCGAGATGCTCAGCGTGCCTCCCTTGCGCGGCTCGGCGGCCTGGACGGACGCCGTCGCCAGCACAGCGACGGCGACAATCGAGGTGAGCAACGGAAAGCGGCGGGCAGCAAACATTGCGATCTGAACTCCGGCAAAGAAAAAGGTGTGGGGGCGAACGCGTATCGATCGGATGAATTACTTGTCCTTCCAGACCGTCTGCAGCCGCAGCAAGCCGTCCGGCACGGCGACGAGGCCGTGGACCTTGCGGCTGGTCAGGCTGATATTGTCGAAATAGGTCAGGAAGATATAGGGCAGGTCGCGGGCCAGGATGTTGTTGATCTGGCGATAGTCCCTCAGCCGCGCCGCCGGATCGGTGGTGCTGCGCGCCGAATCGAGCAGCCTGTCCATTTCCGGATTGAGATATTTGGTGCGGTTGACGCTGCCCTTGCTGTGAAAGAACTGGTGCACGTTGTTATCGGGATCGGGACCGCCGGCCCAGCGATACAGCATCACCTGGAAATCCGACGCCGCTGCGGTGCGGATGAACTGAACGCCTTCATAATGCTGGATCTCGGACTCGATGCCCGCTTTCTTCCACATCTGCTGGATCGCCTGCGCGGCGAGAACGGCAATCGGCGTTGCCCCGATGCTGAACTTCAGCTTCACCGGCTTGCCGTAGTCGGCCAGCAGCTTCTTCGCCCTGGGGAGGTCGTAGCCGGGATAGCCGTCGACCTGCTCGTGCGGCGAAAGGCCGGAGCCGAATGGCGTGTTGGCGATCTTGTAGAGGCCGCGATTGACCGCCTTGTTGAGCGCGACACGGTCGAGCGCGTGCGCCATCGCCTGCCGCACGCGGATGTCGGAAACGTCGGGCTGCGAGACGTTGATCATCAGGAAGACGGTGGCCAGGCTTCCCGGATTGAGCTCGCTGGCGAATTTGCCGGCGCGCGCGTCGATGATGTCGCGCGCCGCGGCGTTCATGACGATGTCGAGATTGCCGGCCTTGAGGCTGGCGTAGCGGGTCTGCTCGTCCGGCATCGGCCGCAGCACGACCTGATCGAGATAGGCGGGCTTCTTCCAGTAGTTGTCGTTGCGCGTGAAGGTGACCTGCGCGCCGCGCTGCCATTCCTTGAAAACGAACGGGCCGGCGCCGACTGGATGGGCGCCGTAATCCGCGCCCCACTTCTCGGCGGCCACGGGCGACACCACCATGCCGGAGACGTTGGCGAGCGCGCCCGGGAAATGCGCCGACGGCGTCTTCATCCTGAAGCTGACCTCGAGCGGGCCGGTGGCCTCGATCGTGTCGATGGTCGACAGGTCGGACAGGCAGCGGCAGCGGTTCTTCGGGTCCATCAGCCGCTGGAAATGCTTGACCACGGCGGCGGCGTCGAGCGGCGTGCCGTCATGAAACTTCACATCCTTGTGAAGCGCGATGCGAAACGACATCGCATCCGGCGCGGCGTCGAGTTTCTCGGCGATGTTGGGGACGATGTTGCCCTTGCTGTCGATGTCCAGCAGCGTGTCGTAAACGAGAATGCCGGCCTCGCGATCGTTGAACGACGCGAACTGCAGAGGATCGAGCGAGGGCAGGTCGGCTTCGAGCGAAATGCTCAGCGAGCCGCCTTTGACAGGCTCCGCCGCGCGCAGATCAGCCGCGCCGCCCAGCGAAAGCGCGGCGATCGTCAGCGCCGCCGCGGCGACGCGCAAAAACGGTGCGAAGCATGGCTGGGACAAGTTTCCTCTCCCCGGAATCGGCCATTGATTATTGTGGTTGTTGGCTTTTGGTTCTGTGCAATACGGTCCCGGGCATGCCCGCGCCGTGACCGCGAGAAAACGCTAATTAATCTCACAATGAAATGCAATTAGTTTCGGCCGGGGCCTTGCCAGGATCGGGGTGCGGGAGTATGTCGCGGGCTATCGCCGCAGCCGGCGCGCCCGATCCGCGCGGCCTTGCGAAACCGACCATTTTCAGCCCGGTATGAGGCAAGAGATGCTCGTGAACCGCGTGATTGAACTCGTCGTCAAAATGTCGCGATCCGTTGTGGACAGCGTCGGCAGCGGGCGACGTTACGAGCCGTCGAAGCACTATATGCGCGGTCCCGGACCGAAATCGGCGGAAGCGGCGCGGCGCCAGAGCTCAGGCGCGGCCGGAGCGCGCTGAAGCGCATCCTCCTGTCTCGTAGTCGCGGCGCGCTTCAGCGCTTGCGGCTCTCCGCTTCGATCTGTTTCAGCGCCGCGCCGAGCAGCAGCGCGAGGCAGGCCTTCGCCTCGGACATGCTGCGGGCCGGATAGGTCCGCAGCGATTGCCACATCTCCCAGTCGACGAGGGTGCCGATCGCGATCAGCCAGCGGCGGCGGCTCGCGGCCCGCAACAGGTCGAGCCCCGCCGAGAACCACGTTTCGACCACCTTGCGATAGCGCGCGCGCACGCGCAGGCGATGCTTCTGCAAGTTCTGCGAGGTTGCGATCATCGCGTTGGAGGCGCGACGATGCGGCGTCAGCGCTTCGAGCTGGCGCACCCTGATGTCGAGAAAGCGTTCGATACGGATTTCGACCGCGCTGTGAACCGCGAGCTCGGCCGGCGGCGGATCGACGTGGTTGATCCGGGTCAGTTCGCTCAAGACTGCCCGCGTCAGCTGCCGCTTCTCGGGAAAATGCTGAAAGGCGGTGCGCAGCGACACGCCCGCCCGATCGGCGATCTGCTGCATCGACGGCCGCATGAAGCCGTCGTTCTGAAGCGCGATCGCGGCCTTGACGATATTCTGCCGCGTGATCTGCGTCCGCTGCCGCCGGCCGTCGAGACGCTCGGGCAGGTTGGATTCAAGCGACATTCCGGACCGGTCTCCTTGATGGCGTCCGCTTTACAAGCCTGTTCGCGGAGCGGTATATTATTTTGCATAAAACAGTGCGATAACATTGCAATAACTTGGGGAAGCGCGCAATGACGGACTCGCGGCGCTATCGGGTTCTGGGCGGGCCCGGCTCGCCTTATAGCCTGAAATTGCGTGCGGTGCTGCGCTATCGACGGCTTCCGCACAACTGGATCGTTCCGGCAAGATTTCTCGACCCCGACGGTGAACTGGCCAAGGCCGGCAAGGGCCTTCTGCCGGTGATTCAGCTGCCCGACGTCCGTTATTGGGCGGATTCCACGCCGATCATTCACGAACTGGAGAAATTCCATCCCTGACGATCCGGCCGATAGATTCCTGGCGCTCCTGATGGAAGACATGGCCGACGAGTGGCTGGTGTTTCCGATGTTCGACTATCGCTGGGCCGAGCCGGTCGATCAGGAATTCTGCGCGCGGCGGCAGATGGCCGGCTGGTATGGCGCGATGCCGGCCAGGCCGTTCGACGATATCGTCGAGGCATTCCGCAAGCGTCAGATCGGCATGCTGGCCCGCGCCGGCAATCTCGCGGCCAACCGGCCGGTCTGGCAGGAGGCCTATCATCGTTTTCTCGCGGCGATCGAGTTGCAGATACAGCACAGCCGCTTCCTGTTCGGCGAGCGGCCGTCGATCGGCGATTTCGGAATTTTCGGCCAGCTCTCGCAGCTCGCGATCGACCCGACGCCGATGGCCATCATGCGGCGCGACGCCGTGCGCGCCTATCAGTGGGTGCACGATCTCGATGATGCCTCCGGCATCGAGGGTGCGTGGCGCAACCCCAACGAGGACCTTGGCGCGGGCGTCAGGGCGCTGCTCGATCTCGCCGGCGAGGCCTATCTGCCTTTCCTCGTGCAGAACGCGGCTGCGATCGAAGCCGGCGTCAAGACCTACGATCTCGTCATCGGCGGGAAAAGCTATCCGAACCCGACGCGCTCCTACAAGCGCCGCTGCCTGTTGTGGCTCAAGGCCGCGCTCGCCGACGTTCAGGACGAGCCGCGCCAGCGTCTGAAGGACATTCTCGAACGGCACGGCTGCTGGGATGCGCTGCAGTTCGCGCCGGGCGAAGCGGAAAAAGTGCCGCCGCTCGAACCGCTGTAAAAATCCCAACGATGACAAACCCTGCTCTGGAAGGGGCCACAGACATGCATTTCAAATTCTCCGACGACAGCCTCGCCCGTCAGGCCAGGGTTGAGGCGTTCTTCCGCGAGCGCATCCTGCCGCGCAATCACGACTGGAATGCGCACATGGCGAAACAGGACGGCACCATGCCGCCGTTCCTGGAAACGCTGAAGGCGGAAGCGCGCGCGCAGGGCCTGTGGAACATGGCATTGCCGGAGCTCGAGGATGGCCATCCCGGCACGCGGCTGAACAATCTCGAATTCGCGCCGCTCGCCGCGATCATGGGCCGCCTGCCGTGGGCGCCGATCGTGTTCAACTGCAACGCGCCCAACGTGCCGACGATGGAAATTTTGCTGCGCTACGGCACGCCGGAGCAAAAGCGCCAGTGGCTCGATCCGATGCTGGCGGGCAAGATGTGGGCCGGCTTCGGCATGACCGAGCCGGACGTCGCCTCGTCCGACGCGCGCAACATCGCCACCAGCATCCGCCGCGACGGCGGCGATTACGTCATCAACGGCCGCAAGTGGTTCACCTCGGGCTCGACGCATCCTGACTGCAAGCTCATCGTCGTGGTCGGCGTCACCGATGCGGAAGGCTCGAGCGCGGCGAAGCACTCAATGGTGCTGGTGCCGATCGACGCGCCCGGCCTCAAGATCGTCCGCACGCTTCCTATTTTCGCGCGCAGCGAGGCGGCCGGTGCGCCGGTCGAACTGGTGCTGGAGAATGTCCGCATTCCGCGCGCGAACCTGCTCGGTGAGGAGGGCAAGGGCTTCGCCATCGGCCAGTCGCGGCTCGGCGTTGCGCGCATCCATCACTGTATGCGCAGCCTCGGCAGCTGCGACGTGCTGATCCAGCTGATGCGCGAGCGGGCGATGGCGCGCCGCGCCTTCGGCCGGATGGTCGGCGAATACGCCAACATTCAGGATTATATCGCGCTGTCGCGCATCGAACTCGAACAGGCCAAGTTGCTGGTGTACAAGGCGGCGTGGCTGCTCGACGAGGGCGGGCCGCAAGCCGCGCGCCGCGAAATCTCGATGATCAAGGTCGCGGTGGCGCGCGCCTACAGCGCGATCGCCGACCGCGCCGTGCAGATCTTCGGCGGCGCCGGCGTCACCGACGATACGCCAGCGGCGGCGGCCTATACGGCGGCGCGCGCCCTGCGTATCTATGACGGTCCGGACGAAGTGCATCTGCGCACGCTGTTCCGTCTCGAGCCGAACGAAGTCGCGGGCGACAGCCGCTATTACCTGCGGCAGCGGGAGTAGTTTCATTTTTCGAAGCACGGATGTTCCGCGCAGTTGGCGTCATTGCCGGGCTTGACCCGGCAATCCATCCTTAAAAGAAAGATGGATGCCCGGATCAAGTCCGGGCATGACTCAGCAAAAACGACAACTTCAGGCGCAAGTAGGATTCAGCCATGACCAGTCCCGCACCCCATTCGCTCGATGCGCTGTTCGCGCCGCGTTCGGTCGCCGTGATCGGCGCGTCCAGCACGCCCACCAAGATCGGCGGCGTGCCTCTCGATTATCTCAAGCGGCTCGGCTTCAAGGGTGCGGTTTATCCCGTCAATCCGACCGTTCCCGAAGTTCAGGGACTGAAGTCGTATCCATCCGTTGTCGCCATCGGCCAGCCGGTCGACATGGCTGTTATCGCGGTGCCGGCGAAGCAGGTGAAGGCCGCGATCGAGGATTGCGCCGCTTCCGGCGTGAAGACCGTCGTGCTGTTCTCGTCGGGCTTCGCCGAAGTCGGCGAGGAGGGCGCGAAGGTGCAGGCGCAGCTGCGCGAGATCGCGCGCAAGAGCGGGATGCGCATTCTCGGGCCGAACTGCCTCGGCGTGATGAGCGGCGCGACCGGCTTGTTTGCGACGTTCAGCCCGGTCGCCAACACCGGCATCGTCAAGCAGGGCAGCGTCGGCCTCGTCAGCCAGTCCGGCGCGTTCGGCGGCTTCGCCTATTCGCTGGCGCGCGAGCGCGGCGTCGGCCTCAGCCACTGGGTGACGACCGGCAACGAGAGCGACATCGAGCTCGCCGACTGCCTCGACTGGCTGATCGACGACGCCTCGACCAAGGTGATCCTCGCCTACATGGAAGGCTGCCGCGACGGCGCGAAGCTGATCCGCGTGCTCGAAAAGGCGCGCGCCGCGAAGAAGCCGATCGTCATCGTCAAGGTCGGGCGCACCGAGCTCGGCGCGCAGGCGGCGTCGTCGCACACCGCGGCGCTGGCCGGCGCGGACGCCATCTATGACGCGGTGTTCAGGCAATTCGGCGTCTATCGCGCCGCGACCATCGAGGAAGCCTTCGACGTCGCCTATGCGGTGTCGATCGCGGGCCTGCCGCGCGGCAATTCGATCGGCATGCTGACGGTGTCGGGCGGCGCGGGCGTGCTGATGGCCGACGTCGCGGCCAGCACCGGCCTCGACGCGAGGCCGATGCGCGAGGAGTCGCAAGAGAAGATTCTCTCGCGCATCTCCTTTGCGTCGGCGCGCAATCCGGTCGATGTCACCGGCTCCGGCCCCAACGATCCCGAACTGATGCCGCTGTCCTACGACCTGATGCTGCAGGAATATGACAGCGTCGTCTCGTTCCAGTCGGCGGCCGGCCTGTCGGCGCGAGGCTCCGAGGTTGCCGACCTCGCCATCGCCATGCGTGCGAAATATCCCGATCGCGTCATCGCGCTGTCGACGCTGTTCACGAAAGAGCTTCACGCCAGGCTCGACGAAGGCCATGTGCTGACTTTCGCCGATCCGAGCCGCGCCGTTCATGCCATCTCGGCGCTGGCCTACTTCGCCAGGGCGGGTGCGCCGACCAAGCGCGAGACGCTTGCGTCGGTCGATCTGCCGAAGGGGCCGCTGAGCGAAGCGGACGCGATGGCGCAGCTCGGCAAAGCGGGCATTCCGATGGTGCCGCATCGCGTCGCGAAGAATGCCGAAGAGGCCGTCGCCGCGGCCGAAGCGCTCGGTTATTCCGTCGCGGTGAAAATTCTGTCGCCTGATATTCTGCACAAGACGGAAATTCAGGGCGTCATCCTCAACCTGCGCGACAAGGATGGCGTAGCCAGTGCCGTGCCGCAACTGATCGAGCGCGCGAAGAAGGCGAAGCCGAAGGCGCGGATCGACGGCGTGCTGGTCGCCAAGATGATCGGCGGCGGCATCGAATGTATTCTCGGTGTGCAGCGCGATCCGGTGTTCGGACCCGTCGTGATGTTCGGCCTCGGCGGCATTCTGGTCGAGGCGCTGCGCGACGTCTCGTTCCGCCTTGCGCCGTTCGATCTCGCCGAAGCGCATCGCATGATCGACGACATCAAGGCGCGCGCGGTGCTCGACGGCTGGCGCGGTCGTCCGGCGGGCGATCTCGATGCGCTGGCGAATGCGCTGGTCGCGCTGTCGCGCCATGCGGCGGCGGCCGGCGACAATCTCGACAGCATCGACCTCAATCCGTTCGTGGTGCTGCCGCGCGGGCAGGGAGCGGTCGCGCTCGACGCCGTGCTGGTCACGAAGGACTGACAGGACAGCAACCGTTGTCTGTGATCCGATAAAATTGCTTTTCAAATAACAAAGGGCGGGAGGAAACATCATGACGCAACACTTCGGAGGCCATATCGGCCGCACCGTTGCCGAGTCGAAGCCGTGGTGGCCGCAGGTGGCGCGTCCGCGAAAGGGCGCGCCCAATGTGCTGGTCATCCTGTTCGACGATCTCGGCTTCTCGCATCTCGGCTGCTACGGCTCGTCCATCGAGACGCCGAACATCGACAAGCTCGCCAAGGGCGGCCTGCGCTACACCAATTTCCACACCACCGCTTTGTGCTCGCCGACGCGCGCCGCGCTGCTCACCGGCCGCAATCATCACTCGGTCGGCATGCGCGGCCTCGCCAACTGGAGCACCGGCTTTCCGAACTGCACCGGCACGGTTGCGAAGAGCGCGGGCACGCTGGCGGAAATGCTGCGCCCGGTCGGCTACTCGACCTTCGTGGTCGGCAAGTGGCATCTGACGCCGATGGAAGACACCTCGGCGGCCGGTCCGTTCGATCAGTGGCCGCTGTCGCGCGGCTTCGATCGTTACTACGGCTTCCTGCAGGGCGAGACGGACCAGTTCTCGCCGGAGCTTTATTGTGACAACCATCCGATCGATCCGCCGCGCACGCCAGAGGAGGGCTATCACCTCAGCGAAGACCTCGTCGATCAGGCGATCGGCATGGTGCGCAGCCAGAAGTCGGCGATCCCCGAGAAGCCGTTCTTCCTCTATCTCGCCTTCGGCGCGACGCATGCGCCGCATCAGGCGCCGCAGTCCTATGTCGACAAGTATCGCGGCCGCTTCGATGCCGGATGGGACAAGATTCGCGAACAGTGGTTCGAGAAGCAGAAGGCGCTCGGCATCGTTCCGCCGGACACGCAACTCGCGCCGCGCAATCCGGGCGTCGAGCCGTGGGATACGCTGCCGGATATGCAGAAGAAGCTCGCGTTGAAACTGCAGGAAGCCTATGCGGCGTTCCTCGATCACACCGACGCGCAGATCGGTCGTTTGACCTCGTTCCTGTCGCAGATCGGCGAACTCGACAACACCATGATCGTGCTGATGTCCGATAACGGCGCGAGCCAGGAGGGCGGGCCGCTCGGTGTCATCGACACATTCAAGTACTTCAACGGCATTCCGGAATCGCTCGACGAGATCTCAGCGCGCATGAACGACATCGGCGGGCCGAAGTCTCAGACCAACTATCCGTGGGGCTGGGCGCAGGTCGGCAATACGCCGAACAAGCGGTACAAGCAGAATACGCATGGCGGCGGCATTCGCGACCCCATGATCATTCACTGGCCGAACGGCGTGGCGGATGCTGGCGGCATTCGCCATCAGTTCCACCACGTCACCGACATCACGCCGACCGTGCTCGACATCGTCGGCGTCACGCCGCCGGATCATGTCAACGGTGTCGCGCAGATGCCGATTCATGGCGTCAGCCTTGCCTATACGTTCCCGCCGGAAGCCAAGGCCGAGCGCTCGCGCA
>OEIU01002112.1_pt1 | contig 11098 bp, 12 predicted proteins | sample 1539221 | NCBI WGS metagenome assembly OEIU01 (sample SAMN03792071, study PRJEB22550) | activated sludge metagenome | feature: wastewater treatment plant; material: activated sludge; isolation source: Wastewater treatment plant of a petroleum refinery complex | place: Argentina: Zarate | collected... | reverse complement strand
TACGTCCGGGCCGATGTCGTTCATGGATATCTACGACAAGATGTGTTTCACCGTGTCCTCGGCGGGCGGACGCCGCGGCGCACAGATGGGCACGTTCGACGTGTCGCATCCGGACGTGAAGGATTTCATCCGCGCCAAGCGCGAAAACGGGCGCCTGCGCCAATTCAACCTTTCCCTGCTCATCACCGACGGCTTCATGGAAGCGGTCGAGAACGATGCCGACTGGCCGCTGGTGTTCCCGATCAACATCAAGGAACGCGACGAAAACGACCTGGACGACGGCAATAGCGTGGTCTGGCGCGATTGGCCCACGCACAAGAACTACGTGACGCGCGAAGACGGCATGGTCGCCTGCAAGGTTTATGGCCACGTTCATGCCAAGCACCTGTGGGACATGATCATGAGCTCGACGTACGACTACGCCGAGCCCGGATTCATCCTCATCGACCGCGTCAACGAGATGAACAACAACTGGTGGTGCGAGAACATCCGCGCGACCAATCCCTGCGGCGAGCAGCCACTGCCGCCGTACGGCTCGTGCCTGCTCGGCTCGGTGAACCTGACCACGTTCGTGCGCGATCCGTTCGGACCGAAGGCGCGCTTCGACTGGGACGAATACAAGGAAGTCGTGCGCGTGTTCACGCGCATGCTCGACAACGTGGTCGAGATCAACGGCCTGCCGCTGGCGCAGCAGCGCGACGAGATCACGCGCAAGCGCCGCCACGGCATGGGCTTCCTCGGCCTGGGCTCCACGCTCGCCATGCTGAAGATGAAGTACGGCAGCGCCGAGTCCTGCGAATTCACCGAAGCCGTCGCGCGCGACATGGCCGTGGCCGGCTGGGAAGTCGCGCTGTCGCTGGCCCAGGAAAAGGGCCCTGCTCCCATCATGACCGAGGAATTCACGGTCAGCGCGCAGATGTTGCGGCAACGTCCGGAAATGGCCGCCGACGGCTACACGGCCGGCGACAAGATCCCCGGCCGCCTGCTGCACGCGAAGTATTCGCGCTACATGCAGCGCGTGGCGGAAGTCGCGCCGAAACTTGTCGAGGACCTGGCGCAAACCGGCGCGCGCTTCACGCACCATTCGTCGATCGCGCCGACCGGCACGATTTCGCTGTCGCTGGCGAACAACGCCAGCAACGGCATCGAGCCGTCGTTCGCCCATCACTACAGCCGAAACGTGATCCGCGAGGGCAAGAAATCCAAGGAAAAAGTCGAGGTCTACAGCTACGAACTGCTCGCCTACCGCGAGCTGATCAATGCCGACGCCATGCCGTTTTCGGAAATTGCCGAGCAGAAACTGCCGGATTATTTCGTTGCTGCCGACGACATCTCGCCGAAGGAGCATGTCGATATCCAGGCTGCCGCGCAAAAGTGGGTGGATTCATCGATTTCCAAGACCGCGAACGTACCCACCGACTATCCGTACGCGGACTTCAAGGACATCTACCGCTACGCGCACAAGCAAGGGCTGAAGGGCTGCACCACGTTCCGCTTCAACCCGGCCGCCTTCCAGGGCGTGCTGGTCAAGGAAGCGGATCTGGAAAACACCCTCTACCGTTTCGAGCTGGATGACGGTACCGTAGTGGAAGCCAAGGGCAACGACGAGATCGAATACGACGGCGAAACACATACCGCCGCCAATCTTTTCGATGCCTTGAAGGAAGGCTACTACGGCAAGTTCTAGGGTATCGCATTGAACTTGGCGAAGGCTCACGGGGTGTTCTGGCGCGCCTGACGATTCATGGCGCACAGAACCGGAATCGGCACTAACGCAAACGAGTCGGAGAAACCATGCAAAGCGAACACAGCTGGGGCGACAACCCGTCTGGTCCGGTGGATGCGGTCGTCGAGAAGGCACAGGAAATGGGTCAGGCCATGGCCGAGAAAGTCGCCGAGGTCAGGACCGCAGTTGCCGCAAAGGCGGAGGAAGTGAGCAAGGCCGTCGCCAAACGCGCCGCCACGGTGAAGAAGACGGCCGCCAAGCGCGCGGGCGCGGCGAAGAAAGCCGTGAAAAAGGCCGTGGCCAATGCCCGCAAAGCGGCGAAAAAAGCGATGAAGAAGGCGGCGCCGAAGAAAGCGGCGAAAAAGAGCGCGAAGAAAGCCGCGAAGAAGAAAACCGCAAAAAAGGCCGCGAAGAAAAAAGGCCAGCGCACGACGCTGTACAGCAGCAAGGGCAAGAAGCTGTACGCGGTGCGCGATGCCAAGGGCCACTTCAAGGACATCCAGACCTACAAGCGCGCGCATTCGATGGACATGAAGCGCAAGTCCAAGGCGGAAAAAACCGCCGGTGCGAAAAAGAAAGCCAAGAAAAAATGATCCCCCGCGGCGGAGCCGCAACCACGGTTCCGCCCGTTTTCCCTACCCAAGCATCTGCCATGACCATCAAGATTTCACGCAAGATCAAGGGCTACAGCGTCGCCAAACCCGATGACGCCAAGGCTGCGACCGTCGGTCCCGATCCCGTCGACGCCATCGAGGTGGCACGCTCGCCCGGCGCCGAAGTCATCCAGATGCACGAGAAGGTCGAGCGTCCGGAAGTGCTGATCGGCGCGACCTACAAGATTCGCTCGCCACTGGTCGAACACGCGATGTACGTGACGATCAACGACATCGTGCTCAACCAGGGCACCGAATACGAACTGCGCCGGCCCTTCGAGATCTTCATCAACTCGAAGAACATGGACCATTTCCAGTGGATCGTGGCGCTGACCCGCATCATGAGCGCGGTGTTCCGCAAGGGCGGCGACGTCACCTTCATTGTCGAAGAATTGAAAGCCGTGTTCGATCCGCGCGGCGGCTACTTCAAGGCCGGCGGTGTGTACATGCCTTCGATCGTGGCCGAGCTCGGCGCGATCGTCGAGCAGCACCTGAAGATGATCGGCCTGCTGCACGATCCGGAACTCGGCCCCGAACAGCGCAAGCTGATCGCCGAGAAGCGCGCTGCCTACGAAGGCCGCACAAAAAAAAAGTCTGAAATAAGCACCGCCGGCGAGATGGGCGGCGCCATGATCGGCGCTGCATCCGTCGCCGACGAGAACACGCACACTGCATCCACATTGGAATCTGCCGGCACCTTCCCGCCCGGCGCCACCCAGTGCCACAAGTGCAACACCAGCGCCGTCATCATCATGGACGGCTGCGCGACTTGCCTGAATTGCGGCTACAGCAAGTGCGGGTGAAAAATTTCTGATTAACCCCATCGCACAACAAACCGGCAGCGTGCGTCTTGACGTGTGGCTGTGGGCCGCGCGGTTTTTCAAGACGCGCGTGCTGGCCAAGCAGGCGATCGAGAGTGGCAAGATCCGCATCCACGATGGCGCGGGCAAAGCATCGAAATTACTGCATGTCGGCGATCGCCTGCGCATCGCGCGTGGCGAGGAACAATTCGAGGTCGATGTACTGGTGCTGTTGGCGCAACGCGGTTCTGCGGTCGTCGCCCAGTCCTGTTATCGCGAGACGGAAACAAGCCGCGCAGCGCGCGCGCAAGCAGCCGAGCAACGACGCTTGAACGCAACCGGCTACATCAAGCCGCCGACAAAACCGGACAAGCGCGCGCGACGGCTGATTCACGCGCTGGGTGATATCGACGCCTTCTAGCACCAAGCGTGTCGCAATTCACGGCCAACTGGCGTTGACTCGTCTAGGCTGTGAACATTTCCGGGACGCGAGATGGCCATGACAGGAAAACTCTGGCTGCTGATTTGGCTGTTGGCGAGTCTCCCGGCCCGGGCCGCGATCGATATCGACTTGTCCTACGTCAATCAGAACTCGGCCGAGTTCACCCGCTTCAAGAGTTTCGTGGACAAGGCCGTCGCTGGCAATCCGGACTACGGTTTTTCCGCCGCCGATGCGGCGTACATGTACAAGCTCACCGGACAGCCGCAATACGCCACGCTGGCGGTGAACACGGTCGAGGCGCAGGTATCCGCTGCTGAAACCGCCATCGCCGGTGGTGGCCGTCCGGATATTTCCGGCGATTCGTATCTGGAAGTCGGTCCGATGATCGAGGATCTCGCGCTGACTTACGACTGGTGCGCGGATCATGTATCGGGCAGCCAACGCACACGCTGGGCGGCCTATGCCGAACAAGCGGTCTGGAACGTATGGCATGCCGGTCAGGCGCAATGGGGCGGCAATGCGTTTCCGTGGAGCGGCTGGGGCGTGGACGATCCGGCCAACAACTATCACTACAGCTTCCTGCGTGCGTCGATGTACTGGGGCCTGGCCTCGAACAGTTCGCCCTGCGTGACCGGCGTGACGTGCCTTAATTACCTGACCAACACGCGTTGGCCGGAACAAATGGCCTACACGGCTAGTATCCCCGGCGGCGGCAGCCAGGAAGGCACCGCCTACGGTTTGTCGCACCGCGAGCTGTTCACGTTGTATCGCGTGTGGCACGACGCGATGGGTGGCGACCTCGCCAATGCCAATGCACACCTGACCGACAGCATCCAATGGTGGATTCATGCCACCGTGCCAACGCTCGACCGCGTCGCCGCGATCGGTGATCAGGCGCGCGTGTCCGAGCCGGTGATCTACGACTACCACCGGCACCTGATGCTCGAAGCCCGCTATCTGACGAACAATGCGACGGCGCGCGAAAACGCATCGTGGTGGCTGCATTCGATTTCCGACCAGGACATGCAAAGCAGCTTCAACTATCGGCACAACCTGCTGCCGGCAGGTGATGCCGGTGCACCGCCCGCGTCGTTGACTTATTACGCATCGGGAACGGGGCAGCTGTTTTCGCGCACCGGTTGGGACACCAAGGCGATGTGGCTGAACTTCAGCGCCGGGCCGTATGTGCAAAGTCATGCGCACCAGGATCAGGGCGCATTCACGCTGTTCGAGGACGACTGGCTCGCGGTAACCGAGAACATCTGGACGCACAGCGGCATCCAGCAGGGCACCGACACCAACAATGTCGTGCGCTTCGAAAAGTCCGGGGTTATCGTGCCGCAGCGCGAAGGCACGACATCGACGATGACCGTGACGCCGGGCGCGGGCGGCGCGGTGCATGCGGTGGCGAATCTCACGCCCGCTTACAACGGCAGCGCTGCGCTGACTTCGTGGCAGCGCACGATCGATTTCGGCGGACACAAGCTGACGGTCAGCGATGCATTCGCGCTCGGCAGCGGAACCACGGCGACGTTTCAGGTCAATACGCCGGTGCAACCTGTCATCAGTGGCAAGACCGCGCGGGCCGGCCCTATGCTGATCCGCGTACTCGCGCCGGCGAACGCCACCCTAAGCGCACTCGACTGGACCACGCAAAGCGATGCGAACGAAACCTACTATTCCGGCTGGCGCCTGGATGTCGACGGCGGCACCAGCGGATACGTCGTGGAGATGAGCGTCGACACGATCTTCGCGAACGGTTTTGATTGAGCGAGCCGCGTCCGCCGCTCAAGCGACGTGCGGCTTGCGGGCGACGCCGCGCCGCCCGATCCTTTCGTACATCGGATACATCGTGGTTTCATTGCGGCGACGGTATTCGGCCATGCCCGCGACGACGTAACCGGCAGCAGCGGCAATGCCGTTTCCGGTTTGCACGGCGCGCTCGAGATCCTCGAAACGGCGCAGCGCGCGCCGCGCCAGCCCCAACATGACCAGACGTGATTGCCAGAACAGGCGGCGCTGGATCGGATCGCCGGACAGCGCATGCGCAATGACCGGATACAACTGCAAGGCCTCGGTGTGGCGCAGGCGGTGCAGGCGTTCGGCGCAATCACGCACGGCGAACTCGGCGATCGCCGGGTCGCGCGCCAAGCTGCCGGACATCGCGGCAAAGCGCGCATCCAGTTCATCGTGTTCGGCAACCAGGCCCGGCACAAGCGTGGCGTCGTATTGCACCGGCAAATTCCATGATGGCGGAATCCCGGGCGCATCGATTTCCTTCACCGCCTGCCGCAGCGCTGTGAATTTGAACATGATCCGCTCCACGCAAAATGCGACGTGTTCAGGGTAGCCATACTGCGGCGCGGCGTGCGTGATTAAGCGCACAATCCAAAATCACGCCCACCGCGAAACTGACAGACGGACGTGTTTGCAAGCCGGGCGGAAAGTGCGGCAACGAAAAACAAACGGCCCCAAAAAGGGGCCGTTTGTTTTTCTGGCTGGGAGACTAGGATTCGAACGCAGTCTGCAACTTTCTGTTTTGGATATGGTTAGCTATCTCGACATCCACGAATACCCCACTTTTTACCCCAGCGACTGCAATCAGGGCTGTGCAGAGTCCGCAATGCGCAGCAAATCGCGCTAAGCAGCACGAGACAACCGTCAACATGTCGGCTCAGCCCTGCAGATTACGGGAGTGCTCGATGCGACCCTGTAACCAAAGATCGATTTCTTCCTCAATCCAGCCGACAGCTCGTTCACATAGTGGGACCTGCTTCGGAAATTCTCCAAAGTCGATCAGCCGGTATATCTGGCTGCGGCTCAAGGCGGTCTTTCGGATCCCCTCGGGCAGGCGCAGCATCCGCACCGGCGGGAACGTCTGTATCTCGTTTTGCGAATTCATTCTCAGTTGGCTCCTGGAGTCCGCGGCCATAATTCGGGTGCCGCGGTGCGTTGTGGTCTAGTTGGTCTATACGAGGACAAATTTTCGATGCCCGACTTCACCCGTGCAGGGGCTCCAGCGTCATCGTCAGCGCTTGGAACAGCCCTGCTTCGTACAAGGCGCGGCGCAGGAGGTGCGCGTGGCTGTCGCCATGCAGCTCGTCGCCGGTGCCGCAAACGCACCAGGCGTTGCGCGAGGGCGACCATTGGATGAAGTCCGCGGCTTCATGGATCGTGTCGCCATAACCGATGCAAAGATCGACCCGATCGATCCGGATCGGCACATAGATGAGGGTTAAAGGGCGCGAAGTGATGAAGTCGCGCCGAGCGCACTGAACGAGCAAGCGCGGGCATGGAATCGGCCGTCCTTCGATCTCGACCAGCGCCGCGCCTTGTTCGACAACGCATTGCGCGAGAACGCCGGCGCACGACCGGTAATACCGCGCAATCCGTGCCAACACGGCGCTCAGGTGATCGACGGCGCATTTGTTTTCATGATCGGCCCGCGCTATCGCCGCGAGGGACTGGCCAAGTACGGTATCCAGGGGCGAATAGGTTGTCGGTTGTGCCATAGCGGAAATTCGAGGGATCGGAGCGATGTTGGGATTCGACTTGGATTTGCTCAATGCGGTCATAGCCTGTGGCAGCGTGGACGATCTACGCGCCGCTGCGGAGCGCTTCTGCGATCTCTACGGATTTTCGATTTGGATCTATGGCCTGGCCGGCCCGGACGTCGCCCTGACGAATTACCCGCCCGGCGTGGTCGAACGCTACAAGCAGCAACGCTGGCATCGCGGCTACGATCCGCTGATCAACGCCGTCGGCCGTGTGCGCCGCGCACTGGCTTGGGATCTGCATCGCCCGCAGCCGTTCGATAAGCGCATGGACCGGATGGAAAGGTCTGTCATGGGCCAGCGCTGGGACGTGGGCGCCCGTTCGGGCGTGACCGCGCCGATCTTCGACCGCAGCGGCGCATTCGATTATGCGATCGTGTCCTTCTCGCGCGATCAGCCGATGTCGACCATCGAGCAGCGCCGGGTGGAACCGTACACGCAACTGTTCGCCGCGTACCTGCACAGTGTGGCGCCGTCGATTCTGATGCCGGAATGCAACGCCACAACCGAGGTTCCAAAACTCTCCCCGCGCGAGCGCGACTGCCTGAGCTGGGCCGCAAAGGGCAAGTCCAGTTGGGAGATCGGTCAACTGCTCTCGATCAGCGTCGCCACGGTCAACTTCCACTTGGCTAACGCCGCAACCAAACTCGACGCACGCGGCCGTACGCTCGCGATCGCCAAGGCGATGCGCCTCGGACTGATCAGCCCTGTATAAGCGGAACTCAGCGGCGCTTGGCGGTGCGCTTGGTTTCGACGTCTCGCAGCTTGTCGAGATCGATCTTGTTGGCCTTTTCCCAGCCGCGAATGTAATCGGTGCAGATAACATCGAGCAGGTCGAAAAACTGCATGCCCTTGAATCCCGCGATGAGCTTGATGCGCGCGCGGGTCGTCTGCCCCATGAGCGCGTACACCTTCTGCAATTTCCTGCGGCTGCGTGTTGCGGGGTGTTCCACGGCCCTGTCTCCCGGGAATCAAGCGAACCATGCGACGCGCAAATCTCCAGCGTCGCCCTGACGCTGCTTTGTATCCCGATGGACGGCAATAGGCAAGAGGCAATCATGATGTACGGTTGGTCTTGTTGGTCGAATTGAGCCGGCGCAGTTCCAAAGCAAGTTCCTCGCGCAGGCGGCGCAACTGCCGCGGTAGTTCGCGCACGATGGCGCGGCCATAGCGATGCTCCATGCCCCGCGCCGTCAAGGTCGGGTTGGGAAAATGGGCAATTAGGGTTTCCAGTGCGGCAATACGGGTGGCGCGGCGATAGGTGGGCATGCGAGTCCATCGACGGTTCGTTGCGATGCGCCAATTCTCCCCGGAGCACTGGCCGCTTGTGTACCTAGCCAATCTGCTAGGGTCGCGGGTTCGCTGTGTCACTCCGATCTCAATATGCACGGCTGCCGACACACCATTCATGCCGGCGCGCCAGACGAATCGGGCGCCGATTTCCGCGCCGCAGGCTTTGCGAACGCCGCCTGACTGCGCAGATAGCGGTTGAAGCCGATATCGCGGGCCAGGAAATTTTCGATGAGCGGGATGATCGTGTCGGATTCGGATGGAACCTGCTTCGGCTGCAAGCCCTGCTGCTCGCTGTAGTAGGCGATATACGCGCGCAGTCTCACTTCCAGCGGCGCGGACAGATTCAGGACCTTGCGCACAAAGGCATGTTTGACCGGGATCGCCGGCAATGCGTTGGATCGGGACATGGATTCAGCCTCGGTACGGTGGCAGTTCGATGTCCTTCGTCACGAACACGGCCACGCGCTGGCCGGGCCGGATGACGAGGGTGGGCTGCACCTGCAAATCCTTCTGCACGATGACTTGCCCCGCGCTGTTGATGTTCTGCGCGGCGCCTGTCGCCGCGAGCTGACCCAATGACGGATTGGCGGCGCTCAAGCCGCCGCCGTAGGACTGCTGTGCGGCAGCGCCGAGCAGGGAACCGAGCACGACGCCCTGCGCTAGCTTCCACCAGTGGTTGTCCACGCGATCGTGGACGCCGGAAAAACCGGACAGGTCCGTTCCCGGCATGCCTTCGAGGCTGACGCTGCTGCCGTTCGGAAAGCGGATGCGAGTCCAGACGAACAGCACACGTGCTTGCCCATAGGTGACGCGGCTGTCGTACTCGCCGATCAGGGTGGAGCCTTGCGGTATTAGCACGTGTGCGCCGCTGACGGTGTCGTAGACAGTTTGCGTTACCTGCGCCGTAATCATGCCGGGCAGATCGCTGTCGATGCCGGTCAGCAGCACGGCGGGAATGATCGTGCCCGCGCCGACAGTCACCGTATCGGCCGGTGTCAGCAGCGCCTGGTCCAGATACGGATCGGCAACACGCTGCTTCGTCGCGAACGCTTTCTTGTCATCCTGCCGGTTGTCCGCATCGCGCGTAGAAGGCTTTGTAGTGTCGTTCGGCATCGCCGACGCGCTTGTCGCTGTGCGTCCTAACGCTGTAACAGTCGCCGCCGTGCTGGTGTCACCGAACTGCGGCTTGGCGTCACGCGCGGCCGCACGGCGCTTCAATCGCGCGAGTGTCATATCCTCCAGCGCCTTGGCGACCGGATCTTGCACTTCGCCCGTGCGTGCCGCCGCTTCGTTGCGCATGTCGATCTGCGCCGCACCAAACTCGCCCGCGATTGGCGCGCCGAGTTTCGGGACATCGCGGCGCTCACGCGCTGCAGCGGCATAGTCGTCCGGCAAATCGTTCAGGGCATCCGAGGGCAGCACGGATGACGTGTTGGCCCTGTCCTGCGCCGGCTTGGCAACGGGCTGACGCAAGGCGGCCGCCAGCGCAAAGACGATCAAGATGGCAAAGCCGGCCACGACGACCATGATCGCCGCGCGATTTAAGCGCTTGACGCGAGGATCGGGCGCGCGTAGGTCGATGGGTGGTGCGCTCTCGGGCGGCACATAGCCGCTCTCGTTCGTGCTCATGGCGGCAGACCCAGGTGTGCGCCGTACAGCGTTCGATCTCGACCTGCCGGTCGCCGACTCGAAGCTGGGCATCGGCAAACAGCCGGTCGACGATGTACAGGCGGTTTTTGATCCGGTAATTGACCAGCAGCGGCTTGCCGTCTTCCATCACGAACAGGGCCGGCGCATCGCTCGTCGTCATGCCAGAGGGCATTTCCAGATACACCTTCGTGCCATCGTCGAAAACCTGGGACGGTTTCCACGGCACATCCCGCCCGCGAATCTTGTAGCGGAAGTTCAGGTGCTCCGGCGATACCGCAAGCGTTTCGGTACTTTGCGCCGTCGCCAGCGCATCGGAGCGCTGCTTCGCGACGACCTCCAGCTCCTCGTCGGGATAGAACCACCGTACGGCCGGCATGTACCAATCGGGTTTCGCGCGCAAGTCGAGTTCGTATACGCGCTTGGTCGTGGGCACGATCAGGTTCGTCTCGATGCCCTCATCCCTCGGCTTGATCACGATGTGCGTGCGCGCCGTTACCCCGCTGCCGCTAGTGAACTGCGCCTTGATCCAGCCTTCGGTGTCGCCGGCGACCGGATTGGCAGTGAGAGTTTCGCCGGGTTCGAGCTCGATGTCGGTCAGCCGGTCGAGTCCGGCGTAGACGAGATAGATGGCTCCGTCGCGATAGCCGTAAACGGTCGCACTGCCGGCGCTGTGCGCGTTCGTCGGATGTACGGTCGCCCGTCCCACATACTCGGCCACGCGCGCGCGCTGCTTGGTATCGAAAACATCCTGCCGCTCCTCGTATGTCCGGTCGGCGGCGATCTCGCGAAGGGATTTCGCATGCGAAACGGGCGCGAGGTCCGCCGGCAGCCACGATACCGACCACGGCGGCGGCGCATCTTTTGCCAACGGCGCGGGTGCGGCGAGCGAAATCGGCGGCGGGGGGATGAACCCCACGGGCGGGAAAGGCGGGCACACGGCGCCAAATGGCAGGCCCCATGGGGGGGTTTTGGGGGGCTTG
>OEIU01002111.1_pt1 | contig 11099 bp, 7 predicted proteins | sample 1539221 | NCBI WGS metagenome assembly OEIU01 (sample SAMN03792071, study PRJEB22550) | activated sludge metagenome | feature: wastewater treatment plant; material: activated sludge; isolation source: Wastewater treatment plant of a petroleum refinery complex | place: Argentina: Zarate | collected... | reverse complement strand
CTTCATGCGCGGGTCCTGAAGGGTGTGTGCCAACCGAGGGATGCGAGCGTGGTGGTGGACGGCGCGTATTCGCAACCGATCCAGCGGTCCCAGCCGAGCTGCTCCAGCGTGCGGAAGAAATAGGAAAGGTCCAGCTCGCCCACGCCGGGTTCGTTGCGGCCGGGCGTGTTGCCGATCTGCATGTGGCCGATGTACGGATACACCTGGCGCAGGCGCTCGGTCAGCGCGCCTTCCTGCATCTGCACATGGTAGGTATCGAAGCAGAGCTTGATGTTGGGCCTGCCCAGCTCGTCGATGATCGCCGTGCCTTCGTCCAGGCGCGAGTACAGGTACGCCGGGAACCGTGCGTTGCACACGGGCTCGATGATGATGACGATGCCCTCCCGCGCGGCGAGGTCGGCAGCGTGCGCGAGATTCTCCTTGAACGTCGCCAGGCACTCGGCGCGGTCGTGGTGCGGCTCCAGGTTGCCGGCGAGCACGTGGACCATCGGCTTGCCGACGTCGGTCGCGTAGCCGATCGCGGTTTCCACGCTGCGGCGGCACTCGTCCTTCTTCTCCGGCAGCGCGGCGATGCCGCGCGAGCCGCCTTCCCAATCCACCGGCGCCAGGATCTGCACCAGCGTGAGGCCTTCGTCGCGGAGCATGGCGCTCAGCCTGGGGGCGGGGTACTCGTAGGGAAACGCGACCTCCACGCCCCGGAACCCGGCCCGGGCCGCGGCCGCATAGCGGTCCCACATCGGCAGTTCGGTGAACAGCCAGCGCAAATTGGGGTCGAACCTGAGCATGTCTCCGTGCTCCTTGGCAGATCTTCTCGTCGGCCGTGGGTGAGGCAGCACTCTAGGGGAGGTCGAGTTCCAAGCACAATTGAGAAGTACTCAATGCATTGTTGAGGTTCTCTGATGAATGGGCGTGAGATGCTCGTGCACCGCCTGCGCGATCGTCGGTACGCACGGCATCGTAGCCCGCTCGAGCGCCCAGGACGACGCGGCCGGCGTATCGGGCCGCTCGCGTATCCTCATGCCATGGACACCGCAAGCCTCGCGAATCTGGTCGAGACGTCGCGCGTGGTCGGCAGCAGCCGCAGCCGGATAGCGAAGATCGATGCGCTGGCCGCGTTCCTGCGTACGCTGGCCGCCGACGAGATCGGGATCGCCGTCGCCTGGCTGACCGGCGAGCTGCCGCAGGGGAAGATCGGTATCGGCTATCGCAGCCTGACGGCTGCCGCCGACGTCCCGGCCGCTGCGTTCGCAACGCTGTCGCTGCAGGAGGTCGATGCGTTCTTCGTCCGGGTCGCCGGTCAGCGGGGCGCCGGATCGAGTGCGCAGCGCACCGGCATCCTGCGCGAGCTGTTCGCCCGGGCGACCGGACCGGAGCAGGACTTCCTGCTGCGGCTGATCGTCGGCGAGCTGCGCCAGGGTGCACTCGCCGGCATCATGGTCGATGCGATCGCGGCGGCCTCGGCATTGCCGGTTGCCGCGGTGCGGCGCGCGGCGATGCTGACCGGCGGGCTCGGGCCGCTCGCGCAGGCCGCGCTGACGCGCGGCGCGGCCGGTCTGGAATCGTTCAGCCTGCAGCTCTTCGCGCCGGTCCTGCCGATGCTCGCGCAGACGGCGGCCGACGTCGCCGAGGCGCTCGTCGCCTTCGGCGCCGACGCGGACTTCGAGTGGAAGATGGACGGCGCGCGGATCCAGGTCCACAAGCGCGGCGCCGACGTGCGGATCTATACCCGCGCCCTCAATGAAGTCGGCGCGGCCGTGCCCGAGGTCGTCGCCCGCGTGCGCGCACTGCCGGCCGACGAGCTGATCCTCGACGGCGAAGCGATCGCGTTCACCGAGGCCGGCCGGCCGCACGCCTTCCAGGTCACGATGCGGCGCTTCGGCCGGCGGCTCGATGTCGAGCGGATGATGGCCGAGCTGCCGATCCGCGCCTTCTTCTTCGACTGCCTGCTGCTGGACGGCCGGCCCCTGATCGACCTGCCGCTGCGCGACCGGCTGCTCGCGCTCGGCCGGGCCGTTCCGGACGAGCTGCGTTTTCCGCAGTGCGTGACCGGCGATGCCGACGCGGCGCAGCGGTTCTACGACGAGGCGATCGCGGCCGGACACGAGGGGCTCATGGCCAAGTCGCTCGCCTCGGTCTACGAAGCAGGCAGCCGCGGCGCGAGCTGGTTCAAGATCAAGCGCGCGCATACGCTGGATCTCGTCGTGCTCGCCGCCGAATGGGGCAATGGCCGGCGCATCGGCAAGCTGTCGAACCTGCACCTCGGCGCGCTCGACCCCGCCACCGGCCGCTACGTGATGCTCGGCAAGACGTTCAAGGGCCTGACCGACGCGATGCTCGACTGGCAGACGCAGGCGCTGCTCGAACGCGAGACGCATCGCGATCGAAACACCGTCCATGTCCGCCCCGAGCTGGTCGTCGAGATCGCCTTCAGCGATCTGCAGGCGAGCTCCCGCTACCCGGGTGGCCTCGCGCTGCGGCTGGCCCGCGTCAAGCGCTACCGCGACGACAAGTCGGCGGCCGACGCCGACACGCTGGACACCGTGCGGCGGATCGCCGCGGCACAAGGCTGAACGGCTCGCAGCACCGGACGCGGCCACGTCCGCGCGCTCTGCGAGCGCCGAGCTCGCGGTCCGCGGAATGAGTCCACGCTCGTCAGCGAGTCGGTGCGCCGACCTCACCGAGCAACGTGCGTCAGCCCCTGGCTATCCTGCTCGGTCATGGCCAGGCGTTCCCCCAGCCCCTGCCGGTATGTTCTCCCGGCACCGGTGCCGCTCACGTATGCGCTCGGTGTTTCGCCAGCTTGCGGCGACGGGCCACCGCGCCGGCGATGCCGGTCATGCCGGCCAGCATCATCGCGTGCGTCGTGGGTTCCGGCACCGGGATGACGTACTGCACGGCGTCGATCTCGACGAAGGCCACGTGCGCATCGAAAGTCCAGTCGATCTCGAAGCTGCTCGCCGAGGTCGGCAGATCCACGCCGCTCAGATTCCAGTTGTACGTGTGGACGTTCATCGAAAAGTCCTCGAAGCCTGGAATGACGGGCGCCGGGGAGATCGTTTCCGTATCGAACGCGTAGCTCTGGCTGTTCAGGCTCAGCCTGGGTGCCTCGGTGAATGTGAGGCCCCCGAACAGGATCGACAACCGGATGCTGGACACGTCGGGTTCCAGCGTGGCAGCGAGCAGGAACTCGGCATCGGCGGCGCCGGTGTAGTAGAAGCCGTTGGGGCCGTAGAGGCCGCCATACAGCTTGCCGGTATTGTCGATGTGCAACGCAGCGGGGAACTCTGAGCTGGAAGGGCCGAGATAGCCGACGCCGGTGCCCGGGGAGTAGCCGGGATGATCTGCCGGGAACCAGCTATCCCAGGAGGTCGTGACGGATTGCGCGTGTGCGCTGACGGCCATCGAGAGCCCGAGCACGACACCGGCCAGAAGAGTCTTGATCTGCATGTCGAAATGCCTCTGAAGAGGATGGGTGGTAGGGAAAGTCCTGCTGTCGTGCCGTCGGCGGCGAACCGAAAGCGATGGGTCCGTGCGGCCCCGAGCTCCTTGGCGGCGAAGGCGGGGCAGGGGCTGGACAGGCGTCCGCAAGCCGCCGGAATCGGCGCAGGCAACGCGTGCTGGCTGGTCGGGAGTGCCGGCCTGGCGGGCAGGATCGCCGGCCCGATCGGTGGCCATCAAGTCAAGCTGGAACAGCCTGTGGCGCGTGCTTCCGACGAGCGGCGGGAAGATCTGGTGCGAATGATATTCGTTCTCAATCGGTGGATCAATCCTCGGAATGCGCGCCTGGCGAGCGGCTACCGTGTCGGCCAGCTAGAGGGCGGCCCGGCCGACACGTCGCCGGTCGATCTCGCGCTTGCCTCGTGCGTGGTCCGGGTGCACGCGCGTGCAGACCCGGTTCGTCGCACGTTTCTTCGCGGACGCTGCGACAATCGGGCCCTCGTCACCGCCCGGAGCCATCCCCGATGAATCGCCCGCTGCTGTTCTCGCCGCTGACCCTGCGCGGCCTCACGCTGAAGAACCGCATCGTGGTCGCGCCGATGCACCAGTACTCGGCGGTCAAGGGGTTCCCGACCGACTGGCATCTGATGAACGCGGGCCGTTATGCGGCCGGTGGCGCCGGTCTGGTGATCCTGGAGTCGACCAAGGTCGAGCGCCGCGGATGCGGGACGGTGGGCGATCTGGGCATCTGGGACGACGCGTTCATCGAGCCGCTGCGGCGGCTGTCCGACTTCATCCATGCCTGCGGCGCCGCCTCGGGCATCCAGCTCGGTCATTCGGGCCGCAAGTCGCGCACCGGCCGGCCGTGGGAACGCAGCCGGCCGCTGACGCCGGCCGACGGCATCGACGACTGGGACGGGTGGGAGCTGGTCGCGCCCAGCGCGCTGCCCGCCGATGCCGGTTCGCCGGTGCCGCGTGCGCTCGACACGGACGAAGCGGCGGAAGTGGCCCGTGCCTGGGGCCGCGCCGCGGCGCGGGCCGACGCCGCCGGCTTCGACATCATCGAGATCCACGGCGCTCATGGCTTCCTGATCCACGAGTTCCTGTCGCCGCAGGCCAACCAGCGCACCGACCGCTATGGCGGCAGCGCCGCGAACCGGATGCGGTTCGCGCTGGAGGTCGCCGAGCATGCGCGGGCGGCATGGCCGGCGCACAAGCCGCTGTTCATGCGGCTGTCGGTCGACGACGACGCCGGCTGGGCGCCGGCCGACAGCGTGGTGCTGTCGCGGCAACTGAAGGAACGCGGTGTCGACGTCATCGACTGCAGTGCCGGCGGGATTCTCGCCCGACCGGTGTCCAGTGCGCCGATCGGCTACGGCTACCAGGTGCCGTTCGCGCGCGCGATCAAACGTGAGGCCGGCGTGGCCAGCATGGCGGTCGGTCTGATCGTCCATCACGATCAGGCCGAGCGGATCCTGCGCGACGGGGATGCCGATCTGATCGCGCTGGGCCGCGAGATGCTCTACAACCCGAACTGGGCGATGGACGCGGCACAGAAGATGGGGGTCGATCCGGGCTTCGACATGCTGCCGGCGCCGTATGCCTGGTGGCTCGGCAAGCGGGCGGCGGCGATGCCGGACCTGCGGCCGTCGACGTTCGGCGATCCGCAAGGAACTCCGGCCGGGTCGACGGAGAAGCCCGGAAACTAGTGTCAACACGCCCTGATGAAGCTGCGCCAGCTCGAGTACTTCAAGCAGATCGCCGAGCTCGGCAGCATGACGCGCGCGGCCAGCGTGCTGCGCGTCGCGCAGCCGTCGCTGACGCGGCGGATCCAGCAGCTCGGGGAGGATCTCGGGGTGCTGGTGTTCTTCCGGTCCGACAAGGGCGTGTTGCTGACGCCGGCCGGGCAGGCGCTGCTGGAGCGTGCCAACGCGGTGCTCGATCAGGTCCGCCGGATCGGCGACGACATCGGCAAGTATGCGCACGAGCCCAAGGGCGAGCTGAGCTTCGGGCTGCCGCCGTCGCTGTTCGACATCGTCACCAGTCCGCTGATCGCCGAGTACGCGCTGCAGTATCCGCAGGTGCGGCTGCGGGTCACCGAGGGGCTGAGCGCCGAGCTGCACGAGCTGGTGCTGACCGGCCGGCTCGATGCCGCGCTGGTGTCCGATGTCGAGCCGCTGCAGCTTCTGGCCAGCCGCGCGATGCTGAGCGAGCAGTTGTACCTGGTCGGCCCGGTGCAGGCCCAGCTCGACATCGAGCGCCCGGTGCCGATCGAGACGGTGCTGAGCCGGGCGATGCTGCTGACCTCGCATCCGAACGCGATGCGCACCTTGGTGGACCGGCGGCTCGCTGCCCGGGGCGAACGCCTGCAGCCGGCGCTCGAGACGAACTCGGCGCGGCTGTTGTGCGAGCTGGTCACGCGCGGCGTCGGCTTCACCGTGCTGCCCTACAGCGCGATCCACACGCTGCACCGCAGCGGCCGACTGAGCGCCGCGCCGATCGACGATCTGCAGGTCCGCTGGACATTGGTCAATGCGAAGGACCGCAGCCTGCCGCTGGCCGGTCACAAGCTGCGCGAGCGGCTGACCGAATTGCTGCGCCGCCACAGCGGCGCCGGCTGGTGGCGCGGGGTGCGCTGGCTGGATTGAGCGGATGCGGCGGTGCGGCCGGCGCGGTCGGTGCATCCGGGCTCTTGCAGGTCGCACACACCGCGGTGGCTGGATAGAGGCCGCGCCAGACGGGCGCAGGACCGTGTGTCAGAACTCGGACCCGGGGCCATGTCGTCCGGGCATCGGTCACATGCCTGTCGGGCATTGGCCGCCCCGTCGGCCGCGCACCAGAATCGACTCCGTCCCGCACCGCGGTACCCGAGGATCAGGATGGAGCACTATCAGGTCGGCGTCGACATCGGCGGCACCTTCACCGACTGCGTCGTCATCACCAGCGGCGGCGAGCTGGTCGCCGCGAAATCCCCGTCGACGCCGCCGGCCTTCGCGAACGGCATGCTGGACGCGATGGGGCTGGTCGCCGAGCGGCTGGGCCTCGGCTTCGAGGCGTTCTGCGGCCGCATCAGCCTGCTGACCCATGGCACGACGGTCGGCACCAATGCGCTGATCCAGCGCCGCGGCGCCCGGGTGGGACTGATCACGACCCGCGGCCACGAGGACATCATCCACATCATGCGGGGCTCGCGCGGCATCGATTCGCGCAACCTCAATCAGCTCGTGCACTTCCCGGAGAGCCAGAAGCCGGTGCCGATCGTGCCGAAGCGCTACATCCGCGGCGTGTCGGAGCGCATCGACTGTCACGGCAACGTCGTGGTCGAGCTGAACGAGGACGAGGTGCGCGCCGCGATCGACGAGCTGCAGGCGCTCGGCGTCGAGGCGTTCGCGGTGTGCCTGCTGTGGTCGTTCAAGCATCCGGCGCACGAGCTGCGCATCGCCGAGCTGATCCGCGAGCGCGCGCCCGCGCTGTTCGTGAGCTGCTCGGTCGAGCTGGCGCCGAAGTGGGGCGAGTACGAACGGCTGACCGCGACCGCGCTGAACGCCTACATCGGGCCGGTGACGTCGAACTACCTGCGCCAGCTCGATGCGCGGCTGAAGTCCGCCGGCTATCGCCATCCGCTGCAGATCACGTCGTGCGGCGGCGGCTCGATCTCGGTGGATCGCGCGATCCAGGCGCCGCTGCTGACCCTGGATTCCGGGCCGGTGTCGGGCGTGACCGCCTCGCAGTTCCTCGGCCAGTTGATCGGCTGCGAGAACATCATCACCACCGACATGGGCGGCACCTCGTTCGACGTCGGCATCATCCACCAGGGCCGGCCGGCCTACAACTCGATCGCCAACGTCGCGCAGTACGAGTACTTCATCCCGAAGGTCGACATCCAGGCGATCGGCTCGGGCGGCGGATCGCTGGCCCGCGTCGATCCGCTGACCCGCACCTTGCGGGTCGGGCCCGAATCGGCCGGCGCCGACCCCGGCCCCGCCTGCTACGGCAAGGGCAACACGACGCCGACGGTCACCGATGCCGACATCGTGCTGGGCTACATCGACCCGGACAACTTCCTCGGCGGGCGGATCAGGCTGGATCGCGCCCGGTCACTCGAGGCGGTCGAACGGGTCGCCGGCGAGATCGGGCTGAGCGTCATGGAGACCGCCGCCGGCATCGCGAAGATCGCCGAATTCAAGATGGCCGACATCATCCGCAAGACGACGGTCGAGAAGGGTTTCGATCCGCGCGACTTCACCGTCTTCGCGTTCGGCGGCGCCGGCCCGGTGCATGCGGGAGTGTTCTCGCGCGAGCTGGGCGTGCAGCGGGTGCTGATCCCGCTGAACCGCATCGCGTCGACCTGGTGCGCGTTCGGCGCCGCGACCGCCGACATCCTGCACGTGCACGAGCAGGTCGACATCCGCAGCGCGCCGTTCGAGGCGGCGCAGGTCAATGCGCTGCTGCAGCAGCTCGCGCAGCGCGCCCGCGCGCAGATGAAGAGGGACGGAGTCGATCTCGCCGGCGTCAAGCTCGCATTCTCGATCGACATGCGGCATCGCGGCCAGATCAACGAGGTCGAGGTCGAGCTGGCGACGACGGACGCGAACACCCGTCTGCGGCTGGACAAGGCCGGCCTGGAGGCGATCGATCAGAACTTCTACCGGCGCTACGAGGCGATCTACGGCAAGGGTTCGTCGTATGCCGACGCGCGGCTGGAGATGGTCACCTTCCGCGTGCGCGCGCGCAGCGCGACGCAGGCGCTGAAGCTGAAGCGCAGCGGCCGCAAGCGCACGGCCAGCCCGGAAGGTGCGCTGACCGGCCACCGCCCGGTGTACTGGAGCGACCTGGCGAAGGCGGTGCGCACCCCGATCTACGACGGCGCGCGACTCTCGCACGGCGTGCAGGTGGACGGCCCGGCGGTGGTCGAGACCACCGACACCAACATCGTCGTGCAGCCGAAGCAGCGGCTGCGCGTCGATGCGCTCGGCAACTTCGAACTCCACTTCCAGAGCTGAACCATGGCCCATGCCGTTCACTCCCGGCGCGCCGGCACCTTCGACGCGATCAAGGGCGGCTACATCCCGCCGGACAAGCTGCGGGTGTCGCCGCGGCTGAAGCTGCACCGCCAGGCCAGCCGCAAGATCGACCCGGTGACCTACGAGGTCGTGCGCCACAGCCTGTGGAACATCAACGAGGAGCACGGCGCGACGATCCAGCGCCTGTCGGGCTCGCCGGTGGCGATGTACGCGCTAGACCTCAATCCGTCGATCCTGACCGAGGAGGGCGAGTTCGTCTTCTTCGGGCCCTACATGCAGTACATGTCGGGGGTCACCGACACGCAGGTCAAGTGGATCCTGGAGAACCGCTCCGACAACCCGGGTATCCGCGACGGCGACATGTTCCTCGCCAACGACCCGTGGGTCGGCGCCGCGCACCAGCAGGACGTGATGCTGATCTGCCCGGTGTTCCATGAAGGCGAGCTGTTCTGCTGGGTCACGAACTGCCTGCACCAGTACGACATCGGCGGCATCACGCCCTCGAGCTTCTGCATGTCGGCCGAGAACGCCTACGAGGAGGGCCTGCTGGTGCCGCCGGTGAAGATCGTCGAGAACGGCGAGATCCGGCGCGACATCGAGGAGCTGTACCTGCGCGCATCGCGCAAGCCGGAATCGGTCGCGCTGGATTTCCGGGCGCAGCTCGCCGGCAACAACACCGCGAAGGGCCGTGTCGAGGCGCTGCTGCGGCGCTACGGCGCCGACGTCGTGAAGGCGGTGATGCGCAAGATCCTCGACGACGGCGAGCGCGCGTTCTTCGACAAGATGGACCGGCTGCCCGACGGCACCTGGCGCGACCGCACCTACATCGAATGCTGCCGGCCCGGCGACCGGCGCTCGCACCGCGTGATGCTGAGCCTGCAGAAGAAGGGGCACGAGCTGATCTTCCGCAACGAGGGCACCGCCGGCCAGGACGGTGCGATGAACGCCACCTATTCCGGCTGGCGCGGCTCGATCATGGTCGCGCTGAATCAGCTCCTGTGCTGGGACCAGTACTTCGCGATCGGCGGGGCGCTGCGGCACGTACGCTTCGAGGCGACGCCGGGCACGATGAACTGCGCGAACTTCCCGGCATCGGTGTCGACGGCGCCGGTGCAGGCGATGGAGATCTCGCTCTATCCGACCTACAACGTGCTGGGCAAGATGATCTTCGGCGACCCGCAGATGCGCCGCGACATCATGTGCATCGGCGGCACCAGCCAGTGGCCGGCGACGATCTTCCGCGGCACCGATCAATGGGGCGACCCCTTCGGCTATCTGCTGGTCGATCCGATCGGCGGCGCGATCGGCGCGTTCGCGAACGCCGACGGCATCTCGACCGGCGGCCAGTCGCGCACGCCGATCTGCAAGCTGCCCAACATCGAGCATACCGAGCAGACGTTCCCGCTGCTGTTCCTGTACCGCAAGGAGGTGGTCGATTCGGGCGGCGCCGGCCAGTTCCGCGGCGGCCTGTCGGCCGAGTCCTGCTTCATCCCGCACGGCACGGCGTCGATCACGCACGACACGCTGTCCTCGGGCAACGCGATTCCGACATCGACCGGCATGATGGGCGGCTACCCGGCCGCAGTGAACGTCTACAAGTTCATGCGCGAGTCCGGCATCGGCGCGATGATGCATGACAGCCGGATGCCGACCGACATCGCGCAGGTCGGCGGGCGCGAGGAGGTGCTGGGGCTGCGCCAGCAGGATTTCCAGCAGAACGCCAGCGACGTCTATTCGGTGATCTGGACCGGCGGCGGCGGCTTCGGCGATCCGCTCGAGCGCGACCCGGAGAAGGTGCGGATGGACGTCGTCGAGAACATGGCGGTGTCGCGCGAGTCGGCCGAAACGGTCTACGGCGTGGTGCTGGCCGGCGAGCAGGTCGATGCCGAGCGCACCGCACGGCGGCGCGCGGCGACCCGCGAAGAGCGGCGCGGTCATCCGCGGGCCGCTGCGCTGCCGCTGCGCCCGCTGGGCGGCAAGCTGCTGCGCGAGGTGACGGCCAACCTGGCGGTGCGCAGCGACCCCGCCGCCAGCGGCAAGGCGCGCAAGCGCTGGTGCTGCATCGGCTGCGCGAACGATCTCGGCCCGCTGGGCGGGAACTACAAGGACGCCTGCGCGATGCTGGAGGCGCCGATCACCGCGTCGAACCCGCACGTCGGCGACTACCGGCGCTACATCGACGACGAGCCGGTGTTCCGCCAGTACTTCTGCCCGGCCTGCGGCCGGCTGATCGAGAACGAGATCGCGCGGGTCGGCGATCCGCCGCTGCGCGACATCGAGCTGAGCGCTTGATGCGCTGAGCCCGCTACACAACGGCCGGCGGATCCGGCGATGACGAGGACAAGAGGAGGCCACATCATGGACGACAGATCGATCCCACCGAAACGCGCCGCCGCGCGGCGTCTCGTGCGCGGCCTGCTCGCCGCCTCGGTCGCCGGCTGCGCGCTGCTCGCGGTACCCGGCACCGCGAGCGCCGACGGCGACTACCCGAACCGGCCGGTCCGGGTCGTCGTGCCGTTCCCGGCCGGCACCTCGCCCGACGTCGTCGCGCGCGCCTGGGCCGAGCGGATGGGCGCGGCGCTGGGCCAGCAGTTCGTCATCGACAACCGGCCGGGCGCCGCGACGATCATCGGCACG
>OEIU01002110.1_pt1 | contig 11100 bp, 8 predicted proteins | sample 1539221 | NCBI WGS metagenome assembly OEIU01 (sample SAMN03792071, study PRJEB22550) | activated sludge metagenome | feature: wastewater treatment plant; material: activated sludge; isolation source: Wastewater treatment plant of a petroleum refinery complex | place: Argentina: Zarate | collected... | reverse complement strand
ACGTCCGGCATCAGGGAGGTGCAACGAGATGAAGTAGCGAACCGGGTATTCACGACCGGAAGACGCGCGCGCCGCGCGTGCGAATGCTTTCCAGTTCCGCAGCACCACCGTCCATGGCACAGCCACCAGCACGCACAGCGAAACCGTCCGTGCGAGGCGATCGAACTGTTGCTGGTTGTAGATGCCGCGTGTCGGATCCCATGGGTAGCCGAACAACCATGTGACGATCAAGACACGTTCTGGGGCGGATCGCTTCATGTGTTGCGCTTCGCTCATCGAAACGGGTCACTCGAGGGGGATCCCGTCCTGGCCGGGGGCCACGGTGCCCGGCGAACGTTCCTTCAGGGATCGGTACAGCAGCCGGGTCGTCATGTTGATCGACTCGAGTTGCTCGGAAATGCGCGCCAGCGAGCCTTCGATGCCGCCCCAGGCGACAGGTGTCAGCCGCATGATGTCGTCGATCGGTGCCGTCGCCGTCCGGGCGACGGGTGACGACGGGGCAGGCGCATGATGAGCGGTGTTCTCGGTCAGCATGTCGGCGCCGACCTCGGCGACGTCGGCCGCTGTGATCGTCAGGCTCTCGTTCAGGAATCCCGACAGCAGCAACCGGTCACAGAGCGTGTTGATGCGCCGGGGCACGCCCTCGGTCTGCTGGAAGATGGCCGCGTAGGCGTCGTCCTCGATGATCGGGCGCCTGTTCCAGCCAACGTAGCGCAGCCGGTGCTCGATGTAGCGGCGGACCCCGTCGGCCGCCAGCGGCCCGAGGGGGGAAGATGCAATCACCCGCTGACGCAACTGGGGCATCTCGGGGCTGAGTATGATGCGGCGGAACTCCGGCTGGCCCACCAGGAAGCTCTGCACCAACGGCGCATTGCCGACCTGGAAGTTGGACAACATCCGCAGTTCCTCGACTGCCCGCTGGGTGAGGTTCTGGGCCTCATCCACGATCAGCAACGCCCGCTTCCCCTGTTGATGCAGCGACAGGAGAAACTGCTCCAGGCGGCTGAGGATGTCGGCTTTGTCGTGTCCGGTGGTCGGGATGGCAAACGCCGAGGCGACCAGCCGCAACAGGTCGTCGGCGTCGACCTGCGTGCTGACGATCTGGGCCGCCACCACCGAGCCGTCCGGAACCTGCTCGATCAAGGGGCCCAGCGGGGTCGCCTTGCCCGGACCGACGTCGCCGGTGATCACGATGAAGCCTTCTGCCTGATGCAACCCGTATTCGAGGTAGGCTAGTGCGCGCCGGTGCCCCTTGCTGGCGAAGAAGAACGCCGGGTCGGGGTGCAGGCGGAAGGGCTTGTCGCGCAGTCCGTAGAAAGATTCGTACATGTCAGAACCTGAAGTCGATGCCGGCGATCAACGCGTTTTCGTCATATCCGGCGGTGGCCGAACCACTGCTGCGCTGCTGGGAACGTCGCAGTTCCAGGTATCCGCCGAAGCGCTGGCTCCAGCGCGTGTAGTAGCCGACGGCGGCTGAACTCAGTCGCGACGCCGCGGTCGCTGCATCGTTTCGCCAGGAGGTGTGCGACAGGCGCAGAATCAGCGACGATGTCGGCGACAGGAAGCGGCTGTACGAGGCGACGCCGCCGGTCGTGTCGATCGATGCGCCGGTGGTGAACTGCGGCAGGCCGGCGATCGCCTCCGGGCTGAGCTGGACGGGACTGCGCCGAGACGACAGCAGTGTAATGACGAACGCGTTGCGGGTGCCGACGAGGCCTACGGAGGCATTGACGCCGGTCTCCAAGGCGATCGCGGCATTGGACAGCCCCGTCGAGAACAGTGCACCGGCCGGGTTCAGCAGGCCCTGCCGCATCAGGCCGTCGACCACCGAATTCGATGTCGACCGGCTGCTGCTGCCGAACTGCTGGCTCGGGTCCAGGAACAGCACGCTGGTCTCGAGCGGCGAGACCAGCGTGCGCTGGGCGTTCAGCGCGAACGTCCAGGACTCCGCGCGGTGGCTGAAGCGCAATTGCCCGGTGTTGCCGAAGTACTCCCTCGCCGCGACCGCATGCATCAGCGTCCGTTCGGAAGGGGTCCAGCGGGCGATCAGCCCGGGACCCACACCGCTGTTGCGGCCGCTGCTGTCGACGACGATGTCGACGTGGGAGTACTTCGCGCTGAGGCCGGCGCGGAACTCCGGGCTCTGCGCGAACAAGGCGCTGAGGATCACCGACGACGATCCGTAGTCGAACCCGTTATCGTAGCGGCGCTGACTGGTCTCGGCGGAAGCCTGCCAGCCGATCCGGCCGAAATCGCGGTTGCTGGTTGCAGTTCCGAGAAGAGACTGGTCGGTCGTCTTCAGGCCGGGCAATCCGGTGTCGAAGTAGCCGGCGCGGTAACGGAGTTGGTAGTCCGCGAAGTTGTCGATTCGCCCGAGGAAGTACGGAGCCACCTCGAACTGCTTGTAGCGCACCCGGTTCGCGTCGGGAGTGGTTGCCGGGTCGGCCGAAGTCGCTGCGAACGGCGAGGCGTTCACGTCGGTAACCAGCGCGCGACCGCTCAGCCACAGGCGATCGCTGCCGAGCGAGACATCGCCGAACGCCCGCAGCTCCTGATTGACGGTATCCCGGATCGTGTCGTTCTGGGCGTTGAAGGCCCGCACACCGTACGACACCGTGCCGCGCGCGTCAGGCCGGTTGGCGGTGCCTATCACATAGGGGTTGATCTCGGTGATCGTGTCCGATCGTCTGCTGTCACGCGATTGCAGGGCACCGTTGTCGGTGAACATCGCCCGCGCCCGTACGCCGAAGTCGAGCGACGTGGGCGGGCGGGAGGGATCGACCGGCAACGTGTCGGGCGCCACCATGCTGGAACGCTCCGCGTCCGGCGTGATGCCCGGGGCCCGGGTTTGCGCCCAGGTGGCGCCGGCCAGCAGTACCCCCGATGTCAGGCCGACGCACAGCTTCGCCGACACTCTCGTCCGACCGCTCGGGAGCCAGTCTTCATCAACCGGGGCGTCAGGCTGCCCGATACCCGTACCGGCCGTAGTCATATGCTGCCGCCCTTCCCTCGTCACTTTGCTTGTTCAGAACATAGCCGATGGCCTGGTGGCCGGTGAGCAGGTTACCCGCATCTTCGACCATTCGTCGAGTCGTATTGTTGGCTTCCACGACCATCACGATCTGGCCCATGTGGTGGGATAGAGCCACCGATTCCGTCGTCAGCAGCAGCGGTGACGAATCGAATACGAGGATGTGATCCTTCAGCAGCCGATCGAGGCAGGCCAGCCGCTGCTCCGCGATCGTGCTCGACAGAAGCTCGGTCGCATAGGCGCTGACGGTTCCCTGCGACATCAGCGACAGGCCCGGGATATCCGTCGGATGGACCAGGCCGTCAGGCGCGTCGGTGTCGCCCTGCAGCCAGTCGACCAGGCCAGGGCCGGCGACCAGCCCCAGCCGGCTGAACACACTCGGCCGGGCGACGTCGCCGTCGATCAGCAGCACCTTGAGATCGCGCTCGGCGGCGATGCTGATCGCCAGGTTGATCGCGCAGAACGTCTTGCCTTCGCCGGCGCGTGCACTGGTGACCATGATCCGGCGCGCGTGGGGCACCGGCGCAGCCGAGCGACCGAGAGCGTTGTTCACCAGCGACCGCTTGATCTGCCGGAACTCCTGGGCGATTCGGGTGGTCGCTCCGTTCGGCGTGGCGAAATTGTTGGCTTCCAGGAGCTCGCGTGAGATCTCGAAGGCCGTTCCCAGGCGCAGCGGCGCCGTGGCTTCGCTGTCCGGCGCATCCGCGCGGAGCGGGGTAAGTGGCGATTCGACCGGTGCTGGTGCGATCCGCACCGGTGCCGCCTGACCCCGCGTTTCCCGGGCAGCGGTGACCGCGGACGTCGGAGGCGCCAGCTCGGGATCTGCCGGGCCTTCGGCCTTGAATTTCGCGATGGCGCGCTCGATCAAGCTCATGGTATCTACGCCCTTTGGATCAACTGCCCAGATGCCGCATGACCGAGTAGGCGGCGATGGCGCCGTAGGCGCCGAAGAAGATCACGACGGCGGCACTGAAGGCCGCTGCCCTCAGCCAGCGCGCGCGCACGTCGGCCGAATGGCGGACCCGTGAGACGGTGCCGAGCAGCGTGACTCCCAGCGCGGTGCGCAGTTCCATGGCATTGTTGAACGTGGGCTGCAACGAATGGCGCAGGAAGGCGAGGGCGACGCCCATGGCGATCGAGGCCAGCAGGGCAGCCAACAGCAACAGGGGGCGGTTGGCCGACAGCGACACCGGCGCCACGCGCGGCGGATCGACCGTCCGGAACTGGCCCATGCCCGACGTCGTATCCAGGTTCTCCGATATCTGCGCCGCCTCGCGACGGGCCAGGAGCTGTTCGTAGTTCTTCTTGTTGACTTCGTAATCGCGGTTCAACTGGGCGTAGTTGGCTTCGACCGACGGAATCGTCTTGGCCGCCTCCCGCGCCTCGCGCATACGCCGCTCGGCCTCTGCGACCCGGGCACGCAGGGATGCCACGCTTGCCTCGGCCGTCGCCAGGTTCAGTTTGATGTCCTGATAGACCTTGTTCGGTACGGTGATGTTCTGCGTGCCGGGGACTAGACCCTTTGGGTTCTTAAGCTGCGCTGCGCGTTCCGCCGTCAGTTGTTCCAGCACGCGGACGGCACCGATGACGTCCGGGTGCAGTTCGGTGAACCGTGTGCGCAGTTCGTCGAGGCGCTTGCGGGTGCTGTCGATGCGCAGTTCTAGTTCGCTCGGCGGCTGCGGCACTCCCTGGGCGATCGCTTCGACCGACGTGAAGACCGGCGGCTCCTGCTCCAGGCGCCGCGCCAGCGCATCGCGGGCGTACTCGGCCTGCTTCAGTTCCAGACGGGCAACGTTGAGCTCGCGTTGCGCCTCGCCGGCCCGCGCGACATAGTCCTGGGCGAGATTCGGCATCACGGCAAGATTTTGGACCTTGAACTCCTTCAGGGCTCGCTCGGCGTCGAGCAGGCGCGCCTCGTAGATGGCCAACTGCTCGTCGATGAACTTGCGCGCCTGCTCGTTGTCGCGGCGCTTCCCGGACTCCTTGGTCTGCATGAATATCGTCAGCAGTGACTCGACGAACTTCAGGGTGGTGTCGGACTTGTCGCCACGGAAAGTCAGCGTGTACAAGTTCTCCCGGCCGGCGGTGCGGAACTGTATGCTCTTCATCAGGCTGTCGACGAGCGCATCGTGCTGTACCTTGGGCAGTTCCACCGGCTCGATGCCCGATTCGCGTGCCGCGCGCTCGACGTTTGGCCGGCTGATCAGCGTCCTGGCCATCATCGAGAGCTGTTGCTCGACATTGGGCTCGACCGTCATGCCGCTCATCAGCGGCTTCAGGATCGACTGGGTGTCGACGAAGACACGGGTCGACGCCTCGTACTTCGCCGGCAGCAGCGCGATGAAGACGGCGGCGGCCAGACCGGCGGCAACCGTCGCCGCCAGACCGGACCAGCGGTGCTTCCAGAGCCCAGGCAGCGCGCCGCGCAGACTGGCGAGCAGGTCGTTCATGTCAGAAGTAACTCTCGGGGATGATGATCACGTCGCCCGGCAGCACCTCGACGTTGGCGGTCACGTCGCCGTTACGCATCAGATCGCGCAGGCGAAGGCTGTACTGCCTGTTGTTCTCGGACCCGCGCACCAGTACCGCCCGGTTGCCCGCGGCGAACTGGGTCAACCCGCCGGAGGCCAGCAGCGCGTCCAGCAACGTCATGTTCTGGCGGTAGGGCAGGGCAGCCGGGCGTTGGGCCTGACCGACCACCCGGACCTGCTCGCTACCGGTGCCGACCGATTGCTGCACCTGGACGGTGACAACCGGATCCTGTAGATACTTGCGCAGGCGGTCTTCCATCTCGCGGGCCAGGGCGGCCGGTGATTTGCCGACTGCGACGGTGTCTTCGATCAGCGGCGTCGTCAGCTTGCCATCGGCCCGGACCGGTACCTCGCCCGACAGTTCGGGATGGCGCCAGACCGTGATGCGCAGCATGTCGCCGGCCCCGATCGTATAGGCGAAGGCCCCCTGGGACGCCTTCGCCGGCGCGGGGGGGAGGCTGGCAGTCCCGCAGGCACCGAGGAGCACCGCGGCGACGATGACCAGGTTCAGCTTCCGTATCATCAGCTTCCGTATCATTTTCGTAACGTCCTTGCGTGCGTCGGTGCCGTCGATGCCGCCCGTCGGATCGAGCGCGAGGAACCCGCGTTCGATCCTAGTCCGACGTGCGGGAACGTCTGAGGAACTAGTTCCGCTGTTCACAGGCGCCAGCCGGTCAGCCCACTGTCCGCCAGCTCGGCGCGCGTGAAGATGCCCTTGACATCGGCCAGCACGGCGCGCGGGGTCAGCTTCTCGCGCAACAGCGAAAGTCCGGCCTGCCGGTACTGGGCATGGGCCACGGCGATGACCATCGCCGACGCCTTGGGCAACTGCTCCCAGGGTGACAGGTCGATGTCGTACTCTTCGCGGGCCTCCGCCGGCGCCGCGATCGGATCGTGCACATGGACGTCCACGCCATAGGCCCTCAGTTCACGGACGACGTCGATGACCCGGGAGTTACGCAGGTCGGGCACGTTCTCCTTGAACGTGAGCCCCAGCACGATCACCTGTGCGCCCTTGATGGCCATGCCCTGGTTGATCATGTTCTTGATGGTCTGCTCGGCGATGAACTTGCCCATCCCGTCGTTGATCCGGCGACCGGCCAGGATCACTTGGGGGTGATAGCCGAGCTTGTCGGCCATGTGCGTCAGGTAATAGGGATCGACGCCGATGCAGTGGCCGCCGACCAGGCCGGGACGGAACGGCAGGAAGTTCCACTTGGTGCCTGCCGCCTCCAGCACCTCGAGCGTGTCGATGCCGATGCGGTCGAAGATCAGCGACAGCTCGTTCATCAGCGCGATGTTCAAGTCGCGTTGGGTGTTCTCTATGACCTTTGCGGCCTCGGCCACCTTGATGCTGCTGGCGCGGTAGACGCCGGCAGGGATGACGGAGCCGTAGAGCGACGCCACCGCATCGAGCGTCTGATCGTCGTCGCCGGCCACCACTTTCACGATGCGGGTGAGGGTGTGGTCCTTGTCTCCCGGGTTGATGCGCTCCGGCGAGTATCCGACGTGGAAGCCCTCGCGCCAGACCAGGCCAGACTGCAACTGGAGGATCGGGATGCACACCTCTTCGGTCGCGCCCGGGTACACGGTCGACTCGTAGACGACCGTCGCTCCGCGCTTCATGTAGCGTCCGACGATCGTGCTGGCGGATCTGAGCGGACCGAACTCCGGTTGGTGGGCGTCGTCGACCGGAGTGGGCACCGCGACGATGATGAAGTCCGCGTCCGCGATCCGGGCCGGATCGGACGTGAAGGTCAGGTGTTCAGCAGCCGCGAACTGTTCCGCAGACACCTCGCCTGTCACGTCGATGCCGTCTTGAAGCTGGGCCACCTTGCGTCCGGCCAAGTCGTATCCGATGGTCGTGAACTTCCGGCCGAACTCCACGGCCAGGGGCAGCCCGACATAGCCCAATCCGATGATTGCTACTGTGGTCATTCGAGGAGTCTCGTTCGTATCGTTGGCGGGCTAACGGGCACCCTTTCCCAGGAGCACCACCTGGACCGTCTCCAGGATGATCAGCAGGTCCAGGAACAAGGAGTGGTTCTTGACGTAGTACAGGTCGTACTGAAGCTTTTGGATCGAATCCTGGATCGAGGCGGAGTAGTGGAACCTCACCTGGGACCATCCGGTGATGCCGGGCTTGAGACTGTGCCGCATCTCGTAGAACGGGATCTGCTCGGCGAGTTGCTTCACGAAGTACGGCCGTTCGGGGCGGGGGCCCACGAAGCTCATATTGCCGATCAGCACATTGATCAGCTGAGGGAGCTCGTCGATGCGCGTCAGACGGATGAATCGCCCGACCCGGGTCACGCGGCTGTCGCCGGTGCTCGCCCATTGCGGAACGCCCGACTCGGCGCTCTGGATCATCGAGCGCAGCTTCATGATGCTGAACGGCCGCCCGCTTTCGCCGATGCGCTCCTGCCGGTAGACGACCGGCCGCCCGGTCTCGATCAGGATCGCGAGCGCCGCGATCAGCAGGATCGGACTCATGATCACCAGCAGCGTCAGACTGAAGACGATGTCGAACATCCGCTTGACGATGTCGCGGGCAAGACCGTGGTGGAAACCCGTTCCGAAGATCATCCAGCTGGCTCTGAGGTGGTCCAGCTTCAGAAAGCCCTGCTCGCGTTCGAAGAACGCCACGCTGTCGATCACCCGTCGGCCGGCGAGCTTGCACTCCAGCAGTTCGCGCAGCGGCAGCACGCCGCCGCGACGCTCGCGCACGGCGATGACCACTTCGTCGGCACGCATGGACTTGACGGTACGCAACAGCTCGCCGTGGTTCAGCGCACGGAAGCGATCGGGAGAGTTGATCTCATCCTGTGTCTGATAGAAGCCAACGAATTGCATCGTGCGCTTGGCGTCGGGCGCCTGCAGATAGTCGACGACTTCGCGGGCGCAGTCTCCCGAGCCGATGACCATCACCCGCGGCCTCAGCATCGGTGCGCTGGTCAGCTGGAAGAACACCATGCGGACCAGCAGCAGACCGGCGACCGACAGCACGGCCGTGATCGCGAAGATGCCGCGCCCGACGTACAGGAACGGGAAGACGTAGAACACCACGCTGGTGAGCATCGACGCCAGACCGAACGCGATCAGCAGCCGCTGCAGCGTGCGGCCGAAGGCTTCCCGCTGAGTGTGGTACATCCCCAGCGCCGTCATCATCGACAACATCACGAACGTGAAGATCGCCGCGGAGTCCGCGGCCGGAGCGGGATCGCCGACAGGAATGCGCAGAAGCGTCCCGAGCTGCATCGACTTGTACAGCACCGCAGCCTCGACGATGGTCAGCAGGAGCAGACGGCTCGAGAAGTAATGATTGAACAGTCTGATCATGCACTACACGAGGCGTTACGGGCCGTCGGCTCGGCTTGAGTCGATCGAAGAAGAGGGCTCCTGTCGCCGGAAGCCGGACTTCCGAATCTCAGGTTTCTTCATGCTAGCAGTGTAGAAGAGGGCAGTCATGCCTTATATTGGGGAATCTGCTATCCGAGAATGATGGAAGCGGCATTAAGAGGGGGTCGAGACGATCTCAATGCCAAACGGTAAGTAGATCCGAGCGTATAGGCCTTTGTACGTGGCGGGTCGCGAAAAACCGCACACTTTCCCGGATCGACTTTTTGTCGGTTATTTATTCAGGTAGGGGGTTCTCTTCGACAGGCCGCGGACGAGATAGTTGGAGAACAGCCAGCTGGAATGCATGATTCCCAGGCGGGCGACGTCCCGATAGATCCGCCACTGCCATGCGGCGGCCCGAAGCTTGTTGGCGGAAAGCGAGTAGGAGGACGTCCTGTACAGGCAAAGCGGCTCGTCGGTCGGAACCCGATGGGCCACACCGGCACGGCGGATCACGAGCAGCCAGAATGCGTAATCTTCGTGTCCGATGGGAAGGAACCGGGCATCGCCAACGGCCGACCGCCGAACCATCGCGGTAAGATTTCCGACAACGTTCGATTTGAGCAAACCTGTCAGATCGACCCGGTTGGGTGGACGGACGATTCCGAGTCTATCGCCAAGCTCTCCGGTGCGGAGATAATCCATGTAAGAGAAGTCGACATCGTTCTCCTGCATGAGGGCGCCCTGGCAATCGAGTTTGCCGGGAACCCATGGATCGCCCGCGCCAAGAAAGAAGATGGGCTCGCCGGGGGCGAGCTCCAGCCCCCCGTTGCGCGCGGCCGCGACCCCGCCGTTTCGGGCGGTTCGGGCGCTGCGGACGCGGCCGTCCGCAGCGGCGGCCGCGGCGATGATCTCCGGCGTGCGATCCCGGGAGCCGTCGTCGACGATGATGTGTTCGAGGTTCGCGAATGTCTGGGTGCGCACCGAGTCGATCGTCTCGCTCAGATGGCGCCCGGCCTGGTAGGCGGGAGTGATGATGCTCACCAGGGGCTTGCCGGCCGTGTGAGGGTCGCGGGGGAAATCGGTCACAGCGGCCTTGCATCGAGGTGAATAGAATCAGGATGCCCGACCACCCCTCCCGACTACAGTGAACTCGTTCACGATGCCGATGCCCGCCTCTTCGGAGCCCGCCGATGCACCGAGATCTGCGCAGGCCATCCGTGGCCTGGACGGCCGGGCGGTCATCTATTTCGGCAACGACTGGAGCGCCGAGAATCGAACCTCGAGCCATCACATCGCCCGCCGGCTCGGACGTGAAGTGCCTCTGCTTTACGTCGACTCGCCTGGCATGCGCGCACCCAAGGCATCCGCTCGGGATCTGCGCAAGGCGCTGGCCAAGCTGCGCCAGGCGGTCGCGTTGCCGGTGAAGGTCGAGCAACTGATGTGGCGATGTACGATTCCGCAGCTCCCGTTCCGGGCGCTGCCTGGGGTCGCGTGGGTCAACGCGCGGTTTGCGGTCTGGTCCTTGCGCCGCGCGATACGGCACCTGGGCCTGGATCGGTTCATTCTGTGGTTCGCACTGCCTCATCCGGGGTTCCTGGCCGGCAGGCTCGGCGAGGACCTGATCGTCTACTATTGCATCGACGACTACGCCGCCCATCCGGGCGTCGATCCGGTTCACATCCAGCGCTGCGACGATGCGCTGACGGCGCGGGCGGACCGGGTGTTCGTCGCGTCCCCGAACCTGGTCGAGGCCAAGGGTCGGCTCAACCCGACAGTCCTCTTCTCGCCGCACGGCGTCGATGCCGAGTTGTTCGGCCGTGCCGCCGATCCGGCCACGCCGCCGCCGGCCGGTCTGCCGCCGCTGCAGGGCCCCGTGGTCGGCTTCTTCGGTTCGGTGGCGGACTGGATCGACATCCCGCTGATCGCCCGGCTCGCCCGCGAACGGCCCGGGTACACGATTCTGATGGTCGGTCACGTCAGTACCGACGTGTCGGCCCTCGCCGGGCTGCCGAACGTGCGGTTGGTCGGCGCCAAGCCGTACGAGACGTTGCCGAGCTGGGCTCGGGTGTTTGACGTGGCGATCATTCCCTACCGGCTGAATCGGCAGGTGATGAACGCCAATCCGCTGAAACTGCGAGAGTATCTGGCTACCGGCAAGCCGGTCGTGACGGTTTCCACGCCAGAGATCGACCGGTT
>OEIU01002109.1_pt1 | contig 11104 bp, 10 predicted proteins | sample 1539221 | NCBI WGS metagenome assembly OEIU01 (sample SAMN03792071, study PRJEB22550) | activated sludge metagenome | feature: wastewater treatment plant; material: activated sludge; isolation source: Wastewater treatment plant of a petroleum refinery complex | place: Argentina: Zarate | collected... | reverse complement strand
GTGCCGTACGACCAGGTGTTCGAGATGGAGGACATCAACTCCGAGTTCGGCGACACCGACGTGGTGCTGGTGCTGGGCGCCAACGACGTGGTCAACCCGGCGGCGAAGGACCCGAAGTCGCCGATCGCCGGCATGCCGATCCTCGAGGCGTACAAGGCGCGCCAGGTGATCGTGAACAAGCGCTCGATGGCCTCGGGTTACGCCGGGCTGGACAACGAGCTCTTCTACATGGACCGGACCATGATGGTGTTCGGCGACGCGAAGAAGGTCGTCGAGGACATGGTGAAGGCGATCGAGTGAACGATGGCCGCGTCGGCGATCGGGCTGTTCGCGAGCTTCTTCCTGGGCTCGTTCTTCAGCCTCGTCACGATCATCAACCCGCCTTCGGCGATCCCGCTGTTCAACGCCCTCAGCGCGCCGCTCGATGAACGCGGCGCCGACCGCCTGGCCCGCGACGCGAGCGTCTACGTCTTCGCGATCCTGACCGTCAGCCTGTTCGCAGGCGGACTGATCCTCGCCTCCTTCGGCATCTCCTACGGCGCGCTACGAATCGCCGGCGGAATCGTCGTCGCGTTGCTCGGCCACGGCATGCTGTTCGGCCGCGACGAGCGAGGCACCCCCGAGGCCGGAGCGGCCCGGAACCCCGCGTTCTTCCCGCTGGCGCTGCCCGGCATCAGCGGACCCGGCTCGATTGCGGTCATCATCGGCATCTCGACGGAGATCCGCGAGATCGGCGGCTGGGCCGACACGCTGATCGCCTGGACCGCCACGGTGGCGGCGATCGTCTGCGCGAGCCTGCTGACCTGGCTGGTGCTGCGCAGCGCCCGGTCGATTTCGAATAGACTGGGCCCCAACGGCATCGAGGTCATGACCCGGCTGATGGGCTTCCTGCTGATCTGCATCGGCGTGCAGTTCGTCGCCTCGGGCATCCGCACCTTCGTTTCGGGAATCTGACCATGGACAGCGCCGTCGACCTGAACGCCGCCCGCGAGGAATCGCTGCGCAAGTACGCGATGCTCGGCTATGCGATGCACCTGCTGGGGCTGATCTCGATCATCGGTTTCGTCGTCGGCCTGATCATCGCCTACATCAAGCGCGAGGATGCGCGCGGCACGGTCTACGAGTCGCACTTCCGCTGGCAGACTCGCTCGTTCTGGTGGGCGCTGCTGTGGTTCGTGCTGCTGCTGGTGCCGACGATGCTGACGATCGGCTTCGTGCCGTTCTTCGTACTCGCGCAGATCTGGTTCGCCTACCGGATGATCAAGGGCTGGATGCGCCTGAACGACGGGCGCGCGATCCCCTGAGGCGCCGGCTGCGTCCCGTAAGCCGCAACCCGCACGTCCCGACCAGGCCCGATGGATACCTTCGCACCCCGCCCCGGCCGCCGCCGCCTGCTGCTGGCGGCGGCCGCTGCGCTGCCGGTCGGCTGCGCCGGGCCGCAGTTCGTGCCGCCGCCCGCCGGCGCGATTCCCGCGCCCCGCGTGCAGGTCGGCCAGCGATGGCGCTACGACGAAATCAACCGCTACAACGGCGAGCGGCGCGCGGTCGTCACCGCCGAAGTCGTCCAGGTGTCGCCGCAGCTGCGTGTGAGCCTGACCGACGCGGACGGCAGGCGCCGCGACGACGAGATCTACGACCGCCCCTGGCGCGTCGTCCAGGAGCCCTCGTACGACTACACGCAGATCTTCGACCGGCCGGTGCCGCTGCTGCCCGAGCCGCTCGCGGTCGGCGGCGGCGGGTTCACGCAGGTGGGCTACCGCTCGGTGCTCGGGCGCGACTACCCGCTGGTCTGGAACGAGCGGATGGTCGCGCGCGGCTGGGAAGACCTGCGCGTGCCCGCCGGCCAGTTCCTGGCGCTGCGCGTCGAGCGCATCATCCAGTTCGTCCACATCGACTTCCGGCGCGAGGAATCGGTCCGCGAAGAGACGATCTGGTACGCGCCGGCGGTCAACCGCTGGGTGCAGCGCGAGTGGACCGGCCGCTACGTGATCCCCGGCGGAGACTTCAAGCCGATCTACCGCGAGGACTGGGTGCGCTGGCAGCTGCTCGACTGGCGCGAGGCCGGCTGATCCGTCAGGCCCCGGCCACGCGCTGGATCCGCGTCCACAGGCAATCGACCGGACGCACGGAGAACCGGATCGCCTCGTGGCCGGCGCGGTCCTCGTAGACGTAGGTGACCCTGACGCCGCGCGTGACCAGGGGCGCCGTCGACGAGCGCCCGCAGATCCCCTGACGCGCGCGCTCCTGCAGGCGCGCGGCGACGCCGGACGCCTCGAGCTCGCGCGCGTCCTTGTTGACGAGCCGGAAGCGGAACACCTGCTCGAGGCCGGCACCGGCCTCCGCGCTCTCGAGCCGGGTCTCGGCATCGATCATCACCGGCAGCTTCGCCGTCAGGCGGTTCGACACCGTCTTGAGGTCGTCGGTCGTCGCAGCGCCGATTCCGACCAGCCAGGGGGCGCTCCAGAGCACCGCGCCGACCGCAGCCACCGCGACCAGTGCGAGCGCCGGAACCAGCAGGCGCATCGATCGCCTCACCAGCAATCCGCGACCGTCAGCGTGCCGGTCTCGCCCTTGCGCCCGAGCTGGTCGATGCTGAGGTTTCCGCATTTCGGATCGACGTGGCCGTTCGCGGGCGTGGCAGTGAGCACGTAGCTCGAGGCGAGCGTTCCGGTGGTGCCGGCGGCAATCGCGAGCGTGTAGGAAGCCTTGCCAGGGCTATCGCCCGAGTGCGTCCGCACGCCCGCCGCCGACAGGGACGACGGGTACGTATTGTAGTTCGTGAAGTGCCGCTCCAGGGACTGGGCGGCCTCGAGCAGCGCCGCCTTGCCCTCGGCGCGCTTGGTCCGCACGACGTACTCGGTGTAGCTCGGGTAGGCGACCGACGCCAGCACCGCGACCACCACGAGCACGATCATCAGTTCGATCAGCGTGAACCCGCCCTGGATGACGCGTCCGATTCGTTTCACTTCGGTCTCCCGGCTCATCGTTTCATGATCTCGCGCCACGCGATCCGGCCGCGCGAGCCGGCGATCGACTCGGCCACCGACTCGACACCGCCCGACGAGCCGCTCGACACCTTGAACTCCTTGGGGGCGCCCGAGGTCAGCGGCGGGCTGCCGCTGATGACGGTCGGCATCGGCGTGATCCCTACGCGCGAGCGACGTCCGCTCACCGCCGTGGGCGACCCGCTGGTCGGGTGCGTCACCAGGTCGGCCGAGGAGAACAGCGCGTCGTTGTTGACGTCGAACGGCGACGAGTCAAGGCGGCTGCCGGTCAACGCATCCAGCTCCATCAGCCAGCTGGTGCCGCCCTTGTCGCAGGGGCTCGTCGACGGGATCAGCGTCGGGAACACGACGCGCCCGAAGCGGATCTGCGGCGGGTAGACGACCCGCTCGCCGGTCTCGGCGCCCGCCCCGTCGGTCGGGAAGTCCATGTACCAGCCGCGCTGGCTCGTCCAGTCGACGACGTTGTTCGAAGTGACGCGGTAGACGCTGCCACCGGCCGCGACCTCGCCCTGTACCGTCTGCTGTTGCAGCAAAGAGCGCGAACTCACCGTCGAGCCGTCGTTCTTGTCCCAGATGCCGTAGAAGCTCTGGCGCTGGTAGGGCGCCGACGGATCGCTCGGCTGCAGGTAGATGCCGGTGCCGAACAGCACCATGAAGCCGCCATAAGGATTCTTCATCACCTCGACCGACGCGGTGATCGGCTGCGCCGTACCGGAGGGGTCGACCGCCTTGAACAGCGGCAGTCCGCCCGCGGCAACGCCCCACGACGACGGCGCGCTCGACGTCAGGTCGAACTTCCACAGGTTGCCCTGCAGGTCGCCGGCGTAGACATAGTCGACCTTGCCGTCGAAGTCGACGTCGGCCGGGAACACGCTGGCGAGCCCGTTGGGCGATGCGACCGACCCCGCACTGGTCTGCAGCTTGATGTAGTCGGTGCCCAGCGTCCAGGTGCGCGAACCCGGGGTGCGGTCGAGAAAGAGGATGAACAGCGAAGCGCGCCCGGTGGTGCTTGCGTAGCCGTCGGCCTCCGAGTTGTTGTAGCCGTTGCCGATCAGCACGGCCCACTTGTCGTTGGCGAGCTTGACGATCTGGGGCTGCCCGTAGGTGTAGCCCAGGTCCGGGTCGTCGCGGTCGCTGAACTCCCAGAGCACTTTGGTCGACGCACTGGCCTCGGTGACCGCCGCGGGATCGGTCACGTCGAGCGCGAACACGCCCTGGCCGCCGCCGCCCAACCCACCGACCAGCACCGTCGCCCAGTTGCTGTTGACGACCGCATCGGCGACCGCCGGCGTACCGTCCACGAAGTAGCGATGGCTGTACGCGAGATCGCTGAGCCGCGACAGGTTGCCGTAGACCATCGACGGCACGTAGGCGAACAATTCCTTGCCCGCGTCCGTGCCGCTGGCGACGAAGCCGTGCAGCATGCCGTCGTTGGCGCCGACGTAGATCACCGGCGTGCGCGACAGGTTGTTCATGCGGAACGTCGCGTAGTTGTTCTCCCAGTAGCCGGCGTTCGGCGCGCCGACGAACTGCGGGTTCGAGTTCACGATGTCGCCGAGCCGCGACACCGGGCGTCGCCGGAACTTGCCGGCGGAAGACCCCTCGTTCGAGGTGTCTCCACGCATCCACAGCAGCCGGTCGCTGCCTCGGCTGTCGTTGGCGCCCAGCGCGTTGGTGTCCAGCGCGGTCTGCTGCGCGGTCGACAGCGACGCGAAGCGGAACGGCACCCCGGCGCTCGGGGCCAGCGGATCGGAATTCCAGGTCAGGATGCGCCGGTCGTTCGGCGCCTGGCTGTTGATCACCTGCCCGGAATCCCAGTCCGGCGTCGGCGAGATGTTGCCGTTGAAGTCGATCGGGTACGACAGCAGCTGGCCGCTCCAGTCGTTCGAGTTGAAGCGAGCCTGGTAGATCCTCGAGCCGGTTTGCAGGGACGTCGAGTTGGTCGCCACCGACGAGGCCGACGACGTCGCCAGGATCGAGATGAACGCGCGGTCGAGCGACGCCTCGAGCGCCAGCGGGTTCGCGACGAAGAAGTAGTTGTCCGGGATGCCGTCGGAGACCGGGAAGCCGTTCGTGTCACGAACGTCCCACTCGCTCGCCAGGTCCGGGATCTGGTTGCCGCTGCCGGTCTCGATGAAGCCACCATACTTGGCCGCATAGAACAGCGGATCCTCGAGCTCCTTGGCGACGTTCGAGCCGAGCGTGTAGGTCACGCTGACCGGCGGATCGTTGAGCTGGCAGTTGCTGCAGCCGGTGACGCCGGTCGGGTCGGTGAAGTTGAAGCCCGTCGTGCTGGTGTCGCCGATTCCCGAGTGGAAGTGCGCGCCGTCCTTGGTGGTGCCGCTGATCGCGTAGCCGAAGCCTTGCGGCTGGTTGGTCGACTCGGCGATCACGTCGGTGGTCACGCGCACCGTGTTCGCGGCCGCGTCGAGCTCGTACTCGATGATGCCCCAGACGTCCTGGTCGTAGTCGCCGCCCTGCTCGGAGTCCTCCCAGTTCACGTAGACCTTGCCGCGCACGGTGCTCCCGACGACGTCCTGCGAGACGACCTTCAGGTCGACCAGCGCGCCGCCGCCCAGGCCGCGGCCGGGATAGTCGAGCCGGTAGATCGGCTGGATCACGACCTCGGGACTCGACGCCAGGCCGGGCACCTTGATCTTCAGCGTCGGCACGTTGGTCGCGAGCTGCACGCCATAGGTCGTCACCTTCAGCGAGCGGTCGTCGTCGCTGGGCACCGCCGACAGGTCGGAGCGGATCCGGTTGGTCTTCGCCTGGTAGGCGAGGCCGGGCATCAGGTAGCTGCCGGCCACCGTCGGCCCCTCGGGACAGATCCCGCTCACGCCGCCCAGCGACGTGATCGTCTTGCCGTCGCAGAGCTCGTTGACGCTCGCGCCGCTGCGGCCGATGAAGTAGTCGTTGCCGGTGATGCCCTCGAGGTCGCCGACCCGGTCGGTCACGCCGCTCGCGGTCTTGCCGGCATCGCCGATGTCGCCGAGCGCGGTCGAGGCGAGGTCGGCGTCGTACGAGGACACGCTCGAGTTGAACACCAGCACGTTCAGCGGCGAGCAGTAGTTGGTGTTGGAGAGCGGATCGGACCAGCTGGCACTGGGCAGGCCCAGCGTCGCGTCGGCCGAGCCCGAGCCGTAGTTGTAGGCCGCAGTGCGCGACCTGCCGGCGAAGTACCTGAGCGACTCGTAGTAGATCTCCGACATCGGGTTGCCCCAGCTGCGGCAATTGCCCTCGGTGATGCTGGTCAGCTGGTACGTGCAGTTGTCGCCGCTCGAACCGAGATAGGTGCCGTCGCCGTAGTTGTAGCCGTAGATCCGGAGCCGGTTCATCGTGTTGACGATGCCGGCCGCGCCGGCCGAGAGCATCGCCGACTTGAAGGTGCCGTCGGTGGTCGCGTTCACCTCGTCGGTGAACGTGCCGACGTTCTTGCGTAGCACGCCGCCCGAGATGTTCTTCTGGTAGCTGCCGGTCATCAGGCCGAACTTCATCAGGCCCGGTTCGCCGTAGACCTGCAGAAGCCCGATCGGCTTGTAGTTGCCGCTCGGATACTGCTTGCACTTCTCGTTGCCCAGCAGGCCCGGGACGCAGGCCTGCACCCGCGCCACGTATTGCCCGTTGTCGTAGCTCGTCCCGCGCCCCCCCGCGTAGCCGTTGCCCAGCCCCCGGTCGAGCTGGCTCGGCTCGACGGTCGCCGATGCGAGCCCGCTCTGGCTCAGGCGGTTGCTGTTGCTGCGCGTGGCGCCGGTGTTGAACATGCTGCCGTCGGCGACGCGGCCCGGGCTGGTCGATTCGGCGCGCCACTGGCATTGCCAGCGCTCGTTCGCCGCCCACAGGCCGTAGTTGCCGCGCGCGACGCGGATCACCGGCGGGTTCGTGTTCGCCTGCGAGGTCGAGGTGCCGATCGTGAGGTTGCAGATCGACAGGCCGACGTCGGTGAGGTTGGTGACCGTCCAGGCGGTGGCCGCGGGGTTCGAGCCAGACCCGGTCACGCCGGTGGGGTTGTGCACGTCGAGCTGGAAGCTCGTGCCGCAGACCGCGCCGCCGCTCACCGCCATGACGGTGCCGGTGACGTAGTCGCTCGCGGTCCGCGCGACGCGAACCTGGTCGCCGACGCAGACCGTGGCCGCGCTGTTTCGGAAGTACTTGGTTCCGCTGGTCACGGACTGCGACTGGTTGCTCGAATAGCCGCTGTTCGACCCGTAGACCGAGCCCGACGGCGGCGCGCTCGGCACGCTGAACGGCGTCAACTGGTCGAGGTCGGCACCCGCATAGTGCTTGGCCCAGGCGTGCGCATCGGGCGGAATGTAGACGCGCTCGAGGACGGTGTCGCTGCCGGTGTCGGTGGAACGCATGCCGCCGTAGAGCAGCTTGCGCACCGCGTCCATCCGCGCCATCGTCGCCCAGTTCAGGAAGTTGCCGCTCCACTGGTTGGTGCCCGCGGTGCAGTATTTGGTGCTCGTCGTGGCCACCGGCTCGAAGCGCTGGTTGCTCGTGCTGTAGCTGTAGCACTTGCCCGAGTCGAAGTAGCCGTAATAGTCGATCGAGTGCTTGTAGGTCGTCTCGAGCTCGCCGTCGTTGTCGAGGTCCGAGTAGTCGTTGTAGGCCTTCTTGTAGAGTTGCTGGTCCTTCGACAGGTCGAGCATCACCAGGGGCGGGATCGCGCCGCCCGCGTACAGCGGCGACTGCGCGAGCGTGAGCGCGAACGCCGGCGTGACCGGGGTCAGCTGCAGCGCGACCAGGCACGCGGCGACGAGCGTGGCGCGGCGGTTGCGCCGGCCTCGCGAACGGGTCGACTCGATCCTGTTGCGCACGTTCCTGTTCATGGCATCGCTCCGCATACCGCGTCAGGGCCGGAAGAATTCCTGCAGCATCACGCGCGTGCCCGAGAGCGCGCCGTAACCCAGCGCAGTGATGCGGTAGATGTAGCGGCCGCCGCCGGCGCGCAGGCTGGTGCCCACCGCATCGGGAATGGCCTCGACCAGGTAGCGGGGCTGCCCGGTGACGCCGCCCGACTCGGTCGAGGGACGGAACCCGGGTACGCCGGTCTGTTCCCCGTACGAAAGCGACCTCGACGCGTCTTCCAGATAGGCCTCCCAGCGCTGCGTGCCGCTGGTGGCCGGAATGCACAGCCCCTTGCCACCGGTCTGGTCGCAAGTCGTGGAGAACAGCGTCGCGCCCGAGAGCGCGCGCGTCGAGACGATGTCGGTCTCCGCGTCGCGCAGCGCCGCCTCGGCGGCCTGCAGCGCGATGTTCGAGTCGCGCGCGTTGCGCGCCATGCGCTCCTCGCTGGTCGAGAGGTTCGCACCGGCGATCCCGATCAACGTGATCGCGATCATCATCACCAGCGCGACGAACAGCGATGCGCCGCGCTGGCTGCGGGCCGACGGGGTCTTCATGGTGTTCATCCGATCCGGTTGCGCAGGCCGACCGTGAACTGGAACATCCGGCGCGGCCGCTGGTCGTCGGGCGGATCGAACACCGCGCCGGTGTCGGTGCCCGGCGGGACGTCGCCCGGGGCATAGGCGGCGCCGAAGTGGTTGAAGACGGTCGTGCCTCCCGCCGGATCGGTGAAGCGCTCGCCGCGGATCACGGCCGAGACGACCGCGCTGATCACGCGGTCGGGGTTGACCAGGCCGGCGGGCGCGTAGCGGTTCGGCGCGCCGTCGCTATCGGTGTCTTCGCCGTACAGGATCTGCAGGCTCTCGACGCCGGTGACCAGGACGACCGGCGCGCCGGGCGCCGCCGAAGACTCGCACTGCAGCGCGGGCTCGCCGGTGCTCGCGTCGGTGGCGACGAAATAGCGATTCACCGAGAGCACGTTGGCCGCGACCGGGTTGCCGAGGCAATCGAGCACACCCGAATCGGGTCCGCCTCCGGCCGCATTGGAACCGTAGTAGCGCACCGTCAGTTCGTCGCTTCCGTTCAGGCCGGTGCCGTTGCTCATGCTGAGCGGCGGCGCCGCCGACGTGAACGACACGCCGGCGGTGTAGTCGCGGTAGCCGGCCATTCGCAACTCGCGCCCCAGCGATTCCAGCACGTAGCGGCCGGTCTCCTGCAGCAGCGCGCTGTCGCTCTGCACCCGGTTGGTCCGCTTGGTCGCGACGAACAGGCTCGAGGCGACCAGCACGACGAGCAGGCCGATCACGAGCGAAATCATCAGCTCGATCAGCGTCGCGCCGCGCTGCCCGCGGCCGGACATGTTCGTCCTCATGGCCGCACGCTCTGCACGAAGCGCTGGTTCGAGGACCCCGAACGGTCGTCGTCCCACCAGATCTTGATCGCCAGGTTCGCGCCGGCGACGCCGTCGCAGTCCGGGGTGCCCGGCGTGCCGTCGTTCGGGGTGCTGTCGACGCAAACCACGCCCTGCCCGCCCGGGAGCACCGACGCGTTGGCCTGGTTCCACAGGTACAGGTCCATCTCCGCCTGCTCCTGCGGCGTGCATCCGGCCAGCGAGAAGCACGCTGCGTGGCTCACGCCGGCGCCCACGTAGGCGCCGCTGCGGTAGGCCGGCATGTTCGCGCGCGCCCGGTCTGCGATGTCGTAGGCCTGCTGCGTGGCGATCGTGCGCAACATCGAACTGCCGGTCGAACGCAGCGAGCTCAGCTGCAGTCCGCCCATCGCGAGCACGGAGATCGCAACGACGAGGATCGCGATCAGCGCCTCGATCAGCGAGAAGCCCGCCTGGCTCGTCGGGGTCCGCTTCATGGACAACTCACCTGCCGCAGCGAGATCCGGCCCGCCGCGTTGAGGTCGACGCGCCGCCCGTGCGGGCCGCTTCGGCCGTCGCACACGTCGATGCTGCCGGCCGCCGAGGCCGCGCCCGTGGGGCGGAACGCGATCAGCGTCGAGAAACCGGTGGCCGTGGCCGCCAGCCCGGTGTCGAGCGGGGCGGACCAGCGGATGATCTCGCCCGGTTCGACCATTCCGTTGCCGTTGGCGTCGGCGTAGACGATGCGCCCGGTGTTCCAGTCGGTGCCGTCACACCCGGTGCCGGCGGTGCTCGGGCAGACGAAGACGCTCAGGTAAGTGCGCGCCGCCTCGGTCCGGGCGGCCGTGAGGTCGGCGACGATGCCCGCCGCCGCGCTCTGCAGCCGGTTGTTCCGGATGAAGTCGCTGAACGCAGGCACCCCCGCCGACAACAGGATCGCGGCGATCGCGATCGTGATCAGCAGTTCGACGAGCGTGAATCCACGCGAGTTCAAGGGCAACACCTACGGGAGCATGGCCTGGAACACGAGTCTGCACGGACGGATCGTGCAGGCAGAGCCATGCCGGACAAGCGGCGGCTGCGCCGGTTCCGACGGCGGCAGGCGTCGCGCCGGAAGCGGAACTATTTCACTGCTGCGGTGCTTCCATCGCCCCGTCGAGCCACTCGATCCAGTGCCGGACCGGGGTGCCGGTGCCGGCCTGCAGGTGCGCCAGGCAGCCGATGTTGGCCGACAGGATCAGCGTCGGCCCGCCGGCCTGCAGCGCGGCCAGCTTGCGCTCGCGCAGGCGCAGCGACAGCTCGGGCTGCAGCACCGAGTAGGTGCCGGCCGAGCCGCAACACAGGTGCGATTCGGCCACGCCGAGCCGCGCGACGCCGAGCGCGTCGAGCAGGCGCTCGACCTCGCCGCGGATCCGCTGGCCGTGCTGAAGCGTGCACGGCGGGTGGAACGCGACGCGCTCGGCGCCATCGTCGCCTCGCGCGCTCAGCCGCGCGCGGATCGCGTCGATCGAGCCTGCCAGTTGCGTCGGCAGCCATTCGGCGAGGTCCTTCGTGGCCTCGACGATGCGCTGCGCCCTCGCGGCATAGCGGGGGTCGTGGCGCAGCAGGTGCGCGTATTCCTTCACCATCGCGCCGCAGCCGGACGCGTTGATCACGATCGCTTCGGCGCCGCGCTCCAGGTGCGGCCACCAGGCGTCGATGTTGCGGCGCGCCTGGTCGAGCGCGCCGTCGGTGTCGCCCAGGTGATGGCGGATCGCGCCGCAGCATCCCGAGCGACGCTCGACGACGACCTGGATGCCGATGCGGTCGAGCACGCGCGCGGTCGCCGCGTCGATGCCGGGCATCATCGCCGGCTGCGTGCAGCCGTTCAGGATCAATACCT
>OEIU01002108.1_pt1 | contig 11106 bp, 8 predicted proteins | sample 1539221 | NCBI WGS metagenome assembly OEIU01 (sample SAMN03792071, study PRJEB22550) | activated sludge metagenome | feature: wastewater treatment plant; material: activated sludge; isolation source: Wastewater treatment plant of a petroleum refinery complex | place: Argentina: Zarate | collected... | reverse complement strand
TGCCCTGCCTCGCCGGCTCGCTCTCGCGCGGCCATTCGGGCATCCGCCCCATCCTGCTCCAGACGCTCGTACGGATGCTCAACGCGCCCCCCACCGGAATCACCCCGGTTGTTCCCGAGACCGGCTCCGTCGGCGCCTCCGGCGATCTTGCTCCCCTCGCCCACGTCGCCCTCGCCCTCATCGGCGAGGGCCGTGTCGAGTACAACGGGCGCGAGATGTCCGCCGCCGAGGCCATGCGCCGCGCCAAGATCTCACCCGTCACCCTCGGCGCCAAGGAGGGCCTCGCCCTCATCAACGGCACCCATCTCATGGCCGCCCGGGCCCCGCTCTTCGTCCGCGACTTGGAGCGGGTGTTCGACGCCGCCCTCGCCGCCGCCGCGATGTCCATCGATGCCTGCCGCGCCACCGACGCATTCCTCGATCCGCGCCTCCATGCCGCCCGCACCCAGCCCGGCCAGATCGAGATCGCCGCCCGCCTCCGCGCCCTCATCAAGGGAAGCCGCATCCTCCCCTCCCACGCCCTCAACGACCCGCGCGTGCAGGACCCTTACTCCCTTCGCTGCGCCCCGCAAGTCCTCGGCGCGGCGTGGGACGCCTTCGGCTACGTCCGATCCCGCGTCGAGACCGAACTCGGCGCCGTCACCGACAACCCGCTCGTCTTCGACGGCCGGCGTGCCGCCGACATCCTTTCGGGCGGCAACTTCCACGGCATGGCCATGGCCATCCCTCTCGACCTCGCCGCCATCGCCTGCTCCCATGTCGCGGGCATCGCAGAACGCCGCGTCTACCACATGCTCTCCGCCTTCGACCCCGAGGCCGGTCTCCCCCCCTACCTCAGCCCCTCGCCCGGCCTCCACTCCGGCCTCATGATCGCCCAATACACCGCCGCCGCCGCCTGCAACGAGATCATCACGCTCTGTACCCCCGCCAGCGTCAGCAACATCTCCACCAGCGCGGGCATGGAGGACTACAACTCGTTCGGCCCCCGAAGCGCGGCCAAGGCCCGGCGCGCCCTCGACCTGTGCCGCAGCGTCGTCGCCATCGAACTCCTCTGCGCCGCGCAGGCGATCGAGCACCACCGCCCGCTCCGCTCCGGACGCGGCGTGGAAAGGGCCCACGAGATCATCCGCTCGAAGGTGCGGAAGCTCACCGCCGACCGCCCCCCCGCTCCCGACATCGCGATCATCGAGCGACTCATCCAAGACGGGGCGTTCTCGCCACGGCAATAGGCCGCATTATTGACGTCGCCGGTCGCGCGAGATCTGCGCGTACGCGTTGTGGTTGTGGATGCTCTCGAAGTTCTCGCTCGAGATCTCATACGACACGATCCGTGGCTCCTTGTTGAGCCCAAGGGCCAGATCGCGGATGATGTCCTCCACGAACTTCGGATTGTCGAACGCGGCCTCGGTCACATACTTCTCATCCGGCCGCTTGAGCACCGCGAACACCGGACAGCTCGCCGATTGCTCGATGATCCGCGCCAGCTCCTCGATCCACAGCATCTTCCCCGGCGGCGTCCGCACCTTCGCCTCGATCACGCACCGCTGGTTGTGCGCCCCGTACGCCGAGATCTCCTTTGAGCACGGGCACAGGCTCGTCGCCGGCGCGGCCACCGCGATCGTGAAATCGTCCGTCTTCCCCGTCCGGCTCGCGGTGCACTCGAAGCGCACGCGATAGTCCATCAGCCCCGGCGACCCGGTCACCGGCGCGGGCTTGGTGATGAAGTACGTGAACTCCGCCTGGAAGTGCGCCTCCTCGGCGTTGAGCCGCTCGCGGATCGCCTCGGTGATCACGGGAATATCCGACGGACAGATCGCCCCGCGATGGTCGTTGAGCACCTCCAGAAAGCGGGACATGTGCGTCCCCTTCTGGTAGTGCGGCAGCGACACGTACATGTTGATCTTGGCAACCGTCGTCTGCTCCCCCCCACCCTCGACCGAGCACGGCGAGATCTTCAGCCGGATCGGATACGTCACATCCTTCACGCCGACGCGATCGATCGCCACATTGCGGGTATCGCCGCTCCCCTGCACATCCGGCATTCCCGCCGCGGCCTTGCCGTTGCCATGAACGCCATTGCGGGCCGATACCGATACCGGCTTCTTCGCGGTTGCTGTGCTCACGCGGGAGCCCTTCTGGGTGCGCTTCTGGGGCATGCACAATCGTATGCAAATAAGATGCCTCGCACGTCCTTCCGTAACGGCGCCGGCGCTGAAGTCGCACGCTTCAGGCCGTTGGCGAGTCCCCGGGGGAACCTCGGTCCCTGGTCAGCCCACACTCGGGGCACTTGTCGCCGATGGTTCCGGCCAGTTCGTACCCGCAACGCTCGCAGCACGAGTCAACCCCGCGTAGCACCCATCGCAGTACACCGCGCCCATTGACAATCAAGTACACGCCGATGGCCAGCTGGACATACGCCCCGAGACAGTACAGCAGGAACCAGACGATTCGGTCGCCGCCAAACATCCAGCCCATCGACTTGTATTCCCACGTGGTCTGAACAAGCTGGGCCGAGTAGGTGATCACCGTCGGAAGGGAGAGCCCGACGAGCAATACCCCAAGGATGCGTAGCAACGGCCTGCACCAGGCGAACTCACTCATTGGTGTGTCCTCGACTAATCCATCGGGCAACCGATCTACTCTGTCGAAAAGCTGCGACCAGACAAGCCAGCGAGACAGACGCTCCCACAAGTTCCGGCATCATTCGTTTCGCGGCAGACTCCGAACGGTCCGGGTCTTGCACTTCCCATCGAGAGTGGCCCGGTAGCTGTGTTTGCACCCATGGTGCGACCGTGTGCAGTCCCAACAGCAACGATGGCAGCGCGAGAGTTGCAAGGGCCAGGCAACAGATCCTTACCGTCACCATCAACTGGCGGAAGTTCATCACGAGACGCAGCGTACCAAACTGTCACGTGCAACGCAAGCCGTTCACAACCACCGATCCTCCCACTTCATCCCCTCCGCGATCGCCGCGGCCGATCCGCGCTCCAGCATCCCCGCCACCGGGTACGCGCAGTAGTCCAGCGAGAACGACCCCGCCGGCCGATGGTTTCCCGACAGCCCCAGCCCGCCGAAGGGCAGCTTGCTGCTCGCCCCGGCCGTCCCCGTGTTCACGTTAACGCATCCCGCCCGCGACTCGAACATGAACCGCTCCGCCGCCTTCAGGTCGCTGGTGAAGATGCTCGCCGCCAGCCCGAACCGCGTCGCGTTGGCCTGCTCGATCGCCTCGCCGAGGTCTCTGGCGATCGAGATCCGTAGCAACGGCCCGAACACCTCCGTGTCGCTCCCCGCGTCCTTCGTCTCGGTGGCGACGAACTTCGGTACCTTCAAGATCCCCGGCGAGATGTACCACCCCTTATCCGGCCGGTCGATCGCCTTTGCTTCCAACACCACCTCCCCCCCACTGCTCTTCTTACTCCACGATTTCTGGGCGCTCAGCACCGTCTCGCGGGCCGCCTCGCTGATGATCGGCCCCATGAACACGCCCCCGGCCTTGGCCGCGCGGGGCGAGTCGATCACCAGCCCCTCCGCCGCCTTCACGATCGCCGGGATCAGTTTGTCCGCCACCAGCGTGTGCACCACCAACCGACGCGTGCAGGTGCACCGCTGCCCGGTCGTGTTGAACGCACACCGCACGACTTCGATCGCCGCCTGCCGGAGGTCCGCATCGTGCATCACCACGGCCGCGTTGTTCCCCCCCATCTCCAGCGCGAGAATCCGTCCCGGCCGGTCCAGGTTCGCCTGCATGATCTTCCGCCCCACCGGCCACGACCCCGTGAACAGGATCCCATCCAGATCGGCATGACCCGAAAGCGCGGCCGCGGTCTCCGCGCCGCCCTGCACCAGGTTCACCACGCCCGCGCCCTTGTGCGGCGCACCCTCGAGCATCAACGCATCCTGCAGCAACTCGGTCAGAATCTGCCCCACCCCCGGCGTCTTGTCGCTCGGCTTGAACACCACCGTGTTCCCCATCGCCAGCGCGGGGATGATGTGCCCGTTGGGCAGGTGCGCCGGGAAGTTGAACGGCCCGAGCACCGCCATCACCCCGTGCGGCTTGAACCACGTCCGCCCGTACTTCTGCGGCCCCATCTCGAACTCGAACCCCTGCACCCGGTTCAAGCCCCCGATCGGCGATGCGTCGAGCGTGATGTCCACCTTGCTCGCCAGCGCCATCGCCTCCCCCTTGGCCTCCCACATCACCTTCCCCGTCTCATCACAGATCAACTCCGCCACCTGCGGGGCCCGCTGCTTGCACAACTCGGCGAACCGCTTGAGCACGCGGAACCGGTTGTCCCGACCCCACGCCGCCCACCCGGGAAACGCCCCGCGGGCCGCCGCGACGGCCGCGTCCACATGCTCGAGGCTCGCATGCCCCGACCACACGATCTGTTCCGGGCGCGCCGGGTTGTGGCTCGCCACATGGTGCTCGCTCGTACGATTCAGCGGCAACCACTCCCCGCCGATGAGGTCGCTGGGCGGATACTTCAACGCGGCGTGCTTCAGCGCAAGTGTCAAGGGATGTTCCTCGGCGGGTACCCCGACACTCCGTGGCGGGGGGGGGGGGGGGCCCCCCCCCCCCCTTGGCGGGTGTTGTTTTTCTCCTCTGTGAACGCCCCCCCCCCCCCCCCCGCGGATGAGATCGGGGGGGGAATACTTCACCGCGGCGTGCTGCAGCGAAAGTGTAAGGGGTTGTTCCGGGGGGGGCCCCCCGACCCTCCGGGGGGGGAATGGGGGGGTACCCCGCCACTCTGTGGCGGGTCTTTGTCTTCGCCTTACGACGCGGCCGCCGCCCCACGCTTGGACCCGCTCACACGAGCGTCTCCGGCGGACTCCGTGAGCGGAGTGTACCCGATCATCCCCCCCACCTCCGCCCGAAGCGCCGCCCGATCCTCCACCGAGAGCCGAATCCCATCCGTCCCAACCTCAACCCGCGTCTGCACCGCCCGGAACTCTCCATCCTCGCCCAGCGTGCTCACAATCGCCGATTGACGAGGGTCCTTCGCCGCCGCCGCGCTCAACGGCACGCGCTTCGTATCCCGGATCAGTGAGACGTCGTCCGTCCGGGCCTCCAGCGTCGGCCCCCCGTCGAACGGGTCCACAAGGTCCTTGTACGCAAATCCCAGTTTCTCCAGCATCCGGCGGGCCGGCAGCGTCTCCGGCCCGACCGTCCCGATCACGCTCCGCGCTTCGGGCGCCAGCAGCGTCAGATAGATCTCCTCGCGCGGCAACAAAGCCGTGATGAACTCCTTGGAATACTGGCAGAACGAATCCGCCTCGGCGTACGTCAGGTTGATGAACCGCCGCCCCAGATACTCCCACAGCGTGTTCTGCCCGTCCGGCGTCACCGGTCCCATGAGTTCCGCGATGATCCGATCCGCGAACAACTCCCGGTGCAGCGCGACGAAGTGGAACCGCACCAGCGACAGAAACCGCCCCACCCGCGCTTTGTGCCCGGGGGGCGCCGGCGACAGAATCAGCCCGCCGATCTCCGTCGGCCCGGTCTCATCCAGAAACAACCTCGCGGTCACGTGCGACGCCCCCATCTGGAGCGTCTGGGAGAACATATCTTTCTTCGACAGCCGCAGCGACACGTTCGGCCGCCCCGGCCCCCCCATGTGCGCGATGATCTGGCTCGTCCCCAGAATCCCGCCGGCCTCGGTGTCCTCCAGCACGAACATGAACAGGTCCGACCGCGACACCGCGGCTGCCAGCCCGTCCTCCCCCCCACTCTTCCCTCCCGAATACACCGGCCCGGCCCCGCGATCCTGGGTACCCCGCCATTCCGTGTCGGGTTTCCGGCCCGACGATTCGCCAACCAGGTGCCGATCACCCGTCCCCGCCTTCGCAAAGCACTCCGCGCTCCACGTCGCCTTGTCCGCGATGATGTCCTTGTCCGCCGGAAGATTGATGAAGTGCACCATCTTCGCCAGCTTCAGCAGCGTCGGAACATCTTCGGTAGTCGCACGGCGCATGACGAACATGAATCAACCCTCCGCCGCGCAGGAAGCCAGGCCCTTCTCGATGCACGCCATCACCCGCGGCCAGTCCTGCTCCTTGAACACCCCCAGAGGCGGGAGCATCCGGATGTGGTACGGCCCGTGCCCGCAGTAGAACACCACCACTCCCGCGTCAAAGAAGTGCTTGCACGCCTTGACGACCCTCTCCTTCACACCGCCGAACGGCGTGAACTTCATCATCCCGCCCGTCCCCCCCACGATGTCCGCCACCCTCGCGTTCGCCGGGAACCACTCCGGATGCCGGGCCGCGATCTCGCGGATCCCCTTGGCGAATGCGGCATGGTGCCCCGCGATCACCCCCTGTGGCCCGTAGTAGCCCCCATCCCGCAGCCGCTCCAGCACCCGCGTTCCCAACCGGAACGCCGGCGTCGAACTCGTGAACGTCCCCGAGAGCAGCCCCGGCCCCGGGTTGTACTCCTCGGTGAAGAGCGTCGCGCACGCCTGCGTCATCTTCCCGACGCAGAACACATCCACATGCTCGCCCAGGTCCATCGCCTCGTACGCGAACATCCCCGTCGTCCGCCCGAACGTCTGGATCTCATCGTCCCACACCGCGATCTTCCCATCCCGGCACACCCTGATGAGTTCAAGGAAAAACTCCCGCGGTGCGGTGTTGAAGCCCCCCTCGCCCTGCACCAACTCGAAGATGAAGCACGCGTGCTGCCTGGGATACCGCCCGACATACTCCCGCAGCCGCGACACGCAGTAGTCGATCTGGCGTGTCTGCCCGGACATATCCCCCGCCGACATCCCCTTCGCCGCGGCCTCGTCGTAGAACGGCATGTAGTCCACCAGTGTCGAGAGCGGCAGGCCGACGCGATTCGCCGCGGCGTCGCCGATCTGGCTCATGGTCACCGAGCGCCCCATGAAGCAGTCCTTGAACGCGATCACCCGCGACGCCGGGGCGTGCTTCTGGTAGCACACCTTCAACGCGTTCTCGTTGGCCATATTCCCCGACGTGGACGAGTAGCAATACTTTAGCCGGCTGTTCCGCTTCGCCAGCGACAGCAGCGTCTCGGAGAACTCGTACGGCTCCCACCCCGACTGCAGGTTGCCGTGCTGGAGCGTGTCGTTGATCGACGCCGCCACGCCCGTCCGCACCTGGTCCGCATCCGAGTGCCCGAAGAAGTACACCCCGATCCCGCAGATCATGTCCCACTTCACCGACCCATCCATCAACTCCACCAGCGCGCCGTTGCCCACGCCCGAGCCCAAATACGGACACAGCAGGGCCCGCCCGCGCGTCTCCCCCGCCCGCTTCAGAAACGCGTCGTACGACTCCTTCAATCCCGGCGCGGCCGGGCGGATGTCGGTGATCTTCGCCGACCTCGCCTGCACCTCGCGCACGATCTGATCAACCGCCGCGGCGATCGCCGGGCTCGACGCCAACTCCGCCCCGACCGTCGTCGCGGCCGCGGGAGAAGTGGATGGCTGGGGTTTGGAAGTCATCGTGGTAGCGGTAGACATGGATCGATCCTGACCAAAGTCGAAGTCACGCACATGGTCCGAGAACTGTGAACCAACTGTAGAAGCCGAATCACCTATCGACCGACGCCCGCATCAGCACCACGGCCAGTAACTGACATCGCTCCACCAGGCTCGACAGGTCGATCCACTCCTGCGGTGTATGCAGCCTCCCGCCCCGAACGCCGAGGGTGTCCAGCGTTGGAAGCCCCGCGGCCTGCATGAGGTTCCCGTCGCACACGCCCCCGGTCTTGGCAAGCGGCAGGGGCTGTCCAAGGTCCCCCGCGGCATCGACGCACATCCTCGCGAACCCCTCGACCTCGGGCGTGAGCGGCTTGGCCGGTCGCCCGATGTTCATGCGAGCCGTCACGCTCGCCCCGGAATCTCTCACGCCCTCAAGACCCTTGAGCCGCGTTTCGAACGCCTCGGCATCCGCCGGCGTGGTGAATCGCACGTTGCCCCACGCACGCGCCAAGTCCGGAACCACATTCGTGGCCTCGTTTCCCTGCAACGGCCCGATGTTCACGATCAGCCCATTTTCGGGCCTGCCCATCTTCGTGATCTCGAGCACCAGCGCCGCCAACTCCGTCACCGCGGACACGCCGGACGCAAAGTCCCTCCCTACATGCGCGGCCCTGCCCCGCACTTCGATCATGAACTGCGCGCTCCCTGCCCGCTCAACAACCAGTCCGCCCTCCGCCGCGGCGGGCTCGAGCGCGATCCCGAGACCACCCCGCTTCGCCACCCTCGTCGCTACCTCGCGAATGGTCTTCGCGCTGCCGTAACTCCCCGTCTCCTCATCGCTGTTGAGCACCAGCGTCCACGCCAGCGCGTGCTCCACCTCGTGGAGAGCCTCCAGCGCGGCCATCGCCACCACGAGCCCCCCCTTCATGTCCACACATCCCGGTCCGGTGGCGGTCCTGCCATCCGAAGAAATGGTCAACTCGCGAAAGCCGCCCCGCGGGTCGTGAACCGTGTCCAGGTGCCCGGCGATCAGAATCTCTCTCCTTTCGAGAATGCACTCGCGATCGCACACCAAGGTCGGCGGCACAGCCTTGCCCGCGGTCTCGCCATACAACCACGCGGGACGAGGCGTGCAGACCGCCAGAGCGGTGCCCGCCCCCAGCGCCGCCGCGCGCGTGGCGAATCGTTCCCGGGTCTCCGACAGCGCATCCACGTTGCCGCCCCCCGTCGGCAACCCAACGTGCAAGCGCAAGTCCTCCAGCAGCGCACTCTCGCGCTTCCGGATCAGATCGCACACCCGCTGCTCCCGCTCGCTCAACGCCATAGTCGCTCCTCACCGTCGCGCAGCCGTCCATTCATCGCGCCCGATCCCGTACAGCACCGAGTCCTGATACTCTCCAAACCGCTTCACATGCTTGGGCAAACAGCCCTCGCGCTTCAGCCCCGCTTTCTCCAGCACCCGCCCCGACGCCGGATTGCTCCCAAAGTGGCTCGCGTTGATTCGGTTCAGGTTCAGCGTCCCGAACGCGTACCGGATCATCCCGATCGACGCCTCCGTCGCGTACCCCTTGCCCCAGAACGGCACCCCGAACCAATACCCCAGTTCCGCCCGATCGTGCGCCCGAGTGATCTGCAGCCCGATCGCCCCGACAAGCGGCCCGCCCGCCTCGCACACCGCCATCACCGCCGCCGTCCCCGCCAGCCGATGCCCCTCGTGCGACTCGATCCACCCGATCGCATCGTGCAACCCGTACGGGTGCGGCACCGTCAGCGTCGTCGCCGCCACTCGTCGGTCCCCCGCCAGCGTCATCACCGCCCCGGCATCGCGCCCCGAGAACGGCCGCAACACCAATCGCTCGGTCCGCACCTCCTCTCCGCCGGTCACATGCCCCACCGTCGGCCTCGCACCCGGGCCTCGCTCGTAGTACACCTCGACCACCGGCGGCCCGTCCAGCAGCGCCCGCCATCGCTCCAGATACCCCGCCATCTCGGTGTCGTTCGTCACCCGCTCGCGATCCGCGAGGTACTTCATCTCGCTCGCGTACTCGACGATCTCGATCAACCTCGTCGGATCCCCCTCTTCCTCCACCAACCGCACCCGAATCCCGCCGGGCGCCTCGTAGAACGGGATCGCCTCGCGCAGAAACGCATCAAACGCCGCACGCTTCTCTTGCGACACCCGAATCCGAAGATGCACACCGACTCGTCCGGACATGCCGGGAGGGTACGGCGCGCTCCCGATCATCGATTGGGCCACTCTCCCTCGAACACATCCACCGCCTCGCCGCTCATGAAAACGTGATCGGTCGCCTCATCCCACCGGATCCGGAGTTCTCCTCCCAGCACCTCAACCGCCACATCCCGGTCGAGCTTCTGTTCCAGCACCCCCGCGACGGCCGCCGCACACGCGCCCGTGCCGCAGGCCTGCGTGATCCCAGAGCCCCGCTCCCACGTGAGCATCTTGGCCCGGTCGCGTGCGATCACGTCCACGATGTGAACGTTGACACGCGAAGGAAAGATCGGATGATCTTCCAACCACGGTCCGATGGCGGCGATCAGTTGGTCCTCGGGATGCTCAAACTCAACCGGGCCCCAGAAGACCACGTGTGGATTGCCCATGGACACGCACGTTGCGGTCGGACCGAGTGGAATCTCGCCCACGCCCTGCCCCTTCGCAATCGCATCGAGCGATTCCCAGAGAAACTCGGTCCGCGGCACCCCGACCACAACTCTGCGCCTGGTGTCAAGCTGCACAGGAATGCGCTCGGCCTCGAGGATCGGCTCGCCCATGTCCACCGTCGCCGCCACCACCCTGCCCGCCACCACCTCGCACTCGATGCTCAGCACCCCGCGCCCGGTCTCGACCAGCATCGGATTCGCCCCCACGCCCAGCCGGTCATGGGCAAACTTCGCCACGCATCGCACACCATTCCCGCACATCTCCGACTCCGACCCATCCGCATTGAACATCCGCATGCGGACGTGCGCCGAGGTGGCCGTCGGACGACACACCACGATCACCCCATCCGACCCGATCCCCTTGTGCCGATCGCTCATCGCCCGCACCAGTTCCGCCCACCCCGGCTCAACCACCCGGCGCGCGATCCCCACCTCCGTGACCCCATCCAGGTACACGTAGTCGTTCCCGCACCCGTGCATCTTCACGAACTTCACGGCGCATCCTCCCGGCGCGATTCCGCCGTGCTCCACCAATCGGGGATGCTGTACTGACGCCGCGGCTCAAACATCGCCCGCAACGCCCCTTCCGCCGCAAACATCACCATCACCACCACCACCCCCGCCACGATCCCCCCCTTGATCCCCCGGCCGCCCCCCCCCCCCCCCCCGCCGCCTTCCCCCCCTGGCCCCAGCGGCACGACCGAGAGCCCGGCAGCCGGTCCGGCGCCCCCCCCCCACGCGACCCCAACCGCCGCTGCCGGCTCGCGATGGACCCATGCCGGAAACTCCGGCGCTCCCTCGCGATGTGATTCTGCCGCGCCACGGACTCCAGCGCCCCCGCCATCGCCTCCACCGACTCCGCCGTCACCGCTCTTGCCCCCGGATCCTCCGTGCTCAGCGGTTTCACCGCGAACGCGGCGGCCTGCCACTTAAACCGCCGGCTCACCCACCCGAACGCCCCCGAGCCCGCCCCCAGCACCAC
>OEIU01002107.1_pt1 | contig 11121 bp, 12 predicted proteins | sample 1539221 | NCBI WGS metagenome assembly OEIU01 (sample SAMN03792071, study PRJEB22550) | activated sludge metagenome | feature: wastewater treatment plant; material: activated sludge; isolation source: Wastewater treatment plant of a petroleum refinery complex | place: Argentina: Zarate | collected... | reverse complement strand
CGCATCCCTCCGCCGCCGGCGGAGCACTCGAATCTGATTTGCGCGCTCGCGGGAATCCCCCCGTGGCAGTTCCGATTCACATCAAACAGAAACCGCTCTAGTACCCGGGAAACAACTCGGTGCGGATGTTTGCGCCGCTGACCCCTGCATTATCGAGCAGGGCCCTCATCGCGGTCACGAAAGCTGGTGGCCCGGCGACGTAATACACAGGCTGCCGGACGGCGCCGACGTGCTTCGCGATCATCTCGCGGGTAACGTAACCGTGTTCTCCGCTCCAGTCCGCGTTCGCGTTTCCAGCATCCGTCAAGGTGGCGATCAGCTTGAACCGCGTGTTCTGCTTTTCCAGCTCGCGCAGCTCCGACAGGAAGGCAGCGTCCGCGGGTCTGCGGTTGCTGTAGAAAAGGTAGAGATCGTGCGGAAGCCCACGCAGAGTCGCATCACGAATGATGCTCCGGAACGGCGTGATGCCGATCCCGCCGGCAAGGAAGACCACCGGTCTTGCCGCGTCCACGTGGAGCGTCAGGTCGCCATACGGTCCTTCGATCTCGACGGCCGCGCCGGGGGAGAGGCCCGTCAGGCTGTGCTTGAAACTTGTGTCGGTGAGCCGCATCGCGACCACCAGGTCCGGGTCCTGCGGCGCACTAGCGATGGAGAAGGTCCGGACCCGGCCCTTGCTGTCGGTGGCCTTGAGGCCGGAGAGCGTGACATAGACGGCCTGTCCAGCTGTGAACGTGAAACCTTCGGGCGTCTTCAGGTGGAATGCCGCCGTGCCGTTCGCGACCTCGTTCTTTGCCACGAGGCTTGTCGTCCAGGTTGAGGCCGGACGCAGGAAGCTCTTGCGCCGCCACTGCGTGAGGCTCATGCCATCGCGGATGCCGAGCCCGAGGAGAGTGATGTTCACGGCGCCGGCCAAAAGCTCGAGCCCCTGCACCGTGTAGAACGCCGGGTCGAACTCTCCGGCCTTAGCCTTCGAGGCGAGGAACAGGGCCGACGGGATAAGGACCAGGAGGCCGTTCGCCACGATGAACGGCATGCGCTTCAGCTTGGCGCCGACCAGCCCCTCGCGTTGTCCCTTCGACAGCACGAAGCCCGAGCCGCCCGTTGCAGCCAGCGCCGGGATGAGAAGAAAGAAGCCCCACGGGATGGCCGACTTGACGGCGACGACGGTCGCCTCGGAGGCGAACAGCTCCGAGAGCGCCGTCGAGAGCCAGAAGGTGGCGATGGTAAGAATGGCGATGAAGCCCGCCACCGGATGAACGATCCTGAGCATCGTGATGTCCCTTTACCGGCTGATCGCCCACACCCCGAGCGCCGAAGTGAGGATGGCGAGAGCGATGCGAAGGTTGTGAATCGGCAGCCACGTGTCGAGCTTGGCGGCGACCTGATCGAGTGGAACGGATTTGGCGGCGAAGACGGCGTTGCTCGGCACGTAGTAGGCCACGGTGATCACGAGCACGGCGCCGATGCAGGCCGCGGCTCCGAGCCAAATGCTACGCGTCTGCGCATCGCTCCAGGCGAGCCAGAGCGTGCCGGCAAGTCCTATCAGCGACGGGACGACGACCATGGGGATCGCGCGCATGACGAGGTGGCTGTGCTGATGAAACCAGTCGAGAAACTCGGCGGGCGGCAAGCTCTTCCAGTAGCCGCCCAGGATGACACCGATGGCCAGCATGACGCCCGCGAACATCGCCGAGCCGCTGATCGCGAGGAATTTGAATACAAGCGTCATGCGCTCTCTCCTGTTGGTTGTGTTTTAACGAGCCAGGGGTCAGGCCGTGCAGATTCCCGGCACGGCGACCTTCTGGAACAGGTGCGGGCTCGCGACCGCGGATGACGGGTACGCGGAGAGCTTCGCGACGAATTCCGGATGGCTGAATGCGGCGCGGAATACCTCGGTCGATTCCCACACGGCATAGTTGAGGTAGGTCGGGCTCGCGCCGATCGCGCGGTGGAGCTGGGTCGCGATAAATCCAGGCTGCCGCTTCATGAACGCAGCGTCGGCCGTCCACGCATCGAGGAAGGCCTGCTCGTCCTTGGCATCCAGTGTGAAGAGGTTCACGAGCACCACCGGTGCCGCCTCGATGCCGAGCTGGCGCTCGATCGGGAAGCCCTCGTCCAGCGGCTTCAACAGAGACATGGTGGCATCCCTTTCGTTTTGTATGCATGATGTCAACTCGCAACGACAAACACATATGAAATTGACATCATGATGTCAACAACACTATATGGTGATAAATGAGCGACGCAAAACGAACACCGGCGGGAGACGCCCTGACCGATCTCATCCTCAGTCTGTTTCGCGTGAACAACCTCACTCTGGCCTGGGGGGACAGGCTTGTGGCGCCGCTCGGGCTGACCAGCGCCCGCTGGCAGATCCTCGGTGCCATCGTCTTTGCCGAGAGGTCGCAGCCGGTGGCATGGCTTGCGCGTGATCTGGGCGCGAACCGCCAGAACGTTCAGCGCATCGTCAATGATCTCGTGAAGGAAGGCCTAGTGGCGCTCGAACCCAACCCGCATCACCGCAGGGCGCAGCTCGTAGTGCTGACGAAGAAGGGGCAGAAGACCTATGACGCCGCCATCAGAGGCTTTAATCCACGGGCCAACGCGTTGGCCGATGGGTTGACCGTCGCGGACCTCAAGACGGCTCATCGCGTCATGGTGGCGCTCAGGGTCAAGCTCGAAGGAGAAAACGATGCTGAGAAGCAGCGCTGACCAGTATGGGGCGGTCGCAGTCAGCATTCACTGGCTGACTGCCATCCTTATTCTCATTGTGCTCGGCTCCGGCTTCAATGCCGCCGACGCCATTGATGATGCGACCAAGGCGCAGCTCCTGCGCGTCCATATTCCCGCGGCGATCGCGGTCCTGGTCTTGACCGTTCTGCGCATTGCCTGGTGGTTGTTGTTTGACGCCAAGCCGCAGCCCGTACGCGGGATGCCCCTATGGCAGGAGCGGCTCGCCCGCTTTGTGCATCTGGCTTTCTATATTGTCATCCTGGGCATGGTCGCCAGCGGCATCGGTATGATGATACTGAGCGGCGCGGGCCCAATGATATTTGGCACTCCGGGCGCGGATCTCCCCGACTTCCACGATTTTCCGCCGCGCGCGCCGCATGGGCTGGCGGCCAGCCTCATGGTGGCGCTGCTCTTCGCTCATGTGGGTGCCGCGCTCTACCACCACTTTATCCGCCGGGATGGCCTGCTCTGGCGCATGTGGTATTGGGGCTGACACTACGGGCATGCGCAGACGAGCTTGATGTCCGCTTCGGGTCAAACGCGACTGTTGGCGTCAGTCGCGAAACGTCTGCTCGCACATCGATAGCAGTCATTCAAAGTGCGGCAGACGAAGCATGCCCGCCGCCCGCGAGTTCCGCAATTGGGATACCGCAGCAAATCAGCCTGCGGCCGGGGACAGGCCCAGCCGTTTCCTCTGTTCCGACCAGTCCAATGGCAGATCGGTCATGTCGGAAAGACCGAGACCGCGCGGCAGGGCCGAAGTCGCATCATGACAAATCTCCATATTGGTATTATGACGCCACTATGACGTTAAGCGCATCGCATAATTGACATCATAATGTCAACAAAATTATATGGTGACAAATGAAGCAAACCAGAAGAACGCCCGCTGGCGAGGCATTGACGGGAATGATTTTGGACCTCTTCCGCTTAACAAGCGCAGTCTTAGCGGCAGGCGATCGCTTGGTCGCGCCCCTGGGTCTGACAAGCGCTCGGTGGCAAGTTCTAGGCGCTATAGTCTCGGCAGAACGCCCGCAACCTGTGGCTTGGCTGGCTCGCGATTTGGGCGGCAACCGGCAAAACGTCCAAAGGATCATCAATGACTTGCGCGAGGAGGGGCTCGTCGAATTCGAGCACAATCCACATCACCGTCGCGCGCAACTCGTCGCCCTGACAGAAAAAGGAAAGAAATCGTTCGGAGCCGCTATGGAACTGCAGGCACCATGGGTCAATCAACTGTCCGACGGAATTGGACGCAAAGAATTGGAAGGAATGCATCACGTCATCCAGCGGCTTCAAGAAAATCTAAAAGAAATCGGCTCGACGGATATGGTGCATCTCGATCCGTGACAGATCGTCGCGAAATTGGCCTGCAGCGCGCGACTTCGCAGCGGAGCCAAGGCGCCGACATCTCGCGCAATACTTGCCCTTTGCTGTCGCGCTCGGTCGTCGCCCTCAGACACGCGGCGGCGGTTCATGTGCAGCAAGATACCGAGGCGAAGAAACCGGCGAGGGCAGGCTTGCGGGAGACCTTCCGCCGGGTCAACTTGGGGTGACGCGGTTTGCCTGACCGAGCGAAGGGATGAGCTGTACACTGCCGCCGAACGAGGCTTGCCTTACGAGTTCATCGTTCGGAGCTGGATTGACCGACCTCAACGTCGGTCAACCAACCATCAAGTAGGCGATATGCGATGTCGATCACCAAGAGCTTCAAAACTGCCGCCACCCTCCTTGCCATCGTCTTGGCCGGCATGACGGGTGCCATCTATTGGCAGCGCGCCAAGCAGCCAAGGGCGCCGTCCGACATGACGACCGCGAGCGGTCGCATCGAGGTGGAGCGCGTCGATATCTCGACCAAGCTCGCCGGCCGGCTCGCAGATATCACCGTGCGGGAAGGGGACTTCATAGAACGCGGTACGGTAGTCGCCCGCATGGACGATGCGGAGTTCATGGCGCAACTGGCGTCGGCCAAGGCTTCGGTGCGACGCGCGGCGGCGATGATCGGCCGGGCGCAGGCCGAGGTCGGCAGCCGCGAGGCCCAGCTCGAACTGCAGGAGATGCAGGTCCGCCGCGCCCAGGATCTGACGAAGGGCGTCATAAGTCAGGCCGAAATCGACAAGCGTACCGCCGAGCGGGACGTGGCCAAGGCGGCCGTCGTTGCAGCGCGAGCAAACATCGTTGTCGCCGAAGCGGAGAGGGAGGCGGCTGAGGCACAGGTCGTCCAGTTGCAGGTTTCGATCGACGACATGGTGCTCAAGGCTCCTGTGGCTGGTCGCGTCGAGTACAAGCTCGTGCAGCCCGGCGAGGTCATTGCTGCGGGCGGCCGTGTCGCGACACTGCTCGACCTGTCAGATGTGTTCATGACCGTCTTTCTGCCAACTGCAGACGTGGGACGGGTGGCTCTAGGGGCCGAAGCAAGGATCGTGCTCGATGCAGCACCTCAGTTTGTGATTCCCGCGTTCGTGTCCTTCATCGCAGCTGAGGCCCAGTTCACGCCCAAATACGTCGAGACGCAGAACGAGCGTGAAAAGCTCATGTATCGCGTCAAGTTGAAGATCGACCCGAAGCTGCTCGAGACGCATCGCCGGCACGTCAAGGCCGGTCTCACGGGTACGGGCTACGTCCTTCTCGGCGATGGTGCGCAATTTCCGCCGCGCTTGCAGCCCAAGCTGCCCGAGCCGACGGGGACTGCCAATGTCCGCTGAGACCGCAGTGATCCGGCTCTCGGGTGTTGAGCACCGCTACAGGTCAACAATCGCGTTGACCGATGTGGCTCTTACAGTTCCGGCGGCATCCACGACAGCGATCGTCGGTCCGGACGGGGTTGGCAAATCGACGCTGCTGGCGCTGATCGCCGGCGCCAAGCGAATCCAAGCCGGCCGTGTCGAGGTGCTCGGCGGTGACATGGCGCGCGCAGATCACCGCACGCGCGTGTCACCGCGTATCGCTTTCATGCCGCAAGGCCTGGGCAAGAACCTTTATCCGACGCTGTCAGTCGCGGAGAACATCGACTTCTTCGCCTCGCTCTACGGCGCATCCGTTGCAGAACGGCGGACCCGCGCCAACGATTTGATGGTTGCGACAGGCCTCGATCCGTTTCCTGATCGGCCAGCCGGCAAGCTCTCCGGTGGCATGCGCCAGAAGCTCTCCCTCTGCTGCGCTCTTGTGCACGATCCCGACCTGCTCATTCTCGACGAGCCGACGACGGGCATCGATCCGCTGTCACGCCGCCAATTCTGGCAGCTCATCGACCGCATCCGGGAGCAGAGGCCGGCGCTCACTCTGGTGGTCGCCACAGCCTACATGGAGGAGGCCGAGCGCTTCCAGAACCTCGTTGCCATCGATGGCGGGCGCATTCTTGCAGCAGGCCCAATCGCAGAGGTCAAGCGAAGCACCGGTGCGGAGACCGTCGAGGAGGCCTACATCCGCTTGCGCTATCGAGGGCAGACTGCGCGCCCTCCGGCGTTCGTGGTGGAGCCGCGCACGCATGACGTTGGCGACGTCGTGATCGAGGCCGAGGAGCTCACGTGCCGCTTCGGCGACTTCACGGCCGTCGACAGCGTCAGTTTCCGCATTTCGCGCGGCGAGATCTTCGGCTTCCTCGGCTCCAACGGTTGCGGCAAGACCACGACGATGAAGATGCTGACGGGCCTTCTTCCCGCCAGCAGCGGGCATGCGACACTGCTCGGCAAGCCGATCGATGCGACCGACCTCGCGACGCGCATGCGTGTCGGGTACATGTCACAGTCGTTCTCGCTCTACGGCGAGTTGACCGTCCGTGCCAATCTCGACCTCCATGCTCGCCTCTATCAGGTGCCCGCCGCTGAGATCCCGCAACGCATCGAGACGGCACTGCAACAGTTCGAACTCAGAGCCGTTGCCGACAGCTATCCGGGAGACGTGTCCCTCGGCATTCGGCAACGCTTGCAGCTCGCGGCAGCGTGCCTCCACCAGCCCGAAGTATTGATCCTCGACGAGCCGACCTCTGGCGTCGATCCCGAGGCGCGTGATCATTTCTGGCGGCTGCTGCTTGATCTCTCGCGTCGCGGCGGCGCGACCATATTCGTCTCTACGCACTTTATGAACGAGGCGGAGCGTTGCGACCGCGTCTCCCTCATGCACGCTGGCAAGGTTCTCGCTGTCGGAACCCCGGCGGAGATATACAAGGCCGAGAACGTCGCGACGCTTGAGGACGCCTTCGTCGGGCATCTCGGCCGTGCCGGTGCCGGGGATGGCTTACATACCATCCATCTGTCGACGATTGCCGATGCGGGTGGGGCGCAGACGTCGGTTTGGCGGGCCCCTTCGCTCATCTGGATAGCAGCGTTTGCTCGCCGCGAAGCCATGGAGCTGATGCGTGACCGCGTGCGGCTGCTGTTCGCACTGTGTGCGCCGATCCTGCTGATGCTGACCTTCGCTAAAGGCATCTCGTTCGACATCGAGGCGCTGCCCGTCGCCATCTTCGATCGGGACCAATCGATCGAGAGCCAGGGGCTGGTCCTGCACATTGCAGGATCGCGCTATTTCGATAAGCGTCAGCCCGTGTTCTCTGAGGCGGAGATTGATCGGCGCCTGCAGTCTGGGGACCCGGCGCTGGTTGTCGGCATTCCCCCGGCCTTCGGGCGCGATCTGCTCCGCGGACACACGCCGGTCATCAGCTTATGGCTCGACGGCGCAAATCCGACGCGCGCCAACACGGCACGCGGTTATGCCGAGGGGATCATCTCGTTCTATGTCCGCGATCTCGCGCGACACGAGACAGGCAAGGAACCTGAGACCGCCGTCAACTTCGAGCCGCGCTTCTGGTACAATCAAGATTTTCGCAGCGTGTTCGCCATCACGCCGGGCGTGATCATGCTGCTCGCCATCCTCATTCCTTCGATGCTGACCGCGCTCGCCGTCGTCCGCGAGCGCGAGATCGGGTCAATCGTCAATCTGTCGGTTTCTCCGGCTACGACGACCACCTTCTTGATCGGCAAAGCACTGCCGTACACCGGCCTCAGCATCGTGACGCTGGCGCTCATGGTTCTTCTGGCGCTCTGGCCGCTCGGGCTCTCGCTGCGCGGCTCGGTGCTGGCATTGGCGCTCGGCGGCATCATCTACACGTTCGCCGCTACGACCTTCGGCCTGCTCGTCTCGACCTTCGTGCGCAGCCAGGTGGCGGCCATGTTCGCATGCGCGCTGCTCACACTGCTGCCGGCGATGAACTTCTCCGGCTTCACGCAGCCGGTCTCGAACCTCACAGAAACCGGACGCATGATCGGCTACGGCTTCCCGTCCTACTGGTTCCAGCAGATCAGCATGGGCGTGTTCGCCAAGGGGCTCGCCGCATCGGAGCTGATCGCGCCGATGCTGGCATTGACGCTCTTTCCCATCGCGTTCGTGACGGCGGCAAGCCTGTTGCTGCGCAAGCAGGAGCGATGAACCATGCTGCAGTGGTTCGCGAACGTCTTTCGCCTTGGTGTCAAGGAGCTGGCGAGCGTGTGGCGCGATCGCGGCATGGTGGTCTTCATCATCTGGGCGTTCACTGGCACGATCTATCTCGTGAGTGCCGGCTCGAACACTGAGATGCGCGATGCGAGCGTCGGTTTCGTCGACCGGGATCAATCGGCATTGTCGCAGCGCATCCGCGATGCTCTTCGACCGCCTCACTTCTCGCCGCCCCGCTCGCTCGATGCCGCCGATATAGACAAGGCGATGGATGGTGCACGCTTCACATTCGTCATCGACATTCCGCCGCGTTTCGAGCGCGACGTCCTCTCTGGGCGTCGCCCGGCCATCCAGATCAACGTTGACGCGACGGCGATGACCCAGGCCGGCACCGGGTCCGGCTACATTCAGGAGATCGCGACGCGAGAGGTGCACCAGTCCCTGCGCGAGCACGGCCGCACGTCGGCGAGCATGATCGACTTTACGGTGCGGTCGTTCTTCAACCCGAACCTCGACGAGCAGCGGCACATGGCTGTCATGGAGATCATCAACAACGTGTGCCTGCTCTCGATCATGCTGGTCGGCGCGGCTGTCGTGCGGGAGCGCGAGCATGGCACCATCGAGCATCTACTGGTGATGCCCGTGACACCCAGCGAGATCGTCGCTGCCAAGTATTGGGCGAACGGGCTCATCGTACTGGTCGCCGTGACGCTGTCGCTCAATCTGGTCGCGCGGTTCGCCATGGGCATCCCGATCGGCGGCTCGGTGCCGCTGTACCTCGTCGGCGCGACAGTGTTCCTGTTTGCGACGATGGCGCTCGGCGTGATGCTCGCTACGTTGTCGGCCTCCATGCCGCAGTTCGCGCTGCTGGCCTTTCCCACAGTCATCGTCATGGAAGTGCTGTCAGGCGGCATGGCGCCGATCGAAAGCATGCCGGATGCACTCCGCATCGTCATGTCCGCCGTTCCCTCGACGCACTATGTCGCGTACTCGCATGCCGTCCTGTTCCGCGATGCAGGCATGGATATCGTGTGGCCGGAGCTTGTCTGGATGGCCGGCCTCGGAGCCGTCTACACGACGATCGCCCTGATGCGCTTCCGGTCGATGCTGACCGCCAGCAATCGGTGAGGTCCAACACGCATATGTCCCCGCGTGCAATGAGCGGGCTGCTGCAGGCACCGATTGCTTAAGGCGCCGCCAGACGCCGGCCGAAGAGACAGGCGCCAACTGCCGTCGCTGCGAGGGCCTGACTGAATCTCCACGGCGGATCGAAATGAATCTGGAGGAGGTTCGCCGCTCCTACGTAGAGATGCTGTTCAAGAAGTATTCCGGACATCGCGGGAAGCTCGCCGACGCGCTCGGTGTCTCCGAGCGCAACCTCTACCGCTTACTGCACAAGTACAAGCTCGGTTAATTCCCCATGGCCCAAGGTCGATGAGGCGCGGCTCTTCTATGAGCGCTACGACTTCACTTCCTCGCCCCCGATCCATATCGCCGTTTCCTTCTGTTGAAGGTGCGTTCCGCGATGTACTCCGGATTGCCGTCGCCCGAGTGGCCCATGACGCCCGAGCTGTCCATGAGCAGGCTCGAGCCTGCCGCCACCGCACCCGTCAGAGCTCCCGTCTCGAACGAGCCATCCTGCGCGACGGACACCGCACCGCCCACGACCGCATGCAGCCCGCCTTCACCGCCGCGGCCACCGTCGCGTTCGCGATGCCACCGATCGCCTGATGGATTCCGGCATAAGCCCCTATCTGCACGAACGAGATCGCCGCGCCTATGAGGGCTTGCTTGATCGACCCGCCCGCCGCAAGCGAGAGCACTCACAGTAATAGGTCAGCTTTCAGAACTATTCGCTCTTCGACAGACGAACCAAGCGGAGACTATTGACGATATCGTACTTGTCGCCGCCAAATTTTTCTTGAGTGAGCTCGTGGCCCGCCCAGGCTGGGGTCATCAAGTGAATATGACCAACTCGTTTTCGTAACCACTTCAATTTTGACAAAAGCAACTCAAGACCTTCCTCGTCAAAACAAATAGCCACTTCTGAATTATCACCCTTTTCCAATTCTACGGTCAATTTCACTGCGCTGGCCCTCAATATTCGTATTTTTTCTTTTCAAGTGACCCAGTATAGCTGCGCGATCTGTTCACATCAACGTGGGGCGCCTCGCCAAAGCGGTTCGCCTCATCAATGTGATAGGAGCGCCCCGTTTTTGTATTGACGTATCCACCTTTTCCAGCAGCTGGATTTGGCCCTCTCGGCGAAAAACCTTTCATCCTAAACATAGCGTCAATTTCCGCTGCTGTTCTCCCAAGGAAAGGATTTCCGATCCCTAGTCCTCTGCCGGCGACAAACGCTCCTCTTGCCCAAGCAATTGCAGCTACCAGATATTCACCGCCTACCGCCAGTGCAGTTGCTTCAATTCCCAGCTGAAGTGCTGCTTCGTCAGGATTGTCGGCACGGCCGGATGCCCTTGAATACCAGTCCTTGTAATCTCTGCCACTTGGGGAACCAAGCTTTCCTCTCATTCCAGCGGCACCACCGCTGGCCTGATCGCCATGCTCTGCATCGTTATACATGGTGGCGAAGGCAGCGGTGATCGCGCCATTGGCGAACTTGCCGCCGGAAAGCTCGGAGGCGGTGCCGCCGATGATTGCCGAGATCGCAACGCGTCCGGCGTAGGTCCCAGGATCGCCAAAATTATCTAACAGGCTGCGGAAATACCATCCAACTTAGCCTCGCCCGTCTCTGTGTTGCGACGGATCGGAGTTTGATGGGCGGTGATCGATCCGCCCGCCGGTTTGGTGCGTCGCGTCATGCTGCCGCCCATCCGAGCAGCTTCGGCATCCGGATCAGATTGTAGGCGGCCATCGCCAGCGTGAAGCAGTGGCGCACGCGCGCGAGCCCGCGCACCTTGACCTTGGCGACGCCCGCGATGGTCTTCGCCCAGCCGA
>OEIU01002106.1_pt1 | contig 11125 bp, 9 predicted proteins | sample 1539221 | NCBI WGS metagenome assembly OEIU01 (sample SAMN03792071, study PRJEB22550) | activated sludge metagenome | feature: wastewater treatment plant; material: activated sludge; isolation source: Wastewater treatment plant of a petroleum refinery complex | place: Argentina: Zarate | collected... | reverse complement strand
CTCGAGATGGCCGGCGTGATCCGCCTGGAGAAGGGACGCAACGGCGGCGCCTTCATCCGCCCGGCCAACGCGAGCCGCGTCACCCATGCGATGCGCGACCTGCTGGACATCGGCTCGATAAGCTGGAACGAGATGACCGAGGCCCGCACGCTGGTGCTCGATCAGGTCGTGCGGCTCGCCTGCGAACGGGCGACGCCAGAGGATCTGGACCTCATCGAGCACGAACTGGACGAGATCGATCAGCTCACGAAGGCGGGCCAGTTCGAGGAACGCAGCGAACGGGCGATGGAGTTCTATTCGATGCTGGCCGGCACCGTCGCCAACGGCGTTCTGCTGCTGCTGGTCACCTCGATGTCGGACATCCTGCGCCGCTTCGTCGAGATCGCGTCACGCGAAGGCCGCCGTCCGGTCGAATCGCTGGTCGCCACCCGCCGGCGCATCCTGCGCCACATCCGCGATCACGACCCCGAACGCGCCGCCGCCGAGCTGCGCATCGACCTGCAGCGCATCCACAAGTCGATGGAAGCGAAGGTCAAGTCGTCGCCGGTCCGCGCGAGCCGGCTGCGGATCGCCAAGAGTTAGGACCGCGGGTCGCGCTCGATGTCCCCCACCGTCGCCTTGCGCGGATCGCTGAAGCTGCGCCAGTAGTCGTACGACTCCGGAATCGGCTCGAACACGCGCGGCTTGCGGGCGCCTTCGGCCGGAAACTCCTCCATGCCGAAGCTGTACTCCAGCGTCATCCCGTCCGGATCGAGGAAGTACAGGAACATGCTGCCCGATGCCGGATGCCGCCCCGGGCCGTTGACGATGGTGACCTTCTCGCGCCCGAAGCGGGCGATGGCCTTGCCGATGTCGTCGACCTCGGTGACCATGAAGTTCACGTGATGCAGCAGCGGTGCCGCGCCGCGCGCCACGCCGATGCCGTGGTGATACGGGTTGGGGTGGAAGCGCATGAAGCACACCGCGTCGCCGATCTGGTCCGACACCTTGAACTCGAGCACGTCGGTGTAGAACGCGCACGCCTCGGCGAACCGCGGGGTTTTCGTCACCACGTGCCCGATCCGCTGGATCTTGGCCACCGTGGGCGCATACGGCTGCCCGCCGAACAGGCGCATCGACCCATAGAACTCGAATACCGAGTGGGTGAACGGATCGGTCATCCGCAGCGTGCGCCGCTGGTGCCAGGCAGCGCTTTCCTCGGCCGGCACCTCGTACCAGCGGATCGCATGCGCATCCAGCTTGCGGGCCAGCTCGTCGAGCGCTGCGTCATCCTGCATCTCCACGCCGATGCGCTTGAGTCCCGGCTGCTTCGACGGACACAGCACGATGTTGTGATGGTCGAGGCTGCAGCGCAGGAACGCATGGCCCTGCTCGTTGGAACCGCAGTACTGAAGGCCCACGACCTGCTCGTAGAACAGGCGCGAGCGTTCGACGTCGCTGACGTTCAGTGCCACGTAGCCGAGCTTTTCGTAACGCATGGACGCTCCTCGATCATTCGGGCTTCATTCGGGCTTCATTCGGACTTCGTTCGGGCTCATTCGGGCTGAATCCCGGCGTTGGCGATCATCTCGGCCGCGCGCGCCACCTCTTCGCGCAATCGCGCAGCCAGCGCCTGCGGCGTGCCGCCGAGCACACGGAAGCCCGCGATCTGCTTGCGGACCTCCGGCTCGGCGAGAATCCGGTCGACGTCGGCCGCGATCTTGCGCGTGATCTCGGGCGGCGTGCCGGCCGGCGCGTACAGACTGTGCCAGATCGACATCTGCAGGTACGGAAAGCCGAGCTCCGCGGTGGTCTTGACGTCGGGAAAGGTGGCATCGCGTTCGGTGCTGGCAACCGCCAGCGGCTTGAGCTTGCCGGCCCGGATCTGTCCGGCGGCCACCGCCGAGCTGCCCACCGAGAGCTGCACCTCGCCGGCCAGCAGCGCCTGGATCACCGGCGCGATCCCCTTGTAGGGCACATGCAGCAGAGACAGCTTCTCGTGCTTGTTGAGCGTCTCGAACGCAAGCTGCGGCGTGCTGCCCGATCCGTACGAACCATACGACAGGCGTTCGCCGCGCCGGCTGCTGGCCACCAGCGCGCGCAGATCATCGGCCGCCACGGTGCCGGCCGCCAGCACCAACTGGTCGGCCTGCACCAGCATGGCCACCGGAGCGAACTGCTTGTCGGGGTCGTAGGGCAGCGACTTGTAGAGGAAGCGGTTGGCGACCATCACCTGGTCCTGCGCCGCCAGCAGGGTCAGGCCGTCGGGGGCGGCCTGCGCGACCATCGCGGCACCGATGCCGCCGCCCGCGCCGGGCCGGTTCTCGACGACCACCGGCTGCTTCCAGTCTTCGCCGAGGCGCCGGGCCAGCACACGCGCGACCACATCGAGCCCGCCGCCCGGCGGCACCGGCACGACGATGCGCACCGGCCGTGAGGGGTAGTCCTGGGCGGATGCGGGAGCGGCGACCGCGAAGGCGAGCAGCGCGGAGCAGATCAGGCGGCGGAAGGACATCATCGGCGGCGAACTCCCGGGTGGCACGTGAGAGGCTGCAACGCCCCTACAGGATGAAACTGAGCTTGCCGTGCGGCCGCAGCGCCTCGAGGTCGAGGATCGCGCGCCGCTCGGTGAATCGCAGGGCGCCGTCGATCAGCACGAGCGTGTGCCGGTAGCACCCGACATACACGTCGGTACGCCCGTGCTGGAAGCGCCAGACCGCGAAGTTGGCGGCGACCCGCAGCACGTTGCCGGCCCGCTCCAGGATCTCGACGTTGCTGATCAGGCGACGCGTGCGAGAACGCGGGTTCTCCGCCCACGCGGTGCGTCCGAGCAACTGCTCGACCCGCGACCGCAGCACGCGATAGCTGTCGGCCACCAGGAACAGCGCCGTATCGGGCTCGGAGCCGGGTGCGTCCAGCGACGGCACCAGGTAGCGGGCGTCTTCGGTCAGCAGCGTCAGCCATTCCTGCAGGCGCCACTCGTCGAGCAGACGGGCCTCGCGATGCAGGAAGCGTTCGACGTCGCGCTCGTCGACGACGGCGATGTCGGTCAGCGCGGTGGCCGCTGCGTTCACGACCGCACCTCCGCGGTCAGGGCCGGCCGGGCCGTCGCCGGCACCTTGTCCGAACAGTCCGTCGGCCCGGCCTGCCCCTGCACCAGCGCGTGCCAGCGGCGCCAGAACGCCCGCATCTGCAGTTCGTCGGTGGCCTTGGGCCTGGGGCGCCCCATGCCGCGCGAGATGTCCGACCACCGCGCGCCGTTGCCCGCGGCGAAGCCGCGCTGACAGCCCTCGAGCGCATTGACGTCGTCGGGCGTACCGAAGCCCGCCGGCCCGAGGAACGAGATGAAGTTCTGGTAGCGCATCGCGCGCAGCGCGCTGCTCTCGCCCTTGGGCATCAGCGCCCAGGCATCGACCTCCATGTAGTCGTGCGACACCGGATAGAAGGTGCGCACCGTGCGCCAGGTGGAGATCAGGATCAGGTTCGGAAAGATGAAGACGTTGCGGTCGAAGTCGGCCGCCCGGCGCGCGCGTTCGCTGCCCAGGCTCGCCTCGACCCGGCGGCGCTGCTCGGCCAGCTCCTCGGCCGCCACCGCCAGCAGCGTGGTCTTGTGCTGCGGCTTCTCGGTGACGGCATGACCGTTGCCGAGCGAGCGGCCTGCGCTCTCGTCGCTGGACAGCACGCTGACGTTGCTCTGCACGCCGATGTCGTGCAGGTACTTGCGGAAGAAGCGCTGGTGGGTGGGCACGCCGTGGTAGCTGTCGATGCTGTTCTCCACCAGCAGCTTCCAGTTGGCCCCCATGCTGTAGCTCTGCGTGCCCTGCACGATCTCCACGTCGGCCGGAACCGAATCGATGATGTGGTCGATCTGCTCGCGCGCCTCCTCGCCGAGGTACTCGCGGAGCCCGACCGCATCGGGATCGAAGCACACGAACATCAGCCCACGGTACGACTCGAAGCGCGGCACGCGTGCCAGGCCGTGCGCGCCGCGCTCGAAGGCCGGCGTGTACGACTCCTCGTCGGGCACGCCGATCAGCCCGCCGCGCGTGTCGAACGTCCACGCGTGATAGAAGCAGGTGAACGCGCGCGCATTGCCGCAGCGGTCGCGCACCACCAGATTGCCCCGGTGCGGGCAGGCGTTGAAGAACGCCGACAGCACGCCGTCCGGATCGCGCGCGATCAGCAGCGGCCGGCCGCCGACCTTGCGCGCGATGTGGGCGGCGGGCGGGGGAAGCGCGGATTCGGGCCGGGAAAAGGGCCAGCAGCGGTGGAGGAGGGCTCCGGGTCCGGGCCACGGGACCGGCGGCTTCGTAAACCCCCGCCGGTCGACCTTGAAGATGCCGCGCTCACGGTCGTCCAGCACCGCCTCGCGCAGGGCAAATTCATTGACGGGGGCTGTCACGGGCGTCTCCTGTGGCGCCGGCCGCACGGCGCGGCCTGCCGGGATAGGGGTTCGTGTCGACGGTCGATGCTAATCGACAAAACGGAGTTCGGTCAAATAAATATCGATTTAATAATGGAATATCGATAAAATCCCGCCACCGTGTCCGCATTGCAGGAGTCACGCCCGATGCCGCCGCCCGACTTCGCCACCGCCGCGTTCGCCGTCCCCAACCGCTGCCGCCGGTTCGAGGGCCAGGTCGCCATCGTCACCGGCGCCGCCCAGGGCCTGGGCCGTGCGATCGCGCACCGCCTGGGCCAGGAGGGCGCCAGCCTGGTGATCGCCGACATCCAGGGCGAGCGCGCCGAACGCACCGCCGGGCAGTTGGCGGCCGAGCTGCGCGTGCCCGCCATCGCCTTTGCCGGCGACCTGAGCGAGGCCGGCGTGGCCGAGCAGATGGTGGAGAGCACGCTGCAGCGCTTCGGCCGCATCGATGCGCTGGTGAACAACGCGGCCGCGCTGATCCGCCTGAAGCTGGTCGACATGTCCGAGGAGCTGCTGCACAAGGGCGTGCAGTGGAACGTCTGGAACACGCTGCGCTGCTGCAAGGCGGTGCTGCCGGCGATGCTGGCGCGCCGCTACGGGCGCATCGTCAACATCGGCGGCGAGGCCTGGCGCACCGGCTTTCCGTACCACACGATCCTCGCCGGCGTGGGCAAGGGATCGATGGTCGGCCTGACCGCGACCTTGGCGGGCGAGGTGCTGCGCGACGGCATCACCGTCAACTGCGTGTCGCCCGGCGGCATCGAGACGGCCGCCGATGGCGATCCCGAGCCGCTGCCGCCGTCGAGCTTCCGCGACCCGTCATGGAATCCGCCCGACGTGATGCAGGCGATGGCCGAGGCCGCCCGCGCGCGCGCCCAGGCGGGCGGCATCGGGCGGCTGTCGCACCCGAGCGAGGTGGCGGCCGCCGTCGCGTTCTTCGCGTCGTTCGAAGCTTCGTTCACCACCGGCCAGCACATCGGCGTCAGCGGCGGCATGGCCATGCTCTGAGTTCACCGACTTCAACCGCAACCGGAAAACACCATGGGAATCATCCGCTTCAAGAAGAAGGACGGGCGCGCCGCGCTCGGCGTGCGTTTCGCGAACGAGGTGGTCGACCTCGGCGAGGCCGCGCCCCACCTGCCCACCGACATGGCCGCGCTGCTCGCGCAGGGCGGTTCCGCCGCCGTGCGCGAAGCGATCGCGCTGGCCGGCCGCACGTCGGCGCGCATTCCGTATCAGGGCCTCGAGCTGCTGCCGCCTGCGGTCACCTCGATCAAGACCATCTGCCTGGGCCTGAACTATCACGACCACGCAGCGGAGGCCAAGCGCGAAGTGCCGACCTATCCCGTCGTGTTCTTCCGCTCCGCCAGCTCGTTCATCGGCCACGGGCAGCCGATGCTGCTGCCGCGGGTGTCGAGCATGCTGGACTGGGAAGCCGAGCTGGTGGCCTTCGTCGGCAAGCGCGCGCGCCACGTCGGCGAGGCACAGGCGCTCGAGCACATCGCCGGCTATTCGTGCTTCAACGACGGCTCGGTGCGCGACTACCAGCGCAAGACGGTCCAGTGGACCATCGGCAAGAATTTCGATGGCACCGGCGGATTCGGCCCCGAGTTCGTGCCCGCCGACGAATTGCCGCCGGGCGCCGCCGGCCTGCGCATCGAGTGCCGCGTCAACGGCCAGACGATGCAGAGCGCCAACACCGCGGACATGATCTTCGGCGTCGCGCGCACCGTCGCGCTGATGAGCGAGTGCATGACGCTGGAACCGGGCGACCTGCTGGTGATGGGCACGCCGGGCGGCGTGGGCGTGGCCCGCACGCCGCCGGTGTTCCTGAAAGCCGGCGACGTGTGCGAGGTCGAGATCGAGAACATCGGGCTGCTGCGCAATCGCGTGGTCGCCGAATAGGCGGATCCGCGCCGCGTGTGCACGCAACCACGGCCCACCCTCGTCGACAAAGGCCAGTACTGCCATGGATCCACGCCCGAACCCTGCGGTGATGCCGGTGCCCACCGTGCTGCCGACGGCCGATGACGCCGCCGCGGCCGGTGCCTCCGGCACCCGCGCCTCGGCCGTCTACTCGCGACTGCGGCGCGACATCGTCACCAACAAGCTGCGCGCCGGCGAGAAGCTGCGCGTGGAGAGCATCACCACGCGCTATGGCGTGGGGCCCACGCCGGTACGCGAGGCGCTCAACCGCCTGTCGACCGAAGGGCTGGTGCAGCTCCAGGATCAGCGCGGCTTCCGGGTCGCGCCGATCAGTCGCGACGATCTGCTCGAGCTGACCCGCACGCGCGGCTGGCTCAACGAGATCCTGCTGCGCGAGTCGATCCGTCACGGCGACGAGACGTGGGAAGAAGGCATCGTGCTGGCCTTCCACCGGCTGAGCCGCACGCCCAACCGCCTGCCCGACGATCCCGGCGCGATGGAGCCGGCCTGGGAGCAGCGCCACCAGGCGTTCCATCACGCGCTGGTATGCGCGTGCCCCTCGCATCTGCTGCTGGCGTTCCATGCGCGGCTGTTCGAATCGGCCGACCGCTACCGTCACCTGGCCGCCGGCCGCTCGCCGGCCGGCCACCGCGACGTGCCCGACGAGCACCGGGCGATCATGGAGGCGGTGCTCGGCCGGCGCACCGACGAAGCGATCCGCCTGCTCAACGCGCACACCGAGCTGACCACCCGGACGCTGCTCGAGGTGATCGACGCGGCCTGAGCTTGCATCCGGCGCAGACGTGGCATACCATCTAAATTGGTAGCACCATTTAATCATGCGCGCCTGCGATCGCCCCACGCGCGATCACCGAAGGTGTGCCGCCAGGAGACACCGTCATGTCCGCCGTCGCCGACACCCCCGCTCATTCCCTGCCGACCGACGAAGAACGCCGGCTGCTGCGCGATTCCGTGCGAGGCTTCCTCGAACAGCACTGGCCGGCCGACAAGGCGGTCGGTCACGGCGAGCAGCCGGTCGAGCTCGCGCGCATCTGGCGGCAGCTCGCCGGCCAGGGCGTCACCGCGCTGGGCAGCGATCCGGCCGAAGGCGGGCTGCGCGAGCTGGTGGCGGTGATGCAGGAGCTCGGCCGCGCCGCCTGCCCTGTGCCGCTGGCGGATGCGGCGCTGCTGAACCTGCTGGTCGCCCGGTCTGCCACCGTGCCGCCGGCGCTGGCCACATTGGCCGCACGCACGCACGCCGGTGACGCGATGCCGGTCATCGCCTTCGCCGGCGCCGATCCGGAGCGCAAGGCCGGCGACATCGCCGTGCGCGACGGCCGCGCCAGCGGCACGCTCAATTTCGTCGACGGCGCGCTGGCCGCGACCCATCTACTGGTGGCGGCCGAACAGGGCACGAAGCTCGCGATCGTCGCCACCGATGCGCCCGGCCTCGCGGCGACACCCACCCGGGCCATGGGCATGCAGGGGCTGGCCACCGTGGTCCTGACCGACGCGGCGGCCGAGCTGGTGCCGGTGCCGCCCGGATCGCTCGACGACCTGCTGCGGGTGATGCAGCTCGCGATGGCGGCGCGCGCCACCGGCGCCGCCGACCGCTCGTTCGAGCTGGCGGTGCAGTATGCGAAGGATCGCAAGCAGTTCGGCCAGTTGATCGGCCGCTACCAGGCGATCCAGCACAAGCTGGCCACCAACCTGATCGCGCTGCAGGCGATGAAGCTGAGCCTGGACAACGCCGCCGCCCACTTCGATCGCCAGGTCGATCACTGGCGCACGTTCGCCAGCGCCGCATTCGGCTATGCCGGCGCGGTGCTGCGCCAGGTGTCGCTGCAGACGCACCACGCGTTCGGCGCGATCGGCTATGCCGAGGATCACGAGGCGCCGCGCCACTTCAAGCGCGTGCATCTGGACGTCAGCCGGCACGGCGGCGGCCGGCAGGCCCGCGAGGCGCTGGCCGCGCGCTACCTCGACGGCGACGGCCACGAGTTCCCCGAGTTCGACCTCGGCGATGCCGGCAACCGCTTCCGCAAGGAGGTCCGCGCCTGGCTGGGCGAGCACTGGACTCCCGCCCATCGCGAGACCTACGAGCAGTCGCCGTACGTGCATCGCGAGTTCGATCCGACGTTCGCCCGCGCGCTCGGCAAGACCGGCTGGCTCGCGCTGAGCTGGCCGAAGCGTTTCGGCGGCCAGGAGCGCACGCCGTACGAGCTGATGGGCTTCATGGAGGAGATGCACCGTGCCGATGCGCCGCGCGCCGGCGCGCCGATCCAGGCGGCCTCGTGGATGGAGTTCGGCTCCCCGGAGCAGCAGGCCCGCTACCTGCCCGAGATCAAGAGCGGCGAGGTGATCTACGGCATGTGGTACAGCGAGCCCGATTCGGGTTCCGACCTGGCATCGCTGCGCACCCGCGCCGAACGCGACGGCGACCACTGGGTCATCAACGGCCAGAAGATCTGGACCACGACCTACTGGGGCGACTACATGTGGCTGGCCGCCCGCACCGACCCGCAGGCCAAGCCGCAGCATGCCGGCATCAGCATGTTCGTGGTGAAGACCGACACGCCCGGCATCACCCGCAAACCGATCCGGACGATGTACGACGGCGAGTTCTGCAACACCTTCTTCGACAACGTGCGGATTCCCGCCGATGCGCTGGTCGGCAAGCTGAACGGCGGCTGGGAGGTGCTGACCGGATCGCTCGGCGTCGAACGCGCGTTCGTCGGCGGCGGCATCGTGATGAAGGTCGCCCGCCAGTTCGAGGAACTGTGCGAATACCTGCGCGCCGCTCGGGTGGACGGCCGGCCGCTGCGCGACGATCCGGTGGTGCGCGACACGATAGGCGGCTTCGCCGCGCAGATCGAAGCCGGCCGCCAGCTCGCGATGGACTGCGTGGCGATGCTGGCGCGCGGCGAGACCCCGACCTACGAAGCGGCGATCGCCAAGGTGTTCGCCGGCGAGCTGATGGAGCAGTTCAACGAGGCGGCGCTCGACCTGCTCGGCATGGAGGCGACGCTGTCGGCCGGCTGCTCCGGCGCGCCGCTGCGCGGACGGCTCGAGCAGAAGCTGCGCCACTCGCTGATGTGGGTCATCAGCCTCGGCACCAACGAGATCCAGCGCAGCCTGATCGCGCAGCGGGCGCTGGGGTTGCCTCGATGACCACGGAAGCAGCGCCGGCGGCGGACGGCGAGCAGCGCCCCGGCGCGGCGGCCGGCATCCCGCCCGGCATGCACCGCTTCACGCAGATGGAGCGGGTCATCCACGGCCGGCCGGTCGCCGACGCGCTGGCCGGCGAACTCGAGCTGCTCGGCGCCCGCCGGGTGTTCCTGGTGACGAACCGCTCGCTGGCCGACGGCGACGCCGTCGCGCACATCGTCGCAGCGCTCGGCGATCGCCTGGCCGGCCGCTTCGACGGCGTGCGCGCCCATGCGCCGCGTGACTGCATCGTCGAAGGCGCAGCCGCGATCCGCTCGGCCGGCGCCGATCTCCTGCTGGCCGTCGGCGGCGGCTCGGTGATCGACGCAGCCAAGGTGATGTCGCTGTGCGTGCGGCACGGCTACGGACGGATCGAGCAGCTCGACCCGCACGCGAACCGGCGCGCCCCCGACACCGGCCATGCGCCGGCCGATGCCGCACATTGGCTGCGCGTGCTCGCGGTGCCGACGACGCTGTCGGGCGCCGAGTTCGCCAGCTCCGGCGGCGCCACCGATCCGCGCAGCAGGATGAAGGAAGCATTTGTCGAACCGATGCTGATGCCGGTGTCGGTGATCCTCGACCCGGCGATGACCTTCGCAACGCCGCTGCCCCTGATGCTGGCCACCGGCATCAAGGCGATCGATCACGCGGTCGAGCGGGTGACCAGCGCCAATGCCAATCCGTACAGCGACGCGGTGTCGCTGCTGGCGCTGCGGCTGCTCGCGCAGTCGTTGCCGGCGATCCGCCGGCGGCCGGACGACCCCATCCCGCGCAACGATGCTCAGTACGGCATGTTCATGTCGCTGGCCGGCTCGGCCAGCGGCGTGGCCGTCAACGTCAGCCACGCGATCGGCCATGTGCTCGGTGCCCATGCCGCCGTGCCGCACGGCGAGACCTCGTGCGTGCTGTGCCCGGCGGTGCTGCGCTGGCATGCCGACGTCGCCGCCGACCGCCATCGCCTGCTGTGCGACGCGCTGGACGTGCCAGGCCACGATGCCGCCGGTGCCTTGTCATCGCTGATCGCATCGCTCGGCCTGCCGCAGCGGCTGCGCGACGTAGGCGTGCAGCGCGACCAGTTCGACGACATCGCCCGCAAGACGATGCACGAGGCGCTGCTGCGCAACAGCCGCAAGCCGGTGCGCAGCGAAGCCGACGTGCTGGAGATCCTCGAGATCGCGTGGTGACCGCGCTTTCGGCGCGCCGCGTCAACCGCTGACCGGAATCTTCTCCTCCGCGATCACGCGCGCCCACCTGTCGATGCCGGTCCTGATCTCCTCGGCGAAGGCCTCCACGGTGCTGGAAGCCGGTTCGACGCTGGTGGCGAAGAAGCGATTGCGCGTATCCGGCTCGGCCATCACCGTGACGACTGCCTTGTTGAGCTGGGCGACGGCTTCTGCCGGAACGCCGGCATTGGTCAGCAACCCGAACCAGCCGCCCGCGCTGAAACCCCGCACCGTCTCGCCGATCGTGGGCAGATCGGGATCGAAGGACAGGCGCTTCGCGGCGGCGGTGCCCAGCACCTTCAGGCGAGCCGCCCTCATCTGGGCGTTCAGGATCTCGGTACGGGCCGTGTGCTGCACGTTCACC
>OEIU01002105.1_pt1 | contig 11132 bp, 11 predicted proteins | sample 1539221 | NCBI WGS metagenome assembly OEIU01 (sample SAMN03792071, study PRJEB22550) | activated sludge metagenome | feature: wastewater treatment plant; material: activated sludge; isolation source: Wastewater treatment plant of a petroleum refinery complex | place: Argentina: Zarate | collected... | reverse complement strand
TGTGTCTGCAGATCGGCGCGCTGATCGGCAAGGTGTCCAACGAAAAGGTGCTGATCGAATCGATCCCGTTCTTTTTGGTGGCGCTGGCGGTGCTGGCGCTGGTCACCTACGTGCCGGCGGTCTCGCTGTGGCTGCCGTCACTGTTCGGCGGACGGTGACGGCCGGACCGTCCCCTCTGCCTCACGGAGAATCGTCATGAACCGACTGAAGGACAAGGTGGCGCTGGTGTGCGGGGCCGGTCACACGCCAGCGCCGCCGGATGCGACGATCGACGGCCAGCCGGTGCTGGGCAACGGCTGTGCGATCGCGCTGCTGTTCGCCCGCGAAGGGGCCAGGGTGGTGGTGCTGGACGTGGACCGCGAGGCGGCCGACCGCACGGTGGCGCTGCTGGCCTCCGAAGGCTTCAGCGCCGGCATCCGCCATGCCGACGTCACCGACTCGGCGGCGCTCAAGCGCGCGGTGGACTCGGTGGTCGACGACTACGGCCGGCTGGACGTCCTGCAGAACAACGTCGGCATCACCGCGATGGGCGGGCCGATCGAGGAAAGCGAGGAAAGCTGGCGCCACATCCTCGAAACCAATCTGTCGGGGGTGTTCTATGCCTGCAAGCATGCGCTGCCGCACATGGTGCGTCAGCGGAGCGGCGCGATCGTCAACACGTCGTCGGTCGCGGCGATCCGCTACACCGGCTATCCGTACTCCAGCTACTACGCCAGCAAGGCCGGCCTGAACCATTTCACCGAGAGCGTGGCGTTGCAGTACGCATCGCAGGGCATCCGCGCCAACGCGGTGATGCCGGGACTGATGCACACGCCGCTGATCTATCGCCAGATCAGCGGGCAGTACAAGGATCCCGCCGACATGGTGGCCGCGCGCGACCGGATGTCGCCGACCGGCCGGATGGGCACCGCCTGGGACATCGCGTACGCGACGCTGTTCCTGGCCAGCGACGAGAGCCGCTACGTGAACGGCGTGTGCCTGCCGGTCGACGGCGGGCTGCACTGCGGGCATTGAGCGGCTGACGCTGGCCGGGTTTTCTACGGGTAGACCCTGCCCTTCAACCTTGTACTGATCAGGACTATTCTTCCGCTCAGGCAGCGTACCGTACAACGTTCAGCCGGGGGAAGACATGAAGGGCGATCGGGCGGCCAGGCGTGGTCTGGTGGCGGGAAGTGTCGTGTGCTTGCTGATCGCCTGGCTGGCGCCGGTGCCGGCCGGTGCCGCCGAGGCGGCCGATGCGGTGATCGCCCGCGCCGAGCGGATGATGGGCAGCGCCGACGTGAGGACGCTGCGGTTCGCCGGCAGCGGCACCGGTGGCACTTTCGGGCAGGCTTACGAGCCGGGCGGGCCGTGGCCGAAGCTGACGATCTCCAGCCTGTCGCGGGTGCTCGACTATCCGAATGCGGCGCTGCGCGAGGAGTCGGCGCGCAGCCGCTCCGAACCGACCGGGGGCGGCGCGGTGCCGCTGATGGGCACCGGCGAGCAGCGGCAGATCAACCTGCTGCAGGGTTCTCATGCATGGAACCTCGCCGGCAACAATGCGGTGCCGTCGCCGTGGCGCTGGAGGCGCGGCAGCACGATCTGTGGAGCAGCCCGCACGGCGTGCTGATGGCGGCCAAGCGCAACAAGGCCACGGTGTCCTTCGACAGCAAGGGCGGCAGATCGCTCGCTGCGGTGTCGTTCACCGAACCGGGCGTGATGAGCGCCGTCGCCTACATCAACGACGACGGTCTGGTCGAGCGGGTCGAGTCCAGGCATCCGCATCCGGTCACCGGCGATACCGCGGTGACGACGCTGTACTCGGACTATCGCGACCACGGCGGCGTCAAGTTCCCGATGCGGATCCGGCAGAGCCATCTGGGGTCGCCGACCCTGGACCTCGAGGTCAAGGAGGTGCAGGTCAATCCGGCCACCGACATCGTCGCGCCGGACGCGGTGCGCAACTTCGCCGAGCGGGTGGCTTCACAGCCGGTCACCGACGGCGTCTGGTACCTGGCGGGCGGTTCGCACCACAGCGTGCTGATCGAGATGAAGGATCACCTGATCGTCGTCGAGTCGCCGCTCTACGACGGCCGGGCGCAGGCGATGCTGCAGGAGGTGAAGAAGCTGGTGCCGGGCAAGCCGATCCGCACGGTGATCAACTCCCACCATCACTTCGACCATTCGGGCGGGCTGCGCACCGCGGCGGCCGAGGGTGCGACGCTGATGGTCACCGCCGCGGCCAAGCCGTACTTCGAGAAGGTGCTGGCCAATGCCAACCGGATCAAGCCCGATGCGCTGGCCAGGTCCGGCCGCAAGGCGAAGTTCGCCAGCTACGGCGGCAAGACCTTGCTGACCGACGGCTCACGCAACATCGAGGTGTACTCGATCGACGGCAGCGTCCATGCGAAGGGCTTCACGATGGTCTATCTGCCGAAGGAGAAGCTGCTGATCGAGGCGGATGCCTTCACGCCTGGGCCGCCGAACTCGCCGCCGCCGGCCAAGCCCAATGACAACCACGTGAATCTGCTGGAGAACATCGAGCGCCGCAACCTGGCGGTCGACCGCATCCTGCCGCTGCACGGGCGGGTGGTGCCGCTCGCCGAGCTGCAGACCGCGGTGGGGCGCAAGCCCTGATCGCCGGCGGGCTTCGACGGTCGGCCGGCGAAGCCCACGGACCGGTCTTTCGTTCAGGTCGGCCCGGGAATGCCGGCCATCCGGTCGTACTTCAGGAAGAAACGGCGGGCCAGCGCCACGAGCTGCGCCTCGCTCGGATGATCGACGCTCTCGTAGCCGACCACCCGGGGCGCGAGCTGCGGGCGGTGCTTCTGGACGTAGTGACGGAAGAACGTCTGCGACTGCTGCGAGCCGACGATCAGGACTTCCGGGGTGTCGGCGATCGTCTCGCAGACGTCGGCGAGGAATTCGTGCTCGCTGCGCACGCTGCTGCCATGCTGCCGGGTGTGGTGTGAACTCGCCTTGATGCGTTCCGACTTCAGATGCTCGGCATCGAAATGGACGATGCGGGCGGAGTGATGGTCGAGCCAGACGACTGCATGGAACATCGGTGGGATCCTTCTTCTCGTTGGGTCACGTCCCGATGGTGCGATGCGGACGGGCGCCGGGTGTTGATCTGGATCAGCCGCGCCGGCGGCCGCGCGGCGGGCGGGCGATAATCGGTGTCCTGCTCTGCACGAGGCTCCGATGACGTCGTCCAATCCGCGCTGGAAGCAGCGCCCGCCCGGCTCCACTTGGGGCGATTTCGGCCCCGACGACCAGTACGGCAGGATGAACCTGCTGACGCCCGAGAAGGTGAGGCAGGGGGTCGCCGAGGTCCGCGAAGGCATCGCCTTCAATCTGAGCCTGCCGCTGAACCTGCCGGGCGGCAGCGTGCTGAATCCACGCCGCCATCCGCCGGTGCTGCGGCCGACGGTGCGCGACGGCAAGCCGAATCTGAACTATCAGCTCGTCACCGATCATCCGGAATGCACCGACGTGATCAGCGACGACCTGGTGGTCATGCATCTGCAGTACTCGACGCAGTGGGACGGGCTCGCGCACGTCGGCTCGCGCTTCGATGCCAACGGCGACGGCATCGCCGAGGCGGTCTACTACAACGGCTATCGTGCCGGCACTCATGTGCTGGGTCCGTCGGCCGGCAGCGATGCGGGGGCGTTCGAGACCATCCCAGCGAAGTCGACGTCGCGGGCGGCGGCACTGGGCATCGAGCGGATGTCGGAGCGCTGCGTGCAGGGACGTGCGGCGATGATCGATCTGCATGCGCACTTCGGCCGCCAGCGTGTCGCGGTCGGCTACGACGCGCTGATGCGGGTGCTGGAGGCCGACCGGGTGGTCATCGAGCCGGGCGACATGGTGTGCCTGCACACCGGCTTCGCGCAGATGCTGATCGAGATGGACGGCAGGCCCGACGGCCCGCTGCTCGGCAGGAGCTGTGCCGTGCTGGAGGGCCGCGACGGCAAGCTGCTGAACTGGATCACCGACACCCAGCTCGTCGCGCTGATCGCCGACAACTACGCGGTCGAGGCGGCGCCCCCGACCAGCCAGCCGAAGAACTGCGCGTCGCTGCCGATCCACGAGCACTGTCTGTTCAAGCTCGGCGTGCATCTGGGCGAGATCTGGCATCTGACGCCGCTGGCGGACTGGCTGCGCGCGCACGGCCGCTACCGGTTCCTGCTGACCGCGCCGCCGCTGCGTCTGCCGGGCGCGATCGGTTCGCCGGCCACGCCGATCGCAACGGTGTGACGGGCCGCGGTCACGGCGCCGCGTGACCCAGCACCTGTTTCATCCGTTCGAAATCGCGCCGGTAACGTCCGCCGAGCCGCCGCTTCTGCGGCTCGGTGAGGATGCGGCCGGAGAGCTGGAAGAACTTCTTCTCCTCCTCGCGCAGATGATGATGCACCTTGTGCGACAGCTTGCGGGCCTGCTCGAGCCAGGCATCGCCGGCGTGGCTGAGCTTGCCCAGCGCCTCCACCAGTTCGTCGATCTCGTGGTGTTCGCCGATCGCATGCCGTGACGGATCCAGCCCGCGGTCGTCCATCAGGATCGGCGCATAGAGAAAGCGCTCTTCGGCGGCCGCATGCGCGGCCAGCTCCTGGCGCAATTCGCGGAACAGCTCCACGCGCAGCCGGTCGCCGGCCCTGGCGCGCAGCAGCCTGCGGCACAGCTCGCGCTGACGGACATGGCTCTCTCGCAGCGCTTCATAGACGGTGTCGTCCATTTCATCTCCCTCGGGAATCTGCACGATAAGTTCCCTGCGGGCCCGAAAGCAGTCGTCGTGCCCGGCCGCTGCATTGCTGGCCGTGTTTCGGCCGGCGATCCGCTCCCGCGCCCGTCTTGTGCGATGCTTCGCATCACCGGTCATGCCCGCCGACGGATCGGCGGGCGGCGCGGCGGCGGCGATCGGGCGCAACGACGGAGGAAATCGGTGTCCGGGACGAACCGGCCGTTCGACGGCCTGAAGGTGATCGACTGCGCGAGCTTCATCGCCGCGCCGGCGGCAGCGACGATTCTGGGCGACTTCGGCGCCGACGTGATCAAGATCGAGCCGCCCGAAGGCGATGCCTATCGCGAGCTGGTGCGGATGCCCGGCATGCCGCCGACCGACCGTAATTTCCCGTGGGAGCTCGATTCGCGCAACAAGCGCAGCGTCGCGCTCGACCTGCGCCAGGAGGCGGGTCGCGAGGTGCTGCGCCGGCTGGTGCGCGAGGCGGACGTGTTCATCACCAACCTGCCGCTGGGCGCGCGGCGCCGGCTGCAGGTCGATCATCAGTCGCTCGCGCCCCTGAACCCGCGGCTGATCTATGCGTCGTTCACCGCCTACGGGGAGACCGGGCCCGAGGCCGAGAAGAGCGGCTTCGACTCGACCGCCTACTGGGCACGTTCCGGGCTGGCCGACCTCGTGCGGCCCGACTATCTGACGCCGCCGGCGCGGTCGGTGGCCGGCATGGGCGACCATCCGAGCTCGGTCACGCTGTATGCGGCGATCGTCACCGGGCTGTACCGCCGCCAGCAGACCGGGCAGGGCGGGCTGGTCAGCTCGTCGCTGCTGGCCAACGGCCTGTGGGCGAACTCGTACATGGTGCAGTCGAAGCTCAACGGCCTGACGATGCCGCCCCGTCCGCCGCGCGAGAAGGTGCCCAATCCGCTGACCAACTTCTACCGCTGCCGCGACGCCCGCTGGCTGAACCTGGTGCTGCTGAACGAGGCCCGCCAGTGGCGGCCGCTGCTGGGGGCGCTGGGCGCGCCGGCGATGGCCGACGATCCACGATTCCTCGACACCGCCGCCCGCCGCATCCATGCCGAGCCGCTGGTGGCCGCGTTCGACGAACTGTTCGGCCAACGCGACCTCGCCGACTGGCGCGAACGGCTCGATGCCGCCGGCATCACGTTCGGCGTCGTCGGCACGCTCGACGAGGTGCCCGACGATCCTCAGATGCATGCCTGCGGCGCGCTGGTGCCGCTGTCGGCCGGCAACGGCTTCACCGTGTCGAGCCCGTTCGAGCTCGGCGGCGTCGACAAGGCCGCCGCCGGGCCGGCGCCGGACGTGGGCCAGCACAGCGAGCAGGTGCTGCGCGAGGCGGGCTATGGCGAGGCGGAGATCCGGCGGCTGCGCGAGCTGAAGGTGCTGGTCTAGCCATCGCCGTGCTGCCACCAGTGCAGCAGCCGCCGCTCGATCGCCAGCATCATCAGGTTCAGGCAATAGCCGACGGCGGCGAGCAGGAAGATCGCCGCGTACATGTCGCTGGCGCGCATCGCGTACTGCATCGTCATCACGTAGAAGCCGATGCCTTCGGAGCCGGCGATCATCTCGGCCACGACGCTGACGATCAGCGCCAGCGCGAGGCTGGTGCGCATGCCGGCCAGCACGTACGGCAGGCACGACGGCAGCACCACCCGCGTCAGCGTGCGCAGGCGGCCCACCTGCAGCGTGCGGGCGACGTCGAGCGCGGTCGGGTCGATCGCGCGCACGCCGCCGATCGTGTTGACCAGGATCGGAAACAGGCAGGCGAAGGCGACGACGAACACCTTCATCGCATGGTCGATGCCGAGCAGCAGGATCAGCGGCGGCACGATCGCCGGCGTCGGAATCGGCCGCAGCAGCTCGACCAGCGGCCGCAGCGCCGCATTGAAGCGCGGCAACGTCGCCATCGCCAGCCCCAGCAGCACGCCGGTCACCGAGGGGATCGCGAAGCCCGCCGCCATCCGCCACAGCGTGGAGGCGAACACCTGCGCCAGCTCGCCGGAGCGCAGGCCGTTCAGCAGCGCCCGCAGGATCTCGGTGACCGGCGGCCAGTTCGGGCTCGCCACCCAGCGCAGCGCCGACCACTGCCACAGCGCCAGCAGCGCGAACAGCAGGCCGACGCCCAGCAGACGGTATGAACGGGTCATCGAGACCTCATGCCTCGTGCACCACCCGGCCGCCGACCGCCGTCGCCAGCACCGCGGCATCGCGCAGCGCCTCGGGGTCGCAGCGCGTCGGGTCGACCGACAGCACGGTCCAGTCGCCCAGCAGCCCCGGGCGCAGCATGCCGCGCTCATGTTCGCTGAAGCTCAGGTAGGCGGCATCGCGGGTATACAGCGCGAGCGCCTGCTCGCCGGTCACCGCCTGCGTGCGGCCGATCGGTTCGTCGGTGCCGGCGATGTGGCGGGTGCGCGCCTGCCACAGGCCCAGCAGCGGCTGGAACGGCGTCACCGGCGAATCGGAGCCGCCGCCGACGACGACGCCGGCATCGAGCCAGCCCCTGACCGGCGTGGCCATCGCCATCAGCACGGTGCCGAAGCGTTTGACCAGCAGCGGCCCGAACGTGTACTGCATCGAGCACTGGGTGGCGACGCAGACGCCCATCCGCGCCGCCTCGGCGATGTTGCGCGGATCCGGCCACAGGTAGGCATGGATCAGCGTGAAGCGCAGCGGCGCCAGCGGAATCTCGCGATCGATCTGGGCGAACACCTCGAGCGCGATGTCGATCGCCTTGCCGCCGACGACGTGCACGCCGAGCGACCAGCCGGCGCGCGCGCACTGCCAGGCGACGGCGCGGAACGACTCGGTCGGCGTCACCTGGATGCCGCAGTTGCAGCGCTCGTCGGGGAACGGCTCGCGCATCAGCGCGGTGCCCAGCGACGCGCCGCCGTCCAGGTACATCTTGGCGCCGCCGAGCTTCAGCCGCGCATCGCCGAAGCCGGTGGCGAGCCCGGCCTGCTCGATGCGCGCGAGGTTGTCGGCCAGCGGCAGGCTGGAATCGGCCAGCGGCATCAGCACCGAGCGGACCGTCAGCGCATCGCGTCGCCACAGCGACTGGTAGACCTGCATGACCTCCGGCGTCACGCCCGGATCCATGATGCCGGTGAGGCCGGCGGCATGGTAGGCCCGCTGGATGTCGGCGAGCGCCTGCGCCTGCTCGTCGAGCGACAGCGGCGGGATCAGCCGCGCCAGCGGCTCGAAGGCCGGCGGCTCCAGCAGCAGGCCGTTCGGCAGGCCGTCGGCGCCGCGCGGGATGCGTCCGCCCGCCGGGTCGGGCGTGTCGCGGCCGATGCCGGCGAGTTCCAGCGCACGGCTGTTGGCCACCGCCGCATGCCCGACCCGCGGCAGGTAGACCGGGCGATCGGCGCAGGCCGCATCCAGTTCTTCACGGGTCGGATAGCGGCCCTCGGCCAGCGAGGCGACGTGCCAGCCGCTGCCGCTGGAGATCCAGGCCCGCTCGGGATGGCGCTGCGCATAGTCGCGGATCGCCTGCTGGATGTCGGCGATCGAGCGGGCCGGCGCGAGATCGACCAGCCGGGTCTGCAGGCCGGTCCAGTGCATGTGGTTGTGGGTGTCGATCAGGCCCGGCACCAGCGTGCCCCGCTCGTAGCGCAGTTCGCGCGCGGGCGCGCCGCCCAGCGCGGCACGCGCCTCGTCCGGCGTGCCGACCGCGACGATGCGGTCGCCGCGCAGCGCCATCGCGTCGGCCCGCGGGCGGCCGGGATCCATCGTGACGATGTCGCCGCGCACCAGGGTCGCCTCGCCGGGTTGCGGTCCGGCGATGGTGCGAGCGGGCGCCTGCGCGGCGCCCGACGGTATGGTGACGCCCATCAGCGCGCGCCCTGCGTCGCGGTGCGGTACAGCAGCGACTTCACGTCGAACGGGCCGTCGAGCATGCCGTTGCGGCGCATCTCGCCGACCACCGGTTCCAGCGCGTTCGGGTCGACCGCCTTCTGGAAGTCCGGCAGCACCAGCTTCTGAAGCTGCTCCGGCGGGATCCGCGTGTAGCCCGACACGATCTTCGCGAACTCCTCCGAACGCTTGTTCTCGTTGCTCCAGTCGATGCCCTTGTTGAAGGCGCGCACGAAGCGGTCGATGACTCCCGCGTTCTGCTGGATGTAGGTCTTGCTGGCGACGTACTGCCCGACCGGGAAGCCCTTCTGCACCGCGTTGTACGGCCAGGCGACCACCTGCACGTCGGTCGCGGTGCCGGCCGACAGGAACGGCTCGACGATGAACGCCGCATCGACCCGGTCGCCGCGTACCGCATCGAGCATCTGCGGAAACGGCACTTCGAGATAGGTCACCGCGTCGGGATTGCCGCCGGTGGCGCGCACCCAGGCGCGCGCATAGAGCCAGATGATGTTGTTGCGGGTGTTGACCGCGATGCGCTTGCCTTCGAAGTCCTTGCCGGTCTTGTACGGCGCGCCCTTCTTCGCGATCAGGCCGGCCAAGTCGGGCGGCGCGTCGCCGGTGTTGCTGCCGTTGGCGATGATCTCCACGCCCAGGCCCTGGCGGGCCGCCAGGATCGTCGAGATCACGTTGCTGAACGCCACCTGCACGTGGCCGGCGGCCAGCGCCGGAATGCCGGCGGCGCCGCCCTGGATCGGCGTGGTGTCCACCTCCAGCCCTTCGGCGGCGAAGAAGCCCTTGGCGACCGCCCCCTGCCGCGGCGCCACGTCGATGATCGGAATGATGCTGACGCGCAGCTTGGTCGTCTGCGCGCGCAGCCGGGGCGCGGCCAGGCCCAGCGCGGTGGTGGCCAGCGCGGCGACGGCGGTGCGACGGCTCGGGATCGGTGCGGTCATGTCGGTGCGTCCTTGCGGTTTTGGTTGGGGGGCAGCGGAACCGTGAGCATCGGATCGTGAGCACCAGCCCGCGACATCAGTCGGCAGGCGCGCCGGACCAGTGGGTCGCGCGGCGCTCCAGGCGCTCGAACACCTCGTTGAGCGCGAAGCCCAGCAGCGCCAGGATCACGCTCCACGCATACATGTCGGGGATGCGGAACGAGCGCTGCATGTCGACGATCAGATAGCCGATGCCGCCGGTGCCCGCCATCATCTCGGCGATCACCACCAGCACCAGCCCGATCGCCAGCGCGATCCGCATGCCGGTGAGGATCAGCGGCAGCGCCGACGGCAGCCCCACCTTCCACAGCATGGCGGCGCCCGAATGCTGGAAGGTGCGGGCCGCATCGAGCATCACCGGATCGGTGCCGCGCACGCCCTGGATCGTGTTGATCAGCACCGGGAAGAACACTCCCAGCGCGATCACCGTGATCTTCATCGTGTCGCCCAGGCCGAGGAACAGGATCAGCGGCGGCAACAGCGCGGGCTTGGGCAGCGGTCTCATCACCTCGACCAGCGGCTCGAGCAGCCCGTGCACCACGCGGAACCGCCCCATCAGGAGGCCGGTGCCGACCGCCAGCACGCAGCCGATCGCATACGCGACAGCCAGCAGGTACAGCGTGTGCGCCATCGGCTCGGCGAAGCTGCCGCTGGCGACGATCGTCGCGATCCGCCGGGCGACGATCGAAGGCGGCGGCACCAGCACCGCATTGATCAGCCCGGTGCGCGCCAGCACCTCCACCAGCACGGTCAGCAGCGCCAGCGTCGCCACGCCGAGCGTCAGGTCCGACTGCCGCCGGCGCGAGGTGTTCATTGGATGACCCGGCGCGCTGCGCGCTGTGTGGCGGCGCTCACGCGGCGCTCCCCAGCAGCAGCGTCAGCAGCTCGTGGCGCATCGACAGATAGCGCGGCAGTTCCGGCGTCGTGATCTTGTCGCGCGGCCGCGGCAGCCCGGTCTCGAACACCCGCACGACGGTCGACGGCCGCGACGACAGCACCGCGATCCGGTCGGCGAGGAACACCGCTTCGTCGACGTCGTGGGTGACCAGCACCGCGGTGAAGCGGTGCCGCGTCCACAGCTCCTGCACGATCGCGTGCAGCTCCATCCGCGTCAGCGCATCGACCGAGCTGAACGGTTCGTCCATCAGTAGCACGCGCGGCTCGGCGGCCAGCGCCCGGGCGATCGTCACGCGCTGCTGCATGCCGCCCGAAAGCTGTGCCGGATAGCGCTGCGCGAACTCGTCCAGACCGACTCTCTGCAGATAGCGCCGGCTGTGCTCGCGGGCGGAAGCGCGGTCCATGCCGGGCCGATGCTCGACGGCGAACGCGACGTTGTCGATCACCGTGCGCCAGGGGAACAGCGACTTGCCGTATTGCTGGAACAGGTAGACGATGCCCGGCGGCGGCGCCGTCACCGTCTCGCCGTGGAAGGTCACGGTTCCCTGCGTGGCACGGGCCAGCCCGGCGGCGATCTGCAGCAACGTCGACTTGCCGTAGCCGGACGGTCCGAAGATCGCCAGGAACTCGCCGTCGCGCACGTCGAG
>OEIU01002104.1_pt1 | contig 11136 bp, 13 predicted proteins | sample 1539221 | NCBI WGS metagenome assembly OEIU01 (sample SAMN03792071, study PRJEB22550) | activated sludge metagenome | feature: wastewater treatment plant; material: activated sludge; isolation source: Wastewater treatment plant of a petroleum refinery complex | place: Argentina: Zarate | collected... | reverse complement strand
GTAATAGCTTTCGCTGCGCTCGCGCGTGGCCGGCCGCGGCCGCGGCGCCAGCGGCGGAGCTTCGACGGCGATGCGCGGCGGCGTTGCCGCGGCAGCGCGCGGCTCTGGGGCGGACTGCGATGCTGCCGGGGCGGCGAAGCCTGCCGCAGGCGGCTGTTGGGGCGGCACCGGCCGGAATTCCGGCGCGCCGATATTGTCTCCTTCGTTGCCGCGCTTTCCAAACATGATCCGTCGTCCGCCCTACGCGCTTACGTCTTCCGCTTCAGCTTGCCGAGCAAACCGGACAGGGCCATGGATTTCCTGGCCTTTATCTCGCCACGGCCGGTCAGGACGTGGGCGATGTCTTTTACCATCTGCACGGCTGCATGCTTGGCATCCATCTCGCCCAGCATGCGCCCGTTGTTCGACGCATTGCCGAAGAGCTGCGCGTCGAAGGGGATCACCGCCATGGGCGTGATGTTGAGAGGACCAGCGAAATCGGCTGCGGAAATCTCCGGCCGCTTGAGGACGCCGGCCTGATTGAGAATGAGCTTCGGCGGCGCATCGTTGGGCCTCATCTTCTTCAGCATGTCGACGAGGTTCTTGGCGTTGCGCAGATTGGCGAGGTCGGGCACGGCGGTGATGACGATCTCGTCCGCCTGCGCGAGCGTGTTGCGGCTCCATCCGCTCCAGACATGGGGCACGTCGAGGACGAGAAGCGGCGCGGTGCGCTGCGCAGTGTCGATGACGGCCGAGAAAGCGTCCGCGTCGAAGTCGTAGACGCGGTCGAGAGTGGACGGCGCCGCCAGCAGCGACAGATGCTCCGCACATTGCGCGAGCAGACGGTCGAGATAGACCTCGTCGATGCGCTCGGGCGAGAAAACGGCTTCGGCGATGCCCTGCACCGGGTCTTGGTCGAAATTGATGTTGGCCGTGCCGAAGGGAAGGTCGAGGTCCATCACCACGACCTCCGACTTGAACAGATTCGACATGCACCAGGCGACATTGTGCGCCAGCGTGGACGAACCGACGCCGCCCTTGGCGCCGACAAAGGCGATGGAGCGGCCGAGCGGCGCGGCCTCCGGGTCGACGAAGATCGCCGAGATCACTGCGATCACATCCGCCAGCGAGATCGGCGCGACCATGTATTCGGACACGCCGGAGCGCACGAGATCGCGATAGAGGGCGACGTCGTTGTAGTGGCCGATCACCACGACCTTGGAACTCGGATCGCAGTGCTCCGCGAGCTGGCGAAGGCTGTTCAGCAGTTCCTTCGGCTCCTGCCGCGATTCGAGGATGATCAGGTTCGGCGTCGGCGCCGACTGATAGAATTCGATGGCTGTCGGAATGCCGCCCATATGCACCTTGAGGTGCGCCCGCGCCATGCGCCGGTCTTCCGAGGCGCGTTCGATCGGGTTGGCGATGCCTTCGGTCTCGCAGAAGGCCTGGATCGAGATCCGCGGGATCGGGCGCATCGACTGCAATGCCGCCGTGTCCCGCTGCTCCTGCTCCGCCTCGTCATATGCGTTGTCGTAGGCTGCGTTGTTGCTCATCCCCGCCTCCGCGCCTTTTCCTTAATACTGGACTTCGCCCAAGCCGCCGGTCGACGCGTTGCGATAGTCGTCAATGATGATGTTGCGGCGTTCGGCGTCGATCTCGCCCGGCTTGCGCGGCCCGAGCAGGTCGGCCGGATTGGCGATCTGCGCCGCCAGGTTGTTCTGGTACGAGCAGCCGAAATTGGCGTAGTTCTTGTTCTCCGACGTCTTGGTGAGGTCGTCGGGCCACCTTCCGCACTTGCTCGTATGGGCCATCATGGCCACGTAGGACACACGGATGGGCGCCGCCGTCTCGGCCGCGTCCGCCTGATAGGCGGCGATGGCGATACGGCTCGCGGGCACGCCGTTCTTTTTCAGGAGATGCACGAGGCCCTGCGCCACATTGTTCGCCGCGATCTCGTTCTGCGAACCGTAGGGCGTGAGGATGGTGACCGGCGGCGCGGCGCTGCGGTCGTAATTCGCGATGAATCCTTCGACGGCGTCGCGCTGGGTGATGGTCACGCCGCGATCGGTCGCGGCGACAGGCACGTCCACCGACTGCTCCTTCTCGGAACGGGCGTTGGTATGGGGGGGGGGTTAGTCGCCGGAAAGGGCCCCGCGGGTGACGCTGTCGCGATTCGCGCACCCCGCCAGCAAGGCGACCGCCATGGCGGCAAGCGCCAGGCGCAGCACGGTGGAGTTCCGGTCTCTTCGCAGGTCGAAGCGCATGGTGTCGGTACTCCGATCACTTGTAGATGTAGCCGACGACGCCGTGATACTGGCCGTTCGGCAGGTTGGTCTTCATCGTCCCGTAGACCCGGTTGACCCGGCCGAGGAACATTCCGGCGGCATCGCTCGGCGGATTGAAGTTGTCATCCGGCTTGGCGAGCGCCGAGCGCGCGGTGGGCTTGGTCAGGTAGGGCGTGATGATGATGACGAGTTCGGTCTCGTTGCGGATGAAGTCGCGACTGCGGAACAGCGTGCCGAGCACCGGCAGCTTCGACAGACCCGGCAGGCCGTTCACCGCCTGACGCACGTCGTCGCGCACGAGACCGGCGATCATCATGGAGCCGCAGGAAGGCAGTTCCACCGTCGTGTCGGCAAGGCACTTGCGGAACGAAAGCATGGTGGCGCCGGGGTGGTTGATGCCCGTCGCGAGACCGACGGAGCCTTCCGTCGTCGGCTCGGAAACGGATGTCCGCACCTTGAGGCTGATGCGCCCCGGCGACAGGACCGTCGGCAGGAATTCGAGACCGATGCCATATTCCAGCTTGGTGATGCCGTAGGTGATCGTCGCCGGATCGTTCTCTTCCTCGTCAGGCGGGGTCACAGACTGGCTGCTGACAAGATTGAACTCGCCGCCGACACGGAAAGTCGCCTTCTCGCCCGAAACCGCCGTCAGCGTCGGCTCCGCCAGCGTCTTCATCACGCCGGTCTGCTCCATGGCATTGATGTAGCTCTGGATGAGTGCCGAACCGGCATTGTAGGCGCTGGACACGCCGGAATCCGCGAGCGGCTTGCCGAGGCCCATGATGCTGTCGCTGAAGGCGCCCCAGCTCAAACCGTCCGAGCTTCCGTTGGCGATCAGCGTCACGCCGAGCTGCTTCATCACGGCGCGGCTGATCTCGGCGACCGTCACCTTGAGCGTGACCTGGTCCTCGCCGACGATCTTGAGAAGGTTCACGATCTGGCTGACGCGCCGGGACTCGTCGGGGTTGTCGATCGCCACTCCGCCATTCGCCGAACCGCCGGCGGCCGTCTGCGAATACTGTCCCGTCGTCGCCTCGCCGCCGGTCACGAAGATGCGGGCCAGATCGACGGCCCGGGTGGCGTCGAGCGGCGTATCCACCGTTCCGGTCAGGATGACGTTGTCGTTGAGCAGCTCGACCGTGATGTCGGAGGACGGAAGGAAGCGCTTGAGGTATTCCTCCAGCCCCGAAACGTCGCGCTCGACCTTGAGGTCGAGGCTGACGATCTGCTCGCCATTGGCGCCGAAGACGTAGATGTTGGTTTCGCCGACCGACTTGCCGAACATGTAGATGCGCCGCGAGGTGCGCGTCACCGCATCCGCCACGCCGGGATTGGCGACCAGGATGTCGTAGGCGTCCTCCGGCAGGTCAATGATGATCGACTTGTTGAGGCCAAGTTTGACCCGCTGCGCGCCGCGCCCCGTGGAGCGTACCTTCGCGTCCTTGGCGACGGCGGCGGTGTCCATCGCCGGAATGACCGGGCTCGCCGCCAGCATCGCCGACGACAGGACGCACGCCGTGGTCAACCCGAGCACAGTTCGCAACCGCGCGCGCATCTCCAGCCGGATGCATCATTGCCTTGCCCCCCCCTCGGAAACCTGCCCCGACTTGATCACGCGGATGACGCCCTTGCCCCGGCCCGAGACCAGATAATCCGCCTGCCCCGTCGGCTTCTCATTCGTATCCGCGACCGCCCTCAACGACAGGGCCAGCCGATCCGCCATCTGCTGCGCAACGGTGATGATCTCGGCCTGTTGCGGCGTCAATTCCAGCGTCGCCGTCTGGCCGACGCGCGTGCGCTTGCCTTCCTCGTCCAGCTGGATGGTCTGGTCGATCGCCAGAACCCGTATGTTCTTGAGGATGGTTTCGGTATTGTAGCCACCGGTCGCGCTCGATAAGCCTTCGCCACGGCGCACCATGATGACGTCGACATAGTCGTTGGGCCCGCGGACGTATCAGCGCTGAGCGAAGTGGCCACGGCGCGATAGCCGGCCGGCAGCACCGAAGAAAGGAAGGAGACGCCGCCGCCCACCAGCTTCGACTTGCGCACCGGCTCGCCTGCATAGAGCGGCACGCGTGCGATCGATTCACGCATCTGGTCCAGCGCTTCGGGTTCGGCGCTGCGGGTGATGAAGTTCTCGTTGACCGCGTCCTGCGGCCAGTTCTGCCAGCCGATCTTGTCGGCGAGCTGCGTCCCCATCGGGACGTCGCCCCTGAGAATGAGCACCTCCGATGTCGGGATCGCCGGCGCCGGCGCGGTGACCGTCACCCGCGGCGGCTCCTTCGACATAAATTTTGCAACGTATCCCGCGCCGCCCGCAGCAGCGACAGCGACACCCAGGATAATCAATCGCGATGCAGCCATGACATCGTGCCCCGCACTCGGCAAATCAGCAGTCCGAGGCAGACATTGCGCGGCCAATCGTCAAATTAGGGTTAATGCAATCCTTACGATCGTGATTAATTTAAAGTTTATTCAAACCCTGCGAGCCGACGCGGTATCTAGTTTGCGGCGAGCTGCTGCAGCGCGGCGACGACGAGAGGCGACTGCGGAAATACCAGAAGTCCAGCCACGCCGAGCGCGATGCCATAAGGAATGCCGGTGCTTTCGTCGCTCAGGTGGCGCAGGAACATATTATTGCCGTGCACTGTCGCCAGCGGCGATTTCCGGAACATCAGGATGAGAATGGTCAGCAGGCCGCCCAGAAACGCAGCCGAGACAAGATAGTCGAGCAGCTGGAAATTGAAGCCCATCCAGACCGCGGTGCCGGTCATCAGCTTGGCATCACCGCCTCCCATCCCGCCGATGGCGAAGATGCCGAAGGTCACTGCCAGAACCAGCGCTCCGGCAAGGAAATGCAAGCCGTATGTCGCCCAGTCCATGCCGGTCAGGGGCGCGAGGACGGCAAACGCCGCCACGAGAAGCACGGACACGCGGTTGGCGATCGTCATCGACAACAGGTCGGATATCACCGCGAAAACCATGCAGAACGGAAAGATGACGAATATCGCAGCGTAGAGCATGAGCGGACCGGCGGATTCGGATGAAAGGGATCACAAAGCAAAAGGCCGCCCCACGGGACGGCCTCTTGCATTCAATCGTCGAGCGAGCGGCCGATTACTCGTCCACGGCGGCGTTCAGCTTGGACGCGATGAAGCTGAACTGCGCGTTCAGCGAGTTGCCGAGGGCGCCAGCGCCGACCATGATGGCGAGAGCGATCAGAGCGGCAATGAGACCGTATTCGATGGCGGTAGCGCCGGACTTGTCCTTAGCGAACCGCGCCATGAGCTTAGACATTGGAGAACTCCTTACTCCGGGTGATACAGCACTTCCGTCAACATTGTTCTTCCGTCGATCGGATGACTGCACACTATGCGGAAGCCCTTTCAATCGGCTTAAGAGACAGCGTTACCGAAACCTTGCGGCATCGGCCCTCGTTTCGGTGGTTAATGGCCGGCTAAACGATTGGCGCGTGACGGGTGTCGCGATCCTCGTCCCTTGTAAGGAATCGCGCGTGGCGCGCGCATTGCCGGGTCGCGGCCCGCTCTTAACGCTTGGTTCACCAATCTGGTTCATTTTCCATTCAACACTTCGAGATGCGGAGGCAGAGGGCATGCGCATTCCTTCCAGGGCAGGCTTCGCGGTCATGCTGTCTGTCGCCACGCTCGCGAGCAACGCGGCATTGGCGGCCGATATCGGCGTCAGCGTCAACCAGGCGAAGATTCTCAAGCTCGCACGGCCGGCCGACACCGTCGTGATCGGCAATCCGCAGATCGCCGATGCGTCAGTTCAGGATGCGACGACGATCGTGCTCACCGGAAAGGCATTCGGGCAGACCAACCTCGTCATTCTCGACGGCAACGGCGCTCCCATTGTCGATCAGCAGGTGGTCGTCTCGCGCGACGAAAGGGGCACGGTGCGCATATTCCGCCGCGCCGCGACGGAAATGCTCTCCTGCACGCCGAAATGCGAAGCGGCGTTCCTCTCCGACTCGGAAAACGCGGGCGCTCCCTGACGTTTTTTCCCGCCTGCCCGGCAGAAGTTAGCGGCCCGTTAAGTCGCGACGGTGTTTTCTAACTGTCGGCAAAACAGCATCTCAACGTGTTTCCGCTATTGATGCACGTGAACGGGATATGGGCGCGGGAAGCCTATGAGCGACAAACAAACAAAGGAAGCCGCCACGGCGAAGAAGGGGCGCAGACGATTTCTGCGCAGCTTCACCAAGGATCGCAAAGGCGCGACGGTGGTCGAATTCGCCCTGCTCGCGATGCCGTTCTCGCTGCTGGTCTTCGCCATACTCGAAAGCTGCATTTCCTTCGCGGCCGAAGAGTATATGCAGAACATCACCGACGATTTCGCCCGCGAGCTGCGCACCGGACGCATCAAGCCGGATACCTATTCGCAGACGGAGTTCCAGGAGAAGATCTGCGACGAGTTGCAGATCTTCGTCGGCGCGGGCTGCCCCGGCCTGTCGATCGACCTCCAGAACTTCACCACCTTCGCGCAGGCCGCGGCGCTCCGCACACACGTCAACGCCGCCGGCGAGATCGCGCTGCCCGGGGGCTTTCAGTACAAGCCGGGTCCTTCGCAATCCATCAATGTGCTGCGCGTCTTCTACAGGTGGCCGATCATGACCGATCTGCTGCGCAAGCAGATGTCCACCCTCAAGGGCGGCAAGACGCTGCATTTCGCCACGGCGACCTGGCGCAACGAGCCATTCGACGACTAGAGCGAGGCCTGTCATGACTATGCTGTCTCGATTGTCTTCCGGGATCGAAGCCAGGGCGCGGCGCGCCCGCGCGCTCCTCGAGGACCGCCGCGGCGTCGCCGCCGTCGAGTTCGCCTTCGTCGTACCGGTGCTGCTGTGCATGTACTTCATCACCATGGAAGCGTCGCAAGGCATCGAGGTGAACAAGAAGGTGTCGCGCATGGGCAGCGCCGTGGCCGACCTGATCACGCAACAATCGGCGATCACCAAGGCGGAGGTCGTCGCCATCATGCAGATCGGCGGGGCGATCATACAGCCCTACGACCGGTCGCAGCCCACGCTCGACGTGACTGCGATCCAGCTCGGCACGGAGGCGACGCCGGTCGCGAGGGTCGCCTGGTCGCTGAAGCTGAATTCGAGTGGCAACCCCGTCGCGGTCGCCGCCAAGGGCGACATCGTCACCGACAGCCAGCTGAACCGCATCAGGGCGCCGGGCGCATTCTACATCCGCGTCCGCAGTTCCCTGAACTACGAGCCGGTCGTGACGTGGAACGGCGACGCTACCTCGATGGGATTGCTCACGGCCTTCAACGATATCGGCATGGGCGAGACGTTCTACCTGCGGCCGCGCATCAGCCAGAAGATTCCTTGCGACGATTGTCCTTGACGGGAGCGGTCATTTCGCTTCCGAAATGAAGCGCGCGAGATCGACCGCGGTCGCATAGTCCGCGTCGTTCACGCTGACGAAGCCGCCTTGCTGATGCCTGGCCAGGGCAGCGAAGAGATCGGGCTCGCCGTCCTTCAGCCCGGTCAGGAACGGGATCAACCGCCGCCTCACCTCCGGGTCGAGATCCTTGCTGATCGCATGCGGCCCGTAGCGCAGCAATTCAGACGTCCAGACGACCTGGAATCCGTCGCTTCCGCCCCCTGACGCCGCAAGCCGCGCGAGTGTGCCGTCTCTGGGCAACGGGTTCCTGTCGATGCCGGTCTCGATCCAGCCGAACATGGCGTCGACCTCGCCGGCAACCAGCCGGTCCTCCGCTTCGGCCTGGGAGGCGACCTGAACGAAGAAAGGCTCGTCGCCCCGCAAAGCGTGGCCTTCCCGGCCGAGCGAAAACAAAGGCAGTTCGCGGCCTGCGATGTCGCCGCGCCCGGGAATCGCGATCCTGAACCCGGCGAGGTCCGAGACCGATTTCGGGCCGTCCGGCCGGGCAACCAGCACGGAGCGCATTCCGATGGCGCCGCTCGCCGCCGTCGGGGCCACGAGCGCCGACACGCATCCGCATGCAAGCTCCGCCGTCGCATAGGCCGTGGCGGAATAGACGGCGTAGTCGATGCGCCTTTCGGTCTGCGCCTCGATCAGCGTGCGATAGTCTTCGGCGACGAAGAACTCCACGGGAATGCCGAGCGCAAGCGTATACGCCTTCTTCAGACCGGCGAGCCCCTGCACCGTGGAGTCCGAGCCGGCTTCCGCGAGAATGCCGATCCGGAACGTGCCGATCCCGTTGGGCGCCGTCTGCGCCGATGCCGGAGCGCCTGCCGGCGAAAGCAGGAATGCGAGAGCGAGCGCGACGCGCCTCAGCAACATGCCGCGCGCAGGCTCCCGGGCGGTCGGGGTGAACCTTCCTGTCGACTTCAAACCGTTTTTCCGCCTCCTGCCGGCGCCCGCTTGCCAATAGGCCCGCCGCCACCCATCTTGGCGAGGACGCGAGGGCGGAGCATCCATGGCGCGAGCCTTTCTCTTTGTACTTGATTCTTTCGGCGTTGGCGGGGCCGCAGACGCCGCTCGCTACGGCGACGAGGGCGCCGATACGCTCGGCCATATCGCGGCGGCATGCGCGTGCGGCGACGCCGATCGCGCCGGCATCAGGAAAGGCCCGCTCTCGCTTCCGCATATGGCCTCGCTCGGCCTCGGCGAAGCCGCACGCATCGCGAACGGTTCCGCGCACGGGCTTGGCGGAAATCCGCTGGCCGGCTCCTTCCATGCGGCGGCGCAGGAAATTTCCAGCGGCAAGGATACGCCGTCCGGGCACTGGGAGATCGCGGCGCTCCCCGTGCCTTTCGACTGGGGATATTTTCCCGAGACGCAGCCGACATTCCCCGCCGAGCTGACCGCCGCCATTGTCCGCGAGGCCGGGCTTCCCGGCATTCTGGGCGACCGCCATGCATCGGGCACGGAGATCATCGCGGAGCTGGGCGAGGAGCACATCCGGACCGGCAAGCCGATCTGCTACACCTCGGCCGATTCGGTCTACCAGATCGCCGCACACGAAACGCATTTCGGGCTGGAACGTCTGTACCGGCTCTGCGAGGTGGTTCGCCGGCTGGTCGATCCGCTCAATATCGGACGCGTCATCGCTCGCCCTTTCATCGGTGAGACGCGCGACACGTTCGAGCGGACCGCCAACCGCCGCGACTATGCCGTGCCGCCGACCGAGCCCACGCTGCTCGACATGGTGGAGGCCGCCGGCGGACGCGTCATCGGCATCGGCAAGATCGGCGACATCTTCGCGCATCGCGGCGTCAGCGAAGTACGCAAGGGCGCCGGCAACATGGCGCTGGCCGACAAGGCGCTCGGCGCGATGGACGACGCGCGCGACGGCGACCTCGTCTTCGCCAACTTCGTCGATTTCGACACGCTCTACGGGCATCGACGGGACGTTGCCGGCTATGCGGCGGCGCTGGAGGAGTTCGACCGACGCATGCCGGAGTTCCTTGCGAAACTCCGGCCAGGCGATCTCCTTCTGCTGACGGCCGATCATGGCTGCGACCCGACCTGGAAAGGCACGGACCACACGCGCGAGCGCGTTCCGGTCTTCGGCATCGCTCCAGGCTTCCGGGGCGGCAGCGCGGGTCTGCGCACCACCTTCGCCGATATCGGCGAGACGGTGGCCGAGCACCTCGGCCTGCCCGCCGGCCGCCACGGTTCCTCCTTCTATTCCGCGATTGCCTGAATGCCCGAGCTTCCAGAAGTCGAAACCGTGCGGCGCGGGCTCGAGCCCGCATTCGATGGCGCCGTGATCGAAAGCGTGGAACTGCGCCGCCCGGACCTGCGCTTCCCGCTTCCGGCCGATCTGCCGGTGCGACTCGCCGGCCAGAGGGTTCTCGGCATAGCAAGGCGGGCCAAGTATCTGCTGCTGCAGACCGCTGCCGCGCCGACGCTCATCTGCCATCTCGGCATGACCGGCTCTTTCCGGATCGAGAGCGACGCGGATTCATCGGTGCCGGGAACGTTCCGCCACGAGCGCTCGAAGGACAGCGTCCACGACCATGTCGTCTTTCACCTGATCGGCACGCGCGCCGGACCGACCCGTGTCGTCTTCAACGACCCGCGCCGCTTCGGTTTCATGCTGTTCGCGAACAGCGACGGCGGACACGCCATGCTGGACGGTCTCGGCGTGGAGCCTACCGGCAATGCGCTCGACGGTTTTTTGCTGGCCCGGCTGTTCGCCGGACGCTCAGCGCCGCTGAAGGCGGCGCTCCTCGACCAGAAGCTGGTCGCCGGGCTTGGCAATATCTATGCGTCGGAAGCCCTTTGGCGGGCCGGCCTGTCCCCACAGCGCGCGGCCGGCTCGATCGCGTCCAAGGACGGTGGCCCGACGCAGCGCGCCGAGCGTCTTGCCGAAGCCGTCCGCGACGTGATCGCGGAAGCGATCGAGGCCGGCGGTTCGTCGTTGCGCGACTATATGCATGTCGACGGCTCGCTCGGTTACTTCCAGCACCGTTTTTTCGTCTACGATCGCGAAGGCGAGGCATGCCGCAAGCCCGGCTGCAACGGCGTCATCCACCGCATCGTGCAAAGCGGACGCTCGACATTCTTCTGTCCCGTCTGCCAGAGATGACGGCGCATTTCCATCGACGCAAGGACCACCGCCATGCCCCATGAGACCATTCTCGTCGAAACCCGCGGCAAGATCGGGCTGATCACGCTCAACCGCCCGAAAGCGCTGAATGCGCTCAATTCGCAGGTGCTCGCGGAGCTTGTCGACGCGGCGCGGTCGTTCGAAGCGGACCCGGCCATCGGCTGCATCGTCCTGACGGGCTCCGAAAAGGCCTTCGCGGCCGGCGCGGACATCAAGGAGATGCAGAACAGGCAGTTCGCCGAAATGTATGCCGAGGATTTCTTCGGCGGCTGGGAGGAGTTCACCCGTTTGCGCAAGCCCG
>OEIU01002103.1_pt1 | contig 11144 bp, 9 predicted proteins | sample 1539221 | NCBI WGS metagenome assembly OEIU01 (sample SAMN03792071, study PRJEB22550) | activated sludge metagenome | feature: wastewater treatment plant; material: activated sludge; isolation source: Wastewater treatment plant of a petroleum refinery complex | place: Argentina: Zarate | collected... | reverse complement strand
GTCCCTCACTCCCCCCCCCCCCTGCTACCGCCACCCCGGGGCCCCCCCCCCCCCTTCCCCCCCCCCCCCCCCCCCCCCCCCCCCCCAAACAAACCCCGCCAGTGCGAATGATCGTCACCGATGCCGACGATCGACGCGGCGAGTGGGCCGCGTCGCCGTGGTGGATGCCCCGGCGGTCACCTCCGCCAGGCGGTGGGAGGTCGCCGGCGTGACGCGCATGACCGCCATCAACCAGGCGTGTGTCAACGCGCGGAAACGGTCTTGAACCGGGAACACGTAGCCGCCACGCGGGAGCGTGTTGGTTCCTGGGATTCTCCCTTGCGATCTCTACCGACGCAGGTCCGGGAACACCACCGTGTACTCCGCGTTGTTGAACGCCGGCACCAGCCACGGGGCGTTGACGTTGTTCGGGTGCCCCTCGCCGCCGGGGATCAGCTTCAGATACTTCGCGTGGCCGTCGAGAAAGAGCACAATCCCACGGTTGATGTCGCCGTATCCGTTCTTGATCTTCGCGTTGTCGCTCACCTGGTTGATCGTGATGTCGGTGTTCTCGTCGTTGGCCCAGACCATCCGCGAGGGGGAGAAACTGTCGGACATTCTCAGCCGCTCGGTACCAAGCCGGAACGCCTTGGTCCAGTTGTTGCCGACGTACCGGTTGGTTTGGAAGAACCACTTGGCCTGCCAGAGGTAGCTGGTTCCCGTGTCGTCGTAGCATGTGGAGCGGTCCGGGTTCTCGAGCGACTGACCGAAGGTCGGGGCATAGGCGTTCCAGTTCTGCTGGTGTCCGATCTTGTCGCTCGGATCGCGCAGCATCGGCATCTGGAACTTCTTGCGCAGGGTCGCATCCGAGAGCGCCTCCTGACGGGTCGGCAGGCGGTCCGGGTAGAGAAAGGGATTCAGAGGGCGCGAGTCGGGGGCGATGTCGAAGATGCCGCCGCTCTGCGTCCAGAACGTCCCGGGGAACTTCCCCCACGAGGTGAAAGGCACCCACCCGTTGATGATCGTGGGAACGGGCACGCCCGTGGGCACGATGGGCAACCGACCCTTGTTCTCGTTCTGATACGCGCCGCTGGCCTGGCCGATGGAGCGCATGTTGCCCAGCGAGATCGACATCCACGCCGCCATGCGGGCCTTGCGGAGGGCGGGCAGAAGCAGCCCCACGAGCAGTGCGATGATGGCGATCACGATGAGCAACTCGATGAGCGAGAACCCTCGCCATCGCCTCGACTCATGGGTCATGGTTCGCATGGCCGCGCCTCCTGGAATGCCGGTCCTCCGTGGGCTCAGAACGAGCCGAACCTCGATATCCATCATGATAGCAAATCCGCCCGATACCCTCATTCCGGATGAATGTGGCACGGACAACCCCCTTGCTGGCCGTCCGCGACCTGGCCGTGAGCTTCGCACAGCGCTCGGGCGAGGCAAACGGGGTCCACGCCCGCACCCGGGCCGTGACGAACGTCAGCATGACCATCTATCCCTCCCAGACCCTCGCCGTTGTCGGCGAGTCCGGGTGCGGCAAGAGCGTCACCGCGCTCTCGCTGATGCACCTGCTCCCTCGATCCTCGGCTCGCATCGACCGTGGAACCGCGTCTTATCGGACCGGAAACGCCCAAGAACCCATCGATCTCTACTCGCTTTCCGAACGCGAGATGCGCCGAATCCGCGGCGGCCAGATCGCCATGATCTTCCAGGAGCCGATGAGCTCCCTCAACCCGGTGCTCTCCATCGGCGAGCAGATCATCGAGGCCATCCACCTGCACCGGCGCGCCGGCGCGCGAGAGGCCCGAGCCATCGCGATCGACGCCCTAGACACGGTCGGTATGACCAACGCCACCGGCCGTCTGGCCGCGTATCCGCACCAGTTTTCCGGCGGGATGCGCCAGCGCGTGATGATCGCCATGGCCCTGGCCTGCCGCCCCCGCCTGCTCCTCGCCGATGAGCCGACGACCGCTCTCGACGCGACCATCCAGCGGCAGATTCTCGACCTGCTCCGGAATCTGCAATCCTCGGCCGGCATGGCCGTCATGCTGGTGACCCACGACCTTGGCATCGTTCGCGATCGGGCCGATGTGGTCTGCGTGATGTACGCGGGGCGAGTGGTGGAGTATGCGCGAACCGATGACCTCTTCCGCACTCCCCGGCACCCCTACACCCGTGCCCTGCTCGCGTGTGTTCCCGGCCTCGAGACTCGGTCGCGCCGTCTTACCACCATCGCGGAGATGGCCAAGAATGGCGACTTTCTGCACATGCCACGGCCGACCACCCAGAACTCCTCCGAAGCAACCACTCCCTGGTGGCCCGCCGATCCATCCGAACCGGGCCCGCCCTCCTCGCTGGTCGAACTCGTTCCCGAACACTGGGTCGCCGTAGCGGGTCAGGGCCCCGTTTCCGGCGCCTACCCCGACCTGGCTCCGCGCCTCCCGCAATCGGTCTGATCCGCTCGCACTCTGTCCGTTCCTTCTCCGGGGCCCCCAATCCCATGCTCGCGCTCATCATCGCCGACAACTCCTTCGCCTCCAGAGAGCACGCGATGCTCTCGCGCATCGAGGTGGGCCTTGCCGACGAGGGCGTCCGAGTGATCCATGCCGTGCCGCCGGCGTTTCGGTCCGTGCCCACGCCCTCGTTGGGTATTCAATCGACGCTGGTGCAATACCAGCCGCCCGCGATCGGGCTGCGGTCGCTCACCCGACGCAGCGCTCGCGACCTCCTGGCCTCGGCCGAGCAGACGTCGGAAGACCCCGTCCACATCGACATCGTCCACGCCTTCGGTCTTCCCTGCTGGTCGGTGGCATTGGAAACCGCCCGGGCGGCCGGCGCGGCCCTGGTGGTCGAACTCTGGCACCCCGGCCTCGTGCCCGCCGCCGCCCACCTGCTCGCGCGCTCACGCCGGGTGCCCAACGGTCCGACGCCGGAGTTTCTGACCAGCGAGGCCGCGGTGGCGTCCGCGCTGATCGCGCTGGACTCTCGTGCGAGGGTGTACTCGGCTCCGTGGGGCGTTCACGTTCGTGAGCGACCTCGCACTCCGGTGGCGCCCGGATCACGCGACCTGTCCTTCGCGGTCTTGTACGACACCGGCGACCCCCGCACGCTGGGCGCACCTCTGGCCGGTATCGCCGAGGCGACCGCCGGTGTCGCCGACATGTTGATCGTCGCCGCCATTGAGGAGGCTACCTCTCGGCGGGAGCTTCGCCTGTGGAGCGCGGCCCGCAAGATCGGGCTTCTCGATCGCTTCACGATCCTCTCCGACATGGAAGCCCGGCGCGATCCCGTGTTGGCAATGGACTTCCTTGTTCTCCCCGAGCCCAGGGGCCGCCAGCGCACCCTGATGCTCGATGCGATGGCCCGCGGCATGGCCGTTGTCGCCGCCGCCGACCCCGGACTGGAACTCTTGTCCGAGGGCGTCGCCGCGCGAGTGGTCGCGGAGAACACTCCCAAGGCGTGGGCGACCGCGATCGGCGAGCTCATCCGCAACCCCGCGGCGCTCCACGATCTCACCAGCGCGGCCCACCAGCAGCTCCGCTCCCATCGCACCGCGAGCACCCACATCGCGGATATTCTGCGGGCGTACCAACAAACCGTCGCCGACAAGGAAGCCGCGCCCGCCGCGTAGCCGCGCCCATGCCCACCGAACCCCGACTGCCCTTCGACTCCGGCCGCATGACGGGCCGCCCCCCGCCCGCATCGGGCGGGCGTCCCGGTGCGCCGCGCCCCGCGGAACCGCCGCTCTCGGTGACGCAACTCGCGGCCATGATCGACCATGCGCTGAGAGACCGTCTGCCCATGGGCCTCAAAGTCCTCGGAGAAATCAGCCGGTTCACCGACCGAACCCACTGGTACTTCGATCTGAAGGACGCCGGAGCCGTCATCGCCTGCGTCATGTGGCAGTCGGCCGCGCGAAGGATGGGGTTCACGCCCTCGCACGGCCAACAGGTCGTGCTGACCGGACGGGTCGAGTACTACCAGCCGTTCGGCAAGACCCAGTTCATGGTCGAGAAACTCGAGCCCGTCGGCGCGGGCGCGCTCGACCTCGCCTATCGGAGGCTTCTGGAGGATCTCAGAGCGTTGGGGTATTTCGCGCCGGAACGCAAACGGCCACTCCCGATGCTCCCTCGGAAGATCGCCGTGGTGACCAGCCGCACCGGCGCGGCATTGCAGGACGTTCTCGACACCGTCGGCCGCCGATGTCCTTCGCTGCCACTCGCCCTTGCCGATGTCCGAGTTCAGGGCGAGGGCGCCGCACCGCAGGTCGCCTCGGCCATCCGTTCCCTCGGTCGCCACCACGTTCGGTGGGGTATCGATGTGATCCTGGTTACGCGCGGCGGCGGCTCGCTCGAAGATCTTTGGGCGTTCAACGAGCGGATTGTTGCCGACGCCATCTACGAGTCCCCGATTCCCGTGGTCGCGGCCATCGGCCACGAGACCGACACAACCATCGCCGAACTTGTCGCCGACCTGCGATGCGCCACGCCCACCCAGGCCGCCATGCGCATCGCGCCGGACAGCGAGGCTCTCCGCCGTCAACTGTTCTCGCTGGGGGGTCGCCTCGGTTCGATTCTCACCCGCCAGATTCGCCTCGACTCCGAACGCCTCCGCGCCGCCTCGCGCCACGCGTTCTTCGCTACTCCCGACGGGTTCATCCAGCAACCCGCCCAGCGGCTGCGCGCCGCGGCGCAGTCACTCCGCCATGCTGCGCTCGAGCGGCTCCAACAGGCCTCTCGACGCCTTGATCTCGCCGGACAGCGGCTCAACCGCCACCGTCCGGAGGCGGCGTACGCCCGGCGTGAGTCCGACCTTGCCCACGTCGCCCATCGCCTGCGTGCCGCCGCGGCATCGGCGGTTTCCGATCGGACCGCCACGCTCGAGTCCGCCGCTCGGTCCCTGGATCTCATCGGACCGCACAACGTGCTCAGACGCGGCTACTCGGTCACCCATCGTTCCGACGGCTCGGTCCTCCGTTCGGTCGAGGACGCCCGCGCTGGAGAAGCCCTCCGAACGCACTTGGCCGATGGTTCAATCACGTCGATTGTGGCACCAGAAGGCGAAGATCGCGACCCACTGCACGACAAATCGCCCGCGAGGAAGTCACGATCACGGTCTGTGGATAGGGACCAGATGGGGCTATTCTAAAACGCAACATTGGCCCATGGATCCGCCGAGAACGTGCTGATCGATGTACCGTTTCCCGACATGCCCGTTGAGGCCACAGTTCCGTTGTACACGCTTCCATACACGTTGTTGGTATCAATCGAGTAGTTAAAAGTGTGGCCCCGGCATGAGTTGCGCACGACCACGCATCCACTCGTGTTGACCTGAATGCCAAAGCCGTTGAACGCCGAGTGGACAACCTGGTTTCCCTCGATCCGACAGCCGGTTCCCATCACCCGCATACTCGCCGTGCCGACCACTGTGGCGTTTGACACCAGGTTATTGTCTCGAATCACGCAGCCGCCGCCGGCGAGAATCCCGTACGACGTGTTCAATCGCACGTTGCACCGTTCGATCACCGTGCCCGGAGTTGTACCCGACCCGCTTGTGTTCGCAACGATGCCGCTCCCGCCGTTCTGGTTGCTCGTGCATCGACTGATCGTCGATCCTCCGCCCGTCACAATGCCATGGCTCGTGGCGCCGCTGTTCAGGGTAGAGGTTGAGTCCTCGATTAGGCCGCTCTCACTCACCGTGATTCCCACACCGGCGTTCGCTCGCGCTGTGCATGCACGGATCGTGGCTCCGGACGCCGCGCTGATGCCACCCCCCGTGTTCGCGCCGGCAACGCACGATTCGATCACAGAACCGGAATTCCCGTAAATGCCCGTCGCCGTGTTATTCAGCGAGGTGCAGTGGGCAATGACCCCGTCCGTGCCCACCGATATGCCCCCAGAACCGTTGCTGCTCACCGTGCATCCGCTGACCACCGATCCATCACTCGCCGAGATCCCCGCGCCCGGGTTCGAGCGACACATGCAGTCCGAGATCAGGGATCGAGCACCCGCGCTGATTCCATGATAGGAAGACAATGCCCCGGTCGTCCCGTTTCCATCGCTGATCACACGCCGCACTACCGAGTCGTCCCCTACTGCCACTCCCGCGAACGGCGTCCCCGCGATTGTGAGGTCTTCCACTCGCACCAATCGGACGCCGCTCAGCCCGACGCCACCTCCGCCGCGCAGCGTCCCGTTCCGCACCGTGATGGCCGTGGCGGGTGAAGCGAACGGCACGACGATGCCGGTTCCTGCTCCGAGAATCTCGAATCCGTTCAAGTCCAGCGTCACGTTGGACGCCTCGATCCGGACCGCGGCCTTGCCCGATGGTGAAGTGACATTCCCCGTTAGGTAGTACGAGCCGGTCTGTGTGATGACATACACCGCCGTCGAGTCCCCCGGCGTGTTCGCAGCGCTCAACGGCGTCCGCGGCACCGCCTCAGAGATGGTCTTGCCCGTGGACCCCACAGGCCCAACCGGCGGGTCGATGGGGCCCGCTTTCGCGCGTGTCGCCAGCGCGCCCAACGCGGCCACTCCGGCAATCCCAGCGACGCCCAGCATCGCACGACGATCGAGGTCTTCCATAGTCGCGAGTCTAACACGTCATACACTTCTGCCAACCCCAAATTCGGCACTTTCGCGTACTCTTTCCAGTGCTGGGGCCAACTGTCCCGTTCGTTCGGCAGGTTCCGCACCCCCTGCTACTCTCTCCTGTGCCAAAGCCCAAGACTTCAGATTCTCCCTCCTTCGAAGACGCCCTCGCCCAGATCGAGGCCATCATCGAACGCATCGAGTCAGGCCAGACCGGCCTCGAGCAATCCCTGACCGAGTATGAGCGGGGCGTGGCCCTGATCAACCACTGCCGCTCCAAGCTCGATGGGGCCCGCCGGCAGGTCGAAGACCTCACGCGCAAACTCCAATCTGCCGATGAAGGCTCCTCGCCGGGGCAGGTGGGAGAGTCCGGGTCCGAACGCCCTGATTCCCCGGAAGCGGAGTCCGACGACGAATGACCTGGGTCTCGCTCAACACCCTCCAACTCGGCCTGATGACCCTGTGGGCGATCTTTGCCTTCGCGTTCGGCGCTTCGGCGGGCTCCCTCATCAACGTGCTCGTGTACCGGTTGCCGCGGGGCCTGGACGTCGTTTGGACAGGATCCCGCTGTCCGGCGTGCGAAACCAAGCTCACCTGGCGGGAGAACATCCCAGTCTTTGGCTGGCTGTTTCTCCGGGGTCGTTGTCGGTTCTGCCGGTCCAAGATTTCGGCCGAGTACCCGCTGGTCGAGGCCCTCGTCGGTCTGCTCTGGGTGGCAATGTACCTGGTCTACTACGCCATTCCGGAGCACACCCTCCTGTTCGGCGTGGACATTTCCGCCATCCGCCCCGTCTGGGCCGCGACGGACTCGTTCGACGGCTGGCCCCGCACCACTTGGCCGATCTTCATCGTCCACCTCTTCGCCATCGCGTCCCTTGTCGCCATGACCCTGGTGGACGCCAAGACGTTCACCATTCCACTGGTGATCCCCTGGGCGGCCACCATAGCGGCGATTCTCTTTCACACCATCGGGGCGATTCTCATCTCGGCCAATCCACACGCTCGCATCCAGTGGGCCCCCGGGGCGAACTGGGCTATTCCAACACCCGGCTGGCCGAACCACACCGATCGGTTGTGGTGGTGGATCGGTGCATCGCTCGGAGGGATGGTCGGCCTGGCTGTTGGCATGGCCCTTCTCCACTTCAAGCTCATCCGCCGCTCTTTCGAGGATTATCCCGAATGGGAGCGGCAGGCCCTCAAAGCCCAGGGCATCGATCCCGACAACCCGGCTTCGGGCTCTGCCCCCGACGAGGGTGTGCCGGTCGGCGAGCATGTCGGTCCGGGGGTGCGTCTGGTCCTCCGGTTCACCATCACCTGGCTTGCGTTCTTCCTCGCTGCGGGCTTCCTCGGCCAGCACCTCGCTCCCGGACTTGGGTACCCCGACTGGGCCGGCGCGGCCGTGGGCCTTCTGTCTGGGCCCTTCGTGGCGGCTCTTGCATGCCGCTCCCTCGCCCCTCCCACCTCCCCTTCCGATCACGCCGCCCCGTCCCCCGCCCCGGCCACATCCGACACCCCCCCACCATCAGATCAGCCTTCCGCCCCGGAACTGTGGACCGCCTATCCCCATGCCCGCCGGGAGATGCTCAAGGAACTGATCTTCCTCACCCCCGCCATGGGCCTGGCGTGGCTTGGAGGAACGCTGGCGACCCACTTCGCCGGGGTCAACCCGGTGGCAATCCCGCTGTGGCTGTCGGTGCTGTGCGGCACGCTGATGGGCTACCTGATCGGTGGGGCGGCGGTGTGGGGCATCCGCATCGCGGGCTCGCTCGGGTTCGGGAAGGAGGCCATGGGCTTGGGAGACGCCCATCTGATGGCCGCAGTGGGGGCATGTTTCGGCTGGGTCACTGCTGGACTGGCCTCGTTTCCGCTGGGAGCCGTTGTCGGTTTGTTCGCCGTCATTGTGGCGGTCTTGGCCAACCGCCGGGCGGGTCGGGCCATGCCGTTCGGGCCATATCTCGCCATTGCGACGCTCCTGATCGTGTTCGGCCGCCCGCTCGTTGAGATGGGCCTGACCACCCTCGCGGCAGTGCCGCCACCGGGCATTCGCCTGCCCTGAATCGATCGCCGACGGTTGAGGTCCGCCAGTCGCGGGAGGTATGCACACCAACCGACAACCCCGCAAAACCTGCACGAAAGTTGACGGTCTTGCCGAATTGGTTATGGTTGCACCGCCATCAAGAGCGCGACGGAGCGCGCTCGGGCCCCAGCACAATGCGCCCGCCCGCACCGGGCGCACAATCGCACGAACGGAGACTCAGCGATGACCACCGGGTTCTGCTCAAATGTGTTTTCTTGTGTCCGCACCCACGGCCTCAAGCTCGGCGGCCTCGCCTTCCTGAGCGCCGGCCTCTTTCTTGGCGGCTGCAACGGCAAGCTCAAGGACGAGAATGAATCGCTTCGCGCCGAAAACGCGGACTTGAAGGAGAAAGTCTCCGCCACCGAGGGCGAGAAGACCGCCATGGCGACGAGCCTCCAGCAGACCCAGTCCGAGAAGGACCGCCTCGCAATGGAGCTCGCCAATGCTCGCACGGCCCAGCCGCCCACGCCCGCGAGCGGCTACAGCGACAACCCCGGCTACCCGAAGCAGCCCCAGGCACAGCACACCAGCCGAATTCGCATCTCCGGCGACGTGCTCTTCCCCTCAGGATCCGCGACCCTGCGGCCCGAAGCAAAGGCCGAGATCGCGTCCCACCTCGGCGAGCTCAAGAACGCTACCTCGATCATCATCGAGGGCTACACCGACACGGATCCGGTGAAGAAGTCCAAGTACGGCTCCAATCAGGCCCTCTCGAAGGCCCGGGCCGACTCCGTCAAGGACTACCTCGTCACACGCGGCGTCTCCCGCGGCAAGATCTCCACCGTCGGCAAGGGTGCGGCCAACCCGCTCTCGTCGAAGAAGGAATCCCGACGCGTCGAGATCGTCGTCGCCGAGTAAGCAAACACCGCTCGCGAGCGAAAGCGCCAGAGTCCAAGTTCGACCAGCGGGCGTGCCGGACGGCACGCCCGCTTTCCAACTGGATGCCGGCATCCGGTCGTCGTGCGGGCAGGAAACGTCGCATTCTGGACGTGCCATCCGCTTGCCTCCGTGCTATAGTTGGCCCCGACGCGGGCTGCTTGCCGCGTTGCTTGGCAATCCGGGCGATTGGCGCAGTTGGCTAGCGCGCTTGCATGACACGCAAGAGGTCACTGGTTCGAATCCAGTATCGCCCACTTTCCCACTTTCCACCGGGTCACACCCGACACCACACCCCACCAAAACCGCAGGGTTTTCGGGGTTTTGTGTTTTGCCTTCGGACGCCGTGGGATCGCTTTGGTGCGCTTGTGTTGCCGGATTTGTTGCCGCCTCACCGTGGCCGGTTCCGCCCGCTCCCCCGATCGCCATATCGAAGTGTGCATCGCGGGTTTGCAGGTAGTGCCGGGCCGCGATCAGCGGGGAGTGTCCCAGCCACCCCGCGACAACGTGGGCGGGGAACCGTTCCACCCAATCACACGCGCACGATGCCCGCATGTTGTGGAACAGCCGGGGCCAGGGCGTCACGCCCGCTTTGGCGATGATCTTCCCGAACGTGGTCCGCAGGTTCATCGCCGGATCGCGCAGCCGGGGTACAACCGCTTCCACGCCCACTTCGGCGCGGTCGAACAGGTCTTGCAGGATCGGGCGTAACTCGGGGGCGATCGGCACAACCCGAACCGCGTGGCCTTCGTGGCCGGCGGTCTTGGGGGATCGCACCATCAGCCGCCCGCGTTCCCAGTTCACGTCACCCCACCGCAGGGCCACGATTTCGGAAGGGCATCGCAACCCGGCGAACCGCGACAGGGCCACCACCGCCCGCCATTGGTCATCGGGGCACGCTTCCAGAATCGCGCGGATCGACTCGGGGGCGACGTAGTGCGCCCGATCCGGGTTCGATTGTGAACCGGCCCGCAGTTCGGCGAACGGGCTGGAAGGGATCAACCCCCAGCGTACCGCCCGCTTGAATATCGCCCGTGCAACGTGAACACGCTTCGCCACCGTCGCCGGGGCCAGTTGCTTTGTGGTTTCCTTCCCGTCGTCGTCGGTCACTTTCACCGGCTCGGCGATCGACTTCCGCCAGCCGTCAGCATCCGCCGGCGTCAGCAGCCCCAGCGGAGTATCCGCGCCAAGGGATGCCCGCAAACTGTCCGTGGTTTGCTTGTAGGCCGCCCGCGTCGATGCCTTCACCGCCGCCGCCGCGTCGAATCGGTCCAGCAGCATCCCCAGCGTCACTACCGCCGTGTCGCGTGGTTGGGCCAGCCCCAGCGCGACCACTCGGGCGTGTAGCCGATCGTCGATCTTGTCCAGCCACCGCACCGCGTCGTGGTGTGGGGCCGCGTCGTGTTGCTTGGCTTCCAACAGGTGTTCCATCGCCGACAGGGCCAGCAGCGCGTTCCGCTCGGAACACTTGCCCAGCCGCAGGGATTTCTGTTTCCCCGCTTCGTCACGAAACATGATCCGCTTCAACTCGCCCCGCTCGCCTTCGTATCCGATGCTCGCCATACGTCACCGTCCCTTCGTGGTCTTGCCCTTGGGTTCGATCGTGATTCGCAACCCCA
>OEIU01002102.1_pt1 | contig 11146 bp, 5 predicted proteins | sample 1539221 | NCBI WGS metagenome assembly OEIU01 (sample SAMN03792071, study PRJEB22550) | activated sludge metagenome | feature: wastewater treatment plant; material: activated sludge; isolation source: Wastewater treatment plant of a petroleum refinery complex | place: Argentina: Zarate | collected... | reverse complement strand
TGGCCGTCCGATGCGGCGGAATACACCGCCTTTTCCGCCGACATCGCGACCGCCCGGTTGCTGGACCTGACGCGGGAGCCGCTTTCCGCCGGCGCGGAGGTCTGGACGGATCTCATCGACTATGGGGGATGCCAGGCGTTCGCCGATGCCGCCCGAGCGGTCAGGGCGGAGGTCATCCGCTACCAGTCGGTGCGTGATCCGGCGAAGGGCGGCAATCTGGCCCTCCTCATGTGCCGCGCCTTTGCCACACCGGCCCCGGTCGATCGCCAGACCTGGCGCATGCGCCTGAGCGCTTCCGGCGTTCAGGCACTTTGCAAATTTCCTCGCCTGGCGCTGGAATTCCCTCGCAAGGCCTTTGCCGCCGACCCCCGCGTCTCCGCATTGAACTGGGAGCGCGGAGACGCTTAGACCGTACCGTTCAGGAGAACCTGCCCGTTCCAGCCGCGCCCGTCACCGGCAGCCGCCCGGACCTGCCCGGCCCGATAGCCGCCAGGTAACGGAGGATATCTGTGACAGCCCGACCGGCCGCATCCTGCCTCTGCTGCAAAGAACCTCTGAACAATTCCGCTTTGCTACTTTTTCTTCTGCGGGGGCAGGTCTGTGCAGTGGCCTTCGAAGACCTCGGCGGCCATGCCGATGGATTCGCAGAGCGTCGGGTGAGGATGGATGGTCTTGCCGATATCGGCCGGCTCGCAGCCCATCTCGACCGCGAGGCAGACCTCGCCGATCAGGTCGCCCGCATGGGTTCCGACGATCCCGCCGCCGATGACCCGGTGCGTCGCCTCCTCGAAGATCAGCTTGGTGAAGCCCTCGTCGCGGCCATTGGCGATGGCGCGGCCCGAGGCGGCCCAGGGGAAGACGGCCTTGCCGATCTTGATGCCCTCGGCCTTGCACTGCTCCTCCGTCTTGCCGGCCCAGGCGATCTCGGGATCGGTATAGGCGACGGACGGGATCTGGCGCGCGTCGAAGAAGGAGGCCTCGCCCTTCGCGACCTCGGCCGCGACATGGGCCTCGTGCACCGCCTTGTGCGCCAGCATCGGCTGGCCGACGATGTCGCCGATGGCGAAGATATGCGGCACGTTGGTCCGCATCTGGTTGTCCACGGAGATGAAGCCGCGATCGCCGACCGCGACGCCCGCTTTCTCCGCACCGATCTTCTTGCCGTTCGGCGAGCGGCCGACCGCGACGAGGACGAGGTCGTAGAGTTGCGGGCCGGCCGGAGCCTTCTCGCCCTCGAAGGAGACCTCGATCCCCGCCTCCGTCGCCTTGGCGCCGACGGTCTTCGTCTTCAGCATCACGTGGTCGAAGCGGGGGGCGTTCTTCTTCTCCCAGACCTTGACGAGGTCGCGGTCCGCGCCCGGCATCAGCCCGTCCAGCATCTCGACCACGTCGACGCGCGCGCCGAGCGTCGAATAGACGGTCGCCATTTCGAGGCCGATGATGCCGCCGCCGATGACCAGCATGCGCTTCGGAATCGACCGCAGCAGCAGCGCGCCGGTGGAATCGACGATGCGCGGATCCTCCGGCAGGAAGGGCAGCTTCACCGCCTGCGACCCCGCCGCGATGATCGCCTTGGCGAAGCGAATCGTCTTCTTGCCGGAGGCCGTCTCGACCTCCACGTGATGCGGATCGAGGAAGGTGCCGGTCCCGGTGACGACCTCGACCTTGCGGGCCTTCGCCATGCCGGCGAGACCGCCGGTCAATTTACCGATGACGCCGTCCTTGAAGGCCCGCAGCTTGTCGAGATCGATCTGGGGCGCGCCGTAGGTCACGCCATGGGCGCTGAGATTGGGGATCTCGTCCATCACGGCGGCCGTGTGCAGGAGGGCCTTCGAGGGGATGCAGCCGACATTGAGGCAGACGCCGCCGAGGGTCGAATAGCGCTCGACCAGCACCGTCTTCATGCCGAGATCGGCCGAGCGGAAGGCGGCCGAATAGCCGCCGGGCCCCGCGCCCAGCACCAGCACCTCGCAGTCCAGATCGGCCGTGCCGCCATAGCTGGCGGCCGCCGGGGCCGGGGCGGCCGGCGCGGGAGCCGCCGCCGGGGGCACGGCTTTCGGCGCGGCCGGGGCCGCCGCGGCGCCCGCCGCCTCGATCGTCAGGATCACCGAGCCCTCGCTGACCTTGTCGCCGGCCTTGACCTTGATCTCCTTCACCACGCCCGCATCGGACGAGGGGATCTCCATCGAGGCCTTGTCGGATTCGACCATGATCAGCGAGGTGTCGACGGCGATCGTCTCGCCGACGCTCACCATCACCTCGATCACCGCGACGTCCTTGAAGTCGCCGATATCGGGAACTTTCACATCGACCTGGTTCGCCATCTTGAAGCTCCCGAAATCAGAACAGCACGCGCCGCATGTCGGCGAGCACATTGGCGAAATGGACGTTGAAGCGCGCGGCCGCCGCTCCATCGATGACGCGGTGGTCCCAGGAGAGCGACAGAGGCAGCGTCAGGCGCCAGTTGGCGGTCTTGCCGTCCGGCGAATGCTGCTTCCAGTAGCCCTTGCACACGCCCATGATCGCGACTTCGGGCGCGTTGATGATCGGCGTGAAGTAGATGCCGCCGATGCCGCCGAGCGAGGAGATCGTGAAGGTGCCGCCCTGCATCTGGTCGGGCTTGAGCTTGCCGTCGCGGGCGAGCTTGGCCAATTCGCCCATCTCCTTGGCGATCTCGGGGATCGTCTTCTTGTCGGCGTCGCGGATCACCGGGACCATCAGGCCGTTCGGCGTGTCGGCGGCGAAGCCGATATGCCAGTAGTTCTTGTAGACGAGATCGTCGCCGTCGAGGCTGGCATTGAACTCGGGAAACTTCTTCAGCGTCGCGACCGCCGCCTTCACCATGAAGGGCAGGAGCGACAGCTTCACGCCGCTCTTCTCCAGCTCCTTGTTCATCCGCACGCGGAACTGCTCGAGATCGGTGATGTCCGCCTCGTCGTGGGTCGTCACATGCGGGATGACCACCCAGTTGCGATGCAGGTTCGCCGCCGAGATCTTCTTGATGCGGCTCCGGTCCTTGCGCTCGACCGGGCCGAACTTCGCGAAGTCGACCTTCGGCCAGGCCAGGAGGTCGAGGCCCCCTCCCCCGCCGCCGGCAGGCGCCGAAGCCGCCTTCGCGGGAGCCGCCGCGCCGCCGCCCTTGGCAAAGGCCTCCACATCGTCACGCGTGATGCGCCCGTGCTTGCCCGTGCCAGATACCTTGCCGAGATCGACGCCCTTCTCGCGCGCGAGCTTGCGCACGGCGGGGCCAGCATAGGCGAGCGCGAAGGCCTTCTCGTCGATCGCGCCCTTCGCGGCTGCGGGTGCGGCTGCCGCAGCAACAGGCGCGGCTGCGGGAGCTTGGGCCGGCGCGGGGGCCGCCGCCGTGGCGTCACCCGTCGCGAGCGACAGGATGATGACGCCTTCGCTGACCTTGTCGCCGACCTTCACCTTGACGTCGCGCACGGTGCCCGAGAGGGGCGCCGGCACTTCCATCGTCGCCTTGTCGGATTCCAGCGCGACCAGCGGGTCCTCCGCCTTCACGCTGTCGCCGGGCTTCACGAAGATCTCGATGACCGGCACATCCTTGAAGTCGCCGATATCGGGAACCCGCACCTCGGCGAGGCCCGCCGGCGCGCTGACCGGGGCCGGAGGCGCGCTCACATTCGGGCGGGCCGGCACCGCCGGAGGGGCCGCCGCGGCCGGGCCGGCCGCCTCGAACTGCAGGATGACGGTGCCCGCGCTCACCTTGTCGCCGACCTTGACGGCGATGGACTTGACCACGCCCTCACGGGGCGAGGGCACTTCCATCGTCGCCTTGTCGGATTCCAGCGCCAGCAGCGGGTCTTCCGCCTTCACGCTGTCGCCAGGCTTGACGAAGATCTCGATGACGGGAACGTCCGTGAAGTCGCCGATATCGGGAACTTCGATGTCGATCGGTTGGCTCATCGCGCTTCCCCCGAATGGCGTTATTAGACGGTCCAGGGCGCGGGACGCGCGCTGTCGAGACCATATTTGGCGATCGCCTCGGCCACGACCGAAGCAGGCAGCTTTCCTTCATCCGCCAGCGCCTTCAGCGCGGCGACGGCCACATAGTAGCGGTCGACCTCGAAGAAGCGACGCAGGTTGACGCGGTAATCGCTGCGCCCGAACCCGTCCGTACCGAGCACGACATATCGCTTGCCGGCCGCCTGCACATATTCGCGGATCTGGTCGGCGTAGTTGCGCATGTAGTCGGTCGAGGCGACGACCGGCCCCTCGTGACCCGCGAGTTGCGCCTCCACCCAGCTCTTGCGGCGCTCCTCGGTCGGATGGAGCAGGTTCCAGCGTTCCGCAGCCATGCCGTCGCGGCGCAGCTCGTTGAAGCTCGTCGCGCTCCAGATATCGGCCGCGACCCCGAAATCCTTCTCCAGCAGGTCGGCACCGGCGATGACCTCGCGCAAAATCGTGCCCGAGCCCATCAGCTGGACGGTCTGGCCGCTCTTCTGCGCCGCGCCCTTCTTCAGGAGATAAAGCCCCTTGAGGATGCCCTCCTCGGTCGCCGCCCCCGCCGCCGCCTCGGCCATGCCGGGATGCGGGTAGTTCTCGTTCATCAGGGTGACGTAGTAATAGACGTCCTCCTGGTCGGTATACATGCGCCGCATGCCGTCGCGGATGATTGCCACGGTCTCATAGGCGAAGGTCGGGTCATAGGAGACGCAGTTCGGGATCGTCGCCGAGAGGATGTGCGAATGGCCGTCCTCGTGCTGCAAGCCTTCGCCGTTCAGCGTCGTGCGCCCGGCCGTGCCGCCGAGCAAGAAGCCGCGCGCCCGCATGTCGCCCGCCGCCCAGGCGAGGTCGCCCACGCGCTGGAGCCCAAACATCGAATAGAAGATGTAGAAGGGGATCATCGCCACGTTGTTCGAGCTGTAGGAGGTCGCAGCGACCACCCAGCTCGACATCGCCCCGCCTTCGTTGATGCCCTCCTGCAGCACCTGCCCGTGCTTGTCCTCACGGTAATACATGAGCTGGTCGGCATCCTGCGGCTTGTAGAGCTGGCCGACCGAGGAATAGATGCCGAGCTGGCGGAACAGGCCCTCCATGCCGAACGTCCGGCTCTCGTCCGGCACGATCGGCACGATGCGCTTGCCGATCTGCTTGTCGCGCAGCAGCGTCCCGAGCATCTGCACGAAGGCCATGGTGGTCGAGATCTCGCGCTCGCCGGTATTCTCCAGAAGCCGCTGGAAGGTCGTGAGCGGCGGGATCGGGAGCGACTCGGACTTGCGCCGCCGCTGCGGCAGCGAGCCGCCGAGCTTCGCGCGCTGGGCGCGCAGGTACTTCATGGCCGGATCGTCTTCCGGCAGCGTGATGAAGGGGACCTTGTCGAGGTCCTCGTCCGAGACCGGGATCTGGAACTGGTCGCGGAAGCCCTTCAGCGAGGAGGCCGTCATCTTCTTGGCCTGGTGGGCGATCATCTGGCCCTCGCCGGATTCGCCCATGCCGTAGCCCTTGACCGTCTTCGGCAGGATCAGCGTCGGCTGGCCCGTATGCTGGACGGCGGCGGTATAGGCCGCGAAGACCTTCGCCGGGTCATGCCCGCCGCGGGTCAGCTTCCAGATCTCGTCGTCGCTCATGTCGGCGACGAGATCCTTCAGCTCCTCGTATTTGCCGAAGAAATGCTCGCGCACATAGGCGCCGCTCTTCGACTTGAAGTTCTGGTACTCGCCGTCGACGCATTCCTCCATGCGCTTCAGCAGGAGGCCCGACTTGTCCTTCTCGAGCAGCCGGTCCCAGCCCGTGCCCCAGAGGACCTTGATGACGTTCCAGCCGGCGCCGCGGAAGACGCTCTCCAGTTCCTGGACGATCTTGCCGTTGCCGCGCACCGGCCCGTCGAGGCGCTGGAGGTTGCAGTTGATGACGAAGACGAGGTTGTCGAGCTTCTCGCGCCCGGCGAGCGAGATCGCGCCGAGCGACTCGGGCTCGTCCGTCTCGCCGTCGCCGAGGAAGGCCCAGACCTTGCGGTTCGTGGTGTCGGCGAGGCCGCGATTGTGCAGGTACTTCAGGAAGCGCGCCTGGTAGATCGCCATCAGCGGGCCGAGACCCATCGAGACGGTCGGGAACTGCCAGAAATCCGGCATCAGCCAGGGATGCGGATAGCTCGGGATGCCCTTGCCCTGCGTCTCCTGCCGGTAGTTGAGCAGCTGCTCCTCGGTCAGGCGTCCTTCGAGGAAGGCGCGGGCATAGATGCCGGGCGAGGAATGGCCCTGCACGAAGATGAGATCACCGCCGTGACCTTCGGTCGGCGCATGCCAGAAATGGCCATAGCCGATATCATAGAGCGTCGCGGCCGACTGGAAGCTCGCGATATGGCCGCCGAGTTCCGAGGAGTGCTTGTTGGCCCGCAGGATGATCGCGAGCGCGTTCCAGCGGATGATCGAGCGGAGCCGGTGCTCCGTCGCGCGGTCGCCCGGCAGCGCCGGCTGTTCGCCGGGGGGAATCGTGTTGCAATAGGGGGTGGTCAGCGATTGCGGCACATAGAGCCGGTCCCGCCGCGCCGCATCCACCACCGCGTTGACGACGAAATTCGCCCGCTCCTTCCCCCGGTGAGCCTCCAGAGCGGCAAGCGAATCCAGCCACTCCTGCGTCTCGAGGGCGTCTCCGTCCTGCAGATCACTCATGGCGTCCTTCCCCGTTCAAATCGTCTTGGTTCTTGATTTCAAGCGCTCGCAAAGAACGCAGCCCTGGAGGAAATCCGGTTGGATACTCGGCGCAGCTTCGCTGCATTCATCCAATACGCTTCCAGTGCTATGATCATAGGTTCCAAATTGCAATTTCAAATTCTTGAAGCCAGATCCATTTTTTTTGGATGACAGACCGCAAACCAGCCGACCTCATCACCGAGCGGCCTGCTGGGCAGGCACTCCTGCCGCATCCTTGAGGGCCGACACGAACGTGCGAACGGGCGCGCTCTCGTCAGACGTCCTGGTTAACGCGACCAGCTGGGATGTGAAACCGCAATCGGCGAGGCGAACGAAACGGATATCGCTGCGATTGTTGGTCGCCACGGAGGCGCCCACCAATGTGACGCCCATATCTGCCGCGACCAACGCAAGTGCCGTATGAATCTCCACCGCATCCTGCGCTACCGGCATATGCACGCCTGCATTGGCGATCCGAGCCGTCAAACGCCGTGAAAAGTGAGTCTGCGGATTTTTTGGATAACTGATATAGGGCAGGCCCTCGAGTTCGGCCAAGCTGATGGATTCGCGGTGCGTCATCCGGTGGTGCGCGGGGAAAACCGCGACGAACGGGTCGTCTATCAGCACCGTTTGCTGAAGGTCGTCCAGGTATTCCTCCTCGCCCAGCAAACGGACCACCCCGACATCGACGCGGCCGCTGCGCAACTGGGCCGGCTGGAATTCGGACAGCAATTCCAGCAGGTCGATCTGCACTTCGGGCAACGCATTGCGAAAGGCACGCATGGCCGTGGGGAGCAACGAGAAGATTGTCGAGCGCACGAAAGCGACGCTGATCCAGCCGCGCTTTCCCGCAGCGATGCTGCTGGCTTCCTCGCGCAGGCGCTGGTTGGCGGCCAGAAGCTCTTTTGCCCGTGGGTAGAAGAACATGCCTAGCGGCGTGAGCGACATCGGCCGCTTGGAGCGGTCGAAGAGAACCCCGCCCAACTCCTTTTCGAGGAGATTTATCTGCGTGCTGATTGCGGTCGGCGCAACGAACAGCCGGCTCGCCGCCAGCGCGGTGCTGCCGGCATCCACAATGGCGCAAAAATACTTAAGCTGCCTGTCCTTCATGATCCACGACCATAGCGGTAGCGCTGGCTACCGCTATATAGCAGGAAAAAATATTTTCATAACTACATCATAAAAATATGCTTAAATCCAGTCTCTCATGATATATTGATGGAACACATCATCATATGCTGTAGCTTTCCGCAAACTCCCGAACCATGGAGATCATTCTGACAGCGGCAGGGGACGCATCTTGCCTGTAGATCATTCTGACATCAGCCACCGGTCCGGGCTCCGACAGACGACGATAGACGACGCCCGGGCGTGACAGGTTGCTGATGCATTCCGGCACCAGGGCGACTCCCAGCCCCGCCGCAACCAGGCTGGTCAAGGAATAAGCTTCTACGACCTGCTGCGACATGTTGGGAAAAAATCCAGCTTCGATACAAGTATCTCTCAGGTAGCGGGCAAAGCGTGAATCGCTCAGACGAAGAGATACATGTCTTTCGTTCTGAAGCTGCAGGAGCGCAACCTCCTTTTGCGATGCAAGCGGATGCCCCTCGGGGAGGACCACGCCAACCTTCGCCGGCCAGGCGGGTTCGTTGTTGATGTCGGAGTCCTCCGCCGGCCGGCGTATGAAACAGACGTCCAACCTGTGCGCCCGCAGGGATTCTTCCTGGCTTTGAGGCGCCATTTCATGAATGCGAAGCGTCACCTGCGGAAATTTTTCGACAAATGTGGCAACGAGCGAACTGAGCGGGCCGAGAAGAACCGATCCCGTCGTGCCGATGTCCAGGGAACCGATTTGTCCTGCGCCAATTGCGCGGGCTTGCTCGGTCGCCTGCTCCGTTTGCATCAGGATATTTTGAGCATGCTCGAAAAAGGCTTTGCCAGCGCTTGTCAGTTCCACATGGCGGCTCGTCCTCAGGAAAAGCGGCGTATCCAACTCCCGCTCGAGGTCTCGAATCTGCAAGCTGAGCGACGGCTGGGACAGTCTCAAACGATTGGCCGCAGCCGTGAAGTTCAGGTCCTCTGCGACAGCCACGAAATAGCGTAGATAGCGTAACTCCATTACGTCGTTTCTCCCCGCAACGTCCGACCCCAGTCATTCAGGCCACGAAAAATAAACTTACTACTATTTTGAGCAAAATGTTCTTATTCTAATTAGTGTGCTATTATAATATCAGTAGAAATATGATTGTACTCACAACCGTAAAAGCACTTCTTGCGTTGCGTCACCTTGAAGTCTACCTCCCGGATCATGGTTCGTTTCCATGGAAATCAACCATGATCCGGGCTATTGTTCCCGCATTCTGCTTTCAAAAACTGGATTCCACCTCCCCGCGGCATGCTCCAGATCGTGATAACGTTTCGCAGCACCGCATCACGATCCACCTTTTTGCTTGAGCCGGAGCTTTCCGAAAAAGTGGTCTCCGCTTTTTCGGACCGTGCCTCAGCTTGAGACGGCGGCGACGGCCGTCATGTTCACGATGCCGCGCACCGTGGTGGTCGGGGTGAGGATATGCACCGGCTTTGCCGCACCCAGCAGGATCGGCCCCACTGAGATCCCCTGCCCCGCCACGACCTTCAGGGCGTTGAACGTGATGTTCGCGGCGTCGAGGTTCGGCATGATGAGAAGGTTGGCCTCCGCCGTCAGTCCCGCCTCGGGGAAGACGCGGGTGAGGATCGTCCGGCTCAACGCCGCGTCCGCCTGCATCTCGCCCTCCACCTCGAGATCGGGCGCGCGCTCGGCGATCAGGCGGAGCGCGTCGCGCATCTTGCGCGCCGAAGGATCGTCGGCCGTGCCGAAGCTGGAATGCGACAGGAGCGCGGCCCGCGGCGTCAGACCGAAACCGCGCAAGGCGGCGGCCGCGAGCACCGTCATCTCGGCAATGTCCTCCGCGTTCGGATCGAGATGGATGTAGGGGTCGCAGATGAACACCGTGTGCCGCGGCAATTGCAGGAGGCCCATCGCGGCGAAGGCGTGGGCGCCCTCCTTCAATCCGATCACGTCCGACACGTAGCGCAAATGCTTTCCGTAGGAGCCGTAGGCGCCGCAGAGCATCCCGTGCGCCTGGCCGGACCGCAGCAGCATCGCCGCCGCGAGGGTGCCGTTGCGGCGCATTTCCGCGGCCGCGGAATCGCGCGTCAGGCCCTTTCTCTGCCGGAGCTGGTAATAGGCGTCCGTCGCGCTCCCCAGGAAGGTTTCGTCGTCGAGATCCGCAACCTGGACGTCCCGGTCGATCTGAAGCCGCAATCCGAGGGTCCTGATCTTCTGTGCGATCACATCGGGCCGTCCGACCAGGATGGGCGTGGCCAGGCGCTCGTCCACCACCACCTGCGCGGCGCGCAGGACGCGATCATCTTCCCCTTCCGCGTAGACGATGCGCTTGGATCCCGACTCCGCCGCCGCCGCGAAGACCGGCTGCATGACCGTCCCGGACGTATAGACGAAACCTTGGAGAGAGCGCCGGTAGGTTTCGAGATCGGCGAAAGGCCGTGTGGCGACGCCGCTGTCGATCGCCGCCTGCGCGACCGCGGGCGCGACCGTCAGGATCAGCCTCGGATCGAACGGCCGCGGAATGAGAAAGTCCGGCCCGAAGCGGAGGTCGTGCGCGCCATAGGCGGCGCTGACGACATCGGATTGCTCGGCCTGAGCCAGCTCGGCGAGGGCCCGCACGGCTGCGAGCTTCATCTCTTCGTTGATCGTGGTCGCGCCGACATCGAGCGCACCACGGAAGATGAAGGGGAAGCAGAGGACGTTGTTGACCTGGTTCGGGTAGTCGGAGCGTCCGGTCGCGATGATCGCGTCGGGCCGCACCGCCTTGGCGGCCTCGGGCCGGATTTCCGGCTCGGGATTGGCCAGCGCCAGGATGAGCGGCTGGCTCGCCATGGTGGCGACCATCTCGGGCTTCAGCACGCCGGCCATCGAGACACCGAGGAAGATGTCCGCGCCCTGCACGGCATCGGCGAGGGTCCGGGCCGAGGTTTCGCGGGCATATGCCGCCTTCTGCGCGTCGAGCGACGCGATCCGCTCCTGCGTCAGGACCCCGCGGCTGTCGGTGACGAGGATGTTCTCCTTGCGCAGGCCGAGGCCGACCAGGAGGTTGAGGCAAGCCATTGCCGCCGCGCCCGCGCCGGAACAGACGAGCTTCACGTCCTCGATCCGCTTGCCGACGACTGCCAGGCCGTTGAGGATGGCGGCGGCGGCAACGATGGCGGTGCCGTGCTGGTCGTCATGGAAGACGGGGATCTTCATGCGCTCGCGCAGCCGCGTCTCGATGACGAAGCATTCGGGAGCCTTGATGTCCTCCAGATTGATGCCGCCGAAGGTCGGCTCCAGGCTCGCGATGATCTCGACCAGCTTGTCGGGATCGGTCTCGTCGACCTCGATGTCGAACACGTCGATGCCCGCGAACTTCTTGAACAGGCAGCCCTTGCCC
>OEIU01002101.1_pt1 | contig 11156 bp, 8 predicted proteins | sample 1539221 | NCBI WGS metagenome assembly OEIU01 (sample SAMN03792071, study PRJEB22550) | activated sludge metagenome | feature: wastewater treatment plant; material: activated sludge; isolation source: Wastewater treatment plant of a petroleum refinery complex | place: Argentina: Zarate | collected... | reverse complement strand
GCCGGCCTCGATGGCGTGGCCGAAGGTGTGGCCGAAGTTGAGGATGGCGCGCAGGCCGGCCTCGCGCTCGTCCTGGCCGACCACGGCGGCCTTGATCTCGCAGCTGCGCTGCACGGCGTGCGCCAGCGCGTCGGCGTCCAGCGCGCGCAGGGCGTCGACGTGGGCCTCGATCCAGTCGAAGAAGGCCATGTCGGCGATCGGGCCGTACTTGATCACCTCGGCCAGGCCGGCCGACAGCTCGCGCGGCGGCAGGGTCCCCAGCACGTCGAGGTCGCACACCACCGCGCGCGGCTGGTAGAAGGCGCCGATCATGTTCTTGCCCAGCGGGTGGTTGATGGCCGTCTTGCCGCCCACCGACGAATCGACCTGCGCCAGCAGCGTGGTCGGCACCTGCACGAAGGGAACGCCGCGCATGTAGCAGGCGGCGGCAAAGCCGGTCATGTCGCCCACCACGCCGCCGCCCAGGGCGTAGAGCACGGTCTTGCGGTCGGCGCCGTGGGTCAGCAGGGCGTCGAAGATCAGGTTGAGCGTGGCCCAGTCCTTGTGCTGCTCGCCGTCGGGCAGCGCCAGTTGGTGCACCTGGCGATGGCGCTCGGCCAGGGCCTGTGCCAGTTGCGCGGCGTACAGCGGCGCGACGGTCTGGTTGCTGACGATGAGCGCGTCGCTGCCCTTGGGCGCCGCCGCGTAGGACGCCGCGTCGCCCAGCAGGCCGGCGCCGATCAGGATGGGGTAGCTGCGCTCGCCCAGCGCGATGGAAACTTGGCGCGGGGCCGAAAGGTTTGGCGTGGTTTGCATGGAGCGCCCAGTTTAGACGCTGCCGCGCCCGCGGCGCCCTCAGGGAGCCGCGTCGCCCGGTGGCATCAGCTCCAGCTGCATCATGATGCGCCCCAGCAGCATCGACATCGACGAGCCGTGGGTGTCCAGCACGAAGTGCGCGCACTGGCGGTACAGCGGGTCGCGCTCGGCGTACAGGGCGCGCAGGCGCGCCAGCGGGTCGTCCACCTGCAGCAGCGGGCGCTTGGTGTCGTGCCGCAGGCGGCGAAACAGCGTCTCGGGCGAGCTGCGCAAATAGATCACGGTGCCGCGCTCGTGCAGGTGCTGGCGATTGAGGGGCCGCAGCACCGCGCCGCCGCCCGTCGCCAGCACGCCCGGCGGGCCCTGCGTCAGCTCGTCGATCACCGCCTGCTCGACGTCGCGAAACGCCGCCTCGCCCTCGCGGTCGAAATAGTCGCGAATGGCGCAGCCCAGGCGCTGCTCGATCGCCGCGTCGGAATCGGCAAAGGGCAGCTGCATGCGATGCGCCAGCGAGCGGCCTACGGTGGATTTGCCGCTGCCGGGCATGCCGACAAGAACAACCATCATGCAAGCCACTCCATCGCAAAAACGAACTCATCCATGGCAGCGCCTCGACACCTGGGTGCCCCCATCAAAAAGGCCCCAAAAGCAGCGCTCCGGGGCCTGGGGCGCAACCCCGCCGGGGCTGCGCGGAGAGGGCGCAAGCTCAGCAGGTGCCGCCCGGGCCCGTGACGCCGCGAACCCGAACCTGGCGCATCACCGTTTCGCCACCCTTGGTGACCTTGATGAAGAACGGACTGCCGATCTGGCCACAGGTCACTGGAACGCTGCCTTGAAGGATACCGGAAGCGCTCAGTGTCAGCCATGCCAGCGCGCCCCCAGGCGCCGCAGGCTCGAAGGCCCAGGCTGCGGCCCCCGTGCCGCCACCCGAGGCAGTCAGCACGTACTGGTAAGTTCCGCCCACGGGCGCACCGGGCAAATCGCACACGGTGTTGATGTCACCGCTGCAACCACTCAGGTTAATGGACAGCGGAACCGGCACCGGAGCGGGCGGCGGCGGCGGCGGGGGCGCCGCGGGAGCGGCCGCGACGGCAATGGACAGGTTCGCGGTCAGCGACGCACCCGTGCTGTCGGTCACCCGGATGGCCACCGACACCGTGCCCGGCGGGTCCATGCTGGGCGTGCCACTGATCAAACCGGAGCTGTTGAGCGTCAGGCCGGCCGGCATGCGCCCCAGGGCCTGCCAAGTGTAGGGCGCCACACCGCCCTTGACGCTCAGCACATAGCTGTATGGGATATCGTTGGTGGCACCGGGCGGCGTAATATCGACAAGCGCGAGCGGATCTGCAGGACTAGCCGCTGGTGCGCCATCGGTCGCCGTAATCACCACCAGGCTGGTGACAGGATCCTGGATGCCGTTGCTGACGTCGTTATCCAGTCGGTCGGTCACCAGTTCGAGCAGGATCGGGCCCTCTTGCGGGCCGCTGGACAGCGAGAACAGGCCGACACCCCCAGTGGTTTGCAACTGCAGCACGCTGCCCTGTTTGCCATCGGCCATCAGGCGCGCGCCCTGGGCCGCGGGAGTCACCGAACGGATGCTGACCTGCAGGTTGGCGTGGCCGTTGGCGGGAACGGGCTGGTTGGCGTCGTCCCAGATGTAGGCGTTGATGGCCGTGCTGGTGCGCAGGTTGTAGACGTTGCCCTGCACGCCCAAGGTCGGATGCGCGGCGATGGCCACCACGCTGGCGGCCTTGCCGGAGCCCGCGCCGCCGCCCACCGTGATGTTGATGCTGGCGCTGACTTCGCGGTTGGCGCGCGGGTCGTGCACCGAGCAGGTGATGGTGGCCACGCCCGCCTGGTCGCTGGAGTGGAAATGGAAGGATGCGCCACCCGCATTGGATGGCAGCGTGATGTTGCGATAGGCGTTGGGAACCTTGACCGTCCCGCCGTTGCCATCGGGGGCATCGGTTTCGTGCTCCGAATTGCCGTCCAGGTAGTACAACGGACCCGAAGACAGACCGTATGCGGTGTTGCAGGCGAAGATGTCCGTGCCGCCCGGAATCGGCGCATCACCCTTCTTGGCGTTGACGTAGAGCGTGGTGGTGAACGGGTATTGCGTGCCGATGCCCACCGGATAGTGCGCGGTGTTCAGGGGCAGGCTGGTGCGCTCGGCCACCAGGGTGATCGAATAGGACTCGGGCGTATCTCCGGGGCTGCCGCCCCCGCCGCCACATCCGGCCAGCAGCGCGGCGGCGGCCAGGCCCACGATTCCAATCAACTTTCGCATAGGGTCAACTCGGTTAAGACAACAAATCGATGAACGGAGCCCGCGAACCGGGCGGTCAGCGCACCGCACCGCGGTCCGAAATCATCTTCGGCGTGATGAAGACCAGCATTTCCTGCTTGTCGGCCTTGCGCGTGCGCTGCTTGAACAGGTTGCCCAGCACGGGCACGTCGCCCAGGAAGGGAACCTTGTTTTCCTGGTCGGTCTCGGTCAGCTCGAAGATGCCGCCGATCACCACCGTGCCGCCGTTTTCGACCAGCACCTGGGTCTTGACGCGCTTGGTGTTGATGGACATGGCGCCTTCGACCACGCCGCCCGGGCTGTCCTTGTTGACGTCCAGGTCGAGAATGATGTTGCCCTCAGGGGTGATCTGCGGCGTGACCTCGAGCTTGAGCACGGCCTTGCGGAAGGCCACCGCCGTGGCGCCGCTGCTGGTGGCCTGCTGGTAGGCGAACTCGGTGCCCTGCTCGATCAGCGCCTTGGTCTGGTCGGCCGTGACGACGCGCGGGCTGGAGACGATCTTGCCCTTGCCGTCGGCCTCCAGCGCGGACAGCTCCAGGTTGAGGAAGCGGTTGGCGGCCGAGCTGAACAGCGAGATCGCGAAGTTGGCCGGCGTGGCGCCCGCCAGGCCCAGCGCGGGCAGGCTGAGGAACTGCGAGCTGGTCGAGGTCAGGCCTCCCGCATCGGTCTGCCCGGTGGTGGAGGTGATGGCGTTGTAGTTGCCGCCGAAGGCGATGCGATTGCTGCCGACGCCGTAGCCCGCGTCGCCGCCGCGAATGCCGCGCAAATCGGCGCCGCCCAGCTTGACGCCCAGCGACTTGCCGAAGGTGTCGGTGGCCTCGACGATGCGTGCCTCGATCAGCACCTGGCGCACCGGCACGTCCAGCTTGGTGATCATGTCCTGGATTTGTTCCAGGCGCGAGGGGATGTCGGAGATGAACAGCTGGTTGGTGCGCGGCTCGGCGATGACGCTGCCGCGCGAACTGAGCAGGCTGCCCGAATTGGCGCCGCTGCCGCCACCACCGCCGGAGCCGGACGACGAGGTCAGCTGCTGCTTGATGTCCTCGGCCTTGGTGTAGTTGAGCTGGAATGACTGGGTGCGCAGCGGCTCCAGATTGCGGATGGCGGCCTGGGCCTCGAGGTCGGCCTTTTCCTTGGCCGCCATCTCGTCCTTGGGCGCGATCTGCAGCACGTTGCCCACGCGCTTCATGCCCAGGTTCTTGGCCTGCAGGATGATGTCCAGCGCCTGGTCCCAGGGCACGTCCTTCAGGCGCAGCGTCAGGTTGCCCTGCACCGAGTCGGAGGTGACGATGTTGAAGTTGGTGAAGTCGGCGATCACCTGCAGCAGCGAGCGCACGTCGATGTCCTGGAAGTTCAGCGACAGCTTCTCGCCGCGATAGCCGGGCCCCTGGGTCAGCTTGTCGGGGTTGGTCTTTTGCTGGCGCACCTCGACCACCAGCTGCTTGTCGCTCTGGTAGGCGCTGTGCTCCCACGCGCCCTTGGGCTCGATGACCATGCGCACGCGGTCACCCGACTGCACGGTGGTGATGGTCTGCACGGGGGTGCCGAAGTCGGACACGTCGAGCTTGCGGCGCAGACCCTCGGGCAGGCTGGTCTTCAAAAACTCGACCACCAGCTTTTGCCCCTGCTGCTTGATGTCCACGCCCACCTGGTTGCTGGGCAAATCGACCACCACGCGGCCGGCGTTGTCGGTGCTGCGGCGAAAGTCGATGCCCTGCAGCGGCTGCTCGGTGTCGACGTGGCTTTCGGCAAAGGCGCTGGTGGCCGGCGCCGGCGTGGCGGCGGAGGCCACGGCCCCCAGCGTGACCAGCACCGCGCGGCCCTGCAGTTCGGCCTGGTAGGTGGTGGGCTGCTTGAGGTTCAGCACCACCCGCGTGCGATTGCTGCCCTGCGCCACGTTGGCGCCGCGCAGGTTGCCCTGGTCGATGGCGATGTTGCTGTGCGCCAGGCCGCTGACGACACCCGGGAAATCCAGCGCGATGCGCGCCGGCGATTGCACGACGAAACCGGCGGGGGGCGCCACCAGGGCTTCGTTCAGCTCGATGCGCACGACTTCGGCGCCTCCCTGGATTGAGCTCGTGATCGACTCGATGCGCGCCTGCGCCATGGCGACGGTGGCGGCGCCGAAGGCGATCAATCCCAGCGCGGCAACGCGCACTTGCCGGCAGTTCGGCATCCACTTGCTCATCGTTTTTTCTCCTGCAACTGCAACTCGGCGTTGCGCTCGATCCATTCACCGGCCGCGTCCTGCACGATCTCGCGCAAACCCACGTCGCTCTCGCTGACCTGGGTCACCCGGCCGTAGTTTTGCCCCAGGTAGTCGCCCACCTTGACCTGATAAAGCAGCTTGTCGACCCGCACCAGCGCCACCCGCTTGCCCCCGCGATCGAGGCTGCCCACCATGGACATGGTGTCGAGCGGAAAGGCCTCCAGCGGCTCCTTGCGGCGGTTGAGCTCGGGCGCGATCAGCGAGTCGCCCGAGCCCTTGACGCCGGACTCGCGCCGCAGCGCCTGCGCCAGGCGCTCGTGACCGAAGGGGTCGACGGCTGCAGTCTGGGTGTAGTCTTGCGGAACGTACTTCTTCGGCTCGGCCAGGGGCGTGACCTTGGGCACCATCTGGCGCCGCTGCTCGGTCATCCACTGCTGCAGGTCTTCCTGGGCCGGCGCACAACCGCCCAGCAGAGACGCAACCCCGCACGCCAGCGCCCACCATCCAACGCGCCCCATCATTTCTTGGCTCCCGGCTTGGCCGTGGCCTTTTGCTGCGCCGCGATCTCTTCGGGATCGAGGTAGCGGAAGGTCTTGGCCGTGGCCTCCAGCACCAGCATGCCGGACTTGTCCTTGTCGCCGCTGGGCGCCACCGACAGGTTGTTCAGCGTGACGATGCGCGACAGATGCGCGATGTCGGAGCTGAAGGCGCCGATGTCGTGATAGCGGCCAGTCACCTTGAGGGCGATCGGCAGTTCGGCGTAGTAATCCTTGACCACCAGTTGCCCGGGCCTGAACAGCTCGAACTGCAGGCTGCGGCCCAGGCCGGCCTGGTTGATGTCCGACAGCAGCGCGTCCATCTCGGCCTTGTTGGGCAGCTGCTTTTCCAGCAGGTTGACGTACTGCAGCACCTGCACGCGCTGCTTCTTCAGCTCTTCCAGGCTGACGGCCTTTTGCAGCTTGCCGCGGTAGTCGTTGCGCAGGGTCAGTTCCTTGGCCTGTTCGCCTTCGAGCTCTTCATCGACGCCCTTGAGCCAGGCGTACCAGAGGATGGCCACCATCACCGCCGCCGCCAGCACCAGCAGGGTGTAGCGCGGCAATGCCGGCCAGGACGAGGGATCGCGCGTGTCGAGGCCGCGGAACTGTCCGCTCAGCCCCGCGAACGCTTGCCGGAGGTCGATGTTGGATGAAGACTTGCGAGCCATGACGCGGGAGCCCCTTGATCACGCCGGAGCGTTGGCCGGCCGCGCCGCGGCGGCGGCGCCGGGTGCGGCCGCCTTCGCATCGCTGGCGCGCTGCAACTGGACGCGGATGGTGAAGTTGTAGACCCGGCGCTGCTCGCGCGGGCCCAGCGCCAGGTTCTTGGCGACGATCTCGATCAGCTCGGGCTTGGTGATCCACGGGCTGGCGCGCGACAGGTTGCGCAGCAACTCGGACACCCGCTCGTTGGATTGCGCCACGCCCTCGAGCAGGACGTTCTGGTTTTCCTGCTTGATCTTGCTCAGGTACATGCCGTCGGGCAGTTGCCGGACAGCCTCATTGAGCAGGTGCACCGGCATGTTGCGGTCGGCCTGCAGGTTTTCGACCGCCTCCTGACGCGCCTTCAGGGCCGCGATCTCGCTTTGCAGCGAGGCGACTTCCTTGATTTCCTGGTCCAGCTTGGCGATCTCGCGCGTCAGGAAGGCGTTGCGCGCCTGCTGCTCCTCGATGCGGCCCTGCAGCCACAGGTAGCCGGCGCCGGCAATCAGGGCGCCCAAGGCCACCGCGCCGACCAGGGAGCCGTTGAACACCTGGCGCGCGCGCTTGCGCGCCATCTCCCGATGGGGCAGCAGGTTGAGCAGAATCATGGCAGGAACCTCCGCATGGCCAGGCCACAGGCGGTCAGGTAGGACGGCGCCTCGCGCAGCACCTTTTGCTCGCGCACGCCGCGCCCCAGCTCCATGCCATCGAACGGATTGATCATCTGGCACGGGAACGAGGTGGCGTCCGTGATGGCCTCGGTCAGGCCATGCAGGCCGGCGCTGCCGCCCGCCAGCAGGATCAGGTCGACCCGGTTGTGCGGCGTGCTGGTAAAGAAGAACTTGAGCGCGCGCTCGACTTCCTGCGCCAGGTTCTGGACAAACGGGCCCAGCACGACCTGGGCATAGTCCTCGGGCAGTTCGCCGGCGCGCTTCTTGGCCTCGGCCTCCTCGGCCGTGAAGCCGTACTGGCGCATCAGCAGCTGGGTGAGCTGGGCGCCGCCGAACACCTGGTCGCGCTCGTACAGCAGCTCGTCCTCGCGCAGCACCTGCAGGGTGGAGGACAGACCGCCGATCTCGAACAGGGCCACCACGGCATTGGCGCCGCCGCCAGGCAGCTGCTCGAGTACCCGCGCCGCCGCCAGGCGCGACGCATAGGTTTCGACGTCCATCACCATGGGGGTCAGTCCGATGGCCTCGGCCAAGCCCTGGCGGTCTTCGACCTTTTCCTTGCGCGAGGCGGCGATCATGACCTCGACGTCGCCGGCCGAGCTGGGGCTGGGGCCGATGACGCAAAAATCCAGGCTGACCTCGTCGAGCGAGAAGGGGATGTACTGGTTGGCCTCCAACTCGACCTGGGCTTCCAGCTCACGCTCGCCCAGCCCGCCGGGTAAAATGATCTTTTTGCTGATGACCAGCGAGGCCGGCAGCGCCATGGCGACGTTCTTGGCCTTGGTGCCGCTTTTCTTGATCAGGCGGCGCGCGGCGTCGACCACTTCATCGAACTTCTCGAAGTTGCCCTCGTTGATCCAGCCACGCTCCAGCGGCTCGATCGCGCACCGATCCAGCGTGAAGCGGCCGGCGCGGTCACGCGACAGCTCGACCAGCTTGATGCTGGATGCGCTCACGTCCAGGCCCACCAAGGGCGCCGGCTGACGATCGAACAGCGAAGCCATGTTCAAAGCAATGTCCAGTTACTTTCTATTGCAGAAGTAGAACACACTTAATAAATTGATTGCAGGCCATTTGCACACCGACGGCCCGAAAAAGCCCATCAGGGCGACTTTTCGCGCTTGACGTTGTCAAAAACTAACGATCGGGCGTGCTGTAACAGCTTTTGCCACTCGGTGCCGGTGCTTTCAATGGTTTGACACGCACACCGGCGGGGCTGCCGCCACAATCGGGCGCCGATGCCGTGGAGCAGGGCCTGCACCGGAAATCGACGCGTTGTCGCGCCCGCCCATTTAGACGAACTTCTTGCCGTTTCACATGCCTGCTGACCGCCCAACCCGTTCCTCTGCGCCGCGCGCGACCCGAACCACGGCCCGCTGGCCCGCCTGGCTGGCCAAGGGCCTGCTGTGGGCCGGCGGAAGCGTGGTCGCCCTGGTGCTGTGCGCCGGCCTGGCGGGGCTGATGGCGCTGGCCATCGCCTATCCCAACCTACCCGACGTATCGGGCCTGTCCAACTACCACCCCAAGCTGCCGCTGCGCGTGTACACCGCCGAAGGCCAGCTGATCGGCGAGTTCGGCGAGGAGCGGCGCACCCTGACGCCGATCGACCAGATCCCGAAGATCATGAAGGATGCCGTCCTGGCGATCGAAGATGCGCGCTTTTACGAGCACAACGGCATCGATTACGTGGGCGTGCTGCGCGCCGCGCTGGCCAACCTGGGGCGTGAGAAGAGCCAGGGCGCGTCCACCATCACCATGCAGGTGGCGCGCAACGTGTACCTGACGTCGGAGAAGACCTACACCCGCAAGATCTACGAAATGCTGCTGACGCTCAAGCTCGAGCACCAGCTCTCCAAGGACCAGATCCTGGAGATCTACATGAACCAGATCTTTCTGGGCAACCGCGCCTACGGCTTTGCCGCCGCCGCCGAAACCTATTTCGGCAAGCCGCTGAAAGACGTGACCATCGCCGAGGCCGCCATGCTGGCGGGCATTCCCAAGTTCCCGTCCACCGCCAACCCGATCGCCAACTTCGCGCGCGCCAAGGAGCGCCAGTTGCACATCATCGACCGCATGGTCGAAAACGGCTTCATCACCACCGAGCAGGCGACGCAGGCCAAGGCGCAGGAGCTGCACATCCGTCCCAGCAGCAACCGCGACCGCGTGCACGCCGAGTACGTGGCCGAGATGGTGCGCCGCATGATGTTCGAGCAGTACGGCGACCAGACCTACGTGCGCGGCCTGAAGGTCTACACCAGCATCAAGGCCGACGACCAGCAGGCGGCGTACGAGGCGCTGCGCCGCGGCATCATGAATTACGAGAGCCGTCAGGCCTACCGCGGCCCTGAAAAATTCGTCGATCTGCCCAAGGACCCTGCCGAGCGCGAAACCTTCATCGGCGACGTGCTGGCCGATTACCCGGACATCGGCGACCTGGCCGCCGCCGTGGTCACCGCCGCCAGCGCGCGCCAGATCGACGCCGTGCTGGCCAGCGGCGACGCCATCCAGATCACCGGCAATGGCCTGCGCGCGGCGCGCTCCGGCCTGTCGCCGCGCGCGGCGCCGGCGGTGCAGATCCGCCCCGGCGCGGTGATCCGCGTGGTGCGCAAGGACGACAACAGCTGGGACGTGGCGCAGTTGCCCGAGGTCGAGGGCGCGCTGGTGGCGCTCGATCCGCGCGACGGCGCCGTGAAGGCCCTGGTGGGCGGCTTCGACTACGGCAAGAACAAGTTCAACCACGTCACGCAGGCCTGGCGCCAGCCGGGCTCGGGCTTCAAGCCCTTCGTGTATTCGGCGGCGCTCGAAAAGGGCTTCTCGCCCACCACCATCGTCGACGACGCGCCGCTGTTCTTCGATGCCAGCGTCACCGGCGGCCAGCCCTGGGAGCCCAAGAACTACGAGGGCGGCTTCGAAGGCCCGATGACGCTCAAGCGCGGCCTGGCACGCTCGCGCAACATGATCTCCATCCGCGTGCTGCAGGCCATCACGCCGCGCTACGCGCAGGACTGGGTCGCCCACTTCGGCTTCGACCCCGACAAGCACCCGCCCTACCTGACCATGGCGCTGGGCGCCGGCTCGGTCACGCCGATGCAGATGGCCACCGGCTTCGCGGTGTTCGCCAACGGCGGCTGGCGCGTCAACCCCTTCCTCATCACCCGCGTCACCGACCACACCGGCAAGGTGCTGGTCGAAAGCCACCCCACGCCACCGACCGAGGACAACCGCGCCATCAACGCCCGCAACGCCTTCGTCATGAACACCATGCTGAACGAGGTGGCGCGCAGCGGCACGGCGGCGCGCGCGCAGGCCACGCTCAAGCGGCCCGACATTTATGGCAAGACGGGCACCACCAACGATTCGATGGACGCCTGGTTCACCGGCTACCAGCCGACGCTGGTGGCCTCGGTGTGGATCGGCTACGACACGCCGCGCAACCTGGGCGCGCGCGAGACGGGCGGTGGCCTGTCGCTGCCGATCTGGATCAACTTCATGCAAACGGCGCTCAAGGGCGTGCCGGTGGCGCAGCTCAAGCCGCCGGCCGGCGTGACCCGCGTGGGCGACGATTGGCTGTACGACGAGTACGCGCACGGCGGCGGCATCACCAACCTGGGCGGCGCCGGCCTGCAAGAGCCCGAGGCCCCGGCCGAGGTCGGCAGCCCCATGGGCGCCGCGCCGGGCGGCGAGCGCAACCGGATCCTGGATCTGTTCAAGAACTAGGGATGCGCCGGCGCGTCACTAGAATTCGCGCCATGTCGCGCCCCACAGCACTGCTTGCCCGCCTCATCGTGACCGCCTTGGCGACGGCCGCGCTGAGTGCCTGCGGCCAGAAGGGGCCGCTGTTCATCCCCAGCACGCCGGCGGCGGCGCAACGCGCCACGCTGCCGCAAACGGCGTTCGGCGGCACGGCTGCGCCATCGGCCGCGCCCCCCCGCGCGGCG